>Ga0210385_10000248_pt1 | contig 47146 bp, 40 predicted proteins | sample IncBWH26OmetaG_FD_160107 | JGI IMG/M metagenome (GOLD analysis project Ga0210385, IMG submission 160107) | Forest soil microbial communities from Barre Woods Harvard Forest LTER site, Petersham, Massachusetts, United States - Inc-BW-H-26-O ...
GCCCATGATGGCGCCGTGGAAAGTTTCGACGTCACCGAGAACGAGCACCGCGATCATATTTTGAAAATTTCGCGGGTGCCGGCGGCGATCTCCGAAGCCACGGCGCGGGAGGCGCGCCGCATTGCCGGGACCATTGCGCAAAAATTCAACTATGTCGGCGTGCTGGCGGTCGAGATGTTCGTGCTGGGCGACGGCGAGATTCTCGTCAACGAGATCGCGCCGCGGGTGCATAATTCCGGCCATTGGACTCTCGACGGCGCCTCGGTGTCGCAATTCGAGCAGCACATCCGCGCGGTGGCCGGCTGGCCGCTCGGCAAGCCGATCCGCCACGGCAGGGTCGAAATGACGAACCTCATCGGCAGCGAGGTCGAGGATTACCGGCGCTGGCTCGGTGTTCCCGGAGCGGCGGTGCATCTTTATGGCAAGAGCGCGGTGCGGCCCGGCCGCAAGATGGGACATGTGACGCGCGTCTTTGCCGACTGACGCTTGTGCACAACAGATCGCTCTCGTAGGATTTTTTACATGGGCCTCGGCAACGTATTCCTCAACGACTTGATCGAACTGAAGCAAAAGGGCGCGCTCGACGGCGCCGCGCGCGTCATGGAAATCGGCGCGCAGCAGATTTCCGATTCGTTGATGATCGCGCCGGGACTGCGGGAGGCCTACCGGCTGTTCGGCTGCACCTCGCCGCCGGTCATGACGCCGGTCGGCACGGAAAATTTCACCAAGTCGGCGCCGTCATCGGCGCCGTTCTGGTCGGCGCTCGGATTTGTGCGCAGCGCCATCGACGTCGAGGGCGATGCCATCCGGATCGATCTCAACCGCGGCAAGGTTCCGCGGCGGCTGCGCGGCGCCTTCGACCTGGTGGTGAACGCCGGCACCACCGAGCACGTCGCCAATCAGATGAATGCGTTCCGCATCATCCATCATCTGGTCCGGGTCGGCGGCATCATGTACCACGAGCTTCCCGCCGGCGGCCTGATCGATCACGGGCTGGTCGGCTACCAGCCGAAATTTTTCAACATGCTGGCGAACTTCAACGGCTACGAGGCGCTCTATATCCGCTTCACCGCCTGGGGGCCGGCCAAGATCCCGGAATATTTGCGTAAGCAGAATCCCTACGGCGGCGACACCGTCATCGATTGCAGCATCCGGGTGGCGCTGCGCAAGCTGCATCATCTGCCGTTTGTTTGTCCGTTCGACGCCGGCGACGGCGCGCCGCAGCCTTGGCTGACCATCCTGTACCGGACTCTCAAAAACCTGTCGCTGCGCAAGTCGCGCCCGGGCGCCGATGCGTTTCGTCCGGGCGCTTCCGGGTGACGCAGCCGGTTACCGCCGGCCTCGTTTCGGGCGCGGTCTTGCCGACACCGGGACTTGGCCGAAACCGGCCGGACTTATGGACTTTTCGGCGCTGTTCTGCTACACGGCGCGGCAAGGTGGCGCAGGCGGTTACGCTAGCGCCACCGTGCAATCCCGCGAACCTAACTGCAACAAAAGGAGCACGCGTGCAGGTTCTCGTCCGTGACAACAATGTCGACCAGGCCCTCAAGGCGCTGAAGAAAAAGATGCAGCGCGAGGGCATTTTCCGCGAGATGAAACTCCGCGGCCACTACGAAAAACCATCGGAAAAAAAGGCACGGGAAAAGGCGGAGGCGATCCGCCGCGCCCGCAAGCTTGCGCGCAAGAAGTTGCAGCGCGAGGGATTGTTGCCGATGAAGCCGAAGCCGACCGGCCCGGGCGGTCCCGGCGGCCCGAGCGCAGGCAGGTCCGGCCCGCCGCGCGCGCCCCGTTTCGGCTGAAGCGCAAAGCCCGATTTTACTGCGATTTTGACGATGGCACGGGGGTTTACAGCCGCCGCGTCTTTTTTTGCCGCCCGGTGGTGGTATCGTCTGGCCCGAAATGGCCAAGGGCCTTCGGATGACGGGATCGACCATCGCCAGTGCCGGGGCGGGGCGGATTGCGGCGGGTGCCATCGCGCTTGCATGCGCCGCTTTGGCCCTTGCCGGCTGCACCACGCTCGGCAATCCGCCCGCCGCCGAAAACAACGATCCGGCCTACGCCACCGCGGCGCCCAACCTAACGTCGCTCAGCGAGGTCATCGAAAAACATCCCAACGACCCGCAGGCCTACAACATGCGCGGCTCGGTGTTCGGCGAAGCCGGACACAACGAGCAGGCGCTGGCCGATTTCGACAAGGCGATCAGCCTCGATCCGAATTACACCCAGGCCTATGCCAATCGCGGCCTGGTCTATCGCAAGACCAACAAGCTCGATCTGGCGCTGGCCGACTACGACAAGGCGTTGTCGCTCGATGCCGGCTACGCCGTGGCCTATGTCGGCCGCGGCATGGTCGAGAGCCAGCAGGGCAAGAGCGCTCAGGCCTTGGCCGATTTCAACAAGGCGATCGCGCTCAAGCCCGACAACGCGGAGGCCTATTACAGCCGCGGCCTGCTCTATCAGAACCAGCATCAGCACCAGTTCGCCATCGACGATTTCTCCACCGCGCTCGGGCTCACCACGCAGCGCACCGACCTGTTCGTCGCCCGCGGCCTGAGCTACCTCGCGGTCGGCGACAACAAGTCGGCGGCCAGCGATCTCGATGAAGCCGTCCAGGCCGACCCGACGAGCGCCAAAGCCTGGGCCAGCCGCGGCCTCGCCTACGAGCGGCTCGGGCTGAAAGACAAGGCTGCGGGCTCTTATGCGAAAGCGCTCAACATCAATGACAAATATCAGCCCGCGCAAACCGGTTTTGCCCGGGTCGGCGGCCGAGCGGGGCAGACCTATCAGACGTTTTGAATATTTTAGTGGAGCATGATCTTTTCGGAAAACCGGTTCCCACTTTTCCGGATCATGCTCTGGAGGAGGCACCGATGACCATCACGCTCAACCACGCCATCGTGCCGGCGCGCGACAAAATCGCGGCGGCTAAATTCTTTGCCGGTATTTTCGGATTGAAGCGCGGGCGCAGCGGCTATTTCGCGCCGGTGCGGGTCAACAAGACGCTGACGCTTCTGTTCGACGACGATTCCAAGTTCGAGAGTCATCATTACGCTTTTCATGTCAGCAAGGCCGAGTTCGCCGCCATCCTCGGCCGCATCAAGAAAGCCAAGATCACTTTCGGCAGCGCGCCGTGGAGCCTCGACGACGGCAAGCTCAACGATTGGAACGGCGGCCGCGGCGTCTATTTCCGCGATCCCAACGGCCACGTGCTCGAACTGATGACCGTGCCGCAGTAAAAATGTAGCCCGGATGAGCGCAGCGACATCCGGGGTCAGCCTGGCCGCCCCGTCCCGGGTGTCGCTGCGCTCACCCGGGCTACGGATCTAAATCCCCGGCGAGGAATCGCCCAACCGCGACCAGCGCGCCGTTCTTGTCGAGGTCTTCGTGGCCGCCATCGAGGAAACGCACGATGTGCTTCGGTTTGTTGGCGAGATCGAACAGGTGCTCGCCCATGGCATAGGGCACGGTCTGATCCTTCACGCCGTGCAGGATCAAGAGCGGCGCCGTGACCTTGCCGATGCGCCTATCGGAGCGGAATTGATCGGCCATCAAAAGCCCGACCGGCATGTACCAATAGTGCTTGGCGCCGACCGCGGCGGCGGAGGTGAACGGCGCTTCCAGGATGACGCGGCCGACCGGCTTTTCCGCCGCCAGCGCCACGGCGACGCCGGTGCCGAGCGACTCGCCCCAGACCACGATCCGCTGAGGTGAGTAGCGCGCCGTGGCGAAGGCGTAACCGGCTTCGGCATCGGCGATAAGGCCGTGCTCGCTCGGGCTGCCGCTCGAGCCGCCATAGCCGCGATATTCCACCGCGACGATGCCGACGCCGTCGGTGATCAACCGGGTGAAGCGCTCGACGCGATAGCGCAGCGCGCCGCCGTTGCCGTGAAAATAAAGAATGACCGGCTTGCCGTCGCGCGGCGGCACGTGCCAGGCGATGATGTGCTCGCCGTCGGAGGTCGTCAGCGTGACTTCTTCGGCCTGCGGCAGGCCGGCCGCCGCCGGCGTGGTGTGGATGGTTTCGGGAAAATACATCAGCGAGCGTTGCGTGAAGTAAAGCATCGCCAGCACGCCGGCATAGAGGCACAGCACGCCGACGACGATCCCCATCAGCACCGTCATCGTGCGCTTGCCCGCCCGGGTGCGCGACAATGTTTCCTGCGCCGCTTCCCAGGCCCAGGCAACGATCTCGCGCGAAACCGCAAACGCCAGCCACGCCAACCGTCGCACTTTGGCGACGATTCTTTGCGCAGTGCCGGTGCGCTCGCCAACCGCATCCTCCTGATCCGCTGCGAGGGAGCGCACGATCACGTCTCTCGTGTTTTCCATAGGCATTGTCGCATGAAGCAATTGCGCATCACATGCGGCATGGCCGCGAAGCGATCTTGCGCATAAACAGATTAAAGCCAAAAAACAAACCGGCCGGCTGTTGCCAGCCGGCCGGAATAATTCTGCGCTGTTGCGCGGTCAGGACCGGACCAGCTTACTGACAGGCCTGGACAGTCCGCATCCGGTAGCCAACGCCTTCGACCCAAACCCGGCGCTGCGCCCAGTAGCAGCCGGGCGCGAGCTGCGCATAACCGGGGCCGGGCGGCGGGCCATAGGCAGCCGGCGGCGGCGGGCCATACGCCCCAGGGGGCGGCGGATAGTATCCGGGCGGCGGCGGGTAATAGCCCGGCGGTGGGCTGTTGGCGATGGCGCTGCCGATAATGGCACCCGCGGCGACGCCGCCGAGGACGCCAACACCGACCGCACAGCCGAAGCAGCCGGCGTTCGCCGGAGCCGGCGCCGCCAATGAAGCAAGGCCGATGCCCGCTGCGGCGGCAAGGCCAACGAGAGACTTATGCATGTGTTCTCCTCAAGCGATCGGACGGGTGCCGATCTGAAATTTTGGCAGCGGGAGCCCCCGTGAAACCCCCGATTTTCGCGGCACCACTCGTGCACCCTTTTGCCATTTTGGCGGTACTCTTTGGCGGAAGTTAGGTACGCGACGGCGGTACCCTGGTGTACGCACCGGCAATCAAGCCGTCGGCACGCGGGACGCCGCCGCTTTTTCAGGTCCGAAAAGCGCGATGCGCGCCATTACACGCAGGCGCGCACCCAGGCGTAGCCGTTCCACACCCGCCGCCACACGCAAGGCCCGCCATAGGGGGCCGGCGGAGCGTAGTATCCGGCGTAGTAGCCATAGGGGTATGGGTAGGCATACGGTGCCGCCAAAGCACCGCCGATCAGGGCGCCGGCAGCAAGTCCGCCGATGAACGGGCCGGGACCCCAACCCCATCCACCGTGCCAGCCGCCATGCCACTGCGCCTGCGCCGTGCCCGACGTCGCCACTGCGGCTCCGGCGATAGCCGTTGCCGTAACCAGAGCCGTCAATATCTTCCGCATGATGTTCACCTCGACAGCGTGGGTTCTTTGCAGAACTCCAATCGCCCCCAGCGCGCCAAGGTTCCCATTTTTTGGTGAACGCGGACTGAACGGATATGCCTGAATATCGCCATCATTGAACAGCGAACGGCGGTTATGTCTTTCACTTACGCTATCGGCGATATTCACGGCTGTTTGGACAAGCTGCGCAGTCTCTTGCTGCGTTGCGAAATGCACGCCGACGGCCGGCCTATGTCGTTCGTGTTTGTTGGCGACTACATCGATCGTGGGCCGCAGTCATGCGCCGTCGTCGATTGTTTGATCGATCTGAAAGCGCGGCACGGCGACGGCGTCGTGACGCTGATGGGAAACCACGAAGCGATGGCGCTCGCGGCCGTCGACGGACGGAGCCCAACGCGGCTGTGGTTTGCGCAAGGCGGGCTGGCGACGCTCAAGAGCTACGGCGTCGCCGAGCCGAGCGAGTTGCCTGGCGCGCATGTCGATTGGCTGCGCGCGCTCCCCTTGAGCCACGACGACGGGCGGCGCTTTTTCGTCCATGCCGGCGTCAATCCCGGCATGCCGCTTGAGGAGCAGGCCAACACCGACCTGCTGTGGATCAGGGAACCGTTCCTGTCCCATCAAGGCGACTACGGCCGCCTGATCGTGCACGGCCACACGCCGGTGATCGACGGCGTGCCCGACCTGCGCAGCAACCGGCTCAATCTCGACACCGGCGCCGTGTTCGGCGGCCCGCTGACGGCGGCGGTATTCGACGCCGCGCAGACCGAGCCGGTCGGGTTTCTGCAGGCCGAATGACCCCTGCGACATTCCGCCGCATGCCGGTCCGGCCCGATATGACGGGCGATTTGCGCGGCCAAGCGCAGACGCTGTTGCGGACCAAGCCACGCGCTATCCTCGCTTTGCGATTCGCGCTTCGGGAATTCGACGGCAATGAAACGCAAGGCGGCCAAGTCGGAGCGCAAGCTGCAAATATCGCGGCGGTCGCCACCAAAATCGTCCCGCGCATCGTCCGGCAAGCGCTCAAGCGCCGAAACAGCGAAAGCCTCGCGGCCGCCGTCGCGCGCCATCGTCATGCGGCTTGCCGCCGAGGTCGACGTGCTGGCGGCGCAACTGCAGGATTCGCGCGCCCGCATTTTGGATCTCGAGGCCCGCGTCGACGTCGATCCGCTGACCGACGTGCTCAACCGCCGCGGTTTCGAGCGCGAGCTCAAGCGCTCGCTCGCTTATGTCAAGCGCTACGGCACCAGCGCGGCGCTGGTTTATATCGATCTCGACGGCTTCAAGCCGGTCAATGACCGCCACGGCCATGGCGCCGGCGACGCCGTGCTCAAGGCGATCGCGGCGGCGCTCGTTCGCAACGTGCGCGCCTCCGACGTGGTCGCGCGCCTCGGCGGCGATGAATTCGCCGTGCTGTTGTGGAACGTCAACGGCGCCAATGCCGCGGCCAAGGCCGGCGCGCTCGAAGCCGCCGTCTATGGAACGCCGGTGCGCTGGAGCGCTTCGACCCTGGTCGTCGGCGCCTCCGCCGGCGTCGCGCTTCTTGGCGCGCTCGACACCCCCGCCGACATCATCGCCCGCGCCGACGCGGCGATGTATGCGCGCAAGGCTGAGCGCAGCGAAATCTCCTCTCTCTCCCCGCGGGCGGGGAGAGGGATGGGGTGAGGCCCGCTTCGCTGGGCTCAGACTATTTTCCCAAAGGCTCAGACTCGCGCGGCATCGCCCCGTCATCCCGGCCTTCTCGCCGCACGCGAGCAGGAGGAGCAGGTCACGCAATGATGTCCGGCGTGAGCTGGTCCTCGATGAAGGTGATGCGGTCGCGCAACTGCAGCTTGCGCTTCTTCAGGCGCTGCACCTGGATGATGTCGGCGCCCGGCGATTCCTGCAGCGCCGCAATCGCGGCGTCGAGGTCGCGATGCTCCTGCTGCAGGCGCGCAAGCTGCGCCCGAAGCTCGCGTTCTTCCTCTCTCGTCATCGCCGCCTTGGTCGCGCCGTGGTGGCGCTTGGTCCGCGCTTGATCGGCCCTTGGGCGCCGTTTAGGCCGGTAAGTGGTTCTGGATTATCGCGTTTTGGTTAACGCCCGACAAGCCCGCATGATACTTTGGCATAGGGGAACCGTGCACAAAGGGGATTTTCCAACGCCCCGGAAAGGAGTATGATTTGGGATGTTGGGCTGGCGTAGGTGGATCTGATTAAGCCAAGGATCTGACGCGCAAGGAGACAGGCCACATGGCGATTGAAGCGCATCTCGCGGAACTCGAAAGACGGCACCAAGCACTCGAAACCGAAATTAGCGAAGCACTCACTCACCCATCGACGGACGACCTGGAAATCGCGCAATTGAAGCGCAAGAAACTGTACGTAAAGGACGAGATCGTGCGGTTACAGCACGACGAGCTAGTCCACTAAGCGGCAAAGCCAAGCGGTTGTTTTGTCCGTTGGTCCCCGCGAAAGCGGGGACGCAGTGAGCTTTATTATCAACCAAGGCGTCTGCTGAAGTTGCGCTGTCCTCGACAGCGCGCGGCCATCTTTACATTGTCTTCGCCATCTCCCGCACCTTGAATTTCTGGATCTTGCCGGTGCTCGTCTTCGGCACGGTCGCAAACACGACATAGCGCGGGCATTTGTAGGCGGCGAGGTGTTTTCGGCACCAGGTGATCAGCTCTTCGGCGGTCGCGCTGGCGTCGGGTCTTAGCTCGACGAAAGCGCACGGCGTTTCGCCCCACTTCTCGTCGGGCTTGGCGACCACGGCGACCACCTGCACCGCCGGGTGCTTGTACAGCGCGTCCTCGACTTCGATCGAGGAAATGTTCTCGCCGCCGGAGATGATGATGTCCTTGGAGCGATCCTTCAATTGGATGTAGCCGTCGGGATGGATGACGCCGAGGTCGCCGGAATGAAACCAGCCGCCGGCGAAGGCTGCGGCGGTCGACGTTTTGTTTTTCAGATAGCCCTTCATCACCACATTGCCGCGGAACATCACTTCGCCCAGCGTCTCGCCGTCGCGCGGCACCGCCGCCATGGTTTCCGGGTCGCGCACATCGAGCGCGTCGAGCACCGGATAGCTGACGCCCTGGCGCGCTTTCTTTGCCGCCTGCTCGGAACCCGACAGCGCGCTCCATTCGCGGTGCCAGTCGTTGACGCTCGCCGGACCGTAGGTCTCGGTCAGGCCGTAGACGTGGGTGACGTTGAAGCCCGCCGACTTCATCGCGGCGAGCACGGATTCCGGCGGCGGTGCGGCCGCGGTGACGAACTCGACGACGTGGGGCAGGGGCTTTCGCTCCTCTTCCGGCGCGTTGAGCAAAGTCGACATCACGATCGGCGCGCCGCACAGATGGGTGACTTTGTGGGTGGCGATGGCGTCAAAGATCGGCGCCGCGCGAACTGCCCGTAAGCAAACGTGAGTACCCGCAACCACCGACAAGGTCCATGGGAAGCACCAGCCGTTGCAGTGGAACATCGGCAAGGTCCACAGATAGACCGGATGCTTGGCCATGGCGCAGGTGATGACGTTCGCCATGGCGAGCAGGTAGGCGCCGCGATGGTGGTAGACGACGCCTTTGGGATCGCCCGTGGTGCCCGACGTGTAGTTCAGCGAAATGGCGTCCCATTCGTCGTCCGGCATCAGCCAATCGAAATCGGCATCGCCTTGGCGCAAAAAATCTTCGTATTCGAGATTGCCGAGCCGTCCGCCAAGGCCCGAGAACTCGGGATCGTCGTAGTCGATCACGAGCGGCTTGGCCTCGCAGGCCGCGAGCGCGTCTTTGACCACCTTGGAGAACTCGCGGTCGGTGATCAGCACCTTGGCCTCGCCGTGGTCGAGCGTAAACGCGATGATGGCGGCATCGAGCCGGGTGTTGATCGAGTTGAGCACCGCGCCGGCCATGGCGACGCCGTAGTGCGCTTCCAGCATCGCCGGCACATTGGGCAGCACCACTGCCACGGTATCGCCGCGCTTGATGCCGCGCTTGGCGAGCGCGGAGGCAAGTCGTTTCGCGCGCGCGAAAAACTCGCCATAGGTCCACGCGCGCTTGCCGTGAATGATCGCGGTCTGGTCCGGATAGACCGCGGCGGCGCGCGCCAGGAACGACAGCGGCGTCAGCGGCTGGAAATTCGCCGCATTGCGGTCGAGATCGGTATCGTAGGGCGTCGCCATTGATCGTCCCCTCGCTGGCTTTCGTCTCGTGGCCGGCTTTTTCTTTCAGCCTAGCGAAAGCATGCGGTTTTGATCAATGTCACAGAAGCGGCACGGCGTCGCTTGCAAACCCTACTGCGGGGCAGAAGATAGGGAGAAAAGGAGCCAGCGTCATGGACGCCCGTTCGAGCCGCTATCACGATGTCTATGCGCGCTGGCAGCGCGACCCGCAAGGCTTTTGGGGCGAGGCGGCGGCCGCCATCGACTGGATCGAAAAGCCCAAAACCGTGTTCGATCCGGCGGCGGGCGTCTATGGCCGCTGGTTCGTCGGCGGCGTCTGCAACACCTGCTTCAATGCGGTCGACCGCCACGTCGATGCCGGTCGCGGCGAGCAGACGGCGATCATCTACGACTCGCCGCTCGCCGGCCAAAAGCGCGCCATCACCTATCACCGTCTGCTGACCGAGACCCAGGTGCTCGGCGGCATGCTGCGCGACCTCGGCGTGCAAAAGGGCGATCGCGTCATTCTCTATATGCCGATGGTTCCGGAAGCGGTATTCGCCATGCTGGCCTGTGCGCGCATCGGCGCCATCCACTCCGTGGTGTTCGGCGGTTTTGCCGCGCGCGAATTGGCGACGCGGATCGACGATGCCAAGCCGAAAGTGATCCTTTCGGCAAGCTGCGGCATCGAGCCGGGCCGTATCGTCGCCTACAAGCCGCTGCTCGACGAGGCGATCAATCTCGCCCAGCACAAGCCCGATGCCTGCCTGATCCTGCAGCGGCCGCAGGCCGAAGCAAAACTGATTGGCGGCCGCGACCGCGACTGGGCGGCGATGCGCGACCATGCGCTGATCCACGCCCGCTCGGCGTTCGACTGCGTGCCGGTCGCGGCGACCGATCCGCTCTACATTCTCTATACGTCGGGCACCACCGGCCGGCCTAAGGGCGTGATGCGCGACAATGGCGGCCACATGGTCGCGCTGCAATGGTCGATGCAAAATCTCTACGGCATCGCGCCGGGCGAGGTGTGGTGGACGGCGTCGGATATCGGCTGGGTGGTCGGCCACTCCTATATCGTCTACGCGCCGCTGTTCCACGGCTGCACCACGATCCTCTACGAGGGCAAGCCGGTCGGCACGCCGGACGCCGGCGCATTCTGGCGCGTCATCGCCGAGCACCGCGCCGTCACCATGTTCACGGCGCCGACCGCGTTCCGCGCCATCAAGAAGGAAGACCCGCAAGGCAAACTATTCGCGCAGCACGATTTGAAAAGATTCCGCACGCTGTTCCTCGCCGGCGAGCGCGCCGATCCGCCGACGCTGGAATGGGCGGAACAGCTTCTCAAAATCCCGGTGATCGATCATTGGTGGCAGACCGAGACCGGCTGGTGCATTGCCGGCAACCCGGTCGGCCTCGGTATGCTGCCGATCAAACACGGCTCGCCGACGGTGGCGATGCCGGGCTATGACATCCGCGTCGTCGACGAGGGCTGCCACGAAGTTGCGCCCGGCAAAATGGGCTCGATCGTGGTCAAACTGCCGCTGCCGCCGGCGTGCCTGCCGACCTTGTGGCAGGCCGACGCGCGCATGCGCGAGAGCTATCTCGACGAATTTCCCGGCTACTACAAAACCGCCGACGCCGGCTTCAAGGACGACGACGGCTACATCTTCGTCATGGGCCGCACCGACGACATTATCAACGTCGCCGGCCACCGGCTCTCGACCGGCGGCATGGAGGAGGTGCTGGCCGCGCACCCCGACGTCGCCGAATGCGCGGTGCTGGGCATCAAGGACGAGCTCAAGGGCGAAGTGCCGTGCGGCTTCATCGTTCTTAAATCCGGCGTCAACCGCCCGCCGGCGGAGATCGAGAAGGAATGCGTGGCGCTCATTCGCGAGAAAATCGGACCCGTAGCGGCATTCAAGCTCGCCGTCACCGTGGCGCGACTACCGAAGACGCGCTCGGGCAAGATTTTGCGCGGGACCATCAAGAAAATCGCCGACGGCGATGAATGGACCATGCCGGCGACGATCGATGATCCGGCGGTGTTAGATGAGATTGGGAGTACGTTGAAGGGCAAAGGTTTGGGCGGTTAGTAGCTCGGCTCAATCCGGGCCATGCTTGCTTATCGGCCCGCGGTTGCGCCCGTCCGCATGACATCGCCGGACGATGCACGCTCCCGCGGCGCCCCGGCCGCACGCAGCAGGGAACAAGCGCGCAGCGCCGTGCTCACGTCGATCCTTGCGCCAAACGGATAGCCGAGCTCGTCATAAGCCTTGATCACCGCGAAATACGGCGCGAAGGCCGGCTCGCGCTCGCGCAGATGCTCGAGCATTTCAAAGATCAGGTCCTCCTTGAGGTAGTAGCTTTTGCGGCCGTACATGCCGCTGAGAATGCCGTCGAAAAATGCCAAGGAGCCCGGCTCCAGCGCCATCGACCAGTCCGACTTGTCGACGCCGGCGCGCGCCGCGACCTGATCGATCTGAGCGAGTTCGTGGGTGAATTGCAGCTCCTGCATCTCGTCGCGGTCCGGATGTGGATCGCCGCGACGTAAACCGAGCCGTTCGAGCCGCGCCGCATTTTCGCGCTTGAGCTGATCTCCGATTGCCGCCACGGCTTGCGCAGGTGGCGCACGGATCGGCTTGCAGTCCAGGAGCTCCGCCAGCAACTGCTTCTCGTTTGCGGCAAAACCGTTGCCCTCGGTCAGCTTGCGGTAGATGCGCTGGCGGTTGAGCTCGGTCAGCGCCATGCCGAGCCGCGTATTGGGCAAGAAGCGCAGCGGTTCGGGCGAGACCTCGACCGTGTCGGGGTTGAAGTGGCGCGGATCGATATAAGGGCTCACGGCGCTGCCCGCCGGGAAGATCAAACCGCGATAGACGCCCGATTTCGCCGGTCCGGCCAGAAATTTCTTGTAGTCCCGGTATTCCTTGGCCCCCAGCCGGTCGCGCGGAAAGGTGTCTTGCTGCGAGCCGTAGAAGCCCGGCCACAGCGGATAGGAATCGAAGACCGGCCGCGGATCGGCGCCGTGGCAGCTGGCGCAATTCGCAGCTTCGGCTGACGGCCGCCAGCCAGTCCGCTCCGCCGCCGGGAGCAGATAAGCGCGCAAGGTGAAGCGCGCGCTCTCGGGGTCGAACGATATGCTCTCAAGAAGATTCGCACCCGGCTTCTGCTTGTCGCCGGTGAAGGTCAGGACGAAGCGGCCATCCTTGGTGAACAGGATGACGCGCGGATAATCCGGCGAGATGCTGTCGCGGAACGGGCTGCGGCTGTCGTAGACGAAGGTGAAGTTCGAGCGCAGTTCATCGGGCAGCAGCGGCACCAGTTCGTCGATGGAATCGACTGGCCGTCCGGTGGTGGGATTGTTTTGTAAGAGTTCTTGCAGGCGCTGTTCGTTGAATGCGGCGCTTTGGGCAAGGGCCGGCCACGGCGCCACTGCTGCGGCGAATAGAAGAGCGGCCGAAAGCCAAGCGCCGCGCCGGCGGCGCACGCATCGGTTCGGCGCGAGGCGCCGATCGTTTGTGCGCAAAAGACGTCCCGGCCCCGGCAACCGTCGCCGGAGCGCCGCATTCGCCACAGTCCCATCGTCCGCGGTCAGAGCCACGGCAATTCGGCTGCCGTAGAGGCCAAAGCTTGGTTTTACTTCGTTGCCGGAATGCCGACCGGGCCGCCGTGCATGATGATGATGCCGTGGATTGGATGGCATTTGTGGATGATGATGCCGTGAACGACATTATTGTCGTTGAAATAACAATTATGGAAGACGACCCCATGAATTGTGTTCTGGTTCATATGGTAGGTCGCGCTCCACGCCGGGCTCTGAGCCAGCAAACCCGCCAGCGCCGCCGCAGCGGCAATGCAGATCTTCCTCATGAGAACCTCCCTTGGGCGAGATGGAAGTACAGCCATACCTCGTACCGGTGCGGTGTACAATTTTAAGTCTAGTCGCTTTCTGTTACGGCGCCAATCGCCCTTTTCGGAAAAGAAGGTTGTTGCGGTGGCGCGTCGGCAGGAGCTGCGACCGGGATCGGCCCTGGCGGCTCCGGTGGGGCAATCCTACGTTGACCGGTATGCGCTTTTCTGGCGGAACGCTCCTTTTTGCTTCGCTGCTGTTGTGGGCGCAGGCGAGCGCGCAATGGGCAGCCGCACAGCAAGGCGCCCCAGTTGCCGCCCCGGCCCAGCCTTCGCCGCCATCGCCCGAACCCGAAAAATCGCCTGCCCCAAATAATCCGCCCACCGCCGACGACATCTGCCGTGCGGTCGAGCAGGATGCCGCCGCGAACGGGCTTCCGGTCGAATTCTTCGCTCGCGTGATCTGGCAGGAGAGCCGCTTCAATGCGCAGGCGGTGAGCCCGAAGGGCGCTCAGGGTATCGCGCAATTCATGCCGCAGACGGCGGATTGGCGCGGGCTTGCCGATCCGTTCGATCCGATCGAGGCGCTGAAGAATTCGGCGAGCTATTTGCACGAGCTGCAAACAAAGTTCGGTAACCTCGGTCTGGCTGCCGCGGGTTACAATGCCGGTCCGGGGCGGGTGAGTGCGTGGCTCGCCGGGCGCCGCGCGCTGCCGAGCGAGACGCGCAATTACGTGGCGATCATCACCGGATGGACCGCGGACGAATGGGCCTCGCCGTCGCCGCCGCAGACCGCGGAGACCACGATCCCGCAGGGCGTGCCGTGCGCGCGGCTGGCGAATTTGATCCTGGCGCCGAAGGAAGAGGCGCAGCGCATCGCGGCTTATGTGCCGCGCTGGGGCATGCAGCTCACCGCCAACTGGTCGGAGAGCAAGGCCTGGGCGGTCTATCGCATGATCCAGAAACAATATGCCGCGCTGATCGGCGACCGCGAACCGGTCGTGGTGCGCAGCCGCGGCATCGGACTTGGCAGCGCCATGCGCTACAACATCCGCATCGCCGACGACAATCGCGGCTATCTGGAAAAATTCTGCAACAAGCTCATCGCCGCCGGCGGCGCCTGCGTGGTGTTGCGGAATGATCGCGGGTGATTCTTTTCCTCTCCCCCGCAAGCGGAGGAGGAAAGACGCTACTCGCTCTTGCCACCAAGCTGCTTGAGCTTGGCGAACACGGCGTTGACATCGAGCTCGTCGGACTTCTTCGCCGGAGCCGGCGCGGCGGGTTCGGGCTCTTCCTTCGGCGCGGTCGTCACCGAGGCGGGCAAGAGCGTCGCGCCCTGCGCCTCGATCGGCACCGGCTTCTCCTTGGCCGCCTTCTGCACTTCGATGTCGAGATCGATCTGCGAGCACAGCCCGAGCGTCACCGGATCGAGCGGCGTCAAATTGGTCGAGTTCCAGTGGGTGCGCTCGCGGATCGCCGAAATGGTCGACTTGGTGGTGCCGACGAGCCGCATGATGGCGCTGTCCTTGAGCTCGGGATGGTTGCGCACCAGCCACAGGATGGCGTTCGGCCGGTCCTGGCGGCGCGACACCGGCGTGTAGCGCGGGCCCTTCTTCGGCTTCGCTTCGGGCAGGCGCACCTTCGGATCGGCGATGTGCAGGCGGTGGTTCGGGTCGGCCTCGGCGGCGGAGATCTCATCGCGGGTCAATTGGCCGGTCTGGATCGGATCGAGCCCTTTGATGCCCTGCGCCGCGTCGCCGTCGGCGATCGCCTTCACTTCCAGCGGATGCAGGTTGCAGAGCTGCGCGATCTGGTCGAACGACAGCGAGGTATTCTCCACCAGCCAAACGGCGGTTGCTTTCGGCATCAGGGGTGCTGTCGCCATAGGTAAATCTCCTCTGCGCTCCGCCCGCCTTTTGGGCGAAGCACTCAACGTCATCAAGGATGACTGGAAAGTGGCCGGAATATAGGCGGCGTAGCGCTCCTGTGCAACCGCCCCGAGTTCCAAGCGCCGAGGCATGGCCGGCGGGCAATCAACCGGCTATTTGTTGGAGTTCTGGCGGCCGACGGCCCGAAACAAAAGGAAAAGGCATGGCCATCGGCAAGCGATTTTGGCCGACCGCCCTCATGGCATTCGCGCTTTTTGGCGGCCACGCGGCGGCACAAGTGCAAGCGCAGGATTTTCCGGCACGCCCGGTGCACGTCATCGTGCCTTTCGCCCCGGGCGGCGGCGTCGATATCGTGGCCCGGCTGATCGCACCGAAACTCAGCGCGGCGTGGGGCCAGCCGGTCGTCATCGAAAACAAGCCGGGCGCGGTCGGCGCCGTCGCCAGCGAATATGTCATGCATCAGCCGGCGGACGGCTACACCGTGCTGATCGGCGTCGCCGGCAGTCACGCCATCGCGCAATATCTCAATCCCAATCTCGGCTATGACCCGGGGCGCGATTTCTCGGGCGTCACGGTGCTGTCGTACTCGCCGCTGATCTGTCTGGTCGCGCCGTCGTCGCCGTTCCACGCCATGAACGAGCTGGTCGAATTCGCCAAGACGACACCGGTGCCGTTCGGCAGCCCCGGTGTGGGATCGCAGATGCATCTGATCGGCGAGATGTTCAATCTCAACTACGGCACGAAATTCCAGCACGTCGCCTATCGCGGCGTCGCGCCGGCGATGCAAGACCTGCTCGGCGGCCATATTCCGATGGTCATGGGTGAAATGGGCTCGGCGAAGCCGCTGGTCACGTCGGGCCAGTTGCGGGCGCTGGCGGTGACGGGCACGCAGCGCAACGCCAGCGTTCCCGAGGTGCCGACATTCACCGAAGCGGGTTTCCCGAACTTCGAAATCAACAGCTGGTTTGCTTTGTTCGTGCCGGCCGCCACGCCGAAAGCAATCGTCGACAAGATCGCCGTGGATGTGAGCAAGATCGTGCGTGCGCCCGAGATCAGCACGCGGCTTGCGGACGATGGCTGGGAGCCCGGCGGCGGCACGCCGGAAGAATTCGCGGCACTCTGGCTTAAGACGGCGAAGGAGCTTGGTGCCGTGATCCAGCAACGCCACATCACGGTTGAATGAGGGACAGACAGTGAGGAATAGACATGGCCGGAACGCTTGATGGAAAAGTCGCGATCGTCACCGGCGCCGGGCGCGGTCTCGGCCAGGTGATGACGCTCGGATTGCTCGAAGCCGGCGCGCGCGTCGCCGCAGTCGAGATCGACGCGCCGGCGCTCGAAGAAACCGAAAGCGCCGCCGATCAACGTGGTTCAGGCGAGCGCATCCAAGGCGTCGTCGCCGATATCACGCGCGACGACAGCGCGCCTAAAATCGTGCGTGCCACCACCGAGCATTTCGGCCGCCTCGATATCCTCATCAACAATGCCGGCATCAATACCAGCCTGCTGCGCCCCGAAGGCCAGCCGGTCGGCAAATTCTGGGAAGTGACGCCGGCGGAATTCCGCCGCGTCATCGACGTCAATGTGGTCGCCGCCTTCCTCATGACGCGCGCGGCGCTGCCGGTCGTGCTCAAGCAAGGCTGGGGCCGCATCATCAATGTGACGACGAGCCTCGACACCATGTATCGCGCGGCCATGCAGCCCTATGGCGGCTCCAAGGCGGCGAACGAGGCGCATCTCCTCGCCATGGCGCAGGAGCTCGAAGGCTCCGGCGTCAGCGCCAATGTGCTGGTGCCGGGCGGCGCGGCCAATACGCGCCTCGTCTCGCGCACGCAAGAGCCCGACCGCGGCAAGCTGATTCCTCCCGAGGTGATGGTGGCGCCGCTGATCTGGCTCTGCTCGAACGCCTCCGATGGCGTTAACGGCCAGCGTTTCATCGGCATGCGCTGGGACAAAAGCCTGCCGCCCGAGGAAGCCGCCAAAAACGCCGGCGCGCCGATGGCCTGGCAGCAACTCGGCCGCCAGGCGATCATGCCGGATCGCATGAGCTGATCCGGTTCACGTTCGGCTTCAAGACTTCAAGCTCGACGCATAAGGGGACATTATTGCGGGCAATAGAGATTGACGCCTGACGGGTCCGAAAATAGCATCCGAAAAATGGCGACCGCCGTGACAAAGAGCATATTTATCAGTTATCGCCGCGATGACGCCGCCGGCCACGCTGAGTTGTTGTTCAGACGACTTGTTAGCCACTACGGTCCGGCGGTGGTTTTTCGCGACGTCCACTCGATCCACCCGATGGAGCGCTTCCGCGAGGTCATCGATGAATCACTTGGCAATTGTGCTGTTGTTTTGGCGGTCATGAGCAAACAATGGGCGCGCATCACCGGCCCGGATGGCATTGCGCGTCTCAATAAACCCGATGACGTCGTGTGCTGGGAGATTGAAACCGCCTTGGCGCGCGCCGTGCCGATTTTGCCGGTGCTGGTTGGCGGAGCGCACATGCCGAGGTCAGACGACCTTCCCGAAAGCATTCGCGGAATCGCAGGAATTAACGCGCTTGAAATATCTGAAAGCCGCTGGGACCAGGATTTCGAGTCACTTGTGCATACCATAAATCAGGTTTTTCCTCTTTCGCCGCCTCAAAGGGTGGAGAAAAATCCATTCAGCGTTCGTAACGCAATAAGGGACGACGCCTTCTTCTATGGCCGAGTACGTGAATTGCGAATGCTGGAAACCTACTTGCGAAACCGGCAAAACTGCCAGCTCGTTGGCCCTCGCCGCATCGGAAAAAGCTCGTTGCTGCTCTACGTGCAACGTCACTGCGCCGATTGGTGCAACCAAGCAAGAATTGCTTACCTCGATCTTCACGACGCGCGTTGTCACACCCGCCTCGGCTGGCTGAAGGCGATCGCCGCGGGATTGGGAATCAAGAGTCGTCTGCAGACACTTACCAATCTCGCAGAAGCGATCGAGGACCTCATTGTCAGTGGTGTTCAGCCGATTTTGTGCCTGGATGAATTCGGTGAAATGACATATCGCAAGGAGCAATTTACCCGTGACGTTTTTCTCACGCTGCGCTCATGTGGTCAACGCGGCATGTCCATCCTGACGGCGGCGTCTGAGCGGCTTAGCGTGCTTACTGACCCACGAGACGACAGTTCCCCGTTCTTCAATACTTTTCCAACGGTGGAGATCGAAGTCTTTTCACCGGGTGATGCGCGCGCCTACGTGGAGTTGGAGCGTGCTGGCGTACCTGCGTTTACGGTACGAGAAAAGGACCGCATCCTCGAATTTTCAAAAGGCCATCCGTTGGCTTTGCAGACGGCGTGTTTACATATTCTCAGCGCGAGGGAGGCTGGCGAAGAATTGACCATAGCGCTTGAGCGGGCAGATCGGGATTACGCCCAAGTTTATCGAACTGATCGCAGGATCGGGCGATGAAATGGCGCGCGATGTCTTTATCAGCTACGCTCAATCCGATAGCGAGACCGCTCGGGCCATTTGCGATTGGCTGGAAGTGCGCGGTCTCAGTTGCTGGATTGCACCGCGTGACCTGCAACCTGGAACGGAAATTGGTCAGTCCATCATCACGGCTATCGACGATAGCCAAGTTTTGGCGCTGATCGCCTCGCATCAAGCAAGTAATTCTCTGGCTATCGTCCGGGAGGTTGAGCGGGCGCTTAACCGTAAAATTCCGGTCTTTTCAATTCTTGCGGAGAAGACCGAATTGTCCGGTCAATTAGCAACTATGATAGGTTCGCAGTCGATAGAGGTTTCTCGACCTCCGTCCGACGTACAACTTCAATATTTGGCGGATTCGATCTATCAGCTCCTCGGCCGCAGGTTCGGCACGGATGGAGACCTTCCGGATGAAAAGCTGCCCTTTTGGCGCCTTATTGCAGAGGAGGTGGGGGCGTCCGTTGCGATAGCTGGGGCCGTTATCGGCCAAGTTGTAGGTCTTGTTTGGGCAGCGTGTCGCGGGCTGATCGACCGAGTCCGCTCTGACCGGGCAGTTGCAAAACAGATAGCCGACGAACTTCGAGTTAACAGTCTCGAGGAATTGGCTGATTTCAGAGTCTCTCGATCGCTTCGACCTGTTTTGGACTCCCTTTCTCGGGGATTGTCTGTTCGGCTCGACGGCATCGCCCAGCAGACGAAGCAACTTCTTCAGCTCCAGGATTCGGCCCGCAAGCTGGAAGCGGCAAAAGTCGCAATGGAATCTGTCGCTGAAATCCAAAATGGATTGCACGGTCGGTCCGGCGAGATCGTAAAAGCGGGCAAGGAAATCGCGGCGGTCTGGTTTGATCTTTTGAAACAAGCCAGCGACGCCGCGCAAAGCGTTCTGGATCAGACGTGGGAATTGGAAAATCCCTTCATCTTTGGCAATCCTGTTCTTCCGCAGGCGGCTGGGTTGTTCACCGGTCGCCGCGATTTGGTGCTCGAAATAGAGCGCAGTATCTTACGCGCCGCGCAGACGCCGACGCTGTTGCTGTACGGTCAGCGTCGGATGGGGAAGACCAGTATCCTCAACCAGCTTCCCGCCTTGCTCGGACCGAGCTTCTTGCCGGTCCTAGTTGACTGTCAATTTCCCGCAACTGTGGAAAGCCAATCTGCCTTGCTTCGTTACATGTCCCGTTGCATGGCTAACGCTTTCGCATCACATCCAGGCGCCAGGCGCAGTGGCGACGGAGTAAGCCGAGCAACGGGGCTCGATCCGCTTGCGATCGATCGCCTTCAGCACGATCCATTCTCTGGCTTTGAAGATTGGCTTGATGGATTCCAGGTCGCCATCGGACAGGAAATGAACATTCTGCTGTGCCTCGACGAATTTGAGCGTCTCGATGAAATCATAGTTGCCGGCTGGGGCGCACGATTTCTGGACGCGCTACGTCACTGGTCGCAGTACCGCCCCCGATTTGCGCTGATGTTTGCCGGCTCGCATACGTTCGAGCAATTGGGGCCAGTCTGGACGGATCGTTTTCTGAGTGCTCGCCGATTGAAAGTCAGCTTTCTCCACGACGCCGACATCCGCAAACTGCTGACCGAGCCGATACCCAAATTTCGTCTAAGATACGCACAGGGATCTTTAGACGCGATTCTGGCCGCGACGCGCGGTCAACCGTTCTTGACCCAAGTGCTCGCTTCGGAACTTGTCCACCATTTGAACCGTGAAAATCGCAAGCAAGCCGAACCACAGGACATTGAGATCGTCATCGGCGATGTGCTGCAGAGAAGCGCCGAATATTTTGCGGACTTTTGGCTCTCTCGAACTCCGGAAGAGCAGCAGGTTCTTCGAGCTGTCGCGCGTGATGAACCACAGCCGATCGTCACCTCGGTTACGCGCGCGCTACGGGACTATGATGTGCTGGACGACAGCGGAAGGTTTGCAGTGCCGCTTATCATGCAGTGGGTGCAACTTAATCAACTACACGGTTAATCGGCGCGCCGATGGCCAGGCAGCAACTCGGCCGTCAGGCGATCATGCCGGACGGCACGCGCTGAGTTGCCTTGCGTTGCGCGTTCCGCCTCAATTCGGAACGCGGCCCTTCACGGCATTGGCGAAGGCTTCGTAGGCGATCCGGCCATCGCTCGCGATGGGAAGCTGCTCGCACAGCCGGCGTTTAAGTTGCTCCAGCTCGCCCGGCGATAGGGCACTGAGCAACTGGCCGGACGGCCCGATCGGCACGATGTTCGATTCGCAGAAATCGTCGAAGCTCGCATAGGCGACCGGGATACGGATTTGCCGCGTCTCGATCGATTGCAGCCCCGCCGCCTGCCAAAAGGCTTGCATGGCGTCGCGTCCCGACGCGGCGGCGCTGGCGCGTGTCGGCGGCGGCTTGCCGATGGCTTTCAGCGCGGCTTCGATCGGCGCCAGCGGCACGCCGCCATTGAGCGTGTCCCACATATAGGTGGCGACGCCGCCGCCGGGCCGCACCACCCGTGCCATCTCGGCAACCGCCTTGGCCGGGTCGGGGATGAAGGTGATGACCAGCGCCATCGCCGCGGCGTCAAAACCGCGGTCGGGAAACGGCAGTGCTTGCGCGTCGCCCAGGCTGAACTGCGCCAGTTTCGCCGCGGGCCGGCTCCGCGCGAAGTCGAGTTGGCCCGGCGAAGGGTCGACCGCCGACACCGCGCGCGGCGCGCAACGGGCAATCAGCTCCTCGGTGAAGGCGCCGTTGCCGCAGCCGACCTCGATCCAGTTGAGATCCTGCGGCGGATCGAGCCAGTCGAGAAAAATCCGACCCGCGAGCTTGCTCCAGCGGCCCATCATCCGCTCATAGACCTTGCCGTCGGAGAACATTTGGCCGGGTTCGGTCATCGGAAATCCCTCTGGTCGGCCGATTTTTGCGCGAAGCGGTGTTGCCTCGATCACGGGATTGTATTTTGCTGCCAGCGCCCTTGTCACCTGGCGGGATAGGTCATCATGGATTTCGGCTTCACCGAAGAACAGCGACTATTGCGCGAAACCGTGCGCAAGCTTTTGCAAAAGCACGCGCCGCCGGACTATGTGCGCCAGCACGACCGCGAGCGCACTTATCCCGAGGAGCTGTTCCAGGCCTGCGCCGAAGCCGGGCTGTTGGCGCTGCCGTTCCCCGAAGACTACGGCGGTGCCGGCGGCAGCGTCCTCGACATGGTCATTGTCGCCGAGGAGATCGCGCGCGTCTCCGCCGACCTGGTGATGGCCTATACGGGCGGCATCTTTTGCGGGCTCAACCTCGTGCGCATGGCGTCGGAGGAGCAGAAGCGTCACTGGCTGCCAAAATTTTTCGCCGGCAAAATCAAGTTCTCGATCTCGATGTCGGAGGCCGATGCCGGCTCCGACATCGGCGCCATGCGCACCTCTGCGGTCAAAGACGGCAACGAATGGGTGATCGATGGCCGGAAACTCTGGGCGTCCACGGCCGGCGCCAAGAACAACGTCATCAATCTCTATGTGAAGACCGATCCCAAGGCGCATTACCGCCAAGGCCTTTCATTGTTCCTGGTCGACAACGACACGCCCGGGCTGACCTTGCGCAAGCTCGACATGCTCGGCCGCCGCGCCACCGGCACCTATGAGCTCACGTTCGACAAAGTGCGCGTGCCGCCCGACCGCCTGATCGGCGGCGAGAACAAGGGCTGGGACTGCGTGATGTCCGGCCTGCAGGTCGAACGCGCCACGTCATCGGCCGGCAATGTCGGCGCGGCGCAGGCCGTGGTCGATCTCGCCGTGCAATACGCCAAGGACAGAAAACAGTTCGGCCGCCCGATCGGCTCAAATCAGGCAATCGCCCACATGCTCGCCGACATGCAGACCGAGGTCGAGGCCGCGCGCACTTTGATGTGGCGCGCCGCCTGGATGGTGTCGAACGGCCAGGACGCGCTGCGCGAAATCACCATGGCCAAACTCTTCACCTCGGAGACCTACGTGAAGATCGCGAGCCAGGGCATGCAGGTGCTCGGCGGCTTCGGCTACAGCGCCGAATTCGACATGGAACGCCACTTCCGCGACTCCCGCGCCGCCACCATCGCGGCCGGCACGTCGCAGATCCAGCGCAACCTGATTGCCAATTTGATGGGGTTGAAGGTGCAGTAAAAGAATGAGACCGGTACTGCTTCCGCCACGCAGATGAGACCTAATGACAACGACCCAAAACATTTCCGACAGAGATATTTCCGAGAGAAATGTTTCCGAGAGCGCAGGAGCTTCTTCCCAACGCGTTGCCGTGCCCATTCTGGTCGGGATTACGGGAAAACGACGGAACAGGCTTGAACAGCTCGGCGTCTCCGAGGCGGATGTTCGGACAAAACTTCAGCGTGCCTTTGATTTTCTGGAAACGTTGACGCCGAACAGCCCGAAGCTCTTGCTCTGCGGCATGGCAGATGGTGTCGACGAGATTGCCGCCAAGCTTGTCATCGCAACGATCAATGATGAAACCGGGCGGCGAAAATTCCACAATTGGTCGGTCGTCGGACTTCTGCCGTTGCCTGAGGCGGCATTTGTCGACGACTTTCCCGCCAATGAGGGCCGTCGTTGGTGGTACTATGAGCTCGACGAGATCGCTCGCGGGTTCGTCCGGCTGATGCCGCTCGAAACCTTGGCGAAGCCGCCGGCAGCGGCGGCCGGCGGGATGATTGCAGAGGCGTCATACACCGCCGATGAACTCCGGCGGCTCCCCGATCGGCCAAATTCAGCTCGCACCGCCCACTATGAGCAACTCGGCCTGGTCTTGGCCGAGCGCTCGACGGTGCTGATTGCGGTCATGCCCGCGGCCGAGGTGCCAAACCTGCTCGGCGGTACCGCGCAAGTTGTCGCGCACCGCCTCAATGGCTGGCGTTCGGACTGGCCGCCGCCCGACGCGGCGTCCGTTGCCGCGGCCAGCAAGGAATTTGTCGTGCCGCCGGACTTGGCCGCGTCGGGATCGAACGACGTCTGGCTCGTGCCGATCGGCGCAACGGACGGCAAGCCGGATGGGGTCGATCTGCGCCTGCTGCGCGGCCGCCAAGAGATTCAGAAGAGGTGGCCATGCCCATTGGACGATGCAGGCCATCATGATGCGTCGCTTGTCAAAAGGGATCTTGAGCGCGTCGCCAGGTCGGCGAAGGAATTATGGAGCGGGCGTTTCGACGGCACCGACCGCGATGTCCTGATCCACGACGGCCAGCCGTTCTTGCGGCGCGCTTCGTCGAGCAGCCGTGTTTTCAAGGCCGTCGAGACGTTCAACCGCCGCGCCGCAACGATCGAGGCCCGTGAACCGCCGTCATGGGATCAATCCATTGCGGCAAACCCGGCGGACCCTCGCCGATGGTCGTCGATCGCTGCCACCGATTGCCTGCGCCGGGCCTTGTCCGACGTGCAGGTCGTTCACAAGAGAATGGTTCGCTTCACGATCGTGGCTTTGGGTGTCCTCGCGTGGCTTTCGATTTTCTTCCTCGAATTTTATTTGGAGCTGCACGGCGAGTCCGGCGCGCTCTTGCCTCTCGTCTATGTTGTCACCGTGGCCGCGATGACCGCGCTGTTGTGGGTCGCGCGGCGTCGCTCATGGTCCGCGGTCGCCGAAGACTATCGCATGGTTGCAGAGGCGCTTCGGGTGCAAATCGCCTGGTGGCAGTTCGGCTTGATCAGGCGCCACGAACGGGTCGACCAACGCGCGCTGCGCTACGATACCGGCGAATTCCAGCTTCTACGACAAAGCCTGGCCACCGTGTTGGACGCCATCAGTCTCAGCCATGCCGCTCTTCCCGCGGTACAGCCTGGCGAACGCCTGCCACCTGCCGTCGACGACTGGATCGGGGTGGCCGGCCCGTCCAGTTCCGGCCAAATACGCTATCAATTCAAAACCGCCCAAGGTCGAAAGCGGATCTACGATCGATTTGAATTTTGGGTCTGGATCTGCTTCGGCGGCGCGCTTGGCATGGCGATTTGGCTGGCGCTCCATGCCTTGCATGACGCGGCGCATTGGCAAATTCTCGACAGGATGACGGATGCGCTGCGCGGCACTGTTTTCGAGCGGCTCATCCCGCTCTGCCTGGCGGGCGGCTTCGTGGTTTGGCTGGTGATCGTCGCTCGCGAGCATTTTGAAGGAAAGGCCGAGGGCGTTACCGCCAAAAGGATGCTGCAGTCGTTGGGGCCGGGAATCGTCGCTGCGACGGCGATCGTTGTAACGTGGCATATCAAAGGTGGGGACCACCTGCTTCTTCATGAGTCTCTCGGTACCGTGACGCTGCTGCTGCTCGCCCTTGCGGGCGCGATCAAATACGTGTCCGAGAAAGTCGGCGTCGAAGCCGAGGCGCAAGGGGCCGCGGAAGCATCCGTGATCTATTCGCGCGCGCGTCGCGCTCTCGACCGGATCGATGGCGACGTGGCGGCAAAACGGATCGACGTCGCGCAGGCGAATCCGCGCCGAGAACGGATCGTTCTCGACCTCGGCCAATATGCCCTGACCGAAACCGAGTCCTGGCTGCGCAGCCATCGCGAGCGGCCATTGCATCCGCCCGTCGGCTCCTGAAGGCGACTTTATTCCGCCGCCGCTTTCGTTGCGCGGGCCTGAATCGCCGCCCAGACGCGCGCCGGCGTCGCCGGCATGTCGATGTGGTCGATGCCGAGCGGTTTTAATGCGTCGAGGATGGCGCCGATCACGGCGGGTGGTGCGCCCGTCGCGCCGGCTTCGCCGGCGCCCTTGACGCCGAGCGGATTGGTTTTCGCAGGCACCTCGGTCAGCTCCGAGACAAGGTCGGGGAAATCCTCGGCGCGCGGCATGGCGTAGTCCTGGAAGCTGCCGGTGACGAGCTGGCCGTCAGCATCGAACACGATCGCTTCCATCAGCGCTTGGCCGACGCCCTGGGCGACGCCGCCATGGATTTGGCCCTCGCACAAAAGGTGATTCATGATCTTGCCGACGTCGTCGACCGCGGCGTAGCGGGCGAGCGTGACGAAGCCGGTTTCCGGATCGACCTCGACCTCGCAGGTGTGGCAGCCGTTGGGATAATTCGGCGGCTCGGCGGCGAAGGTGCCCGACGCTTCGAGGCCGACGTCGAATTGCGGCGGCAGCATCGCCGGGCGATAGAACGCCTTCGCCACGTCGGTCAGCTTCATGGCGCGGTCGGTGCCGACGATGCGGAACGAGCCGTCCTTGAACTCGATGTCGCCTGAGGCGGCTTCCATCATCATCGCCGCCATGGGTTTGGCTTTTTCGATAATGTTGTCGGCCGCCTTTTTCAGCGCGTTGCCGCCGACATGCATGCTGCGCGAGCCGTAGCTGCCGCGCCCGATCGGCACCGCGTCGGTATCGCCCTGCACGAAGCGCACGTTCTCGAACGGCACGCCGAGCCATTCGGTCACCATCTGCGCATAGACGGTCTGGTGGCCCTGGCCATGCGAATGGGTGCCGGCGAGGATGGTGAGCATGCCGCTCGGATCGAAGCGCAGCACCATGCGGTCGTTGAACACGGCCGCCTCTTCCAGGAAATAGCCGATGCCGCGGCCGCGCAGCTTGCCGTTCTTCTTCGATTCGGCTGAGCGCTTGGCAAAGCCGTTCCAGTCGGCGACTTTCAGGCACTCGTCCATCACATGGACGAAATCGCCGCTGTCATAGGTGATGCCGGTCTGGATCTTGTGTGGCATGGCGGACGACGGAATGAAATTGCGCCGCCTGATCTCGATCGGATCGATGCCGATCACGTTGGCGGCGCGATCGAGCAATTGCTCGATCAGATAGGTCGCCTCCGGCCGGCCGGCGCCGCGATAGGGCGCCAGCGGAATGGTGTTGGTGAAGACAGCTCTGCCGACGCAATGCACCGCCGGAATCTGGTAGACGCCGGGCGCGAGCCGCATGGCGAACAGCGGCACCACCATCGAGGCGCCGAACACGTGCGAGCCCATGGCGTGCAGCGCATTGACGCGCAGCCCCAAAACCTTGCCGTTCTCGTCGAGCGCCAATTCGCCGGTGACGACCTGGTCGCGGCCTTGCGAGTCGCCCAGCAGCGCCTCCGACCGCGTCGACACCCATTTCACCGGCCGGCCGCCGACGCGGCGCGACGCCCACACCACCAGCGCATCTTCCGGATAGCCGCCGTGCTTCATGCCAAAGCCGCCGCCGACGTCGGGCGAGATGACGCGCAATTTCGTCTCGGGGATTTTCAGCACCTGGCCGGCAACGGACGAGCGAGTGCCGTGCGGGTTCTGCGAGGTCGAATAAAGAGTGTAATTGTCACCGTCGGGATGATACTGCCCGATGGCGGCGCGCGGCTCGATTGAGTTCGCTGTGATGCGAGTGTTGTTCAATTTCAACGACACGACGTGCTTGGCGCCAGCGAATGCCGCGTCGGTCGCATCCTTGTTGCCCATCATCAGCGTGAACGAGACATTGTTCGGCGCTTCGTCCCATATCGCCGGGGCACCGGGCTTTACCGCGTCTTCGACGGTGATGACTGCCGGCAGCGGTTCGTAATCGATCTCGAGCAACTCGGCGGCATTGCGCGCCTGCTCAACCGTTTCCGCAATCACGAAGGCGACGCGCTCGCCGACCGCGCGCACCTTGTCGGCGGCGAGGATGGCGCGCAGTGAGCGAAAGCCTTTCGGGCCGCCCATGTCTTCGGGCATCGGCGGCGCGAGGCTGCCGAGCTTGTCGGCCACGACATCGGCACCGGTGAGCACGGCAAGCACGCCGTCGGCGGCTTTGGCCTTGGCGGTATCGACGCGCTTGATGCGGGCGTGGGCGTGGGGCGACATCACCACGACGCCGTAGCATTGGTGCGGCAAGTCGATGTCGTCGACATAGCGGCCGCGGCCGGTGATGAAGCGCGGGTCCTCGACCCGGGGCACAGGCTGACCGATGCCGAACTTGTTCACGTCGTCCTCCAATCTTTCCGCCATCGCGGGGCGAAGCGTCGTGGGGGAGGGGACGCGCGGCCCCGTTCCCCCGCAGTCACGGGCAGGATGTTTTATATCGGCGAACAGCGGCCATGAGAATGGCGGACAATCGCCGGCCACCGTTGCACTTTTTGCCCGAGCGGTCGATGCTTGCGGGTCAATCGCGAGGGCAACGCGTGCTGCACAATCCGGGCGTTACCGAGGTTTTGGCCAAGTTCGTCGTCGACACGCGGTGGGACGACCTGCCGCCGCAGGTGACCCATCAGGCCAAGCGCTCGCTGATGAATTTCTTCGCCGTGGCGCTGACCGGCTGCCGCGATCAGACGTTCGAGACCGCGCTGCGGACGCTCGCGGCATTCTCGGGCGGCAAGCAGGCGACCTTGATCGGCCGCCGCGAGCGCATCGACGCATTGTCCGCCGCGTTCCTTAACGCTGCCGGTGCCAATGTGCTCGACTTCTGCGACACCCATGTGCCGACGGCGATCCATCCGACCGCACCGCTGGCGCCGGCGCTGCTGGCGCTCGGCGAGCTCAAGCCGGTGAGCGGCCGCGATCTCATTCTCGCGTTCGTCCTCGGCCAGGAAGTGGAGTGCCGCATCGGACTCGCGATGTCGCCGAGCCATTACAACAAAGGCTGGCACATTACCGCCACCTGCGGCGTGTTCGGCGCCGCCGCCGGCAGCGGCAAGCTGTTGGCGCTGAGTCCAGCGCAAATGGTGTGGGCGCTGGGCACCGCGGCGACCCAGGCCGCCGGCCTGTGCGAATGCCTCGGCACGCCGGCAAAAAGCGTCGGCGTCGGCAATGCCGCGCGCAACGGTTTGTGGGCGGCACTGTTGGCGGAAAAAGATTTTGCCGGGCCGGCCGAGCCGCTCACCGGCGTGCAGGGCTACTATCACGCGCTCGGCGAGACGCCGAAGCTTTCGGCTCTCACCGAAGGCCTCGGTGAAAGCTGGGAGATCATGCCGACCTCATACAAGCCCTATCCGTGCGGCTTCGTCATGCATCCGGTGATCGATTGCGTGCTGGGATGGCGCCGGGAAAATCCCAAGGTTTCGGTCGATAAGGTCGTGGTGACCGGCAATCCGCTGATGGCGGCCCGCGCCGACCGGCCGAATATTTCAACAGGCCGCGAATCCCAGGTCAGTGTGCAGCACGCCGTTGCGGCCGCATTGACCTTCGGCAAGGCTGGCCTCGAACAATTCACCGATGCCTGCGTCAACGACACGGCGGTGCGGGCGCTGCGCGGCAAGGTCGAGGTATTGCGCGATGAAAAGTATCCAACCGTCGCCGCGGCGGTCGAGATCACCACCGCCAATGGCGAAACGCATTATCTGGTGGAGCACGCGGCGCGCGGCAGCGATGCCAATCCGATGAGCGATCGCGATCTCGAAGACAAGCTGCGCGATGCGGCTGCGAGTTGGAATTCAAGCCACGACATTGCGCCGCTGATCGACGCGGTTTGGCAACTGGACAAAAGTGAAGATGTCGCGAAACTTGCGCAGCTGACGGTGTCGCGCGCGTGAGCGATACGCCTTCACCGGCCGGTCAAATAAAGGTGGTGCGTGCACAATGTCAGAACATGGAGGTCATGCTCATAATCAGATAGACGCGGTTTGCGGTTTCCGTTTGCAAACAGATGTTCAACCGCATGGCCGCGAGGTCGCCCGTATGCGCCGCGGCAAAGAACTCGCAGGTCTGTTGGCGAGCGGCGGCCCAATTGGTCTTGACACCTGCAATCTTCGGCTTGGCGGCTGGGTCCACCTGGGTGGCAAGGCGTTGGTAGGTGTCGTTAAGCACGGAGTCCCACGCTTGATATTCGCGCGCGAAGCAGGCGGTTTGCGCTTGCAGCGGTATGTCACTCGGCTTCGGCGCGCATAAAGCGAAGACTTTACCGATGCATTGGAGTTCGGAGTTCGCGTTCACACAATCCTGGATGATTTTAGCGTCATTGGGATCGGCGGCGCAGGGCTGCCACGCGGCCATTCCAAGAAATACGCCGATTGCGATCAGGCCGGGCGTCAAATACCGGCGCAGACATGTGCTGTTTGAACGAGACATTCGCCCCTCCTTGGTCACTCAATTTGGAATGGTATATACCATGCACTACTCGCAGGCGCACGACATATGAAAACGTACGAAGGCAAACGCACCATCGACGGCCTCGTCGTGACGGTGGACGGCCGTCCGCTCGGCGAGCATTACGACGTCAAGCGCTTCACCAAATTCGGCTTCGAATGGACTTATGAGGGCGACAGCCCGCAGCAGCTCGCGCTGGCGATTCTGGCGGACTATCTTGGCGACAACGCTAGGGCGGTCCGCCTGTCCGAGCCGTTCATGAAAAGGGTCGTTGCCAATCTCGATAATGATTGGCGGCTTACGGGCGCGGAGGTCGACGCTGCCGTCCGCGACATGGAAGCGGGCTGAGGCAGTTCGCTCGCACGTCGCGATATGATAGGCTTTTGGCTAACAAGAAACGGCGGGCATGGCAACGGCAGCCCAAGGGAGTCCAGACAATGATCACGCAACGGCAGATCGACTTCCGCAACGAGTACCGCTCCCGCATCGTCGGCTGGTACAACGGCTATTTCCACATCGCGCTGATCTACGCCATGGGTGCGGCGGTGTTCACCATCTACGTCTCGCACATCCATAACGTGACCTGGCTGGAATGGCTCACGGTGCCGCTGACCTTCATCTTCACCAACATCTTCGAGTGGCTGGTGCACAAATACATCATGCATCGTCCGGTCAACATCAAAGGCCTGCGCGCCATCTATGAGCGGCACACGCTCAATCACCATCAATTCTTCAGCGACGAGGAGATGCGCTTCCGCGACGACAAGGATTGGCGCGTCACCGTGTTCCCGCCCTATGCGTTGGTCGTGTTCACGTTGATGTCGATCCCGGCTGCCGCCATTCTTGGTCTTATCTTCACGCCGAATGTCGGCTGGCTGTTCATGTGCGTCACCACCGGCATGTATCTGATCTATGAGTTCATGCATTTCTGCTGCCACCTGGACGAAAGCGGGTTCGTCAAGCACTGCCCATTCGTCAACACGCTGCGGCGCCATCACACCGCCCACCACAACGCGCGGCTGATGATGGAAGTGAACATGAACCTGACCTTCCCGATCGCCGATTGGGCGTTCGGCAGCTCCGACCTCGACCGCGGCCTCATCGGCCATCTGTTCAACGGCTATTCGACGCGCCATCTCAAGGGCCGCCTGCGCGCAAAGCCGAAGGGACCGGAAGAGGCCGCTGCCATGCCGGTCGGGGCCAATTAGGCAAAGAAGAGCGTCGCCATGCCGACCGATGTCAAAGCGGCCGTGTCCGCCGTCGTGATCCTGGTGGCGCTCGGGCTCGCGTTCTGGAACGGCTCGCCGATCCGGCCGGAATTCGACAAATTCGTGCTGTTCACCGCCGTCTTTTTTGTCGTCGCCATGTGGATTTTTCCCGAAGCCGGCGGCAAGAAGGGCGCCAAGAAACGCTAGTGCAGTCGTGTGAGAAACGGGAAGGGAATCGATGAATAACGCGGTCAACAATAAGCGCGTGTTTTGCGTCCAGCCGCACCGGCCGATCGGGTTCGGCGAAGCGCTCGGCAAGCGCGGCGACATCCGGCTCGACATGCTGGAGCAGAAGAGTCCGGACGCTGCCGCGATCGAGATTCTCGGCGCCGCCCACGCCTACCAGATGAGCTCCGCTCGCGACGAACTGGCGCGGCACTACCATGCCGGCGCCGAGCTGCTGGGCCAGACGCCGAACCTGCTGATCGTCTCCACCAACGGCGCCGGCTACGACACGGTCGATATGAAGGCCTGCACCGAACACGGCGTGCTGGTGGTCAATCAGTCCGGCGGCAATGCCGAAGCCGTGGCCGAGCACGTCATCGGCATGATGCTGTGCCTGATCAAACGCATGAACGATTCCGACCGCGCGCTGCGCACCGGCACGCTGAAGAACCGCAACGACTATACCGGCCACGAAGCCTATGGCCGTACCATCGGCATCGTCGGCCTCGGCAATGTCGGCAAACGCGTCGCCGAGCTCGCTGGTATTTTGTTCAAGATGAAGGTCTTGGCCTACGATCCCTATCTGCCGGCCGATGCGGTGCATGCGCGCGGCGCCGAGAAGGTCGAGCTCGACGCGTTGCTCAAGCGCTCCGATTTCGTCTCCATCAACTGCCCGCTGACGCCGGAAACCCGCAACCTGATGGGCGCGCGTGAATTTGCCCTGATGCGGCCGGACGCCTATTTCATCACCACCGCGCGTGGTTCGATCCACGACGAAGAGGCGCTGGAAAAGGCGTTACGCGACAAAAAACTCGCCGGCGCCGGCCTCGACGTCTGGGAGAAGGAGCCGCCACCGGCCAGCCATCCGCTGATGAAATACGACAACGTCATGGTCACCCCGCACATGGCCGGCGTGACCCACGAGGCGCGCGCCAGGATGGGCCAGATCGCCGCCGAGCAGATGCTCGATGCGCTCGACGGCAAGCCGGTGCCGCGCATCATCAATCCGCAGGTCTGGCCGGCTTACGCCCAGCGCTTCGAGAAAATGTTCGGCTTCAGGCCGAGCGAGCCGCCGAACGAGCCGAATTGGCACGCCTCCGAGAAGCACGCGTGACCTTGTCGCGTGGCCAGCGCCGCGGCTGACGGTATAAGGATTCAAGAACGCACCGATCGGGAGGCGCCGTTGTTCCATCCGCTCAAGACTGCCGGTGTCGCGGGGTTGCTGCTCGCGGCGTCGTTCGCGCAAGCCGCCGCGCAGGAGCATCCCTGGCTCGATCCAAAGCTGCTCGAAGCCGCCAAGGCCGAAGGCGGCGAGATGACCATCTATTCCGACACCAACGAGGGCGAAGGCCTGCCGCTATTCAAGCTTTTCGAGGCCGCGACCGGCATCAAGACCAATTACGTGCGCGGCGCCGATCCGCCCTTGATGGCGCGCATGGTGGTGGAATTCCGCGGCAACCAGAAAGCCTGGGACGTGGCGCAGCTCGGCACCATGGACAAGATCCCGGCGCAGCTTCTGCTGCCGTTCGATCCGTCGGAAGCCAAGAACATTTCGCCCGACGCGCGCGACAAGGACCGGCGCTGGTACGGCCTCTACGCCAATTACAACGCGCCGGCCTACAACACCCAGCACGTGAAGGCCGACGACCTCCCGAAGACCTATGCCGACTTCGCGCAGCACAAGGACTGGGCCGGCCACGTCGCCATCGACGGCACCGACAGCGAATGGCTGTGGGCGATGTTCCAGTATTACGGCGAGGACAAAGCCACCGCGCTGATCAAGGACATCGTCGCCGCGCTCCAGCCGGTCACCACCGACGGCCATCTGGCGCAGGCACGCTCGGTCGGCTCCGGCGAGTACTGGGTGTCGCTGAACAATTTCGTCAACCTCACCATGAACGTGAAACTCGCCGGCGGGCCGATCGACTATTTCCCGCTCGATCCGGTGGCGCTGACATTTGGCGCCGTCGGCATCAGCGCCAAGGCGCCGCATCCGAACACGGCGCTCTTGGCGGCGAACTTCTTGCTCAGCCAGGAGGCGCAGACCTTCCTCGCCAAATTCGGCCGCATCCCGACCCGCGCCGACGTCGAATCCAATCCGCCCGGCATCGTCGCCGCCATCAACAAGAAAAAAGTCATCACCGTGCTGCTGACGGCCGAAGAAGAGCACAAATGGCAGAAGCGCTTTGACGAATTGTTTAAGGGGCGGTGAAGGCGAAAGTTCTGTGGTCTTCTGGAGGCGAATGTCTCTGACCTGGACGCTGGCGCATACGGCTCCCTCTCCCCGCTGGGGACAGGGAGGAGCAAGCGGGGAGATCGAAGCTTGTGACCGCGGCCGACGAACCCGCAGACTTTTTAACTGCAACCGCGCCCGCTTCGCGCTGGCGCCAGCCGAACATCCTGCTGATCGTCTGCGTCGCCATCGGCGTCTGGCTGGTGCTGGTGCCGGTTGCGGCGCTGCTCGTGACCGCGTTCACCGAAGATACCGGTCTGGGCTTCGGCGCCTTTACGCTCGATAATTTCGTCGAGGCCTATGCCTCGACGCGCATTCTGCGCCTGTTCGCCAACTCGCTGATCTACGCGCTCGGCACCGCCGTCGTGACCTTCTTCATTGGTGGCTTCGTCGCCTGGGCGGTCGAGCGCACCGACGCGCCGGGCCGTACGCTGTTTCACAATCTGGCGCTGTTGTCGTTCGCCGTTCCAGGCCTGCTGATGGCGATGGCGTGGATCTTTGTGCTCAGCCCCAATATCGGCTGGGTCAATGCCGTTGCCAAATCCGCGTTCCATCTGAGCAGCGCGCCGGTCAACATCTACACCATGGCCGGCATGATCTGGGCGCTGTCGAGCCATTATTTCCCGCTCGCCTATCTTGCCATCGGGCCGGCCCTGCGCGCGCTCGACGTGCGCATGGAGGAGGCCGGGTTGATGTCCGGCGGCCGTTATTGGCATGTGCTGCCGAAGATCACGCTGCCACTGCTGCGGCCGGCGATTCTCTCCGGCCTGCTGCTACTCTTCATCATGGGCATGTCGTCCTACGAGGTGCCGCGCCTGATCGGCCGGCCGGCGCGCATCGACGTCTTCACCACCGAAATCCAGAGCGCCACCTCAAGCGCGCCGCCGGAATTCGGCGTCGCCAGCGCGCTGAGCCTCACTTTGCTGCTGACCTGCATCGTCGCGGTCTATTTCTATCGCCGCGCCACCCGCAATGCCGAAGCCTTCGCCACCATCACCGGCAAGGGCTACAAGCCGACCCGCATCGAGCTCGGCCGCTGGCGCTGGCCGGTGGCGGGCGCGATCGGATTCATGTTCCTGATCGCGCTCGGGCTGCCGCTGTTCACGCTCGCCTGGCAGTCATTCTTCCGCAACTTGTCGCAGCCGTTCATGGGCTCGCCGTCCCCGGCGACCTTGGAGAATTACCGCTTCATCCTCAGCTATCGGGTATTCCTCAACGCGGTGCGCACCAGCGTCGTCGTCTCCGCCATGGCGGCGAGTTTCGTGGTCGCGCTCACTTTGGTGATGGCCTGGATGGCGCGCCGCTCGATCTCACGCTTCGCGTGGCTGCTCGATGCGCTCGCCTCGGCGCCGATCGCGATCCCGAGCGTGATCGTCGGCGCCAGCATCCTGTTCACCTATCTGGTCGTGCCGATCCCGATCTACAACACGATCTGGATCCTGTTCGTCGCCTACGTCACGCTGTGCCTCCCTTACGGCATGCGCTTTGCCTCGAGCGGCATTACGCAAATCCACCGCGAGCTCGAAGAAGCGGCGTCAGTCTCCGGCGCAAGCCTCGGCCAGATTTTCGTACGCGTCTTGTTTCCGCTGATCCTGCCGTTTTTGCTCGCGGCCTGGATTTACGTCTTCGTGCTCTCGGTGCGCGAGCTCGGCGCCTCGGTGTTCCTGGTCGGGCCCGGCACCAGCGTGCTCGGCACCGTCAGCCTCACCATGTGGGAGGAGGGCGGCAGCTACGGCGCCGTCGCGGCGCTCGGCGTGCTGCAAATCCTGCCGTTGCTGGTGATCGTCGCCGGCTTGCGCTGGCTGGAAATGCGGGTGCAGCGGCGCGGGCAGGCGGGCGCCACGAAGAGCTAGCCGGTATATTCCAAAATATGCATGCCCTGGCCCCAACGGTCGATCAGATAGAGGCGTCCTTCCTCGTCTGCGCCGATATCATTCGACTGGATGCCCGGCGTGCCGTCGGGCCGCTCCGGCACATAGCAGCCGACTTCCTTCGGATGCAGCGGGTCGCTGACGTTCACGGCGCGCAGGCCGGCGTTGAAATAGGTCAGGAACACGACGTCCTTCCACGGCCCCTCGGCCGGCAGGTTCTCCAAAATGTTGTGGGCGCCGAAGCGGCCGGGGCGGTCGTAATATTTTTCGCGGTCGGGCATGAAGGTCGCGACCGGCAGCGGGTTGGTCTCGTCCCGCGCGTCGATCACCCACATGAATTGCGCGTCCCAGAATTTCTCTTTTGCGCGCGCCTCGTCGGTGACGATGAGATAGGGCCGGTCGCCGAGCGGCCAGCAGGTGTGGGTGGAGCCCGGGAACGGCGGCGACCATTTGATGTGGCCGACGAGCTTCATGGCGCGCAGGTCGCTGCAGTCGATGATCGACATGCCGCCGCCCCACCAGGCGCAATACATGCGGTTGCCGCGGATCATCGGCGGGCCGTGCAAGGTGACTGCTTCCTCGGCCGGCATCGGGTCGTTGCCGACTTCGTCGGAATCGGTCTTCATCCACGGCAGGCCCCAGATGCTGATCACTTCGGGCTTGAGCGGGTCGCGGATGTCGAGTGTCCAGATCACGCGCTTGTTCCAGCCCGGCGCGTCGTTGGGCATGAAGGCGAGCCCGCGTTGCAGGTCGACGCCGAAGCGGTGCGGGCCGGAGCCCGGCATGTCGTAGAAGCCGATCGGTTTCGGCACCGCTGGCGTCGAGACGTCGAAGATGAAAAAGCCGGCGCGCGCGTTCTTGCCCTTGTCGCCGGCGAGCCGCTCCGAGTTCACATAGAGCAGATTGTCGCCGACGATGCGCAGCTTGTGGCAATGGATGCCGGGCGGCGCGCGGAATTCGCCGACTTTTTTCGGTGCGGTCGGATCGCGCACATCGTGCACCGTAAAACCCTCCGGGCCATTATAGCTTGATCCGCCGACCGCGCCGACATAGGCGTGGCCCTTGTGGACCTGGACAAGACTGCCGCCGCCCCATGCCGCCGAGGCGTCGTGGCCGAGCAGTCGAAAGTTTTTCGCTTCTTCGGGGGTGGTGGCGGGCATCTTGGCTCCTCACTTGCTCACGAGCGTCATGGCGCGATCATAGTAGCTGAGATCGATGTAGCGTTGCGGGTCGGATGGCGCGCTGCCTTCGACTTCGGCGCGCAGCGCCAGCACGTTCTTGAAACCGGCGATGTCGAAAGCGGCATCGCGGGCAAAGCCAAAACCGGGCTCCGCCATCAGCGCGAGACTTTTGTCCGCCATATCCTGCGGCAGCTTCAGCTTGTCGACCAAAATGGCCGCGGCGTCGACGTGGTTGCTCGGATCGAGCGACCAGCGCAGCGCCTCGACGAAGGCGGCGAGATAATTTTCCAGCGTCGCCGCATTGTCGCGCGCCCAGGCGCGGCGCACGAAGGCGCCGCCGGCCTGGTAGGGGCCGAGCATGTCGGTGGTGCGGCCGAGGCTGCGCAGGCCCTTGGCCGCGGCTTGCAGCGAGTAGGGCAGGTTGAGGATGGCGCCGGCATTGTTCTTGTCGTCGAACAAGGCTTTGAGGCGCCGCTGTCCGTTGCCGACCGGATTGAGCGAATAGTCTGCGCCGTCCTTGAGGCCGTGCAGGCCTAAAATTTTCCTGGCCTGCAGCGCATAGGCGGTATTGGTGGCATCGACGACGATAGCCTTGCCGCGGATGTCGGAAAAATCCTTGATCGTGTCCTGGACGTAGAACTCGTTGGTGCCGCTGTCGCCGCCGGAGACGATCACGACATCGGCCTTGGCGACGTCGATCATGGCGACCGCGTTGTCGACCGCCGAATGCACGATGTCGATGGCACCGCTCGCCAGCCCGTCGCGTTGGCGCTCCGAGCTTTCGGTGAATTCGAGCTCGACCTTCAAGCCGCGCCTGGCGAAGAAGCCGTGATCGACGGCCGCATAAAACGGCAGCGAGCGCGCGGTAGGAAAGGTGTTGACGTGCAGCAAAGTCGGCTCCGCGGCATGTGCCGACGCGGCGAACATACAGAGGTAGACTGTCGCCGTGGCAAGGCAGAAAGATTTTAGCGACGTGGCGGTGATTTCCATTAAGCTCGACCGTCCAACCCGTTCGTCATGCCCGGCCTTGTGCCGGGCATCCACGTCTTGCTCGCGAGGAGATTAAGGACGTGGATGGCCGGGACAAGCCCGGCCATGACGAAAGTGACGAGGCCTGCAAACTTGGTCGATCGCACACAATCAATGCCCCTGGGCGCCGCGCCGGCGGAGATTTTCGGCCATCCGCGGGGCCTCACCTTCCTGTTCACCACCGAAATGTGGGAGCGCTTCTCCTATTACGGCATGCGCTCGCTGCTCGTGCTCTATATGACGAAATACCTGCTGCTGCCCGAGCATTCAGGCGACGTGCGCGGCCTCCTGACGGTGAAGAGCGCGCTTGAGGGTATGTTCGGTCCGCTCGACGTGCAGCCGCTGTCGTCGCAGATCTGGGGCCTTTATACCGGGCTGGTCTATTTCACGCCGATTCTCGGCGGGCTTTTAGCCGACCGCGTGCTCGGCCAGCGCCGCACCGTTATCATCGGCGCGGTCTTGATGGCGATCGGCCATTTCATGATGGCAATCGAGCAGTTGTTCCTGGTCGCGCTGCTCGCGCTCATTCTCGGCAGCGGCGCGTTCAAGCCGAATATTTCTACCCAGGTCGGCGGCCTTTATCCGCCCGGCGATCACCGGCGCGACCGCGCCTATTCGATCTTCTATGTCGGCATCAATATCGGCGCTTTCCTGGCGCCGCTCATTTGCGGCACGCTCGGCGAGAAGGTGGGCTGGCACTACGGCTTTGCCGCCGCCGGCGTCGGCATGTGCATCGGGCTTGCGATCTATCTCTACGCGCTGCCGCTGTTGCCGCCCGACGAGCTGCACAAGGCGCGGGCGGCGCATGTCGAGCGCAAGCCGCTCGACCGCGACCAATGGCGCGCCGTCGTCGCGCTGCTCATTCTGTTCATACCAAATACGTTGTTCTGGGCGACTTACGAGCAGATGGGCAACACGACGATCTTGTGGATCGACACCAGTGTCGACCGCGGCATCGATGTGTTCGGTTGGACTGCGCAGATTCCCACCACATGGTTTCTGGCGTTCAATCCGTTCATGATCTTCGCGTTCACCCCCTTCATCGTGATGCTGTGGGCGCGTCAGGCGGCGCGCGGCACGGAGCCGTCCAGCGTTACCAAAATGGCACTGGGGTGTTTTGGCGTGACGGCGGACAATCTCGTGAAAGCCTATGCCGCATTCCATGCCGGCAGCGGCCAAGCAAGCTGGCTGTGGGTGCTCGGCTCGCTTGCCGTCGTCACGGTGGGCGAGCTTTATCTGTCGCCGGTCGGGTTGTCGCTGGTCACCAAGGTGGCGCCGGCGCGCATCCTGTCGATGATGATGGGCGTGTGGTTGGCGACGAACTTTGCGGGCGGCTTTCTTGCCGGCTGGCTCGGCAGTTTCTGGAGCCGGATGGAGAAGCCGACATTCTTCCTGATGATCGCCGCCATTTCCGCGCTGGCCGGCGTCGTTATTTTTCTCTGCCGCTGGCCGCTGCGCGGTGCGCTGCGGGAATGATCGCTACGACAGCAGCGCGCGCATCTTCTCCTGGTTGATCCCTTTGACCAACTGATCGACCAGGCCGCCGAGCGGCACGGGCACCTTGGCGGCCTGCGCCAGTTCGAGCGCCGTATCCATATCCTTCTCCGCCCATTTGCCGGTGCTCTTGCCCCAGCGCGACAGCGACCAGTTGGCGCCCGAACCGTGGCCGAGCGCGGTGACCAGTTTTGGGATGTCCACGCCGAGTTGCTTGGCCAAGGTCAGCGCCTCGAAATTCGCCACCATGGTGGCCCACAGCAACATGTTGTTGATCATCTTGGCGATCTGGCCTGAACCCGAGCCGCCGAGATGGACCACGTCGCGGCCGAAGGTTTGCAACACCGGCCGGGCGCGTTCGAGCCAGCGCTCTTCGCCGCCGACATAGATGGTGCAGGTGCCGTTGTCGGCGGCTTCCTGGCCGAGCACCACGGGCGTATCGAGCACGCCGATATTCTTTGCCGCTGCGAGCGCGGCAAGACGGCGGCAGGTCTCCGGCGCGACCGAGCTGGCGATGCAGATCACCGCGCCCGGCGCCAGCGCATCGATCAGGCCCCCGTGTTCGACCACGGCCTCGACCTGGTCGTCGGTCGCCACCATGACGACGACGACCTCGGCGAATTTGCCGATTTCCGCGGGAGAGCCGCGGTGTCGAATGCCGTCGTTCTCGGCGCGCCGCACGGCGTCGGCATTGATGTCGTAACCGGCGACGTCAAAACCGTTTCGCAGCATGTGCCGGGCGAATTGCAGTCCCATGGCGCCGAGCCCGATCATGCCGGTGTGCTTCACGGCGTTTGTCTGGTCCATATTATTTGCTCCGCTTTCTTGCCGTCGCTGCCGCATCCACGGTGCTGCGATCCGCCGTCAGGACGACGCCGTAGTCGCGTTCGGCGGCCTCCGGCGACACATAGCCTTCGCGCATGTCGACGAGTACGCGCTCAGGAGGCCGCGCCAACGGATCGCCGTAGCCGCCGCCGCCGGGTGTATCGAGGCGGAAAATATCGCCCTCCTTGAGCGGATAATCGGCGTAGCGCGTCGGCAGGCGCTTGGCCCGATCGTCCTGGGGATTGATCCAGATGTCGCCGGGCCGGCCGGTGCCGCCGCCGGCGGCGCCGTTCGGCGGAATGACGTGCTTCATCGAGCGGATCGAGAACCGCGCGTCGGCGAGATTGAGATATTCGCGGCGGATGCCCAGCCCGCCGCGGTAAAGTCCCGCGCCGCCGGAATCGCGGATAAGCTCGAAGCGCAACACGCGGGTCGGAAATTCGCTCTCGATGATCTCGACCGGCGCGATGCGGGCGTTGCTCTGGTTGACGGTGATTGCGGAAGGGCCGTCCTTGGTGGCGCGGCCGCCGCCGCCGCCGGCGATGATCTCGTATTGCACATAGCCCTTGCCGGCGGAGGTAGAGCGCCCGCCGATGATGATCGAGCGGCTGCCGCTGCCGTCGGCGCGCACTTTGCCGGGCACGATCGGGCCCAGCGCCGCGAACAACGCATCGACCAACGCGTGCACGGTCGGATTATAGGTGTTGACGGGAGCCGGAAACCGCGGATTGAGCACGCTGCCGTCGCGCGCGGTGATGCTAAACGCGCGCAACAGCCCGCTCGACACATACATGTGCGGATCGATCAGCGAGATCAGCGCATAGGCGCAGGCCGCCTGCACCAGCGGCGGGCGGATGTTTGCCGGGCCTTGGGTCTGGTCGGCCGATGCGGAGAAATCGAAATGCAGCCGGTCGGTTTTTTTCTCGGCGACCACATGGATGCGCACCGGCTGTTCCAGCGTAATGCCGTCGTCGTCGACGAAGCGCTCGGCTTCGTAGCGGCCATCGGCCCATTCGGCGATTGCCGCGCGCACCCGCGCCTCGCCGATCTCGAACAGCCGCTCATAGCTCGCCAGTACTTTGTCCTTGCCGTATTTGGCGACGAGCTCTTGCAGCCGCCGCTCGCCGAGCCGATCGGCGCCGAGCTGGCCGCGAATGTCCCCGATCACCAGTTCCGGCGTGCGGCTGTTGGCGGCGATGATGCGTTCGATGTCGATGTTCTGCGCGAAGGCGCGCTGATAGCGCACCGCCGGCAGATGCAGGCCTTCGTTGAAAGTCTCGCGGGCCTGGCCGGAGCAGCTGCCCGGCACCGGGCCGCCAATGTCGCCCTTGTGCGCGATCGAGCCGCAGAAACCGAACAGCGCGCCGTCGACGAATACCGGCGTGATCACCGCCATATCCGGCGCGTGCGGGCTGCCGCCTTGATAGGGGTGGTTGATCAGGAAGGCGTCACCCTCGGCGATGGTGTCGCCAAACCTTTCGAGCACGGCGGCGCAGCAGGCCGGAAACGCGCCGATATGCAACGGCAGCACCACGTGCTGGGCGACCACGTCGCCTTGCGCGTTCATCAGCGCGCAGGAGGCGTCCTGCGACTCGCGCACGATGGTGGAGAAGCCGGTGCGGAATAGCGAGTTCTGCATCTCCTGCACGATGCCGGAGAGGCTCGCCTTGATGACTTCAAGATCGACGGCGTCGATGGGCATTACGGTTTCCTCACCGTCATTGCGAGCGAAGCGAAGCAATCCAGCACCGAGGCGCCGCCTGGATTGCTTCGTCGCTTCCGCTCCGCGCAATGACGCATTACTTCTCCTCCGTCACGATCAAGTTCTTCCATTCATCGACGCGGGCGACCTGGTCGGCACAGATGACGGTGGTGCAGTCGAACTGATCGAGGATGGCCGGCCCGCGCAAGCTCAGTCCGACATCGAGTTTTTCGCGCTGATAGACCGGACACGACACCGCCGCGCCGTCGAAGCGCACTTGGCGCGTTTCGATGAGCGCATCGGGGAGCGAGCGACCCTCCGGCTTGAACTTCGGCATGGCGACCGCCGGCACGATGCCGACGCCGCGCACGCGATACGAGACGACTTCGACCGGCTCCTCGGGAGCCATATGGCCGAACAAGGCCTTGTGCTCGGCATCGAAGGTTTTGCGCAGCGCATCGAGCGCCGTTGCCTGCTCCGCCGTGCAGGCCATGGTGACTTCGTAGCCTTGGCCGGCGTAGCGCAGGTCGAGCGCGCGTTCGATCCGGATGGCCCGGTCGGAAAAACCATCGCGGCGCAGGTCGTCGCGGGCGTGCGCTTCCAGCTCGGCGAACACGGCGCCGACGTCGTGTGGACTGAGCTCACTGATCGGCGTCATCCGCGAACGGATGTAATCGTGCTTGACGTCGGACATCAGCAAGCCGAGCGCGGAAAACACCCCCGGATAGAGCGGCACGATCACGCCGGCCATGCCGAGGTCGCGCGCCATGCGGGCGGCGTGCACGGGACCGGCGCCGCCGAAGGCCAGCAGCATGAAATCGCGCAGATCGTGGCCGCGCATGGTGGAGATGGCCTTGATCGCCTCCTCCATCTTCACCTCGATGATGCGCACGACGCCCTCGGCCGCCGCGGCGACATCCAGCGACAGCGGTGCCGCCACGCGCGCGACGGCGTCGTTGGCCTTGGCGCGGTCGAGTTTCATGCGGCCGCCGAGGAAATTATCGGCACTGAGAGAACCGAGCACGAGATTGCAGTCGGTGATGGTCGCCGCCGCGCCGCCGCGGCCGTAACAGGCCGGCCCCGGCACGGCGCCGGCGCTTTGCGGGCCGACTTCGAGCACGCCGAAACGATCCACCTTGGCGATGGTGCCGCCGCCGGCACTGACCGTATTGATGTCCATCATCGGCACGGCGATGTCGCGGCCTTCGATCTTGCCGCGGCTGGAAAAGATCGGCCGGCCATCCTTGATCAGCGCGACATCGCAAGAGGTGCCGCCCATGTCGAAGGTGATGATGTTGGGGAAGCCGGTCATGGCGCAGGCAGCCACGCCCGCGGTGACGCCGCCGGCCGGGCCGGATAGCACCGTGGTGACGGCGGTGCGCGCCGCGGCCGGAAACGTCGACATGCCGCCGTTCGACTGCATGATGTATTTCTGCCGCGTGGTGACGCCGGCGCCGGCCAAGCGGCGGTCGAGGCTCTCGACATAGCGCTTGAGGATCGGCTGCAGGTAGGCGTTGATGACCGTCGTGCTCAGCCGGTAGTACTCGCGGATCTGCGGCAGGATTTCGCTGGACAGCGAGATATCGCAGCCCGGCATTTCCTCGCTGGCGATTTTACCCACGCGCGCTTCGTGCTGGGGATGAAGAAATGAAAACAAGAGGCACACGGCGAGCGCTTCGATGTTTTGCGTTTTGAGTCCGCGCAAAGTTTCGCGAAGCGCTGTCTCATCGAGCGGCACCAGCACACTGCCGCGGAAATCGACTCGCTCCTTGACTTCGCCGGTCAGGCTCTGCGGAACGAGCGGCACCGGCTTGTCGTACATGACGTCGAAGATCGCGGTGCCGTAGGGCCGCGCCTGCTCGGCGACTTCGTAGATGCCGCGGAAGCCCTCGGTGACCAGCAGGCCGGTCTTGACGCCCTTGCCCTCGAGCAGCGCGTTGGTGCCGACCGTGGTGCCGTGACAGAAGTAACCGATGTCGGCCGCAGGCACGCCTTGCCCGATCAGCGCCTCAACGCCTTGAAGGATGGCGCGCGACGGATCGTCCGGAGTCGAGGGGATTTTGCCGACGGCAACCGCGCCAGTATCCTCGTTGAGATAGACGAAATCCGAAAACGTCCCACCCGTATCGACCGCAACCCGGTAGCGAGGCATTCGTCGGCATCTCTCAAGCGGAACTTAATCGCACGTTCATACGAAATGCCCCGCTTTCGCGGGGCACGACTGACTTATATACGTTTTGCTCGTGCTAAGCTATCCGCACCGTCAGCGCGGCCCAGGAACTTCACGGCATGAGTGATATTCGCGATTGGTTGCGCAGTAACAAATTCGAGCAATTTGCCGACGCATTCGAGGCCAACGATATCGATCTCGACATTCTGCCGGAGCTCAGCGAGCGGGATCTCGAACAGCTCGGACTGTCACTGGGCAATCGCCGGCGACTGTTGAAGGCGATCGCCGAGCGAGGCGTCGCCAAGCCGAAGTTGTCGCACGCCGAGCCCGCCGATGCTTCGGGTGATGCCGAGCGGCGCCAGGTCACGGTGCTGTTCTGCGACATGGTCGGCTCCACGGCGCTGTCCGGCACAGTCGACCCCGAGCTTCTGGGCGCGCTGATCCGCCGTTATCAGGACGCCGTCGCCGGCGCGATCGGACGGTTCGGCGGCTTCGTCGCCAAATTCATGGGCGACGGTGTCCTCGCCTATTTCGGCTTCCCGCGCGCCTTCGAGGACGCAGCCGAGCGGGCGATTCGCGCCGCGATCGATGTCCTGGCCGAGGTCGCCGGCATCGAACTGCCCGACGGCACGCGGGTTCAGGCGCGTGTCGGCATCGCCACCGGCCTCGTCGTGGTCGGCGAGATCGTCGGCAGCGGCGCCGCACAAGAGCGCGCCATCGTCGGCGAAACGCCAAATCTCGCGGCTCGGCTGCAGGCGCTCGCCGCGCCCGATACGATCATGGTCAGCGAGGCGACGCAGAACCTATTAGGCGGATTGTTCGAGCTCGAAGCTACCGGCGAGCACGCGCTGAAGGGATTTGTCCGCCCCGTGCCGGTCTGGCGCGTGGTCGGTGAAGCGGTGGTGGAGAGCCGTTTCGCCGCCAGCCGCGCCGGCCGCGATCTGCCGATGGTCGGCCGCGCCCATGAAATGGGATTGATGCTCGACCGCTGGCGTCTGGCGCGCGGCGGCGAGGGCCAGATCGTCACGGTGATCGGCGAAGCCGGCATCGGCAAGTCGCGCGCCATCGAGGCGCTGCGCGCGGCATTGGCCGGCGAGCCGCATGCGCGCATCCACCTGCAGGGTTCGCCCTATTACAGCGACAGCGCGCTGTTCCCGATTATCAAACATCTGTCCCGCGCCGCCCACTTTGCGGCCGGGGATTCCGCGATCGTACGGATCGAGAAGCTCCGCGCCGCGTTCGCGCAGCGCGTGGCGTCGGATGCGGCGGCGCTGCCGCTTTTGGCGGAGCTGTTGTCGATTCCGGCAGATGGACTCGCGCCGCCGCCGTCGCTGACGCCGGCCCAGCGCAAGGCGGCCACCATTGCGCTTCTGGTCGACGAGATCGTCCGCCTCGGTGAAACCGAGCCGGTCCTGCTGGTCCTGGAAGATGCCCACTGGGTCGATGCCACCACGCTCGAATTGATGACGCAGCTTGCCGACAGCATCGGTGGCGCCCGATTGTTGGCGGTGGTGACCGCGCGGCCGGATTTTACGCCGCCGTGGCAGACGCGGCCGCATTCGACGCTGCTCACGCTCGGTCGCCTCGGCCGTGCCGACTGCGCCCGACTTGTCGCCGGCGTCGCCGCATCGCAGGACCTATCCGCGGAAACCGTCGCCGCGATCCTCGACAAGACTGACGGCATTCCGCTGTTCGCCGAGGAATTTACCCGCAGCATATTGGAGTCGTCCGGCGAGGCGGCCGCGACAGTGCCGGCGACACTCAAGGATTTGCTGATGGCGCGCCTCGACCGCCTCGGCGCGGCGCGCGAGGTGGCTCAGATCGCCGCCGTGGTCGGCCGGCAGTTTCCCTTTGCGATTCTCGATGCGGTCGTGCCGCGCGGCGGCGCGGCGCTGGAGGCGGCGCTGACGGATCTGGTCGCGGCCGGAATCCTGCTGCCGGAGGGACGCGGTCTGGAGCGGGGGTTCAGTTTCAAGCACGCGCTCTTACGCGACGCCGCCTACGACAGTTTGCTGTTGACGCGCCGGCGCGAATGGCATGAGCGCACCGCGTGCGCGGTCGAAGAGCGCTTCCCCGAGCTTGCGGCGAGCGAGCCGGAAGTGCTGGCCTATCACTTCGCCGAGGCCGGGCTGCCTGCTCCGGCCTGCGACTACCGGATGCGGGCCGGCGACCGCGCCGCCAGCCGATCCGCCTATCGGGAGGCGATCGCGCATTTTTCGGCGGGGCTCAAGGCGGCGGAGGCGTTACCCGCATCGGCGGATCGCACGCGCCGCCAGCTTGATTTTCTGCTCAAGCTCGGTCCGGCGTTGATCGTCACGCGCGGCATGGGCAGTCCCGAAGTCGAGGATGCGTATCGGCGTGCCGCCGAGATGGGCGAGACAACCGGCGATGAGCCGGCGACGTTCAAGGCCAAATGGGGTCTGTGGCTCAACGCCAATATCAGGCGCAAGACCGCGCTGGCGCGCGACCGGGCCGACGAACTATTGGCGCTGGCGCAACGCTCCGGCGACGGCGATTTGATGCTCGAAGCCTATCACTGCCGCTGGTCGACGGCATTTTTCCGCGGCGACGTCGCGGCGACCCTGAAAGACTGCCGGATCGGCATCGCGACCTACGACATCGCCCGGCACCGCCACCTTGGCCACACCTTCGGCGGTCACGATCCCGGCGTTTGCGCGGAGGTCTGCGGCGTCATGGCGCTGCAGATGGCGGGCGACAAGACAGACGCGGAGCAAGGCGCCGCGCGCGGACTGGCGCTAGCCGAAGCGCTCGACCATCCCAACACCCTCGCTCATGCCCTGCATAATATCGCCATCTGCCACCAGTTGGCCGGCGACCGCGATGGCGTCCATGCAGCCGCGAGCCGCACCGCGGCGCTGGCGCAGAAGTTCGGGCTGACGCAATGGCGCGCCAACAGCCTGCTGCAGACGGCTTGGGCCACTGCGGTCGGCGCCGGCATCGCCGATGCCGCGCGCCTGGTCGACGCGGAAATCGCCAACGCGACGGCTTCCGGTCCGCTGCCGCAGTATTTCATCGGTTTGGCCGCCGAGGTGCTGCTGGGCGCCGGGCGCGCCGCCGATGCGCTGGCCCATCTCGACCGCGCGATCGCTGGTATCGACGAGCCGGGGGTCGGCTTTTATGTGCCGGAAATCTACCGCTTGCGCGGCAAATGTCTGCTGGCGCTCGACCGAAACAACAACAATGAGGCGTGGCAGGCTTTCGTCACCGCCCGCGACATTGCCAATCGGCAATGCGCGGTGATCTTCGCTCACCGCGCTCAAGCGTGCCTTGCCGAGTTGACAAATATTCGGACGGGGTAGACGGCGCGCGCTTAATGCATCGCCGAGGCCGCGGCAGCGGCCTCGGGATTTTCCATATGCGCGATTGAGTTCTTGACCGCCTTCTGCACCTTCTCGAAGGCGCGCACCTCGATCTGGCGGACGCGCTCGCGCGACACGCCGAACTCGTCGGCAAGCTCTTCGAGCGTGATCGGCTCGTCGGCCAGCCGCCGTGCTTCGAAAA
>Ga0210385_10000251_pt1 | contig 46704 bp, 49 predicted proteins | sample IncBWH26OmetaG_FD_160107 | JGI IMG/M metagenome (GOLD analysis project Ga0210385, IMG submission 160107) | Forest soil microbial communities from Barre Woods Harvard Forest LTER site, Petersham, Massachusetts, United States - Inc-BW-H-26-O ...
ACACCTGCCGCTGCAATCGGGCTCCAGCCGCATCCTCAAGGCGATGCGCCGCACCTACGACCGCGAGCGCTATCTCGACCGCGTGGCCCTGATCCGCGAGCACGTGCCGGACGCAGCCATCACGACCGACATCATCGTCGGCTTCCCGAGTGAGAGCGAGGAGGATTTCGAGCAGACGCTGGAGGTCGCCGAGCAAGTCGGCTACGACAGCGCATTCACGTTCATATTCTCACCGCGCAGAGGCACGGAGGCAGCCGAGTTGACTGAGGGGATTGTGCCCCATCCAGTCAAGGTGGAGCGCATGGAACGACTTGTTGAGGTGGTTCAGCGTCGTGCTCTAGAGCGCGCGCAGCGCTTCGTTGGCCGGACCGTCGAGGTGCTCGTCGAAGGGCCTTCGCGTACAGACCCCGAGCGCCAGCGCGGACGCACGCGCCACAACAAGGTCGTCAACTTCGCCGGCCTCGCAGCGCCTGGCGAGCTGACGCAAGTGGAGATTGTCAAGGCCACGAGCCAGACCCTCAGCGGCGAGGAGAGCCTCCTAGCCCGCACGACTCGCTGACTCTCGCCACCAATCAGGCATTGAGGGATAGGAGGACTCGTGCTCGACGGAACGAACATACGTTCCCATAGTTCCGTCCGAACCACCACATACATTTTCATTTCCAGCTTTCGACAGGAGGAGCAAGACGATGCCCGTGAGCGATGAGGAGAAGGCCGCAAAGGCGCGCGACGCGGCCCTGCAGGGCGCGCTGGGCCAGATCGAGCGCGAGTTCGGCAAGGGCTCTGTCATGCGCATGGGCGACGAGGGAGCACAGGTGCGCGTCGACGCGATCCCCACCGGCGCGCTGTCGCTCGACCTGGCGCTCGGAATCGGCGGCGTGCCCAAGGGCCGCATCGTTGAGGTCTTCGGCCCGGAGTCCTCCGGCAAGACCACACTTATCTACCACGTGCTCGCCGAAGCCCAGCGGCTCGGCGGCGTGTGCGCATTCATCGATGCAGAGCACGCGATGGACCCGCTGTACGCCAAGGAGATCGGCGTGGACATCGACGAGTTGCTCGTCTCCCAGCCCGACTACGGCGAGCAGGCCCTGGAGATCGCCGACATGCTGGTGCGCTCAGGCGCCGTGGATGTCGTGGCGATCGACTCGGTGGCCGCGCTCACGCCGCGCGTAGAGCTCGAGGGGCAGATGGGCGACCAGACCGTCGGCGCGCAAGCGCGCATGATGTCCCAGGCGATGCGCAAGATCGCCGGCAACCTCAACCGCACGCACACGCTATGCATCCTCACCAACCAGATCCGCGAAAAGGTGGGCGTCATGTTCGGCTCGCCCGAGACCCAGCCCGGTGGGCGGGCGCTGAAGTTCTATGCCTCCCAACGCCTTGACATCCGTCGTATCGAGACGCTCAAGGACGGCACGGAGGCGGTCGGCAATCGCGTGCGTGTGAAGGTCGTCAAGAACAAGCTCGCGGCTCCCTTCCGCCAGGCCGAGTTCGACATCGAGTTCGGCAAGGGCATCTCGACGGCCGGTTGCCTGGTCGATCTCGGGATCGAGCACGGCATCGTGACGAAGTCAGGTTCGTTCTTCTCCTACGGCAACGAGCGTCTGGGACAAGGGCGAGGCAACGCCAAGGCCTATCTGGACGAGAATCCGGCAATCGCCGGTGAGATAGAGCGCAAGGTGTACGCGGCACTCGGGATCGGGGCCGACAAGGTGAGGCCGATCCAGGGAACCGAGACACCGCTAGTCGTGGCGCCCGACCCGGTCGAGGCTGAGGCCGACACGCGCGCCGCTTAGGCGGCACACCCAGGACGGAAATCCTCCCGGACGGTGTTCCGCCCGGGAGGCTCTCTCCGTTGGCCCGTTAGGCCGTGACTACTGGGTGGTGGCGCCTGCCGGAGGGCCGCCTTCATAGGCCGAACCCGAGTTCGAGCCAGAGCCCGAACTTGAGCCCGAGCCGGACTTGCTGCCCATGTTCGGGCACGGGTGACCGCTGGATCCCGGCGGCGCTGTCTGCGTCTTCGGTGTCGTCGTTGACGGTGTCGTAGTGGTGGACGGCGTTGTCGTCGACGGGGTGCTCGCCGTGTTGCTTGTGGACTGGGTCGTCGTGCTCGTCGTTGAGCTCGGCGCCGCGGCGGCGCCGGCGATGCCGGCAACGGCTCCGCCTGTTGCCAGAGCGCCAACTACGAGACCTACTCGGATGATGCCTCTGCTTTTCATACGCGAACCTCCGATGGGTGGTAGCGGTTACGCCAACCATCCTGAGACCGTTCCCTAAGGCGATCGGAACGTACGCCTAAGCAAGGACGAAGGACTTTGTAGGAGGCTTTCTTATGCTCCCCGTGGGACAGGAGCTTGAAACAAACGGCCGGCGTCTCACCTTTGGGCCAGTCGCAGCTTCTCGGGTGCGGCGGGTCTTGAGATACGTGTTAAGAGGGCTGCTCGGCGCGCTGGCCGTCAGCCAACTCGTAGGCGATCTTGTCGCTGCCAGACTTGCGCGTGAAGGTAGCTGACATCTCCGGTGCGAGACCGGCGAACGCGGAGCCAAGGCGCAGTGCGATCGGAGCGACATCGACCTCGCCGCGATTGTGCTCGATCGCTCCCACCACGGCCTTGGCCACATCCTCTGGGCTGCGCGTACCTACACCCTTCGGCAGTGTCACGCCCGCATCAGCGAACATGCCCGCGTCGCGGATGAAACCGGGGAATACCGTCGAGACGCCGACTCCCGTTCCGTGCAGCTCCGCGCGCATAGCTCCCGAGAAGCCGCGCAAGCCAAACTTCGTGGCGTTATAGATCGAGCTTCCCGCCGTCGCTGCCTTGCCTGACAGTGAGGACATGAACAGCAGATGCCCGCTGCCGCGCTTGACCATCTCGGGCACGAGCATCTGCGCCATCGCGATCGGGGCGCGCAGGTTTACCGCAAGCGCCCGGTCGATCTCCTCCATCGTGAGGGAGTCGAGCTTTCCGCTGCCGGGCAGTGCTGCGTTCGCCACGAGAATATCCAGTTCGCCTGCCTCTGAAAGCAGACGATCTACCTCGGCCGCCTCGCTCAGATCCACCGCCAATGCGCGCGCATGCAACTCCGATGCCAACGGTTCCAGCACCTCCAAACGTCGACCGGTGAGGATCAGCTGAGCACCTCTTGCCGAGAGGGCACGCGCTATCGCATGGCCAAGGCCACCCGTTGCGCCAGTGAGCAGCACCTTGGAGCCCGAGATATCCATAGCTGCAAGCCTACGGGAATGTCTTCGCGCCCGCATGACGCATGCTCGCACCCATACAGCGCAACGCCCCGACCGATCATCCTGTCCGATCCTTCGGTCTGTGAACGCTCAGACCGCCAACTCTCCTAGCGACGTGTGCTCACGCTCGTCACACGTGATCGCCCTGTTCGGGCCAACTGGCATCGGCAAGACCGCTGTCGCGGTAGCGCTCGCTCGCCGCCTACGCGAGCGCGGAGAGAACCCGGTGGCGATCTCCGCGGATGCGCTGCAGGTCTACCGGGGCATCGAGACGCTTACTGGCGTCGCCACAGAAACCGAGCAAAAAGAGCTGGAGCATCGCCTCGTGTCGTTCCTGCCGATCGACGCGAGCTTCAGCGCCGGCCAATATGCCGAACTGGCACACGCAGAGATCGACGACGCGCTCGCTGAAGGCCACAGACCAATCGTGGTTGGCGGCACTGGGCTGTATCTACGAGCGGCCCTCTGCGAACTCGACCTCCGCCCTCCACCGCCAGAGGGAGTACGCGAGCGTTGGAGTGCAGAGCTGCAACGCGATGGAGCGCCAGCTCTGCACGCCCGGCTCGCCCAGCGCGCACCGTGGGCGGCCAAGGAAATCGACCCAAATGACCGACAACGGATCGTGCGCTCCCTGGAGTTGCTCGACGTGGGTGAGTTGGAGCCAGCGAGCGGGCCCTCACAGCTATGGACCAATGAGATGCGTCAGCCGACATTACTGGTGGGATTTACGATGGAGCGAGAAGCGCTGTACGCACGCATCGACACACGTGTCGACGCGATGCTTGCGCAAGGTGTGCGCGAGGAGGTCTCGAGAGCGCATGCCGCCGGCGCCAGTGTCACGGCACGCAAGGCACTTGGTTTCGACGAGCTGTTGGCGGGGGATGTGGATGCCATGAAGCGTCATACGCGCAACTACGCGCGCCGTCAGCTGACCTGGATGCGCAAGCTGGCCGGCGTGCAGCCACTCGACCTGACAGAGCTCTCGGCAGAACAGGCGGCTGAGGAGATCCTCGAGATGAGCGGACACTAGACTCTCGCGCCGCATGCCCGAACACACTCACCAGACATCCTCCATTCCGTCAGTCCGCATCGTCGAAGACCTTGCCACCGCGGGGAGGAGTGCCCGATGAAGTTCGAGAAGTGGCAGGCGCTTGGCAACGACTACCTGATCGTCGAGCAGACAGAGCTCCCGTTCGAGTTGACCCCCGAGCGCATCCGCAAGCTGTGCGCAGGCCACTTCGGCGTGTTCGCCGACGGCATCTTGTTGCTTGCGCCATCTCAGGATCCACGCTTCGTGGCGAATCTGAGCATCTACAACCCCGACGGCTCGGAGGCCGAGCTCTCAGGCAATGGCGCGCGCGAGGCGATCCTCTACCTGCGCCGGCGCGGCTGGACAGATCGAGACGTTTTCTCGATCCAGACCGCTGCCGGAGAGATACGTCCGACGATCACCGGCCCGAATACGTGTCGCGTGGACATGGGCCATGCGAGTCTCGCATCCAAGGACTTCCCCAGCGGACCGACAGACGGGGCGAGCGAGCTTCTCGCCGACGCTCGCGCCTGGAGCTTTCAGCACGTTTCGATCGGCAATCCGCAGTGCGCCATCCACGTCGAGGATCTGACGACGCTGAACGCACTGGACTTGCCGAGCATCGGCCCGGCAATCGAAGCGCACGAGCTGTTCCCAAACCGCACGAACGTGTCGTGGTACACGGAAGTCCAACCCAGCACAGAGGGGACCGGCGAGCGTGCGATCCGCGCACGCATTTTCGAGCGTGGGGTTGGAGAGACGCTTTCCTCCGGTACCGGTGCCACCGGCGCCGCTGTGGCCAACCGACTGCGCGGTGGGCCAGAGCAGGTCACGGTATTGCTGGACGGGGGAGAGTTGAGCGTCGAGGTGGGAGAGGATCTGCACGTCAACCTGACAGGCTGGGCACGACCCGTATTCGCGGGAGAGCTCAGCAAGGACTTCATCGAGGAGTTGTATGAGACCGAGTGAGCGCCTGAGCCGCATTCCGCCGTACCTGTTTGCCGAACTGGAGCGCAAGATCGCCGCCAAGCAGGCCGCCGGCGTCGACGTCATCAGCCTGGGAATCGGCGATCCCGACCGACCGACACCGGCGCTGATCGTCGAGGCCATGCAGGAGGCCGTCACCGAGCCTGAGACACACCGCTATCCGTCGAATCGCGGGCGCGCCGACTTCCGTCAAGCGCTCAGCGACTTCTATGCACGCCGCTTCGATGTGACGCTCGATCCGGCCAGCGAGATCATCCCGGCGATCGGCGCCAAGGAGGCGATCTTCAACCTCAACCTCGCCTTCCTCGACCAGGGCGATGTGGCGCTCGCCTCCGACCCCGGCTACCCCGTCTACACAGGCGGTCCGCTGATGGCCGGCGGCGATCCCGTCGTGATGCCACTCGTGCCCGCGCTCGGCTTCGTGCCGGATCTCGATGCGATCGACGAACAGACTGCCAGTCGCGCCAAGCTGATGTTCCTCAACTACCCCAACAACCCCACCGGCGCGATCGTGCCTCCCAGCTTCTTCGAACTGGTCGTCGACTTCGCCAAGACATACGACATTCTCGTCGTACACGACAACGCCTACAGCGAGACCACCTACGACGGCTACCGCGCACCGTCGTTCCTGCAGACTCCCGGCGCTAAGGAGGTCGGCATCGAGGTGTTCTCGCTCTCCAAGGGTTACAACATGACCGGTTGGCGCTGTGCGGCGATACTTGGCAATGCCGAGGCGATCGAGCACTACTGGCGTTTGAAGACGAACATCGACTCCGGCCTGTTCGAGGCGGTCCAGCTTGCGGGCATCGCGGCGCTCTCGCCCGACACCGACGCCGAGGTCGCCTCGATGAACGAGCTGTATCGCATTCGCCGCGACCTGGTGTGTGAGGCGTTGGCAAAGGCCGGTGTACACGTCAACCCGCCCAAGGGCACGATCTACGTGTGGGCGCCGATCCCGGAGGGCTTTGAGAGCTCTGTTGCCTACTGCGAGCACGTGCTCGAGCAGGCGGCGGTCGTGGTCTCGCCTGGCAGCGCCTACGGGCCAAGCGGCGAGGGTTGGTTTCGGATCGCGCTCACCACGCCTGACGAGCGTCTTGCCGAGGCCGTCGAGCGCTTGGCCGAACTCGGCGGCTGACAGCGCTCGGCGGCGCATCCCGAGAACGACCGACGCTCGGTACAGGACATCGGCCCGGCATGACGCGCGCTCGGCACCGCCCGCCGAGGGCCGGCAAGACCGATTTGGTTGGACAGGAAGGCTGATCTACACTCGAGGAGGATGAACCAACCCACAAGGCGCGCCACTCAGCGAGCATTCTGCATAGCCGCGCTCCCCGACGATGAGAATCTCGAGGAGCTGAACGAGTTGCTGCGCACGGCCGGCGTGGAAGTCGTGGGGGAGATGATCCAGCGCCGCGAGCAGCCGCACCCGAACACCTACCTCGGCCCCGGCAAGGTGAGCGAAGCCAAAGAAGCTGCACACGAATGCGACGCCAACGTGATCGTCTGCGACGACGAGTTGAGTGCACGCCAGGAGCGCAACCTGGAGCAGGCGCTAGGCATGCCGGTGATCGACCGCACCACGGTGATCCTCGACATCTTCGCCACGCACGCCTCGAGCGCCGAGGGCAAGCTGCAGGTCGAGTTGGCCCAACTGGAATACAACCTCGCGCGCATGCGCGGTCTGTGGACCCACCTCGAGCGCCTCGGCGGTGGGATCGGCACACGTGGACCGGGGGAGACCCAGATCGAGACCGACCGGCGCCTCGCGCGCAATCGCATCGCTGCACTGCGACGGCGCCTCGATCACGTAAAGGGCACACGCTCGGTGATGCGCGCCGAGCGTGAGCGTGCCGCGCTGCCGAACATCGCGCTCGTCGGCTACACCAACGCCGGCAAGAGCACATTGCTGAACGCTCTTACAGGCGCCGATGTGGGGGTGCGCGATCGCCTGTTCCACACGCTCGACCCGAGCACACGCATGATGAGAATCGACGGACGCGCCCACCTGCTGACCGACACCGTCGGCTTCATCCGCAAGCTTCCCCACCAGGTCGTGGACGCGTTCGGCGCAACGCTGCAGGAGACACGCCTTGCCGATCTGCTGCTGCACGTGCTGGACGCCTCCGTGCTAGAGCACGACCAGCTCGCGATGCGCAGAGCTGTCGAGGAGGTATTGGAGGAGATCGGTGCCGGCGAGCGCCCGCGCGTGCTCGTGCTCAACAAGATCGACCTGCTCGACGAGGAGGCACGCGAGGAACTGCGCCTAGCGCATCCAGACGCGGTGCTAGTCAGCGGTGCAAGCGGCGCCGGCCTGCCCGAACTGGAGCAGCGGATCGAGCAGGAGCTGCGCCACACATTGCGCCCCATGGAGCTGCTCGTGCCCTATTCGCAAGGAGGCTCGCTTGCCGAGCTGCACGACATAGCCGGTGATCTGCGCCGTCAGGACACCCCGGAGGGCGTACTAGTGCGTGCGCTGGTGCCGGCGCGTCTGGCCGAGCGCTACGCCAAGTTCGCCGTCAAGAACGGCTCAGCGGTCGTCGCCGCTTCCTGAGAGTACCCCGCGCTGTTGGCGTGAGAACAGCTTCTCAAGGTTTTGATTGGCTATCTGGTCGAGGTCGAGGTCGAGCTCCGTAGCGAGCTGCGCGACGTACCAGAGCACGTCGCCGAGCTCCTTGGACATTGCCGTGCGGCGCTCGTCGCTGACCTTGCCGCCGTCGTCGCGAATCGCCTTCTTGGCGTGCTCGGCGACCTCGCCGGCCTCGCCGGCAAGGCCGAGCGCGGGATAAGCAAGCCACGCCCCGCGGGGATACTCGGCTGTACGACGCGATTCGCGCTGATACTCAGATAGATCCATGGCTTTTGAAACAACTCGACCCGCCGGAGCGGGTCGGGTGTGGGTGCTAGAGGAGCTACCTCCGAACGACTGACAATCGGTAGGGACAGGTTATCAACTTGATACGACAAGCTCGGTCGTACGATTGCGGAAGCTACCCGTCGACGCGTGACAATTGCGCCTGTACGACCGAGCTCACGTATTGGCGGCGGGCGGGAGAGTCGAACTCCATCCGGGGGCTACCCGAATTCTCGATTGTCAGTCGATCACGCCGACCGCGACGCAACACCCGCCGTCGCAGACAATTGTACTAGATGCGCGCGACGGTACTTTGTCATCAGACTCCGGCAGCGCGACGAGCGCTAGCGTGAGCTGCATCCTCAAAGGAGTCGTCGAGCGATGTCAGTGCATCGGGGTCGATGCCGAGGGCCGTTGCAATCAGCCAATCGGCAAACCACGTATTCTTCGGCAGCAACGGACCGTGGAGATAGGTGCCGATCGTATTGCCAAAACGAGCCCCCTCGGAACCGTTGCGACCGTCGTTGCCGTGACCTCTGAGCACCCTGCCCAACGGGTAGGCGCTAGGCCCGAGATACGTACGGCCGCCATGATTCTCAAAGCCCGCGAGTACGCGCTTTTCCCGGTCGAGGTCCACCTCGATCGCAACATTGCCGATCAGCCGCTCGCCCGGCTCGCGCACGGTGCGTATGTCGAGCAAGCCCACGCCCTGGAGTTGGTTGTCCCCGAGCGTATAGGACTCACCAAGCAACTGATAGCCACCGCACACGCCCAGCACGATCGCGCCGCGCGAGGCCGCCTCGTGCAGAGCCTTACGCTTGCCGCCCACAAGATCCTCGGCGCAAAGCAACTGGTCGCGATCTTGACCGCCGCCGATGTAGTAAATGTCGTGGGCTTCGCCGTCAAGCATTTCGTCAAGCCCGCTGCCGCTCAGGTGAAAAGCAATCCCGCGCCATTCGCAACGGCGCTGCAGCACAAACAGATTGCCGCGGTCGGCATAGATGTTCATCAGGTCGGGGTACAAAGCGCAAACGCGCAGGGTGCGCCCCTTCAGGTCGCTCACTGCCATGAGCTATCGGCCTCACCGCGTCGCACAAGCAGCTCGCGCAAAGCGAGCATCGCCGTATAGGTCGGGAGCACATACAGAGGTGCAGCGTGGTCCAGTTGAGAGACCGAACCTTCTGCACGTCGCTCCTCGCCGACAGCAGCAGACTCTTCGGCATTCGTCAAGCGGCCCCTACCAGTCGGCGAGTGCTTCGCCGCGGCATCCGCCAAGCGTCCACGGCCTGTCGCCTGGTACTCCGCCGTGGCAGCGACGAGTGCGCTGGGGAGATCGTCGATTACCCGAATGCGCTCAGGCTCAATGCCTGCGTACTTCAGCCGCAGGGCAAGCTCAGGCGCACGCGTGCCGGAACAGGTCGCCAAGCGCACACGCCCGGCCAACAGCTCAAAATCGGCATCCCAGATCCAAGAGACGTCGTGGCCGTCGGCGGTGTTGTCGTTGAGCACTCCGAGCAGGTCGTGGCAGCCAGGCTCCAGCGCAAGCGTGCGCAGTACCTCGTTTGCGCCGGCGGGATTCTTGACAAGCAGAATGCGCGTCTCGCGCCCAGCGACCGTGACCGTCTCAGCCCGACCGAAGGCGGCTGTGGTGCTCTCCAGCCCAGCCACGATGTCGGCCAGCGATATCCCCAAAGCGACGCCCAGAGCAGCCGCGGCAAGCGCGTTGTAGACGTTGTAAAGACCAGGTAGCGCAAGCTTCACCTCGGCCTCGCCGTCAGGCGTGCTCAGCTGGAAACGTGCCGAGCGCACGCCTTCGAGCACAACCGAGCGGGCGAGCACGGTGGGGGAGGGCCGCCTCTGTCCGCACGACTCACAGTGGTAATGGCCGAGATGACCGAGGTACACGGCATCGAACACGTACGGCGCCCCGCAGCGACGGCAGTGCTTGGCGTCGGCGGCATGAGCCATGCTCGCAAGTGCCAGCGAGTCGTCATCGACGCCGAAATACAAGACGCCGGCCAGCTCGTGGGCGTCGGCCGGTCCGTGGTCGTCTTGCGCAAGCTCGCCTCCGACTTCGGCCTGTTCGCGCTCGAAAGCGGCCGGATCGTGATCGCCCTGCGCAGGCACGCCTCCGACTTCGGCGCGTTCGTGCTTGAGATCGGCCAGCTCGTGGTCGCTTTGTGCGCGTTCGCGTCCCAGGTCGGCGACAAGCGGATCGTCGGCGTTGCACACGAGCCGCGCCCGCTCGGCAGGCCCACTCGCTCGCACGGCGCCCGCCCAGCGTTCGGCGATCGTCTCCAACTCGCCGTAGCGGTCGAGCTGGTCGCGAAACAGGTTGCCAAGCACGACAACGCGCGGGTGCAGCTGCGCCGTGAGCCGATCTAGCCATAGCTCGTCGACCTCGAACAGCCCTAGCTCGCCAGCAATCGTGCCACCGCGACCAGCGGCGTCGAGCAGTGTCGAGGCGATCCCGCCGGCCATGTTGGCGCCGGCTTGGTTATGCACGAGCGAGACGCCGGCAGTCTCGAAGATGCTCGCAGCCATCGCCGCCGTCGTGGTCTTGCCGTTGGTGGCGGAAATCAACACGCTGCCCAGGGGCAGACGCGCCGCAAGCTCGGCGATCGCAGAGGAATCCATCCGCACAAGCAGCTTCCCAGGCAGACTGGTACCGCCTCCGCCGCGCACGCGGGAGACGGCTCCGACAGCGCGGGCAAGAACGAGCTTCGGCCCGAGCGTGGCACTCATCGCTCTGCTACTGCATCTGAGGCAGACCTGGTAGCAAGGAAGGCGTCCGCGCCGGAGCCGTCGGCCGGGACCAGCACGCGCACTGCACCACCGATCGCGCGTACGCGCAGCGGCAGCTCGCCGATCGGGTCACCGTCGGCGTACATCGTGAACGGGCGATCGGCACTGATGGCAATTTCGCGCGCACGAAACACTTTCACGCTGGGCTCGCGCACATGCGTACCGCTGAACACTTTCGGCAGAATCTTCGTCAGAAAGCCGAGCTTGCTGACGCTTTCGAGCACCGGCACGTCGAGCAGGCCGTCGTCGAGCAGTGCGTCAGGCGCCGCGCGCATGCCACCGCCATAGGTCTTCGAGTTGGCGGCTCCCACCGAGTAGCCGGTGAAGCTGTGCAGCTCACCCGGGGGATCGAGCTCTATCTGAAAGCGCGCCGGGCGCCAGAACAACAGAGCACGCAGCGCTCCATAGGCATACACGAGGCCGCCGAGCCAAGCGGGAGCCTCGTTGGCGATGCGGTTGGCCTCGCTGTCGAAGCCGACGCTTGCGATACCCACGAACGCTTTCCCCTCGATCTCGCCGAGATCAAGCTTGCGCGAGAAGCCGGCAGCCACGATCGCACAGGCCTCGACCGGATCGGCCGGGATGCCGAGCACACGGGCAAGGTCGTTGCCACGCCCGCCTGGCAGCACACCAAGCAGCGCCCCGGGAAACTCACGCAGCACATCGGCGACAGCACCGACCATCCCGTCGCCGCTCAGGCACACGACAGTCTCCCCGGCAAGGCAGCCTTCACGTGCAAGTTCACGCGCGTGAGCCAGATCGCGGGTCAACTCGCTGCGAACCCGCAGGCCATGACCGTCCAGCGCGACAAGCACGTCGGCCAGCACGCGGCCGGCTTTGCCGCCACCGGCGGAGGGATTCACGATCAGGCGAATAGGCGTGCTCATCGCGCAAGCGTATTGCGCCGCGACCGCCTCACGGGCGAGCGCCTGCGAGCGCCACTGTTGAGAATCGCGGAAGGATGCTTTAAGAATGCGCGAATATGGCGCAGATCTAAGGGACGCGCGACTATGCTGCCTCGATGTTTGACCGCTCGGATGTCGTGCGCCGCCTGTTGTACGGCACGGCCACGACAGCCTTCGGGCTCGTATTGACGGCGTGCGGTAGCTCCACGACTGGTGCCGGGACATCTACAAGCACGCCCATCCATCCCCAAAACGTAGGGTCGTCGCTGAACGTCAAGCCTGTGTCGGCGTCCAGCAGCGGCAAATGCTCGACAGCACAGGAGCCAGTGCCAAGAGGTGCGCAGCGCATCCCCAAGCCGACGCTGAAGCTCGATCCGACAAAGCGATATGTGGTGAGTCTCGCCACCAACTGCGGCGCGATCGAAATCGAACTCGACGTGCGCCAAGCTCCGCACACAACCGCATCCTTCGCCTACCTGGTCAAGCGCGGCTTCTACAACGCCCTGACCTTCCATCGGGTCGCGGCCGGCTTCGTCATTCAGGGCGGCGACCCCAACGGCGACGGCTCCGGCGGCCCCGGCTACACGATTGTCGAACCGCCACCGAGCAACATGCGCTACACGCTCGGCACCGTGGCGATGGCCAAGACGGCAACCGACCCATCGGGAGCATCGGGCAGCCAGTTCTTCATCGTCACCGCCTCCAACGCGGCCCTACCACCGCAATACGCACTGGTCGGAAATGTAGTGGGCAGCTTCGCCGGCGTGGAGAGGATCGCCAAGCTGCCAACCGACCCGCCGCAAGACGGCGCTCCGACCACCCCGGTGGTCATCCGCCGCGCGACACTGTCTTCGAGCTGAAGCCGCACGGTGAGTTTGACCCTCGCGAGTCGGCGCCCAATCGCCGTCGAGTCAGCGCAATCCGGGCTGACTGTGTCCGACCAGCGCTTGCCGAGCTCTACTCGGAGGAACGAGAGGAGCCTGCGGCCGCAGCCTGGGCGCGATCTCGACGCCTACGTCCCACCATCGCTGCGATTGCTACGCCTGCGATGGCAACGAACAGGCCAAGCAGGACCCCAGGCGCCAGGCCGAGTCCACCGAACGGCAGCGCCACAAGCTCCACGATTCCAAGGCCAAGCGCCAGCAGCACGACGATCAACGCAATGATCAACAAGATTCCGCGTGTGCGCGCGAGGATCCCGGCGCTGGCGGGCGGGATCAGCAACCCCATCGCGCGCAAGGCAAACATCTGGCGCCCGGTGGGGGGTGTCTGGCCGAGACGCTCGACCGCGCTCTTCAGGTCGCCGGCACGACGCTCCGCAAGCGCCAGCGATGCATCGGCCATGCGCCTCAACTGCATCCGTTCCTGAGGCCTGGCAGCTGCGATGGCCCGCTGGAAGTAGGCGCGCGCCTGCTCGGCGTCAAAGCGCTCGGAAGCACGCGCTCCAAGGATCGCAAGCGCGGCTGACTTGTACTTCGTCTCGGCCTCGAGTTCCTCGTCAGAGCGCTGCTCGAGCGCTTCGATCGCCGCCTGGGAGCCGCGCTGCTCGACGCGGATCTGTCGTTGCTTGGGAGCCATGACGGCTCATTCTATGGCGACCACGCCTCAGGCGCTATTCTCGCTGATCCGGACTACTCGGGAACAATGCGTCGAATCACCTCGCACATATCGCTGATTGCGGTGCTCGCGGTCGTGGGCCTCTTCGGGCTGACTGCCACCTGCGCGGTCGCAGCCACAGGCTCGAGCACTTCGATCAACAAGGCCGAGTTGGACAAGTCGGTGCAAGAAGCGCTGGCGAAAGCCGAGACGGGCACGAGCGCCGGTGCTCAGAACCCAGCAGCGGCAGGAGCGGAAACGCCATCCTCGAGCGAAGCCTTCGGCGCACCCTCCGGATCGGCCTCGAACTTGACCAGCAGCGGGGCGGGCGAAGAAGAAGAAAGCACCGCAACGACCGCCACCACAGCTTCGGGCACTTCGCTGAGCAACGTCTCGACCGGGGTGGTTATCCCGGTCGGCATCGTCTGCATAGTGCTGTTGGGGGCGATCGCGTTTCTGATCCTGCGCGACGCGCGCAGCGTCGCTCCTGTCGGCGACGGTCTAGGCAGCCGCAGCACCGCGCAGGAACACGCGGCACGCAGACGCAAGCGCCGCGCCAAGACCAAGGCGGCACGCCAGCAGCGCAAGCGCAACCGCTGAACTCATAGGGCGACATCCGGCAGCAGCCTTGTCGTGCACTGTTGGTTGCCGGCGGACGGCGTCAGTGTCGTGCAAGCGAGCGCGCCACGACGCGCCGTGGAGGCTTGCGCACGCGCGAAGGGGAGGGGATGCTCGGGCAGCCGTGCGGACCGCGGCGAGGCCGGGGCGGACGGGGGAGTCTCGGATGCGGCTCAACTGGAGCACCGGCCAGAGTCTTGCTGCCTCCTTCGTCTTCGCCGGCGTCGGGCTCTGAGCCACTCTGATCTTCGAGCACGTTCATCGCGGAGTCCGAGCGCATCGGAATCCAGACCATCAGCGACGCCACAACAAGCTTCACCAGCGCCACCAGCGCAAGCAGCAGCCACAAAGACATGCTGTCGATGCTACTACCAAGCCTCGTCAACGCAAATGTGGGCCCGAGCGAAGGAAGGCTCGCCCACATCCCGTCGATCGGCACCGCTCAACTACTCGCGGTCACCTGCACGGCGATGGTCCCAAGGGCTTCACCGGTCGTGAAAGCGCCGCTGGCGAACTCGCCCAGGAACTGGGCACCGGTGGCTGTAAGCGAGACCGGCAGGTTCGTGAGCGTTATCGTCGCGCCACTGACCACCGGATGCACCTTTTTCAGATTGACGGTCGCAAACGGAAACCTGGGCGGGCTGGCCTGCTGAGAGGTGAAGTTCAAAGACGAGCTAGAGCCAAGCGTCAGGGAAGGTTCGGAGATCGTGGCTTCGCTTCCCGCGCTAAAGAGGCCGGGTACACCGAAACTCGTGGAGAGGGCGATCCCGCCGGTCGTTGTCAGCGAGCCGTACCCGGTGGACGGATTCAAAGTACCGCCCGTGAGCGGAAACACGAAGCCCGAAGCAAGCACACCGGTGGCGGGACCAACGGCGGCAAGGCTCACTTTCGCCTTTTCAAGAGCCTGCGTCGCCTGCGTATCGAAAGTCAGCGTCTCGATGCCGGCCGTGATTTTGACGCTGGCTACTTTCTTGGCAGCTTTCTTCTTCTTGGCTTTCTTATGTTTCCCAACCTTCTTGCTTGCGTGCCCGGGCGCCGCCGCAGCGACCGGCGTGCTCAGCATCGTCGCGGCGCCCAGCACCAGTAGCGACACCGCCGAGAAGAGCGCAATCTGCACGCGAATCATTCGAATCATCGACCAGAGCTCCTTGGGTACCGCATTAGCGAGGAAACCGTCGCTCGAGCACGAGACCCGCACATGCACATCCGACGGTGTGGCAGAGATGCTAACCCTTGGCGGCGACTAATAGCTACCGACCCTCACATACAAGGAAATGGAACGGAGTTGGGCTTACCAGCTTGTATCGACGCAGGAAAGGAAAGCGCCTTGTGGGACGGAGCTGTCTTTCCACGTAGGTTTACATAACATACATTATCGAGCGTAACGAGGTAGTGGGTCAGTTTGGAGGAGACTGCGCGGCGAGGTCTCAGCTCTGCATCAGCTGAGTGCGGCGGCGGCAATGAAGCAGGCGAGTCCGAGACCACAGCCAATGGCTGGCGCGTAGAACCAGAACCGCACGGCAAGGAGAAAGTAGACCGCGGAGACCGCGATGGTGAACGGCTCAATGGCACTGATCTGCTGCACGAGGCCGTAGTCGTGGAGCGACAGGATTAGCATCGCGAAACCGAAAGTGGCGGCTCCCAGACCGTGGCTGATGTTGAACCCAAGCCACCCCCTCCACATCGAGAAACGAGCCCCGGAAGCGCCGGGGAACATCTCTCGCAGCCGAATCCCGGCAACTTCCATCTCGGAGCGCAAGCCCGGCTTCGTCGGGGCGAAAAAGGTCAGCCGGAGGGTATCGATGAGCGAGGCAAGCGCGTGGAGCCCGCCCATAAGGATGAAGGGCGCGGTCGCGAGCTCGAATAGGATTCGTGCGGTTTCGTGCTGGCTCATGGCTCTCGGTCGGACTTGGCCGCGCCGGTCAGCGTGAGGTCGATGATTGCGTCGATGAAGCGCTCGTCGAGTGGATGGTCCAACAGCAGCGCACGCCCGAGCACGGTGCCGATGAGCGTGTCCAGGACCAGGTCGAGGTCGACCTCAGCGCGCAGCTCACCGCGCACGACGGCGCGCTCGAGAACCGTGCGGATACGCGCGTGCTCCCGCTCGATCGGGCCTGCCCGCAGGAGCCGCTCGAGCTCAGGGTCGGCGCGCAGTTCCATCAGCATCCCGGGCAGCGCCGCGTGGGCCTCCGGCGCTGTTGTCTGCTCGACTCCCCAGCGCAGAATCGTGCACAGGTCGTCTCGCACGTTGCCCGAGTCGGGCAGAGACCGCACCACGCTCTTTCCGAGCACCGCCTCCCACACGAGCGCGCCCTTGCTCGGCCACCGCCGGTAAATGGTGGGCTTGCCGACCCCCGCGCGCTCCGCGATCCGCTCGATCGACAACTCGGCGTAGCCGACCTCGACCAAGAGCCTCCGCGTCGCACGCAGGATCGAGTCGCGCACGCGCGGATCGCGCGGGCGACCTGGCCCTCTACTCGTGGTTGTGTCCGGTGCGGTCGCGGCAGTCATTTGTCGAAGCTCGAAGATTATATTACTATACGTAACGTAATGAATGAATTTTCGATGATTTAGGCCTCACGCTCGAAGCGCTCGCGTAAGCCGGACGCCCTGAACGGGAGCGCAACGGGCGCCCCACCCGCAGCGAGCGCCCGCGGACTGCACCGTTGAGTCGTCCCGTCGGTCCCACATGGGGATGAGACGGCTTCGGGCTCAGATCGATGAGACACGGTCGCGGTACCCATCTCATGCCGCCCGGCCATAGCAGATGTGCGTCGCCAGTGGGGAATGAAGGACCTCGGCAGGCTCGAAATCGAACTCGGCGATGCCGTTGAATATCCCCTCGCCGGACCCGAGTAGAACGGGGACGATGTCAAGCCAGAGCTCGTCGATGACGCCCGCTAGCAGCGCTTGGCGGACGGTCGAGGCGCCGCCCGCGATGTCGACGCCGTCTGCGCCGGCAGTCTCGCGGGCCTGGGCGTAGGCGGCATCGAAGCCATCGGTGACGAAGTGAAACGTCGTCCCGCCCTCCATCTCGATCGGCGCGTGAGAGTGGTGGGTTAGGACGAACACGGGCGCGTGGTAGGGCGGCTCGGGCCCCCACCAGCCCGACCACTCCTCGTCCCACTCGCCGCGGATCGGACCAAACATGTTGCGCCCCATGACGTAGGCGCCGCGAGGGCGCAGCAGACGGCGCTCGACGGTGGCGTCCGCCTCGTTCGCGCGCTCATCGCCAAGGTGCCAGCCGTGAAGCTCGCGACCCCGCTTGCCGAGTGGGTCTTCGCGGCTTTGACCCGGCCCGGCGACGAAGCCGTCGAGCGAGATCGACATGTGGCAAGTGGTGTTGGCCATTACTCTCCTCCAAAGTGATTGTGATTTGCAAGCGACGGCGGTAGCACCAGCGCCACAGGGCATCCCTGCTCGCGAGGTATGCCTGGGCTGTGGCGCGGTCCGCGCACCTCTTCAACTCGATGATCTTGCCGTCGCTGAATCATGTCGCGCTCGAAACCCTGCGCCTGCCAAAACGCCTGCACCTCATCATCCTCGATGCCCACGAGGTTGTGGATCCCGTCTGCGCCGCGCGCCCCTAGCTCCGTGATGGCCGCCTGGGCAAGCGCCGAATTTGTCCCCCCGTCCCGCCTGCGGCGTCACGACGGCGAGTCGATCTCGCCCACGAGGCCCTGGGCAAGGATCTCATGCCGGCGTCGATGCGCGCGCACGAGAACCCTACGCCTCCGGCAGCCGCGCCGCAAGGTCTGCCACACGATCTGAGAGACCGTCCCTGGAGTGACGCTGAGTCTCATATGGGTGAGACGTCAGAGTCTCACATGAATGTGATTCGACTGTCTCAGATCGACAGGACGCCACACAAATCGGGGCTTTTCGGGTTTACGCTGGCTGGCATCCATAACCAGCGACCCGACGCGGCGAACGCTCCGCCATTCGGCGACCTCCCCCCTCGGAGAGTCTAGGCGTGATACCACTCGACGGTGGCGATTCCCTTTGAGCAGTCCCCGCCTTCCCCGTGACCGGGAAAGCCGCTGCCGTCGCCGAAGCACGTCCAGCCGGGTAGGCCGTAGAGCTTCCAGCGGAACTGAGAGGCCGGACCTTCGGGGTTGCCGGCAAACGTCACGCCGACGCCCGACTCCATTGCCTGCACCATGGTCAATGCTTGCGCGCATGACACATTGCGCGTCTGAATCAGGATCGGGTAGCCGCGCTTGAAGCTCCTGAGCGTCGGGACCGCCGGGCAGTTGTGGTTCGGCGGAGAAAAGGCGGTCGCTCGCCCATGCTCGGTGAGCAGGGCCGTGCCACCGAGTAGCGCCACCGCCACGATGAGGACCGTCAGCTGTTTCACGACGGTCGGACTCTATCCCACAGCCAATCCAAACTGATACACCACTCATTGATTGGTTGCGAATCAGTTTGCGTCGGTGCTGCGGCGTCCCGCTCATGTGAGACGGGAATCCCGTCTATGTGCGCTCGCAAGGCGCGCCGTTCCCAGAAGGAGGATCATGCCAGGCTTCATCTCTGACACCCCACTGGCCAAAGATCTGATCCGCATCGGCGATGAGGCGATCGCCCGTGAGGACGACGCCGCACTCCGCGCGTACTTCGCCGAGGACTACGTCTTCCATGGGCCCGGCGGTGACCTGGGCTTCGATGAGCTCAGCGCCTACTTCGCCTCGCTGCGCGCCGCGTTCAGCGGCCTGCGCCTCGTGCGCGAGCAGATCATCGCCGACGGCGACTTCCTAGCGGCGCGCACCACCTTCTCCGGCGACTTCACCGGCCTATTCACCTACTCGCCCATCGGCCCCGTCGAGCCCACCAGCCAGCACCTCGAATGGGAGCTGATCGGCACCTTCAGGTACGACGACGGGCGGCTGGCCGAGGAGTGGGTGCAGACCGACTACCGCAGCTTCCTGACCAAGCTCGGCGTCACCACGAGGGAGTCCGCCAAGCCGGATAGGTCGTAGCCATTGAGACCCAGGCTGTCTCACATCAGTCAGACTCCGCACGATTTGCGGCCCGAGCGCGCCGCCGACCAGCTCCTGCTGTTGATCGACGGTGTGCTCGTCGGCGCCGTCACGCGGCCCGAGACGTACCCCGCCAAGACCGTGCGCGAGATGGCCGAAAGAGTGCTCGACGCCACCCCAAACGGACGCTGCTCTCGCTGCCGGGGCGGCGTAGCTTCTGCGTCTACGCGAGTCTCTAGCGTCTCGTCGGGGTAGGCTGAGGGGATGACCCCGAAGGAGACAGTGCAGGCGCTCTACGCGGCCTACGCTGCGGGAGACCCGGATCGCATCGCAGCGTTGCTGCATCCCGATGTCATCTGGGTGGCTCCTGCAGGCAATGCCACACAGATCGCACTCGGGCTGGGGAGTGCAGATGACGCAGGGCCGCCGCGAGGCCTCAACGACCTCGACCGTGATGCGATCGTGGCATTCATGGCCTACGACTACCCGCGATTCTTCGCAAACGTGACGTTCGAGCCCCGGTCGATGGTTGGCGAGGGGGACGTGGTGCTGGCCGAGCATAGGATGTCGGCGACGCTTCCTAACGGCCGCCCATACGTCAACGACTACTGCTTCGCCTACGAGGTCGCCGACGGCCGCGTCACGGCGATTCGCGAGTATATGGACACGCGCGGCGGCTGGCTGCAGGTCTTCGGCGGCGATCCCCCGGAGGTCCTGCTAGATGGCACGCAGCCTGACTCCTGAGAAGCAATAGCGCCGCGTCACGCTCCACAGCGCGCCAACGCCCCCGAGTCGACTCGCTATGTAGCCCAAGTCGCCTAGGGCGCAAGCGTGTTCCGAGGGGGCGCCAACAACTCTCATCGTTTACGACTCCTCCGTCTCATCGCCGGGGCGCCCGATATCGGCAGCGCACCCCTGCCGGTGAAGGTCACCGACTCGAGATGACTACGCGACCCAGCCCGATCACCTCCATCTCGGTCTGCGGGGCGCACACCGCGACCTTTTGAGACTCGTTGCGCAACGTTCGTCGCAGGAGGACAAAGGCCGCAGCGCCGAGTAGCGCCGGGACCCACAGCGCGATCGCTCGATAGGCGAGCACGGCTGAGGCGGCGGAGGTGATGGGCACGCCGTAGAGGACGAACGTGCCGACCAGGCCGGCGTCGATGCCGCCAATTCCCCCAGGGACCGGAATCAATCCACCGAGCTCGCCGATCAGGTAGCCGATCCACACGATCGCAAGCGGCGGCGCCAATCCGAACGCGTGAAACGTCGCCCACAGGACCATCAGGTCAAAGACGAGATAGGCGACGAGCCCGCTGATTAGCCAGGCGTTTCCCTCGCGCAGGAGCGCGACCGCCTCATTGACGCCATCCGCAATCGCCACCAGCGTCTTCAACAGCGCTCGCGATCGTCGTGAGGACTCGCCTTCTTCGCTGCGCTGTTGGCGCAGGTGCAGGCCCCCTGCGGTGCGCCCCACGAGCAGTGCTCCAACGATCGACAGCGCTGCTATGACCGCGGGCAAGAGCGTCAGCGCGAGGTTCGTCTCGCCGGGGAGCACCTGTGTGGCGAGACCCAGCCCGACGATGATCACGCCAACGACGTTCGGCACGCTCGTCAGCAGGAAGAACGCAACCGTTCGCCGTGCGATCTCGCTCGCCGGCATGCCACCTCGTCTCAGGGCCCAGGCACCGAGCGCGAGCCCGCCGGCTCCGCCAGTCGGGAACAGCGCGTTCGCTCCGAGCTCGGACATACCTATCTGAAAGCTGACACTCCAGGTCATGCGCCTGCAGAAGACCATGCGAAAGACGGCGACATAGCCGAGACCGGAGAGCACCTTCAGCCCCACCCCGAGCAGCAGCCACCCGGGTTGCGCATGCGACAGACGTGTGCGCAACCCGTCGAGCCCCGGAAGCAGTGTCACGATCGCGATGACCACGAGCACCAGACCGGCTCCGAACAGCAGACGTGATCGCAGTCTGCGTCCGCTTAGCTGCTCGGGGATCTCCAGATCGTCCGCCGCGACCTGCACCAAAGCGGGCGGACGAGGACGCTCCGCCGAGCCGACGGGCTGCCGCGTGCTCATGCCATTCGCAAGATTTCTGCGAGCGTCGTCACTGCAGGTAGCCCTCCACCGTTCCCTCATCGCGCACCGAAGCATCGTCGGGGTTCTGATGAAACTCACGTCGAGCGCGACGCTGGCGCAGAAGGTCCCAGCAACGGTCAAGCTCGACCTCGACGGCCGCGAGGCGCTCGTGCGTCTCGGGCGCCCGAGACTCCTCATTCTGGGCCAGGAGCGTGTGCTCCTCTTGCACCAGTCGCTCGATGTTGTTCAGGACACCCTCATCGGTCATAGCCACTCCTCCGTGCGCTGGTCAAGTCTGTGACGTCGATCCTAAGCGCCCAATGTAGCCGTCCGTCAAAGACCTGCCAGGACGACTCCCAAGGTCAGAGCGAACGGGCCGCAGCTCTCCGCGAGCTTTCTCGCCGCTCGGTCTCATATGAGTGAGACGCCAGCGGTCTCATATGGATGAGACGGGACTGTCTCAAATCGGTGAGACGTCGCAATCTCTTGAAGTGACCACCTGTGGCCTGTGATGCCGGCGGCGATCGCGTCTCCGTGGCTGGGGTCGCAGCACGCGGCCTTGGCGCTCGGCTCACAGCACGTCGCCTGCGCCTCAGTCGAGCAACAGGAGTTCGCCGTTGTGTCAGCGGGGGTGGTCAGCTCAGCCATGCGGATAGCTCCTTTAGGGCGTCGGGGATCACGTAGTAGTAGGCCCATAGCCCCTTGCGCTCGGAGTCCACGATCCCGGCGGCGCGCAGCTTTCCGAGATGGTGGGAGAGCGTGGACTGAGATATGTCGAACAGCGGCACCAGCTCGCAGACGCAGACCTTCCCCGCGTGCTTGCGCAGCACGTCCACGAGCTGCAAGCGGATCGGGTCGCCGAGGGCCTTGGCAACCTCGGCCATGCGGATCGCGTGGTCGCCCTGTACATCGGGGTAGACGACGGGCTCACAACAGGGAGCACCGTTGGCTCGCTTCTGCTTGGGGGACAGCTCCAAATCGACAGGCATCAATCTACTTATATCAATAACACTCACATCTGTCGATGTAATACGATCTCGCGCCATGAACACGCCTCCGCTTGCTTGCCGTCTGCTCGCCGAGCTGTTGGGCTCCGCATTCCTCGCCGCGCTCGTGATCGGCTCGGGCATCGCAGCTCAGACTCTCTCCCCGAACGACGTTGTTGAGCGCGAGCCCTTCGCGGCCCTCCTCCTCGGCGGCTATTGCGGCGTCGTGAAGCCCGAACTCGCCTCCCGCTGCCGTCAGCTCGATCCAGTGCCCGGAGCGCGAACGGGCGTCCGGCTCCAAGCCGAGCGCTTGGTAAAAACGCACGGCTTCGGCCAAGTCGGGGACGAAGTGGATGGGGCGCACTCTCATTGTCGCTCTCCTTCCAGGCGATCCAGATACGCGACGAGTGCCGCCTCAACAAGCCGAGATAGGGACGCGGCCTGATCGACAGCGGCGTGCTTGGCTCTGCGGATGAGTGCAGGTGGCAGATAGACGTTGAATTGTTGCTTGTCCTCTCGTTGCTTGCCCTCCATTGCGCAAATGCTAGCAAGCTAGCGTCGCCCAGCAGGCGTACCTACTGCGGGAGCGGAGCGCCGAGCAGCGCGGCGACGGCGCCTACCGTGCCGGCGGCGAGCAGCGTCAGGACGATGCTGCGACGCAGCGCAAGCAAGGCGATGGTCGCGATGGCGAGCACGAGGTACTGCCATGTCTCGCTCAGGGCAGCGGCGAGCGGGATTGCCGAGCCGATGATCGCTCCGGCTGCCGCGGGTGCCGCGCCGGCGAGAAAAGCGGTCACTCGCTCGTTGAGCAACAGTCGCTCGAAGCGAGCCGCACCGAACAGGATGAAAGAGAACGACGGTAGGAACGCGACGAACGCCGCCAACAGCGCTGAGGGAAACCCGCCTGCGGCGTAGCCGACAGCCGCAACGGTCTGTGTGAGCGGCCCCGGTGTGACCTGTCCGAGCGCGACGGCATTGAGGAACTGTGCGTGAGTCATCCAGTGGTAGGTACCTACGGCGTCTGACTGCATCAGCGGGACGATCACGAACCCGCCACCGAACGCGAGCGCCCCGACCTTCAACGCAGTCCACACAAGCGCACCCGTCCCGCCCGGCTCTACAACCATCGCGAGCAGCGGCCAAGCGTGGAAGCTCACCCCGCCTCCGTCGAACTGGCGCTGCCATGTCAGCTCGATGGCGCCGCACCCCAACAGGACGAGCACGAGCCACGGTCCGGTCGTGGCGGCCGCGATCGCTGCGGCGAGCGCGTAGAGGAGGATGCGGGGTCGCTGGGTGTCGGTCGTGCGTCTCCAGATAGGAGAGGCGACCCCCAGCCCGGCTCTCACAGCGACGGCAGCGACGGCAGCGCCGGCTCCCATCCCCGCACCTCGTATCCATGTGGGCGGCGACCCCGCGAGGAACAGCACGGACAGCGCGAGGATCAGCACGAGGCCGGGCAGGATGAAACCCAAGCCGCCGATGATTGCTCCCTTGGGGCCGCGTAGCCGCCAGGCGCAGTAGATCGCGAGCTGTGTCGAGGCTGGTCCGGGCAGGATGTTGGTCGCCGCGATTGCCCGCTCGAACTGATCGTCGGCAAGCCATTCCCGTCGTGTGACGCACAGATCGCGGAACAGCGCGACGTGCGCTGGTGGACCGCCGAACCCGATGCAGCCGATGCGGCCCCACTCCCGAGCGATGGTGCGCAGCGACACACCGGATCGCGGCGGCGCGGCGGCTTGTGGGCCGCTCACTTCAGGGTCTCATCGGCGAGCAGCGAATCGACACGGCGGGCAATGTCATCGCGGATCGCGCGGACCTCATCCAGCGGACGGCCCTTGGGGTCGGGCAGGTCCCACTCGATATAGCGCTTGCCGGGAATGTAGGGGCACTCATCGCCGCAGCCCATCGTCACGACGATATCCGCTCGCTCCGCGAGCTCGCGTGTGAGCAGCTGAGGACGCCGGCCGGAGAGATCGATCCCGAGCTCCTGCATTACCTGCACGACCTCGGGATGGACGCACTCGGCGGGCGTCGTGCCAGCAGAGAGGGCGGTGTGTCGTTCGGCGGCGGCGCGCTTGGTTACTCCCCCGCCCGTCGCGCGCTCAAGGCCCGAGCAGGACGATCGCACTGGCACACTCCTGGGTGTGCTCACTCTCTTTGGTGCCTGCGCCGTCACGTTCATGGTCCTGATGTACGCGCTGGAACGACGCGGCCGAGGCTTCATCTTCGCCTTCGCTTGCGGCTGTGCCTTCTCGAGCGTCTACGGCTTCCTCGCAGGAGCCTGGCCCTTCGGCGTGGTCGAGGCGATCTGGGCCGTGATCGCGTTGAAGCGCTACCGATCCAAGCCAACGATGCACACCCACCCGACGGAGACCTGACCGTGCCCTCCCCCACCTATGAGCTCGTCAACGGCGACGTGCACCGTCACGGCCCGCTACGCCACGCTCACCCACACACCGGGCCACACGAACACGATCGCCATGAGCACCCGCATGACGATCACGGCGAGCACACGCACGGTCATTCACACGGGCTTGTAGACGAGAGCATCAAGCGCTCGCGCGAGGGCGTCCGCGCCGTCACGCTCGCGCTGGGGATCCTCGCAAGCACCGCCGTAGTGCAAGCGCTCGTGTTCGCTTTCACCGGCAGCCTGGCGCTGCTCGCTGACCTGATCCACAACGGCGGGGACGCACTGACCGCGATCCCACTCGGCATCGCGTTCGCACTGCGCTCTCCCCGCGCCGAGCGCCTAGCCGGCCTCGCTGTGGTGGGCGCCATCTTCCTATCCGCGTGCGTGGCCGCGTATGAGTCAATCCTCATCCCTCGACACCGGTCCACCTGTCCACGCTCGCGCTTGCTGGAGCGATCGGGTTTGCCGGCAACTGGCTGGCCGCGTTGGCTTGCGCTGAGATGATCAGTTGACCCGCGCCGCAGTTCGTGTGCGTGGTTGGTATCGATGAGCCCGATCTCGTGCAGGCACTGATAGAAGGTGCGCAACGCTGCGCGGTGAACGTTGATGCTGCTGCGGGCGTATTTGCGGCCATCCTCGGCGAAGAACCGTTCGAGGTCGGCGGTCTGAAGGCGCTCGGGGTCCTGTGCTTCTCGCTCGGTCCAGGCTTCGAGGCGCTGCAGACAGCGAAGGTAGGCTGCTCGCGTCGCGGGCTGCGATCCCGCGCGTTCATCGCGAGCGTTGGTCGCGGAGAGTGGAGCGTCGGACCTTGCCTGCGTCATCGCGTAGGGGAAGTGCCGTGAACTCGTATGTTCGGGGCGTCTTGTAGAGCACCAGTCGGCCAGCGAGATGCTCTCGTAGGGCCTGCTCCTCCAGAGTGTCGGCGTCGGTCTGGACGATCGCGTGTACGCGCTGTCCAAGATCCCCGTCGGGCAAGCCGATCACAACGCAGTCGATCACACTTGGGTGCGCGGCCAACGCGGCCTCCACCTCGGCGGGGTAAATGTTCGCTGCGCCTGAGACGATCATGTCAGTCCTGCGGTCTGCCAGGAAGAGATAGCCCTCGTCGTCCATCCATCCAAGGTCACCCGCTGTGTCCCAGCCATCGTCACGTTCTTCGGACTCCTCGCCGATGTAGCTGTAGGTGCGATCGGACCCTGACGGGCGGCGCATCCAAATCGTTCCGAGATCACCCGCCGCTACCGGCACGCCGTCCTCGTCGAAGATCGCCATCTCCCCCATGAAGCAGCGTCCGACCGTGCCTGGTCGCTCTAGCCACTCGCTTCCACTGCACAGGGTCACAGCCGCCGCCTCCGTCGCGGTGTACATCTCTATGATCCGGTCGGGCCCGAGCCAATTGATCCAGGCCCGCTTGAGCTCAGCTGGACAAGGGCCACCCCCGTGGAGGAGCACGGCAAGACTGGAGATGTCATGGCTCTCGCGTACAGCTGCGGGCAGCCGCCAGATCCTGTTCATGTGTGTCGGAACGAGCCATGCAGACACAACTCGGTGGCGGTCGATTAGTCGAAGGGTCAGCTCGGCGTCGAAGTGCTCTTGGAGCACGACGTGGCTTCCACCGCTCAACCCGAGGAGGGTCCCCAGGACTCCCATGTTGTGATACAGCGGACTGGGAAACATCACGACACTGTCGGCTGGAATACCAACAGGTGTTGGTCTGCCCTCAACGACCGGGATCACGGCCGGGGTGCCCGAGAGGATGATCTTGGGCCGCCCGGTGCTACCCCCAGACGTCGGCGCCTTGTATGCCGGCGCCACCGCCTCCGGCAACGGTCCGTCGTCGTGGTCATCGATCGGCGGATTGCTCGCGAGAACCTGATGGTCCAGATGGACAGCGGGATCAAAGCCGACGACGAGCCTTGGCTGGGCGAGCTCGATGATCTGTGCGAGCTCGCCGGCCGGCAGGCGCGATGAGACCGGCTGCGGCACAGCACCGAGCTTAAGTGCGGCGACCATCGACTCTACGAACGCCACGCTCGTCGGCAGCCCGATCGTCACGAAGTCTCCCTCCCCCACCCCCAGCTCTGCATACGCGCGAGCGAGCCGGTTCGTACGGGCAGCAAGCTCACCCCAGCTTACGGTCGGATGCTCACTCACCGTGAGCGCAGGACCATCCGGACGCTCCTCAGCGTGCATCCGCCAAGCCGCGACCATCGACATTGTCTCTAGGTTCTCGCTCACCCTCGCCCCGTTCAACAGCGGTGCTTGCCCGAGCATCCCTTGCGCACGCGCGACGCCATGCGGCGCACTCGCCAGCGGACCCTACCAACGCTGACGTGTCGTCGGTCACGCAGGCCAGTGAGGCTGCTCGCGGTCCTGTACCACCGGGTAGCACAGCAGGGAGTTGCCCTCGCTCAGCCGCGGGTGACTGAACGGGTGACGCGAACGGGATGAAGCGCGGGCCTTCAAGAGCGATGACCCGGCTGCAGGTAAGCCATATGACACCCGAAGATGACCGTGTGGTGCGCTCGCCTCATTCTGTGCGTACTGGCTGGCTACTGACACTCGGTCAGTGCTAATTTTGGACACTGTGGAGGCACACCCAACGGGCCTTGCACCGCTCATCTGCAGTTCCACCGTGTCAGGAATCCGCTCGTGAGCGGCGGATCGGCGCTGCGCCGCGTCGGGGATCGCGCCGGGGCGAGGCGTCACCTCCGGCGGCTCACCGCAAGCCGCGTAGGTCGTGCCAAGCCCTAACCCGAGCTGGGTAGCGTTGGGGTTGTGAGTTACCTCGAGTGTCTCGTCGCCTCGCCGTTGGTGGCCTGCACGTGGGAGCAGGCCACGACGACTCAGCACGAGCAGCAGATCGTGCCTGACGCCTGCGTGGATCTGATCTGGACGGGCCGGGCGCTGACCATCGCCGGGCCTGATACCCGGCCGCGCAGCGTGACGCTGGAGTCGGGCTCGCGAGTCGTCGGGGCACGGTTGCGGCCCGGCGCGGCAGGCGCGCTCCTGGGGCTGCCGGCGTCGGAACTGCGCGACGTCTCGCCCGATGCTGCCGAGGTTCTGGGACGCGATGTGGTCGCGGCGCTGCTCGAGGAGCTGGCTGGAGGCTCGGACCCGCACGCGCTGCTGCTGCGAGCCGTTGAGCTGCGCGCTGCTGAGCTCGATCCGCTCGTGTGTGCCGCAGTAGTGGCACTTGCGCGCCCAAGCGCACGCGTGGCCCCGGTCGCCGACGAGCTTGGCATCAGCGCGCGCCAGCTGCACCGGCGCGTCAGCGATGCGGTCGGGTACGGGCCGAAGATGCTTCAGCGCGTGTTGCGCTTCCGGCGGCTGCAGGCGCTCCCGCCCGCGCCGCTGGTCGAGCTGGCGCTCGATGCCGGCTACGCCGACCAGGCGCACATGACCGCCGAGGTCACCCAACTGGCCGGCGTCTCGCCCGTCCGATTTCTCAAAGACCGCAGGCCGACCGCCGCCTAGCTTGTGGGCCATGCCAATCGATCAACGTGCTGCCGAGAACTTCATTTGGTCGGCCGCTCGCTTGGTGGACCGCCACCGCTACAGCCTGCTGTTCGCCGACGGGCCGACCGAACCGGTCGTCGAGGCGCTGCGCGGCTATCGCAACCCGGATGGCGGTTTCGGCCATGCGCTCGAGCCCGACCTGCGTGGCCCTGACAGCCAGCCCGCGCCGACTCTCTACGCCCTTGAGATCCTCAACGAGGCTGGCGCGGCGGACGGCGAGTTGGCCCGCGACGCGCGCGCCTTCATCGCGTCGATCGCCGCACCAGACGGCGGCATCCCCTCCGTGCTACCCGGCTTTGAGGACTACCCGCACGCGCCGTGGTTCCAGCCTGGGCCCGGATCCGTTCTCACGCTCGCGCTGGCTGCGGCCCTCCACGCCGGCGACGTGACAGACGACGCGTGGCTCGGCCGCGCCACCGACTGGTGCTGGCGGTCAGTCGAGACAGCCGAGCAGCCAAGCGGGTACTGGCTGAAGTTCGCCTGCGCATTCCTGGATACCGTTCCCGACGAGCAACGCGCCCGTGCGGCGATCGCGTCGCTCAGCGACCGCGTCGACACCTCCACGGTCGCGCCCGTCGGCGGCGTCGAGGGAGAGGCGCTGCGCCCGCTCGACCTCTCCCCCCGCCCAGGCAGCCGGTCACGAGCCCTGGTCACCGAGGAGCAGATCGAGGCTCACCTCGACGCCGTCGAGTCCGAGCAACAGCAAGACGGCGGCTGGACGTTCGACTGGCTGGCGTGGTCGCCGGCGCAGACAACCGACTGGCGAGGCAATGTCACCCTCCGCGCGTTGACCTGGCTACGCGACAACAGACGACTCTGACGCCCCGGAGCCACGGGCCGAGCTACGGCGCTCAGTCCGGCTAGAGACCGCTCGACCGGCCCGCTATAAGCGAGAGTGTCGACCCTCGGGTTGACGAGAGCTCAAGTATGCGGGTGGTTGGCATTGATGAGGGTCGATTGGAGGGTGGCAGCGAGCCAGTCGACGTACCGCTGTGTGGTCCAGTCGCACTCGTCGGTGAGGAGCAGGTACGTGGCCTGGCTGGCGAGGGCGTAGATCACGTCCGCGGCGTGCGTGGCGGTGAGGTGCGGAGCAAGGCATCGATGGCTGGCGAGCACGTCTGCAATCTGCTGGAAGTCGGCGCGTATGTGCGCATGCGCGCCGACGCGACGTGCGGCGAGCTCGACGTCGGCGGTGGCTGCGGCCTCGGCGACGGCGAGGATGCGTGCGGTTCGGGCCTGGACCGCACCGTTGAACTCTGCGAATCGGGTGAGTATCTGGTCTGGCGAGCTGTCGAGCATCGCTTGCCAGCTGGCTCGGCTGGCGATCGGAGTGTCGTGGTCGTCGCCGCGGACACTGGTCCGGATGATCTCCGAGAGCAGCGCCGCCTTGTTGTCGAACGCCAGGAACAGGGTCATCTCGGCGACGCCCGCCTCCCGCGCGATCGCCTTCGTCGTCGTGCGGATATATCCATCGCGCAGGAACAGGGCCTCGGCCGCCGCGCGAATCCGCCGGCGGGTCTCGAGGGATGCCTGCTCGCGCTTGCGCGAGCGGTAGGCGCGCCGAGGCATCCCTCCCGGCTGGTCGGCGGGCTCGACAGATCGCTCAGTCATTAACTAGAGTGCCACTATAGCGATTAGCAAGCCACATCCACTCTCGATTGCAGAGGAGAAGCACGTGTTGCCACAGGATGATTCCGCCGCGCCGGGCTGTCAGCAGAACAAGCAGGTTGTTCGCCGGCTCTACGCCGAGGTATTTGGTCAAGGCCAACTGGACGTCGCCGACCTGCTTGTGCACCCCGAATGCCGCGACCTCAACGATCCGCAGGACCGACGCGGCCCAGGCCGCCCCAAGGAGGTCGCGACGATGCTGCGCGGCGCCTTTCCCGACCAGCGCTGGGAGATCGAGCAGCTCATCGCCGACGGAGATCGCGTCGCGATGTACTGCACCTGGACCGGCACCCACGAGGGCGAGTTCATGGGCATCCCCCCGACTGGACGGCGGGCGACCGTTCCGCACATGTACCTCTTCCGGCTGGACGCCGGCCAAGTCACCGAGTACGCGGCGGTCCGAGACGACCTCGGGATGATGAGACAACTCGGACTGATCCCGGCCGGCCGCTGAGCCAGGAGCCACGCGAGCCGACCCACCGCCAGACAGACGGGCGAGACCCCGACACCGGTGCCCGACCACCGGGGCCCGCAGAGTTCCGCTCACTCACGTGGGTGTCGCACAAAGGGTCGCAACCACGGTGGTGGTGCGGTTTGTGGCGGCGACGGCCGCGTGTGGTCCGTGTTCCCCGTGCTGTAGGTGCTCCCCCGGCGGTCAGGTTGCCGCCAGGATGGTCCCCTCCGCCGGCCGAGTCTCACATGAACGGGACGGTCTGGTCTCAGATGAACGGGACTGGGCCGTCTCAGATCGGCGGGACGCCGCATTTGGTGCGGCGCCCTGTCCATGTGAGACGGGAATCCCGTCATCTGAGACGGTGTAATCCCGCCCATGTGAGACTCGACTCGAGCTGAATCTCGGCGAACTCGGCGGCGGCGGGTCAGCCTTCACCCACGCGACCGCGCGGGCGCGGAGGTCAATCGCGGCCCGCGATCATCTGTCGTCTCTCCCCCGCGAGAGCGCTTCAGGCACTCGTTGCGTTTCTCACGCTGCTTCGCCGGTGAGGAGCTCGGGTGTCCCTGGTCAGGCTCTGCCGACGGCGACGTTTGAGGTCATCGACATCCGCAGCGAGCCGTCGGCGGTAGCGTGCGGCGCAAGTCGCTCGGCGACCTCATCGGAGACGGCCTGCTGGGAGTGAGCAGGCATGGCGGCAAACACCGACGCGATTGGGCTGGCGGCGATATAGCGGCGGGCGAACTCAGGGTGCGATGCCCACGTGCACTCGATCGTTTCGTCGATGACCGCAACCTCGCGGAAGCCCGCGTCGGACATCAGTTGGGCTAGGGTGGCGCCGTCGCCGAGTGTGAACGGTGAGTGCATCATCTGTGCAGCCTCGGTGCTGACGTGCCGCTCGAGTGCGTCGGCGATCGCGCTGAACGGCGGCTCAATGTCCTTCCAGGTCGCAATCGCGACGCTTCCGCCGGGCTTCAGCACGCGTCGCATCTCGGCGAGCGCGGCCGCGCGCTCAGGGAAGAACTGCAAGCCCTGCTGACACAGAGCGACGTCGAAATCGTCGGCGTCGAAAGGCAGCGCCGCGGCGTCCGCTTGGGCGTAGTCGATCGGCGCGGCGTTCTCCTCGGCCGGATGTGAGCGCGCGATCGCGACCGTCGGCTCTCCGAGGTCCACACCCGCCACCGATCCGCCCGTACCCGCAAGGATCGCGGCTGCGCGCGAGACGACGCCGGTGCCGCAGGCGACGTCGAGCACACGCGAACCCGGCCGCACACGTCCATGCTCGACGAGCCGCTTCGCGAACGGCGCGAACATCGCCGGCACGAGAAACTCCTGGTAGGTCGCCGGTGCGCTCCCGCTTTGGGTACTCCAGTCCATTGAGGCCATCAGCCGCCTCCTCTCATCGGATGAGCACCGCAAGGTGCGCTTAGAGGAGTGTCGATGACGGTGACCATCGAGTCGGAGCCTACCGGAGAAAAAGCTACCTGTCCGTTCGTCAGGTGGGCTTGTGCGCCAGGAAAAGGTAGCGGTTGAGACTGAGGAAGTAGTTGGGGCCGAGTTCGATTAGGTCTTGTGCCCATGCTGTGGCATCGGCCTTGCTCACGCCGTTGCGATCGGGTACGAACGTGACGATCAGCTCGAGCATTCCGGCGCTGTAGGTGTTGGGGTCATAGCCGGCGTTGAACAACGGCACGATTTGGCGGTCGGTGACTTCCAGCCCAGCATCGCGCAGCAGCCGTGTGAGCGTACGCGGCAGATGAGGGTGAACGAGGTGCTCCTCCCACGCGGCGAGCACCCGGCCCATACGCTCGTTGTCACTCGAAGCCCATACGATCGAGTCCCAGTCGGTGTCAAGCACGAGCGCCCGGCCTCCCGGGCGCAGCACCCGCCCTAGCTCAAGCAGCGCGGCGGGAACATCATCGACGTACTCATAGACCTGTGTGCAGACTGCGACATCGAAGCTCGCGTCCTCATAGGGGAGCGTGTTCGCGCCAGCTTCTCGGTACTCGATCGGGCCGCTGCCAGCCGGCAGTCTGCGCGCCCTGGCAAGGGCAAGCATGCTCTCGCTGACGTCCACCCCGCAGATCCGCCCGCCGGTCCCGACAGCAACGGCCATTTCGCACGCGAGTAGACCAGGACCCGAGCCGATGTCGATCGCGCGCTCGCCGGGCTGGAGCGCGAGTGCCCGCAGGATCGTTTGGCGCTGTTCGATCACATCGGGCGTGGTGTAGATCCTCTCCACGCGCCGGGAGGCGTCCTCGTCGAATTGCAGTGTGGCGCTCATAGCTCGCCTTCGGTTGGTGAATGGCTCACTCTTACGGAACGCCAGCGCGCTGGCGCAGGCGCTGCTCGGTGGTCGTGCCCTACCGAATCAGCAGCACGCACTTCATCGCTTTCCCCCACTCGGGGCTGGTCCCGTGACCGGGCAACTCAGTGGACGGCGTCGGCCCAGTCGCGCAGACGGTCCGAGAACTGCGGTGTGGCTGCGCTTACCTCTACCACGACGTCGGCCGGGACGTTCGCCTTACGGGCGGCGGCGAGGATCGCGTCGGGTGACGGCGCCTCGTAGAGGCAATAGGTCCGTCGCCGGTCGGCGCTCAGGAACGAGAAGAGCCAGCGGACTCCCTCGTCGCTGTTGATCTCCTCGATCAGCTCGACGTCGTCGTCGGTGAGGTCGAGCTGATCAGCGAAGCTGCGCTCGATCACGAACAGGGCCATCGACTAATCGTAGCTGGGATTTCCGCTCATCCCGAGGCGAGCCCGTGCCGGTGAGCGTAGGACGCGGCCTCGGTGCGGTTCGCGCAATCGGTCTTGCGCAGGATGCTCCGGATGTGGTTGGCCGCGGTGTGTTCGCTGATCGTCAGCTCTTGGCCGATCTCGCGGTTGCTGAGCCCGGTTGCGACTAGCTTCAGGATTTGCGCCTCGCGTGGGGACAGCCCGCCCGGGAGACCGCCGTCTGGTGCTGGCACGCCGAGCAAGCGGATCTTTCCGAGCAGTCCTTCCATGCCGATCTGCTCGGCCAGGCCGGCGGCCTCACCGAGTAGGGCCTCCGCGCTGGCGCGCACCCCTGGCCCCCGTCGGAGCAGGAAGCGCCCGTACTCGTAACCCGTGTGAGCCAGCCAAGTCGACGCTCCCATCCGCTTGTTCTGCTCCATGGCCCGCTCGAAGTGCTCCTCGGCTAGCCCCGGCTCCCCCAGCGTCGCGGCGAGCATCCCCAGATAGCGATCGGCGGCTCCGTAGCACGCAACCAGATGACCGATCATGACTGTGGTCCCCGCAAGCGGCTCCAGCTCGGGATAGACGATCGCCGCCATCGCCTCGTCGCCCAGCGCAGCGCAGGCGTCGGTCAGATAGGTGAGCGTCGCCACCCACAGCGATGCCTGGAAGCCGTCGATGCCCTCGGCTGCAAGCCTCGATAGCTCTCGCCTCGCCTCGCTTTGCATGCCCAACTCGGCGAGCACGGCGACGAGCCCGGGATACCATGGCCCCTCTCGGTCGCCTTGGCCGGCGAGGATCCTGACCACCGGCGCGAGCTCTGCCAGGCGCCCCTGCTCGCGGCGAACACTGAACATCTGGATGCCGTGGGTGCCCGATGCGTCGCGACCGGTCAGGAGCCGGCCCCAATCGTGCGAGCGCCCCGCCATCGCCTCTGCGTCCGCGAGGTTCCCGTCACAGAGAGCGATCGCTGACCCGTAGTGCTCGGCAATGTGGTTCATGGCCGGCTGCGCGCTACGCTCGGCCATCTCGCGCAGGACAACGATCTCTGCCCTGGCGGACTCGAGGTCGCCGAGCGCGACGAAGGTCGGCACGCGCCAGGCCATCGCCTCCGCGTTGGTCTCGGCGTCGGCCAATTCCTGTGCCAGGTCCCTCGCCTCGGTTAGCATGGAGAGGATCTCCTCCAGCGGGGTCGTGCCGCGCGCCCAGTAGGAGCGAACCAGCACCTTCGCGAGCCCCGCGCGGTCGTTGTGTCGCCTGGCCAGCGCGACGGCGTTTTCGCGCACGAGTGCTCCACGCTCACGTTCCCCCTGGAAGTCGAGCGCTCGCGCGAGTCCCGCCAGTAGGCCGATTCGCAGCTCCTCGCTGTTGTCATCGACCGCCGCGAGCGCCTCTTCGAGCAGCTCGACCGCATCCGGTATCGCTACGACGGGGCGCCAGCTGGCGTCCTCGTAGCCGATCGCCGCTCGGGCGAGCAGCTCCGGACTGTCCAGCGAACGGGCAATCGCGGCCGCTGATGCGAAGGACTCCAGCGCATCGGTCGCCTTGCCCGCCCGATGGCTGACCGAGCCGAGCTCGAGCAGGGCGTTGGCGCGCTCGGACTCGCCCTGGATCCCGATCTGGATCGCGATGCGCAACCGCATTGCGGCATCGTCGAAGGCCAGGGCGACTCTCGCCGCACGCGCCGCACGCAGGTTGTAGTCGATCGCCCGCTCGGCCCCGCCGAACGAGGCGGCCGCGCCGAAGTGATGCGCGAGGTCCGCGAGTGCGCGGTCCGAGCCCGAGCCGGCGCTCTCGAGGGCTTCCCCAACGCGCAGATGCAGCTCGGCCCGCCGCAACCGCGAGAGCCGGTCATAAAGCGCCCGTCGCACGATCTCGTGGGTGAAGCGACAGGCCAGCCGCTGCGAGGAGAGCTCCTCGATCATTCCGCTGCCCATCGCCTCCTCGAGAACGGCGAGCAGCTCGGACTCGGCAAGACCAGCGGCGCAGCGAACCGGCTCCAACTCGAACTCCGGCCCGGCCACGGCAGCGAGCTCGAGCAGGTCTGTGGTCCTCGGGGCCAGGCGCGATAGCCGCTGGCTGACCACCTCGCGGACGCTTTCGGGCGTGCCGAGCTCGATCAGTGGGCGGGTCACCCTGACCTGCCCGGAGGTGACCTCGACGATCCCCGTCTCAACCAGGGCGCGCCAGAGCTCGCAGACGAGAAAGGCGTTGCCCCCGGTGAGATCGTGGATCGTGGTTGCAAGCTCGCGTAGCTCGGGGTGGAGGTCGCTTCCGGCGGCACGACTGACCAGATCAGCGACCTCCGCCCCAGAGAGCCCTTCCAGACGCATTCGCACGACGTCGTCGGCGCGGCGCAGGTCAGCAAGCGTCTCTGAGAGCTCCACCGGCGCGTCGGCCTCGCTGTCGCGGAAGGTTGCGAGGATCAGAAGGCGGGCGCTCCACGCGGAGCGCGCCAGGTGGCGCAGGAGCAGAAGCGTCGTTGCGTCCGCCCAATGCCCGTCCTCGAGTACAAGCAGTATCGGTCTTCCGCGGCTGACGTTCGCGAGCAGGTCGGCAACCGACGTGTGGAGGCGATGGCGCTCGGTATCGGGATCGGCCTCAACCGGCCTAGGCAGCTCACCGACCTGGGCGGGCAGATCGGGCAGCAGCCGGGTCAGCTCGCCGCCGCCGGCGCCGAGCGCGGCGCGCAGCTCCGCCACCTCGGTTACGCGCACTAGGCGTTCGAGTGCCTCGACGAAAGGCCCGTAGGGCGTGCGCACCACTGCGTCGCAGGCGCCGTAGAGAACAAGCGCCCCTTCGATTGCGGCCTGGCTGGCGAACTCGCGTGCTAGGCGGCTCTTCCCGGCGCCCGGCTCGCCCGCGAGCAATGCGACGCGGCGCCTCTCGCCTTCCGCTCGCGGCATCAGGGTTCGAAGCTTCTCCAGCTCGCCCGCGCGCCCGACGAACGGGGAAGTCGAGGTCGGGCGAAGCGGGCCCGGAAGGTCCAGGATCTCGGCGTCCATGCAAAGACCATAGTCAGTCTTGACCATGCCGCCTGGGATCGATGAAGGTCGGCGGCACTCGAATTGGGTCAGGTCAGGTCATCACAGAGAGATACGACTGCACTAGGTTCGACCGAGACGAGTTGAGACGACCGGCCAGGGAGGACGCATGAGCAGCACCAACGCTTTGATACAGACAGCCCGCAGCGAGATGCCTGGATTCCAGGGACGGCTTACAGGCCCCGAGGACCCCGGCTACGACGAAGCTCGCAAGGTCTACAACGCGATGATCGACCGGCGGCCTGCCCTGATCGCAGCTTGCGCTGACTCCGGCGACGTCGCGAAGGTCGTCTCTTTCGCTGGCAACCACGAGCTTTTGCTGGCCGTGCGCGGCGGCGGCCATAACGGCGCCGGGCTGGGAACGTGCGACGGCGGCGTTGTGCTTGACCTCTCAGGCCTCAAGGGAGTCGCGGTGGACACCGGCGCCCGGACGGCGAGGGTCGGCGGCGGCTGCACCTGGGGCGAAGTGGATGTCGCGACGAACGAGCATGGCCTGGCGACACCGAGCGGGATCATCTCGACCACCGGCGTCGGTGGTCTCACGCTGGGTGGCGGTCTCGGGCACCTGACTCGCAAGTGCGGCCTCACGATCGACAACCTGCTCGAGGCAGAGGTCGTGCTCGCCGGCGGCGAGACGGTTCGTGCCGCCGCGGATGAGAACCCCGATCTTTACTGGGCGATCCGGGGCGGCGGCGGCAACTTTGGCGTCGTCACCTCCTTTCTGTTCAGGCTGCATGAGGTGGGAACCGTCGTCGCCGGCCCGACCTTCTGGCCGGTCGAGCTGGGCGCCGATGTACTGGCGGCTTACCGAGACTTCCTACCGAACGCCCCGCGCGAGCTGAATGGCTTCTTCGCCTTCCTATCGGTCCCGCCGGCGCCCCCCTTCCCCGACGAGCTACATCTCCGCAAGGTCTGCGCGGTCGTCTGGTGCTACGTCGGCGGCCCCGAGGACGCCGCGGCGGCTATGGCCCCGTTGCTGGACGCACTGCCGGAGCCTTTGTTGCATGGAGCTCAGCCGATGCCCCACCCCGCGTTCCAGAGCGCCTTTGACCCTGCTTACCCCGCTGGGGATCAGTGGTACTGGCGTGCCGATTTCGTCAAGGAGATTCCCGACGCCGCCGTCGAGGCGCACGCCAAGTTCGGCGCTGAGATGCCAACGTGGCAGTCCACCATGCACCTGTACCCGATCGACGGAGCCGCCCACGATGTCGGCCCCTCCGACACGCCGTGGAGCTACCGTGACGCGGTCTGGGGCTCGGTCTTCGCCGGTGTCGATCACGACCCCGCCAACGCGGAGGTAATCCGCCGCTGGTGCGTGGATTACTTCGAGGCGCTGCACCCCTACTCGGCCGGCGGCGCCTATGTGAACATGATGATGGACGAGGGCCAGGAGCGGGTACGGGCGAGCTACCGCGACAACTATGATCGCCTGGCGCAGATCAAGAGCACCTACGACCCGGGAAACCTCTTCCGGGTGAACCAGAACATCCAGCCACAGGCGTAGAGATCGGCGCGGCCAATGGAACAATTTGATGTGATCGTGGTTGGGGCGCGCTGTGCGGGATCGCCGCTGGCTAAGTTGCTTGCTGATCGCGGCGTGCGCGTTGCCGTGGTGGAGCAAGCCACATTTCCACGCGACACCCTCTCCACACACTTCATCCAAGCGCAGGCGTTGGCGTTCCTCGATCGGCTCGGGGTCATGGAGAAGATTTGCGCCACCGGCGCGCCACTCGTCGGCCACTTTGACGTGCGCCAGGAGGGTCTGCGGTATGTCACCTCGATTCCTCAGCGACCGGGTGACGTAGGCGGTGCGGTGTCGGTGCGACGCACGTTGCTCGATCCCATCCTGGTGCAAGCTGCCGCGGATGCGGGCGCCGATGTGCGTATGGCAAGCAAGGTGACAGGGCTGGTGTACGATCGCGACCGGGTGGCCGGCGTGCGGGTGGCACAGAACGGCTCACAGACCACCCTGCAGGCGCGGCTGGTGGTCGGCGCCGACGGTCGCAACTCCACGATCGCGAACCTCGTCGGGGCACGCAAGTACAACCTCACACCGAACGAGCGCTTCGCCTACTGGTCATTCTTTGAGGGCGCCGACCCGGGCCCCGATCCGGCGTTCGTTCAGCATCGCTGGGACGAGCGACTCGTGTTCGCGACGCCCGCCGACAGCGGGCTGTATCAGGCCGGTGTCATTGCCGACCTGCGTGAGCTCCCTCGTTTCCGGGCGGACCTGGAGGGCAGCTTCACGGAGTACGTCCGCAGCTGCGAGCCGGTGGCGCAGGCGTTGCGGAGCGCGCGGCGGGTGGGAAAGATCTTCGGGATGCTGCGCTGGGAGGGGTTCTTCCGGGAGGCGTCTGGCCCTGGCTGGGTGCTGGCGGGCGACGCCGGCCACTTCAAGGACCCGACGCCCGGCCAGGGGATCCAGGACGCGTTCCGGCAGGTCGACGCGCTCGCGCCGGCGATCGCCGGCGCTCTGGATGACTCCGGCGAGGACCTTGACCGTGCACTGGCGGATTGGGCCCACGGGCGAGACCGGGATGCCGCCGGGCACTACTGGCTGGCAACCGATATGGGCAGGGCGGGCGCGATGCCCACCGTGTTTCCCGAGATGCAGAAGCGGCTGCTCGCGCAGGGCAAGATCGACACGGTCATCGATCTGTTCACCCACCGCTCGCATCCCTCGCAGGTCATCACACCACCGCGCCTGCTGGGCGCGACCGGCCGGCTGCTCCTGCGGCCGGGATGCCAGCGACGGAAGCTGTTGCGCGAGGTCGGCGCGCTCATCAGCGCGGATGTCCGCAGAAAGCGTCTCAACCGGCGCCCCGCATACGTGGCGGCTGCTGCCTGCACGGACGCGGGACCAACAGAGGTGCAAGACAGCGCGATGCGCTGACACCGGCAAGCCCGATCACGATGCCCCTCTACATCGACCGCCACGATCTCGCGGACGCGACCGCTGCCGACGTCGCCGCCGCCCACATGCGCGACCTCGAGGTTCAGGACGGATTCGGCGTGCGCTTCGTCACCTACTGGTTCGAAGAGGGGGCGGGGAGTGGCTTTTGCCTGGTCGAGGGTCCGGACGAGGAGGCCGTTGAGGCAGCCCATCGGGCAGCCCATGGGTTGCTCCCGTCGAACGTCATTGAGGTTGATCAAGCCGCCGTGCGTGGCTTCTTCGGCCGGCTCACTACGCATCCGCCTGGCGAGCCATACACGGAAAGCGCGTTCCGGGCCATCCTCTTTACCGACATGGTCGACTCCACTCGTCTCACCCAACAATTGGGAGACCGTGCTGCGATGCAGCTTCTCCGGGTACACGACTCAGTCGTACGCGCCGTCCTGGCACGCTTCGGTGGCAGCGAGGTCAAGCACACCGGCGATGGGATCATGGCCGCGTTCACCTTGGCCTCCCAGGCGGTCGCCGCGGCGATGCAAATCCAGCGGGCCCTGCAGGAGCGCGACGAACCGGCGCAGGGACACCTGCACGTGCGCGTCGGGGTGGCGGCCGGGGAGCCTGTCACCGAGCAAAACGATCTCTTTGGTGCGGCGGTGCAGCAGGCCGCGCGATTGTGCGCGTGGGCTCAGCCGGATTGCATCGTCGTTTCCTCCGGGGTGCATGATCTCTGTCGCGGCAAGGGCATCCGGTTTTCCGATGGCGGGCCCATCGCCGTGAAGGGCTTCGACGAACCGATCGGTCACTTCGAGGTCGAGTGGCGCGATTGAGCGCCGGCGCTTCGCCTCCGCCGAAGCGCCCTGAACAGGATCCACACACGAGGAGGAGCCACGATGAAGGCCATCACGCTTGAGGAGTTGCCAGTCGCAATCGAAGACGGTGACGTTCAGGTCCGCCTGCGCGACGAGGACGGTTTGTCCGTCGGGTTCGTGCGTCTGCCAGCCGGCGCCGACCTGCGCCCCGCCACCAAGGGCCTACCGAACGACCTGTGCCCTTGCCCCCATTGGGGCTACATGATTAAGGGCCGCGTACGCATGCACACACTGGACGGGCATCAGGACTTCGCCGCCGGTGAAGCGTTCTACTGGGCTCCCGGCCATGCTCCCGAGGCGCTCGAGGACTCTGAGTACGTCGACTTCTCACCGACCGAGGAGTTCCGGCGGGTGATCGAGCACATCACATCCGGGGGCGGAGCATCCGCGTGATCAGGACGCTGGCAGCGCTTCGGAGTGGTTTTCTTATGCGGTGGCGAGTCCTGGCACGAAAGACACATCGGTGGGCGACGAGGTGCTGCACATCGGTCTCCTCGGGGTGTTCTCCATCAGCGCCGGCAACAGTGTCATCGCCGACGAGGCCTGGCGGCTGCGCAAGGCGAAGACGCTAGTCAAGTTGCTCGCCCTCGCGCCCGAGCGCCGCCTCCATGTCGAGCAGGCGGCCGAGCTGCTGTGGGCGGGGCGGGACCCGGACTCCGCCCGCAACAACCTCCACCAGGCGATATTCGCGGCCCGGCGCGCGCTCGACTCGATCGGGCTGGACGGTAGCCGCTACCTGGAGCTGCGCGAAGAACTGATCCTGCTCAGCCCCGAGGACCCGGTCCGGATCGACGCGGTTGCCTTCGAAGAGCTCGCTGCCGCGGCGCGTGAGCAGGGCGAGCCCGGCGCCTACCGCTCGGCCCTCGAGGACTTCGACGCCGAGCTGCTGCCGGCGGACCGCTACGAGGACTGGAGCCGGGAGCGGCGCGATTCCCTCGACCAGCTCCGCCTCGCCCTGGGAGCCGAGCTGGCCGAGCTGGAGCGGGAGTCCGACCCGCACCGGGCGGGTGCCAGCCGGCCCGAGCTGCCGTCACAGCTGACGAGCTTTATCGGCCGCGAGCGCGAGCTGGCGGAGGCCGCGACGCTGTTGCGGGACGCGAGGCTCCTCACCCTGACCGGAGCCGGCGGCTGCGGCAAGACCCGGCTGGCGCTGCAGCTCGCCGGGCAGCGAGCCGGGGACTTCGAGGACGGGGTTTGGCCGGTCGAGCTGGCGGCGCTCGGAGAGCCCGAGCTGGTCGGTCCGGCGATCGCTCAGGCGCTGGACACACGGCTGGCGTCCGACCGGGCGCCGGAGATCGCGCTCGCCGGGCACGTCGGCGATCGCCGGCTGCTGCTCCTGCTCGACAACTGTGAGCACCTCATCGAGGCGGTCGCGCGTCTCGCCGAGGCTCTGCTCAGCCGTTGCCCGAACCTGACCGTGCTGGCGACCAGCCGCGAGCCGCTTCGCATTCCCGGTGAGGTGACGTGGCGCGTCCCCTCGCTCTCCCTCCCCAGGCTGGTTCCCGGAGCGCCTGCGGAGTCGCTTGAGGCGGAGTCGGTGCGGCTGTTCGCCACCCGGGCAGCGCAGGCCGCGCCCGGATTCGAGCTCGGCGGCGAGAACGCGGACGCTGTCGCCTCCCTATGCCACCGCCTCGACGGGATGCCGCTGGCGATCGAGCTGGCGGCAGCGCGGGTGAGCGTCCTCACTCCGGCTCAGATCGTCGAGCGCCTCGACGCATCGCTCGACGTGCTCTCGGCCGGGCCCCGCACGGCGATGACCCGTCAGCAGACCCTGCGAGCGACGCTCGCCTGGAGCTTTGAGCTGCTCGAGGCCGAGGAGCAGGTGCTGCTGCGGCGGCTCGCCGTGTTTGTCGGCGGCTTCGGGCTGGAGGCGGCTGAGGACGTCGTTGCCGAGGATCCGTTGCGGCGCAGCGAGGTCGTCGCCGTGCTCGGCCGGCTGATCGACAAGTCACTGGTTCACGTCGAGGAGGAATCTGAGGACCGCCGCTACCGGCTGCTGGAGACCGTGCGCCAGTACGCGGTCGAGCGTCTCGAGGAGGCGGGAGAGCGCTCCGCTTTCGAGCGGCGCCATCGCGACTGGTACCTCGCGCTGACCGAGAGCGCCCCGACGCCGGCCGGCGACCTGCCGGCCCAGACCTCGCTGCGGGCTCTGGATCGGGAGCGCGACAACCTCCGCGCCGCCCTAGCCTCGGCGCTGGTCGCCGATCCCCCGGCGGCGCTGCGTCTTGCCGTCGCCCTCTGGCGCTTCTGGCTGATGCGCGGCTACCTCGCCGAGGGGTACCGCTGGCTCACCACCGCCCTGGCCACTGCGCCCGAGTCGACGGCGGTGCGCGCCCGCGCCCTGCTCGCCGCCTGCGTGATCGGGCTGCGCCGCGGCGTCCCCGTGCATATCCACGAGTTCGCGGCCGAGAGCGTGGCGATCTTCCGCGAGCTCGAGGACCGAGCGGGGATGTTCGACGCGGTCGAGGTCTCGGCGGCCTACCGGGTGATCGTCAGTCCCGCGCAGGACGTCGAGCTGCTCGTGCGCGAACACGAGGCGCTCCTCGCTGATGACCTGCCTGCCGCGCGGCCGCCGATGTGGGCGGCGCACACGCGCGGCATCGCCGCCTGGTTCCGGCGCGAATACGGCCCCGCACGGGAGCAGTTGGAAACCGCGCTGGAGCATGCCGGCGCTCTCAACGCCGAGCCGCGCCCGGCGCTCTGGCCGCTCAGCTACGGGATGATCTCGGTCGAGCCCGAGACCGGCTATCCGCTCTTCCTGCAGGAGGACACCGGGCTCATCGCCCGCCGCGTCGGCGGTGGCACGGCCGCCGCTTACATCCTCGTCAACCTCGCCGCGGTGGATCGCGCCGAGGCCGATTTCGCCCTCGCGGAAGAGCTGATCGAGGAGGGTCTCGCCCGCTTCGAGCAGCTCAGCGACCGGCAGGGCGAGGCCTTCGCGCTCAACGCCTTCGGCAACCTGGCTCGCTCCGGCGGCGACTTCGAACGGGGGCGGGCGCTGCTCGAGCGCAGCCTCGCCCTGCGGCAGGAGATCGGCGATCGTCGCGGCGCCGGGATGACCCTCGGCTGCCTGGCGATGCTTCTGGCCCGCTCCGGCGACGCGGCCGGCGCCTGCGTCTCCGCCGGGCAGAGCCGGACCTGGTTTGCCGAAAACGACGACCTGATCGGCATCGGAGCCGCCGAGCTGAGCCTAGCGTGCGTGGCGCTCTGCACCGGCGATCGCGCCGATGCCCGGGCTCACCTCGAGGCCGCCGCCTCGGTCTTCGGAGGGATCGAGACGACCCACCAGGAGGGGTGGGCGCTGGCGGTGCTGGCGGCAATCTGCGCGGAGGACGGCGAGGCGGCGACGGGGCGCCGCTGGCTGGACCGGGCGAGCCGGCACTTCGAGCTGCTCGGCGCCGCCGCCGGCATCGCCTACTGCCGGGAACTGGAGGCTAAAACGCTGCAAAGTGAGCGCTAAGAGGCGGACCGTAGGCTCGCTGAGCGTCGTGGAGACGCGACGTCAAACAACCGAACTGAAAAGGGGCCGGCATGGCTACGCAAGGGGTACTTGGAGCGGCAACGCTGAAGGAGTTCGAGGACGGGCTGCACGGAGAGACGATCCGGCCCGGCGACGGCGCCTACGACGAGGCTCGCTCGATCTGGAACGGCGCCCACGACGCCCGCCCAGCGGTGATCGCCCGCTGCGCCGATTCCTCCGACGTGCGCCACGCGATCGGCTTCGCCCGCAGCGAGGGCCTCGAGGTCGCCGTGCGCGGCGGCAGCCACAGCATCCCCGGCTTCTCGACCTGCGACGACGGCATCGTCATCGACCTCTCGCCGATGAAGGGCATCACGGTGGATGTGAACGGCCGCACCGCCACCGCCGAGGGCGGCGTCACGTGGGGGGAGTTCGACGCGGCCACCCAGGAGCAAGGCCTCGCCACCACCGGGGGCCTGGTCTCGACCACCGGCGTCGCCGGCTTCACGCTGGGCGGCGGTATCGGCTGGCTGAAGCGCAAGTGCGGCCTGGCCTGCGACAACCTGCGTTCGGCCGAGGTGGTCACCGCCGACGGCCAGATCCTCATCGCGAGCGCGACTGAGAACCCCGACCTCTTCTGGGGCTTGCGCGGCGGAGGCGGCAACTTCGGCGTCGTCACCTCCTTCGAGTTCGATCTGCACCCGGTCGGCCCGACCGTGGCCGCCGGCCCGGTCTTCTATCCGGGCGACCGCGCCAAGGAGGTGATGCGCTTCTACCGGGAGTTCACACGTGACCTCCCCGACGAGCTGACCACCCTTGTCAACCTGATCACGGCGCCACCCGCCCCCTTCCTACCCGAGGACTGGCACGGCAAGAAGCTCGTCGGCATGGTCGGCTGCTACTCCGGCGACCCCGAGGAGGGGATGAAGGCGCTGCAGCCAATCCGCGACCTGGGCGACCCCGTCGCCGACCTGGTTGGCCCGATGCCCTACATGCAGATGCAGAGCCTGCTCGACGCGCTCTGGCCGAAGGGCACCCAGGCCTACATGAAGGCGGGCTACTTCCGCGAGCTCGACAATCACGCGATCGAGACGATGGCCCGCTTCCATCAGAACGCGACCTCCCCGGCCTCAGAGATCCACATCCACCACTTCGGCGGCGCGATCGCCCGTATCGGCGAGGACGAGACCGCTTGCGGCGAGCGCCAGGCGCCGTTCGTGCTCAACACGATCGCCGCCACCCACGAGCCGACCGGGCTTGAGACTCACATCGACTGGGCACAGCGTTTCTATGCCGAGATCGAGCCGTCGCTGACCGGTGGCGCCTACATCAACTTCCTCTCCTCCGAGGGCGAGGACAGGGTGCAGGCTGCCTACGGGACCGAGAAGTTCGCCCGGCTTCGCGCGCTCAAGGACCGCTACGACCCGACCAACCTGTTCCACCTGAACCAGAACATCCCGCCGTCGAAGGCGGGGTGAGCCGAGCCGAGCTGACCTCAGCCACGTGCTCCCGCACAGCGCCGCTGAGCCTGGTAATGCCTGACGAATCAGCAGTAGTAGGCACTTCATCGCCCGGTCGGCAAGCCGGCACATACCTTCGTTCGCAGCCAAGGGATTTGCTCCGCCAGCTCGGACAGGCGGAGCATCCACAGGCAACGCCGCAAGAAGGTCTCTCAGGAGCCGCCTCCGGATGTCACTGTCAGCGCCGCTGCACCGGCGGCAGTGCGACCTCCTGAGCCATAGAATCGCGGTCGTGCCGTTCACCCTCACGAACCTCAGGGAGGATCCGGTCGACGTCGGGTCCAACTTCGACGGCGCGCCGGACCTGGAGTTCCGCATGGTGGGTACGGCGCTCGAGCTCGAGCAGTCCGGCCTGAGCTATCAGCGCATCCCACCCGACTACCGGTTCCCGTACGGCCACACGCACAAGGAGCAGGAGGAGGTGTTCGTCGTCGTGGGCGGGAGCGGGCGGATGAAGCTCGACGCTGAGATCGTCGAGGTCAAGAAGTGGGACGTCGTGCGCGTTCCGCCCGGTACATGGCGAGGGTACGAGGCCGGGCCGGAGGGCCTCGAGATCCTCGTCTTCGGCGCGCCCCACCTCGGTGAGAACCCACGAGAAGACGTCGAGGGTCAGCGAGACTGGTGGGCCGACTAATAGCGCTTCGCGTCTCGGACGGGCACCGGCCGATCCCGCTCATTTGAGACGGACGAGCCGCGGCTTACCTGTCGCTGAGCGGCATCAGATTTCGGAGGAGGAGCCGGAGCGCGTATTCGGCGAGCCTGCGGGGTTGGACACGTGGTTCTTCGCACAGCTCTCGTTCCTTTCGTCGCTGTGTGTCGTTGAGGGCTGCCGCGAGGTCGGCGATCTCGATCCGCGGCGCGTTCTGGCGCTCGCAACAACCGCAGACTCTCCACAAGCTCATACAGCGGGGAGATCGCGAAACGCGTCTTCGCGAGATCAGCGACCTCGAACTCGAGAACGATCATTTAACACCAGCAGTGCCGTATCGGTCTGGCCCAGGACCGGATGGTGTCCAGATCTCCAAGGCCCAGCGCTACAGACACGGCGCCAGAAAGCCAGCTGGAATCTAAACCGTAACGACCGATTGGAGTGGAGATGGCCAAGCTGATCTACGCGGCGATCGCCTCGCTTGACGGGTACGTCGAGGACTCTCAGGGAAAGTTCGGCTGGGCGGCACCGGATGACGAGGTGCATGCGTTCGTCAACGATCTCGAGCGGCCGATCGGCACCTACCTATACGGGCGCCGGATGTACGAGACGATGGTGTTCTGGGAGACCGTGAGCACCGAGGCAGATGAGCCGGCAGTGTTCTGGGACTATGCTGGGATCTGGCGAACAGCTGAGAAGATCGTGTACTCCAGGGCGCTTCAGACGGTATCCAGCGCGAGGACGCGGATCGAGCGCGAGTTCGATCGAGACGCCGTCCGGCGGCTCAAGCAGTCCTCGGGGGCCGACATCACAATCGGGGGTGCCGAGCTCGCTGGCCACGCAATCGGCGCGGGGCTGGTCGACGAGTGCCATCTGTTCTTGTGCCCGATCGTGGTGGGAGGCGGCAAGCGCGCCCTGCCAGACAACGTCCGCGCGCAACTCGAACTTCTCGATGAGCGCCGGTTTCGAAACGGCGTCATTCACCTCCACTACCGCGTAAGCGTCTGACCGAGCCGGCAACGCGACGCCAGGCCGTCGTCCACGATCACAGGCGTCGCGCCGGCCGTCCCTATCGTTCCCGAGGTGCCGGTCGTGCAGGTTGGTCCACTGGGCCCGGATACCTGCTCGCCCACGGCGGGGAGCGGTCGCCCACGTCTTCGCGGCGCACCCGTGATAGAGCCCGACGGCCAGCCCGACTTAGCCCAGGAGCTCGACCCACCCGTCGGTCCCGTGTACCCGGATCCGCTGCCCGTCGCGGATCAGCCGGGTGGCGCGCTCCACCCCCACGACGGCCGGCAGCCCGTACTCGCGCGCGATCACCGCACCATGGGTCATGAGGCCGCCGACCTCGGTGATCAAGCCGCCGATCGTCACGAACAGAGGGGTCCAGCTGGGATCGGTGTATGTGGTGACCAGGAGATCGGA
>Ga0210385_10000252_pt1 | contig 46632 bp, 41 predicted proteins | sample IncBWH26OmetaG_FD_160107 | JGI IMG/M metagenome (GOLD analysis project Ga0210385, IMG submission 160107) | Forest soil microbial communities from Barre Woods Harvard Forest LTER site, Petersham, Massachusetts, United States - Inc-BW-H-26-O ...
CGAGCGAATTCGCTCGAAGCCAAAAACTCGCAGGGCGCGGATGCCGATGCCGCCCGCGTTCGGGCGCTTGCTGGCTACAAAGACTTCCTCACCCTCTGGAAAGACGCCGACCCCGACATCCCCGTCCTTAAGCAAGCCAAAGCCGAGTACGCGAAGCTGCAGTAGGCTCGACCAGCGTGGCAACGTTAAAAGAAAAAGCCGCCTTTTCGAGGCGGCTTTTCGTGATGGTGCTCTGTTGCATTTCATGGTGTTCATGATTCATTGGGCAAGCCTCTAAGTCGTTGAGGCTTGCTACGATGCCTTGTCTTGGGTTTTGGTAATAACGATCTCGCTGCCGCCCGCCTTCACATTCGTCTTGGTCTTCATGGCCGCTCTCCTTCGGTGAATTTTGTTATGCCTTCAATCCCTGCCCCTTTTGCCCTCAGCTCCCTGCTGCCTTTTGTTCAACGGCCAAAATGGATGACGTATCCTGCCTTCTTATTCGTTTTGGTTTTCATGGCGCCTCCTCTCGCTTTTGAGTCATGCAAAGGACGGGCCAAAGGCAGAGAGGATTGGCAAATGTGACGGTCAGCAGTGAAAGTAATTGAAAACAAAAGGCCGGCGACTCCAGCGCCGGAGCATGGGCACGTTGGAACGCGGCTTTCGCTAACCCAACGGTTAACGGCTGTGCACCGAACGGTTAATGAAGGACACGTGACGCCCTAGGGATGAGCGATCACCATCAGCGCTGGGGCTCGTTTCAGCACGCATTGCAGAGAACGGCGCAAGGTTTCGGGATCGAGCGCCGCGAAGCTCTCGTCGAGAATGATCATGGAGGCCCGCTGCAGCAGGGCGCGCGCGATGTAGAGGCGGCTGCGTTCGCCGTGCGAAAGCTGCCAACCCGTTTCGCCGACCATCTGCAGGAGTCCGGCGGGCATGCGGTCGAGCAAGTCTCCCAGGCCTAGTTCGCGGCAGATTTCTTCGGCTTCAGCCATATCTTTCTGAGTCGGAGGCCAGCCGCGGCCCATGAGCAAATTGAAGGCGAAGGTTTCGGTAAGAACGTGGTTCTCGTGGAATTGCGGAGCGCTGACGACGCGCCTCCGCCAGCCGTCAGTCCCGAGAGTTTGCCAGTCGAGACCGTCCAGAAGAAGAAGCCCCGATTGCGGAGTACGCATGCCGATGAGCAGGGAAGCCAGGGTGGATTTTCCATCGCCGGAGTGACCTTCGAGAAGGATCCTGTCCAGCGGGCGAATTGCGAAACTACACTTGCGCAACACCGGCTCGCCGCGGTCCTGATAACGGAAGGTCAAGTCCTGGGCTTCAACCAAATTGAAGCCGTCGATTTTGGGCTCCTTGGCAGAGCGGAGCAAAGGGATGCCAACGGGCTCAGGTCGCGCGGCGGCATGAAACAAAGGAGCCACCTGCTTCCATGAGATAGCCGCGTCTTCGAGTTGCCAAAGGCTCGTCGCAACCCGATTGAACGCACGAAAAGCCATCAAAATTCCGCCGATGGCGATGGCCAGTTGCTCCGGGCGTTGGCCGTGCGCGAATGCCGGCGCAAGACCGAGCAGCGCCACGATGAGCCATCCGCGAGGGGCAAGCGCAATCAGTCGCAATTCGGATTGGTCCACATTTTTCGAGAGCTGAAGATAATGCTCAAGCTCTTCATCCTCGCCATCGTGCCAGTGGGCGTGCGATTCCTGAGCCACGCGCGTGCGATGGCCGATCATGCGCTCGATCAAGTCGTGAGTCATGTGCAAACGGGCGGCAGTCCAAGCTTTGCGCCGCACATAAAAATCATAGCCGAAATAGGAAATCAGCAACGTCCATGCCCCAAGAACCAGGCACAATAAACTCCCCGCGCTGCCCCAGCTCAGAACGAAGAGCGATGCCAGCAGCTCGATGACAGAAATCAAGGCAGAGAAGCCGCCGCTTAGCGCCATCGCTTCGACCGCTTCCGATTCCAGAACCCGGCTGAGAAACTGGCCCACACCCTGCATACGGATTTCTTCCGGAGTGAGCCGAAGAGCTCCATAAAGAAGACGGCGCTTCAGTAAAGCTGCAACGCCGATGGAAATAACCCCCTGCAACCAGGTGCTAAGCAAGCGGAACGGAACGATCGTGAGCAGAAGCAAAGCCCACGCCAGCAGCCAGCCGCTATCGAAAGTACCCTCGAGTGCTCCCTTTCCGATCAGCCACCAAGAGAGAATCCAGAGCGCATATTCTCCGAGGTACGCCCCGATCAAACCAACAAACCGGGAAGGAATCTTGGCCTCGCGCAGCTGGCGGGCGAAACTCGTTCCGGGCGGGGTCCGCAGCTTCCAAAAAGAAGTCACCGATTTATTCCGCAGGCGCTCGTGGATCAGTGCGGCGCGGGCGCGTTCCCGGCGCTGCTGTGGGATTCCAACTAGTTCGATCAGTGGTTGAACGTCGCGCGAAAAAGGTTCCTCAAGAGACTCCACAAGTCTTGAGCGAACCCAGCTCGGAGAAACCTTCCTGGTGCTCAGATCGGGCGCGAGCACAGATACGGATTTCCCGCCTTCCAGCAGAACGAGGAATTCTGGCTCGCCGTCGCCCCGAGTCTGCAGCAGACCCGGACCGCTCTGCCGCAACATCTCATCCACCGCGTCATAGGTTACGTCGACGTACTCGGCTTCCAGGCCAAACCACTGGGCATTGTCCTGAATCCACTTGTCGAGAACGTCTTTCGGCAAGGACGCATTCCCGGAGTCGTAGGGAATCTGGGCGGGACGAGCATCTAAACCGCTGGCGCGGGCGAGCGCCTCAAGCGCTCTCGCGAGCTGTGGGGCAGACCACGTAAGGGCGAGAGATTCGGTGCTCATGCGCCAACCTTTTCTGTCCGCCGCAATTGACCATCGCGCAGATGCAGGTGCTGCCAGTTGTTATTGGACCAGAGTCCCTCCCGCACTTCTTCCTCGGCCAGGAGCAATTTGCGGTAGGTCGAGTCGGGTTGTCTGACGAGGTCTTCGGGACTCCCGTCTTCGACGATACGTCCGGAGTCTACGACCAGCACGCGTGGGAATGACAGCGTTTCACCGACGTCATGAGTAACGCAGAGCAAGGTTGCATCGCGCCAGTGTTGGCGAACGCGACCCATGAGATCTCTGCGTTGCTGGCGATCGAGGCCGCGGAAGGGCTCGTCCAGAATGGCAAGCCGGATGCCACGTTTATGCATCGCGCGTCCGAGTCGAACGCGTTGTCCTTCACCGCCGGAGACCAATCCGCCGCTCTCTCCCAGGCTCGTTTGCAGACCAGCCGGCAGCTTTTTCAAAAGCTCATGCAACTCGGCAGATCTGAGCAGTCCAGGATCCGGTACGGTTCCAGGATTCGCGCCGAAGAGGAGATTCTCGAATAGCGTTCGATTCCAGAGTTGCACCGCGGGATCTACCCATGCAGTGTGCGCACGAAGTTCGTTCAAGATCTCTGCGTTCAGTGGATCCCCATCTACAAGGATTCGGCCGCCTGCCGGCCGGTACCAACCCAACAACAGCCCGAGCAAACTGGACTTACCCGCGCCGGATGGTCCCACTACGGCCACGTGACCACCTGGCGATAGCGCGAGATCAATCTCTTCCAGCACCATGCGCCCAGCGACGCGAACACTGACGTTGTCGAACACTACACGTACCGCAGGGATGGTTTTCTCCGGAGCTGTGATCATCGTTGCGACAGCGGCTGCCGGCCGGTGTTCTTCTCCTTCCATGTCCTGCGGCGCGCTTACAGGCTCCAGTAGCCGGAGCGTCCGATTGCGAAGCGTTGGATATTGCCATGCGACTTGCGCGATGTCTTGACCGATGAAGGGAAGATTGAGCGCCCAATACGCGAGAAGCAAAACGCTGGCAAAATTTCCAGTGCGCGATATGTGATTGATCAGAATCCAGGCGGCCAGTCCGAAGCCCGAAAAGAACTGCAATGCTTCCAGCCAGACCACCAATCGTTCGACGGAAAATGCGGCCCGTGCCCATTCGCCCAACTGGGCTTCGTGCCGGCGGCGAAAGGCGTGCTCGGCACGATGCGCCCGCAAGGGCACCAATCCCAGGAATGCATCCAGGAAATAACAGCTGAGAGCGCCCTCATGATTTCGCACGCGCATGTCGCGCTCGGCTAGCGCTGGCTGCATGGCCAGGTTGAGGCCAACCGATACAAGCACCAATACGATGACCAGCGGAGCCGCACCCGCGTCGAGCCAGATAACGCCCGCGCCAGTAAAGAAGAGCTCGAACGTTGAATGCAGCAGACGTCCCCCCAGTTCCGGAAGGAGCCGAATGTGGTGGATTTGATGGTATCGGCCTGCCATATCAGAATTAAGCCGACTGTGAAAGTAGCGATCGCCTAGTCGAGGAATCTTCTCTTGGAAGGCGATCCGCAAGCGTGCCTCCAGCTTTCGTCCGATGCGGAGCAGCCCCGACGCCACGGGAAATTCCATCACGAGCATTCCCGCAACGAATAGAACTACAGCGCCGATCATCGCCATGCGCTGCACCGGTGCTCCGAGTTTGTTAGCAAGGTCCAGCAAGCCACGAAAGAGCAACACCTCGATCATGACCCCGATACTGGCAACCAGGAGCGCAGTCGTTATGCAGGCCGGAGTCAGCACCCCATCCACTTTGAGCAATCGAAATAGTTCGACGTACGGCTCCGTTTGCGCTTGCTGTAGTGCGGCAGAGATTTCAGGAGAGACTGCTGGACTGGATTCCTCTTGTCCGAGTACTGCTTGGTCTGGTACTGCCTTAACCTTCCGCTCTGCTGCCTCACGACGGCGGCTGGCATGCACCAGCACCGCTCCCCGGAAATAAATTTGCTCGCTTCCATCCTCAGCGGACGGCGCTTCCTCGACAGACCAGAAATGCGACGGGATCACTGATTTGGCACGATCAGTGGCCTGCGATTCTTCGAAGAGTCTATCGACGAGGTTGCTCGCTTCGGAGCCACGCCTGAGGCTGCGTGAGTGTACCAGTGCCTCGACAGTCCGGACGGAGGCCTCCAGAGCAGCTAACGGCCGCCATCCATTTTCAGCTGCCGCCCTTTCCGTTAAGCGCAAGGCTTGGCTGCTTGCGCATCCCAAGTCGGACAGCTTTCTGCTAAGTGGCTTGAGGAGTTTTTCAGAAGTCGCCCACTCCCTCCAGACGTCAAGAGGAGCGAGCTGAGTATGCATATGCAAAGTCGACAGCAAACGCTCGCGCCTGAGCCAGCGCCTCCCGGCGGCTGGGTCCATCGCTTGCACAAGTGGCCCATGCTTTCGCCACACGAGCACAAAATGCGTCATCCCTGTCGGCAGTCCAACGATTGCGATTGCCGGCAAGGCCTTGGTCTCCTCGAGCAGAAGATAGTCTGGGGGAACCATGATCTGCTCTGCCTCAAGTCCAAGCTGCACCGCGATCTCCTCCATCGTGTCGATCGAGGTTCCGTCCACATCGGTCTGGCAGGCTTCACGCAATCGTCCATAGCTCACCGGAATCCCGAATCCTTCGAGCAGGCACTTCAGAGCTGCCGGTCCGCAATCCGTGGCGGAGGTCTGGACAACTTCGGGAACCAGCCAGCGGCGGTCGAGTTTCATGGCTGCTCCGCGTGCTGGATTGTGGCTACTTCTTTCGAACCACTCAAACCTCTGCCCACCACTCGCAGCACAAGCGATGCGGGAGAAATGCGTTCGACCTGCACTTGCACTGTGCCGGGGAGGCCGTGCTGCATGGGAATGCGGCCGGCAGAATGGGGATTGACCGCGAGCTCAACGCGAATTCGTCCGTCGCGCACTTCGCTGCCAACGTGAGTAACCGTGGCGCTGATGCTGCCGTATTCGGTCCAGGGAAATCCATCCAGCCGCAAACGAGCGGATTGGCCTGACTGAATGCGGCCGAGGGCGTCGGCGGGTTGGAAGCTCGCGACAATTCGCAGCTCCCCCGTCGGTACAACAGCCGCGAGTTTGTCGCCCTCTCGCACTACACTGCCCACTCGCACATTGGCGACTTCACCGAGCCTGCCGTTAATCGGGGCACGGATGAGTCGCCGGTCAACTTCATCTTCCAGGCGCTGGATCCCAGCCTGGGTCGTCGCCTGGCTGCCACGCAGGCGGTTGACCTCGCTCTTGAGTCCTTCGAGATGCGCCCGCCGATCCTCTGCATCGGTTAGCCGCTGCTGTTCCAGTTTGTTCACAGCGAACCGGAGGCTGTCGGCCGCGGCACGCCTCTCGGCGGCATTTGCCTGCGCCCGTTCGAAGTCCGCTTTCGCCAGCACACCGCTGGCGTACATCTGGCTCAGGCGCTGCGCTTCCGATTCGGCCAGGTGCGCCGCGGCATCGGCTTCCCGGAAATGGGCCCGAGCTTCTTCCAGCGCCACTGCGACAGTCTGCTGCTCTTGCGCCGAGGCGCGATCTTCGGCAGCAATCTGATCTTCCAGCGATTGAATCTGCGGCCCCAGCGCTCCCAGCTTCGTGCGTTCTTCTGTGAGCTGCAGTTTCTGCATGTCGGCGTCGAGCTCGATCAGAACTTCGCCTGCCGCCACTTCGCGATCGAGTGCCAGCGTGCTCGTCACCACGCGGCCACTGTATTGCGACTCGACCGGATGCGCCGCGCGATCCACTTCCAGATCGGCCGTCTCGCTGACCGCATAAACCGCCACTCGGGCTCGGAAGAACCATGCCACCCACAGTCCCAGCAGAACTGCCGCTATCAGCAATCCCCATGTGCCGCGCTTAAATGTTTCGGACTCCAGGAAACGTTCTGAGCGAAAAAAGGGACTCGGCATAAATTAATCTCCGTCACCGCTGACTGCCGGCAATGACATCGTTACATCCTGGCCGTCACCACGGCCGAGATTTCAGCGCGCAACATCTTACCGCTGAAATGGCTCCGCCGGCCGAATGTTGCGAATCAATTCTTGTTGCTACGTGCAACTCGAAAAGCCGCCTTGCAGGGCGGCTTCTCTCTGATTCGCTCGGCTGTTCTTCAACACTGCATTCGCAGACTACCCGCCTTCACATTAGTCTTGGTTTTCATGGCTTCTCCTGTCCTTTGGATTTTGGTAGTTGCTTGGTCTTCCCTTGGTGCTTGCTATTTGGTGACGTTACTTGGTCGCGATGTGCATACCCGCCTTCATATTCGTCTTGGTTTTCATGGCTGCTCTCCTCTCCTTATTTGATTTGGTAGTTTCGCTTCAAGTCTTCCACTCCGGTCGTCTCTCGGAGTCAACCCTTGCCCGCCGCCTTATGTTTTCGGTTTAGAGGGCCACTCTCATGCCAGCCTTCGCGTTCGTCTTGGTTTTCATGGCGTCCTCCTTTCGCTTTGGAGTAATGCAAATGACAGGCCAACCGTTTGCTAGTTGAGGCCAGATTCCTCGTGCTTCGGAAGTGCTTGAAAAGAAACGATGTCGATTTCGGCGCCTCGAATACCAACCCGACCATGCACGCTCCCACTAACCCAACGGTTAAGGGCAGCCCGCCGTACGGTTAGCGACGGGCCCGGCAATCGTGCACCAGCCTGCGGAATCAACGCCCTATTCCTCTGCACTTGATATCTAGCCCCAAGACCCCCCGGTTGACGTCCTCTTTGCGGAGCCACCATGATCGGCCAAACCATCTCGCACTACCGCATCGTCGAGAAACTCGGCGGGGGCGGCATGGGTGTGGTCTACAAAGCCGAGAACACTGCGCTTGGCCGCTTCGTCGCTTTGAAGTTTCTGCCACGCAGTGGGAAGCTGCCCCTGGCAATGCTGGGGAAGCAAAGCAGCAGGCGGCAGGGTCTTTGAAGCTCGTTCCCAACAATCAGGCCGTGGAGGTCGAAGCCACGCTGGCGTTTGCCATGGCAGGCGATACGGTGCTATCCACCACGCCGGAGATCGTTATGAAAACGCTGCATCAACCAAGCCAGATAGCGCACGCCACCGTAGACATTTTGGTCGAGGTTGCAGCGGTCGGTCACGCCGAGCCGCTTGGCAGTGGCGGGCATCAACTGCATAAGTCCCACAGCGCCTTTCGGAGAGATCACGCAGGGCTGCCAATTTGACTCGCGTTCGACAATGGCGCGCACCAGCGCAATGGGTACTCGATAGTGTCGCGCGTAGGCCGTGACGTAGTACTCAGCTTCAATCCTTGCCGGCGGTTTACCCGATTGCGCCCAGCCGATTGAGATCACGGAAAGCATTCCCACCACGATGAGTGCTGATTTCATGCGGCATTTCCTCGCAGGGCCTCAGCCGTGTATTGCTGCGCATCATAAATCAGACTGGCAAATCCGTCGCGCAAAAGCAGCTTGCGTCGATCGGCTTCGGTCTTAGCCAGCAGGGGCAGCAGAATGTCTCTCATCTCCGCTGTGATTTGTTCGCTCCCGAGAAGTGAAATTCGCGACTAGATTCTGGCGTCCTCAGCGCCACCATCTCTGCTTCACGCTCGGCAGTAGGGTGCTCTAGTAGACACCTTCTTTGTGGTATTCAGGTTCGCCATCGACCATTGCGTATTGAGGCTTAAGGCGACCCTTGGACTGGTAGACAGACTTGCAGAAGGGCAGCCGTTTTTAGGTAGCCGGGAGTTACGGAAATAGGGTAGCCGGACTCGCTAGGCTCCTATTTTCAAGGGATTAGAAAACTGGCGGAGAGAGTGGGATTCGAAAAGGCTCTTTGGAACAGATTCTTCGCGTTCAATGAGATGCCGAAAACCGACGTCTTTACCGATGTTTAGCTTTTATCACATCTAGGACAGCAGTCCCAAAAAAAACTTTAATTAGCCCCAATTGGACTGATTACGGTATGGACGGTATGGATGCGATTTTCTCGTCACGCTACAACCCTCATCCCGTATCAACACACCCACCCCTGGACGGCGCGACGAGCCCTGGGCTGTCACAATGATGGCTGCGCCTGCCGAGACAAGAAGCGGAGGTCATGTCAAAAATGAAATCCACCGCTACAGATCAGCATTTCACCAGTGACGTAGTCGGATAGCGAAGAGCAGAAAACAGCACCGCGCCCGCTGCCTCCTCGGGGGTTTCCCATGCGTCCGAGCGGACATGCGGCTGCAACCGAATCAGCATCGCAGATTGGACCCCGATCCCCGAGTTTAACGGCTCTCGCGCTTGTTAGACCACATAGGTCATCTCTAAATTAATACTGTGCCGAAATCCTGGAGAGGCGATAGCACTTTTTGTGCATGAAGTGCCCCTGTGCATCCTTGACGGATCCTTCTGGCGGGCAAGGTTTGCCGCAGATGGGGCACGGCGAATATTCGCCTAAGGCCAACTTCTGCTTTGGTTCCGCGATCCAAGTGTCAATCTTCTCGCGAATGCCACCATCTGAGCACTCTTTATTGGGCTTTCTCTTAGCCTCTCGATCTCAGCTTTGATTATTGCGCGGTCCCCGGGGGAAAGCATGGACGCAAGTGTGCGCTGCCGTACAGACAAGTCAATCCCTATGAATCTTCCGCCAGATGGCGCCCACGCCGCTTCAATGCGCGCTTCAGCACGCGCCGAACAGATACAGGCGCAGCAGATTTTCTTGGATTTTCACCCCCTCGACACAATCGGTGCGTCCCAGTTTAATTACACCGAACGCGGCAAGCACCGGTGTCCATATGTTGTTAGTGCAATATCGCTGCCACTTGCGTCACAAAAAGCCTGCTGAAAACTAAGGCCATACTGCTTTAGCAGTAAAGCACGAGTGCCGAAACCTTCGGCACCTCCCGAAATATCGGCAGATTCCTCCTAAAGTCTCGTCGAAGTTTTGCCGATAGGTGCTCGCAGGAGGATTTAAATGACTACGAATCTTGTTCCTGCTGCTCAATACCTTCGGATGTCCACCGAACACCAACAATATTCACTTCCAAACCAATGCACGAGAATCGGAGGCTACGCACAAGAAAAAGGCTTTGAGATTGTCCGCACATATTGCGATCCCGCGAAAACCGGGGTTGTGCTGAAGCGCCGTTTGGGGTTGTGTCAACTGCTGCAAGATGTGGTGAATCCAGAAAAACGGAGTTACAAAGCGATACTCGTCTACGACGTGAGCCGATGGGGGCGTTTTCAGGATACGGACGAAGCCGCGCACTACGAATTTCTCTGCAAGTCCGCTGGCGCTCCGGTGCACTATTGCGCTGAAACTTTCATCAACGATGGAAGCCTGCCAAGCCTGATCGCGAAGGCGCTCAAGCGGACGATGGCCGGAGAATACAGCCGTGAACTCGGAGTGAAAGTTCTGGAAGGTCAGCGGCGTTTAGCCAGGCTAGGTTTCAAGCAAGGTGGAATGGCAGGATACGGATTGCGACGAATGCTGCTCTCTGCCGATGGCACAAGAAAACAGTTGCTTGAGAATGGGGAGCGTAAGAGCATTGCGACCGACCGTGTTATCCTCGTACCCGGTCCAGCACAAGAAGTGCAGATCGTTCGGGAAATTTACCGAATGCTGATTTCGGAGGGTCGCACAGTCTATGGCATCGCAAGGGAGTTGAATCGGAGGCAAGTGCAATATCTCGGAGACTCGCCGTGGGACTATCAGGCCGTATACGGAATCCTTTCACATCCAAAATATGCTGGTTGCCATGTGTACGGTCGCACTTCCCGAAGGCTCTACACGCCAACTGTGAAAGTGCCTAAGTCCGAATGGATTCTAACTCCCGAGTCATTCGAGCCGATTGTTACAGATACGACGTTCGCGGAAGCACAACGGATCGCGCGAGACCGAACAATTAATAAATCAGACGAGGAACTGCTTGCCTGTCTGCGGAGCTTGCTTCTGCGTGAGAAGCGATTATCTCTGCACCTCATTCAGAACTCGCCCGGCATACCTTCGCCCTCTGCGTATCGGCAGCGCTTCGGAAGTTTGCGGAAAGCTTACGAATTGATTAGCTACGGGAGACCTGATAGCTTCGGGCCGATTGATCTGAGACGGCGAACCCAAGCACTTCGCGAAGAGTTGATGACTGAAATTGTCGCGCTATGTCCATCTGACGTTGCGGTCATACGAAAGGGTGGGAGATGGAGAAGTCGATTGCGATTGAGAAATGGAAGACTCGTGTCGGTTATTGTGGCGCGTACGGTACGCCCTTGGAAAACCGCAGTTCGATGGTGTATCGACCCTGTACTGCACGAACGCAGGTACATGACATTATTAGCACGTTTCAACGAACGGAATGATGCTTTCCTCGATTATCACGTCTTTCCTAGCATGGACCGGAAGAGAAGATTTCAGATTTGTCTTTGCGACGCATGGCTGAAGCGTGGTGTCGCCCTTAAGAGCTTATCGCAGTTCTATGAAACTGTGACCAGAGTTGCTTCCTATTCCCTATGAGATAACCAAATTGATTCTTACTGGTGGTTTCCGGCCTAAGAGTGGCGGTACCAGACAGTTGACGTAACCACCCGACCGTGCTCGTAGGTTTTAAATTCTTTGTGAAAGTTGAAGAGCTACCCCATTGAACATTAGATTGCCGCTGCTAATGGAAGTGACGCGGACGGGTTTCAATCTTGGGAAAATCCAGCGGAAACAAGTGCGTGGCATTGATCGATATCACGTATGCGCCGCGTTCTTTTGCATTTTCTACTTTCTGCAGCTTGCCATGCACGCGGAGGAATCTGCTCTTGTTCACCAGCGAACGATACTGCTCATAGACGGCGGGCTTCACGACTACGTCGCAAAAATCGGTTTCATCATGGAGCGTCAGGAATATGATGCCCTTTGCGGTTCCGGGCCGCTGCTTTACGGTGACTTCTCCCCCAGTCTGCACGTGTTCTCCAGGCTTTCGATTTTTCACGTAACGCAGGGTCCATAAATCCATGCGTTGCAGGTCAGCTCTGCGATACGCCATAGCGTGCGGGCCGATGGTGAAGCCGGAGATATGATGGTCGGTGATCAGCCGTTCGGCGTCGGTCATACGCAACAGAATCGACGTTGGATCGTAATCCGGAATGTCTGTGAGGAGAGCGCCGGTTCGCGTTCCATATTTCGCTACCTGCCAGAGTGCATCCCGGCGATGGAGGCGATTTTTGAGGTCCAGCGAATTCAATGCACCGCAGGCGGCAAGATTCTGTAATTCGTCTTTTTTTAATTCAGGCACTCTTCGAATCAAGGCAGGGATGCCCTCAAACATAGCGGTCTTGCGCACTGCCATGATTGCCCTGCCGCTCTCTTCACGCAGTTTACGCACATAGCGGAAGCCGAGGCGGAGCGTTATTCCGTTGTTCTCTTTTTCGAGAGTGCAGTCCCAATCGGAGTGCAATACGTCGATGGGCTTGACATGCAACCCGTGCCTTTGAGCATCTTTAATAAGGACGCTCGGAGAATAGAATCCCATCGGCTGAGCATTCAGGAGGCCGGCTGCGAATGCGGCGAGGTAATGACATTTTAGATAGGCGCTGGCGTATGCGATGTGCCCGAAACTATAAGCATGGGACTCGGGAAAAGCATAGCCAAGAAAGCTTTCGACGCAATGGACAATCTTGTCCTGAGATACAGCATCAATGTTGTTCTTGGCCATGCCTTCGCGCGCTCGCTTGAGAATGGGTTCCATCAACTCGCGCGAACGCTTGTGGGTCATGGCGCGCCGGGCCTGTTCGGCTTCCGCTCCGCTGAACCCGGCAACCTTCATGAGCACCTGAAGGGCCTGCTCCTGAAACAAAATCACTCCATAAGTGCGCGCAAGCACTTCTTCGAGGATGGGGTGAGGGTAGGAGATCAGTTCGAGGCCCTGCCTTCGCTTAATCAGGGGACTGATCATGGCACCCTGAATCGGGCCGGGGCGGATTGAGCCGGTGCTGATGACAATATCGTAGAAGTTCTTTGGGAAAAGCCGAGGAAGAAACGAAAGTTGTGCGCGGCTTTCCAGCTGGAAGATGCCGATGGCGTCGGCTTTCTGCAATGCCGCAAAAACCAGCGGATCATCCTGAGGAAGGTGCGCAATATCCACTACTTCGTTGTAATGTTGTGGAATCAGTTCAAGTGTGTTCTTCATCGCCTTGAGCATTCCCAGGCCGAGCAGGTCGATTTTGATCAGCCCCAGCGCGGCGCAATCATCCTTGTCCCATTGACAGACGACCCGGCCTTCCATGCTCGCGGGCTCCAACGGAACCACGGAAGAAAGTTGTCCCTGGCACACCACCATGCCTCCGCTGTGCTGCCCGAGATGCCTGGGCAAGTCCATGACGCCCCAGCAGAGATTCACATAACGGCGAATCAGGGGATGAGAGATGTCGAGCCCGACATCAAGAAAAGACCTTTCCAGCGTGTCATCGGGATCTTTCCATTCAAAATTGGTGAAGACATCGCTAAGACGATCCACCATGTCATCGGAGATGCCCAGTACCTTGCCCATTTCCCGCGAAGCCGATTTATGGCGGTAGGTGATGACATTGGCGGTCATGGCGGCCCCTGTCGAGCCATACCGTTGATAAACGTACTGAATGATTTTTTCGCGATCCTCCCCGCTGGGAAGATCAATATCGATATCAGGCCATTCGCCGCGCTCTTTGCTTAGAAACCTTTCAAAAAGAAGCTTCATTCCCACGGGATCGACTGCGGTGATGCCTAGGCTGTAGCAGACGGCGCTATTGGCGGCCGAGCCGCGGCCCTGCGCGAAAATTCCTTCGCGATTGCAGAAGCGGACGATGTCCCAGACAATCAGAAAGTAGCCGGCTAAGCCTAACTCTTCAATCAGCGAAAGCTCGGTTTCAAGCTGCGCGCCGACTCTGGCAGTCAGATCCCCGTAACGGCGGCGCGCACCCGCCATCGTTTCCCGCCGCAGTAACGCAGCCATAGTGTCGCCCTGGTCCACGGGATATTTCGGAAATTCATAGCCGAGATTTTCGAGAGTGAACTCAAGGCGATTGGAGAGTTCACAAGTGTTCGCGATGGCGTCAGGCAGATCGTAAAAGAGCTGCTCCATTTCGGAGGGACTGCGCAGGTATCGTTCCACGTTGCGTCGAAGCAAGGTTCCGACGTTCCCGAGATGGCGTTTGTGCCGCAAACAGGTGAAAACATCCGCGACTAAACCTTGTTCAGGTCTTACATAGGCAACCCCGTTGCTGGCTACAATTGGCAGTTTCAGGCTGGTGGCAATTTCGAGCGCCACGCGGTTGCGGTATTCGTCATCTCGATCACCGTGGCGTTGCAACTCGACATAAACATTGCTCCTTCCAAGAATGCTCACTAGAATTTCGACTTCCTGGCGAGCATCTTCTATTCCACCGCGCTGTAGCGCGGAGGCGAGTGGCCCTTCCTCGCCACCGGTAAGACATATCAGACCCTCGGAATATTCGCGGACCTCTTCAAAAGAGCTGAATCCTTCTCCCTTATTTTTTTCTCGTGACTTATAACGCGTGATCAGACGGCAAAGATTCTGGTAGCCAGCCTTCGTTTCTACCAGAAGCGGATAACGAACGTCGCGTTTTACCCCTTTCAGTAAGGAGTTCGCCAGCGTTACTTCTGCGCCGACATGCGCTCTAATTTTTGCCGCCTTGGCAGCAAGATGCATGCGCGGAGAGCCGTACACCCCATCCCGATCGAGAAGTGCAAGGGCAGGCATTTGAAATTCGGCGCATTGCCGTGCGAGTTGCTCGGGGAGAGAAGCTCCTTCGAGAAAGCTGAATGCCGAACGTGCGTGCAGTTCAACATACATCAGTCATAACTCCCATCTACAAATGACTGGTGGGTTCTCAAATCGACGAAAATCAGGAACACGCCGCGCGTGCCATCGGTGAATTGAACTTCGACATCCCATTCTTTGCGGCTGTAGGCCATTTCGTTCCACCACTCACCGGATGAAAGCCACGGAGGAGAGTGTTCGACGACATCGCCCCGTCTGCCATCGAACGACACTTGAAGGGGAATGTCGCGGCGCAGGCGAATTGTGGCCCGCCGCGCAGGTTCAAACAGACGCAATGCTACCTTCGCAGGGCAACCGCGGGACTTAAGAGCGGAGTCTGAACTCCGGTCGGGGTCGAATCTGCCCATGCCAAAGGCTCGCGGCCGATGGCTATCGACGGGCTCGAAGGAACCTACGCGGTTGGCTCCAGCAAGATTCGAAAGCCGCGCAATGATGAATTCGAGCTTGTCTGGATCAGGCGACTGCGGCGCGAATAGCCCGAACTGGATATGGCGGGGCGGCACGGCATAAGCGAGCACCGAAACCGCCCGGATTGGCGCGGAAGGCGGATGGGACTGCAAGTCAAGCTGGATGCGCCTTAGAAGGAGCTTACGGTCCGTTGTCGGGTTGGACAACTTGATAGTGCGGCGATAAACAAGCTGATCCTGGGGAAGGCTCTTGTCTGCGTCGTGTGGCGGATCGAGGGTGAATTCATAATCAACTTCGTTAGTTGCGAGGGCATACTCTTCGAGTCTGGCGCAGATATGTTCGAGCAAGGAAGCAAGCACGAACGACAAAGAATCAAGGAGATCAATGGAGTATTCGAGATCGGTGCGCTCCCGAAACTCTATCTGCTCTTCCTCCGGAATGAACGGATTCACCTGTTTTCCGCGGGCGAGGTGTTGCAGGGTGACGCCTTCCTGACCGAGTCTCTGCGACAATTGCCTGGCATACAGTGCCGCCAGTTTGCTTAAGTTTGTAATGCCCCACAGATCGAGAGTCTCCAGCAATTGCTTGCTCGGATCAAGCAAAGTCACGGGAAGTTGCCCTATCTGCTCTGGTCTGGTTACGACGAAAACGCCTTGAAAACCTCGCGCCGCAATCATTGCGGTGTCCGGGTTTCCCGCGACACCAACATTCGCCGCTATGCGCTTATGCATCAGGGCAGAGCAGATTTTGTGGGCAATCTCTTCGGGAGATCCAAAAAGATTTGTTAGTCCGTCGATGTCGAGCACGACCAGATCGGCCGCCTTGTCTTCAACCCGTGGAGAAAAACCATGTGCGCAAGCAAGAACGACGGCATGAACCGATTCTTCAATCTCCTGCGATCGTGCGATCACCTCGACGCCGATTGCTTCCGCCTGATCCTTCAGCAGGCCGACTGCAACTCCTGCTTTGAAGGCTTTTTCATTCGCCGTGACGACTCTCAGAAGAGGTGGTGTGCCGTCAATCAGAGCGACGGCACGGGATCGCAACTCGGGTCGCTTGGCGAAAAGCGCCTGCAGAGAAAAATCGGGGACGAAAATGCCGGCAAATAGCATGGCGGTGTTCCATTCATCCGGCCCAGGAAGTCGCCGCGCGAAATTCTGTCCCGGCGCGTCCCTGCGGCTTGCGCTCGGGAACGGTAACGCGCGAGCGCGTCACGTCGGCTGTGAAATAAATGCCGGTTAGTAATCGTGGGTTTTGCGGTTGCCCACGCGTAGCGGTCCACTCCGGGTTTCCTGATCTCATTGTTATGACTAGAGACGCACACGATTTTGCGAAGGGCCGTTGCTCTAAAACGACGAATACCGCCGATGTCGATGCAATGGCTTGGCGGAAGCGATACCACCACGCCAGAGGAATCTTCTGGGCCAAAGCCGGAGCGATGTCGGCCAGGTCGAGCAGAATGAGGCCGAACCCGCCAGCATTAAGAATCCAGTCGGTGGCCTGCAGGGCTTTGTCGAGTGGCGTAAGTTTCGGGTGCGGTTCCGTACACTGAACGCACAGCAGTCGCTTGAGGTTGACGCCATTGATAGCGGCCGAATACGGATTAAAGGTGCTGCTGGCATCAATCAAGGCGCAGCATTCGTTGCGCTGGCTTGCTTCCTTAATTAAAGAGAGCATCACAGTAGTGCGGCCGGAGGAGGAGGGCCCGCAGATCTCCGTAAGACACCCGCGCGGTATTTCCAGATCCAGTTCCTGAATACCGGACGAAAGTGTTTCTGGCGCGATTGCCGGCCGCAGTGACAAAGCGCCAGGGATACGTTTAGCAAGCGTGGACTCGATTTGAGTGCGGAGGATGGATGCCGCAGAATTCACATTTAGGCCCCTATATACTCTAGCGATGTAATTCGCCTTTTGTTCTCCATTGGCTTGTATAATTCTTATTGCAGTGGGGACTGGTTGTCAAGAAACCCCAACGGATGGTGTTTCTCAAGGCTGGAAGCCACAATGGGTCTAGCCGCAATCGAAACGTTCATGCCAAGCACCCGCATTTTCGTCGGCACGTCCGGATTTTCCTATCCTGACTGGCGCGGGACTTTTTATCCGCCGGACTTCAAGAAGTACAAGATGCACGAACTGCAATTCCTGGCGGAATTCTTCGATTTCTGCGAGATCAACAACAGCTTTTACCGCCCGGTGAATCCAGAGACAGCTAAAAAATGGTGCCAGTACGTTTCCAATAACGAGACATTTCAATTCACAGCAAAGCTAACTGAAGTCTTTACGCACGCGCCCGGCCGTGGAAACAAGGAGTCCTCTTCCGCAGAAACCATTCGTTACACGATGGAGGACGTTGAAGACGCCAAGAAAGGATTCGAGCCCATGGCGAGCGCGGGAAGGCTGGGAGCGTTACTTTTGCAGTTTCCCGTCTCGTTTAAATACACCGAGGGCAACTGGGACCATCTCATCGACGTGCTCCATCTGTTTCGTGAGTATCCGCTCGCCACGGAAGTCCGGCATAAAACCTGGGCCGATCCCTTGGTCTTGAAGACGTTGCAGCAGGAGAACGTTGCCTTCTGCAATATCGACCAGACCCGTTTGGGGCAGACTCTGGAAGGAACCGAGTACGTGACCGCACAGCTTGCCTACTTGCGACTTCACGGCAGAAGCAAGGAATGGTTTACCGCGAAGAACCGCGATGTACGATACGACTACCTGTATTCCAGGGAGAGTCTGCAAAAGATAAAAGGCAAAATTGAAAGGATGGCGGGAGTCGCGGAAAGGACCTTTGTTGCCGCCAACAATCACCCGCGCGGACAGGCTGCGGCGAACGCAGTGGAATTGAAGAGCCTCCTTTCCGGTAACAAAGTGAGCGCGCCGGAAACACTAGTGAAAACCTATCCAATACTCGAAGAGTTTGGGGTCCCGGAAAATGTGGCTGATCTAACGACCTCTCAAGAAGAGAAACCTGCGCCGCTTGCTGAGACTCGACCATTATGCCGAAAAATCAGGAAGGGTAAAACGAGTGAAGACCAGCGGGACTTGCCCCTATAGCGAATCAACGACGCCTCATGAGCCCGAAGCCAATCGGCGAACAATTGCGAGCGGCGGGATTCCTGCGACGACAGCTGGCAGCCCGCAATCTGGCGTATGCGTCAGAACAACATTTGTCCCATGAGACGAGCCGGGGAGAAGTGCCTGCGCTGGTTTATCGCCAATCCGAATGCGGGAGATACCACGGAAATTTTATCGCTCCGAGCTACAGGGCGATTCTCGAAGCGGCCGGAATGGTCCCGCCGATTGCAAAAGGTACATAGTCAGGAAAACGCATCGTTTCCGAAAGGCGACACCGCTTGGCGCGAACTGGATTCCTCGATGAGTTCGGACGCGTTGCTCATGAACATTTTCTGTTATCCCGGCGTGACCAAAAGGCGAGAGGTCTGCGGACTATTAAGAATAGAGGAGGGGGGCGTGATCCGGAGTTTGGCTTCATGCCCCGCGTACCGTTGCTCACACACGCAGCCGAGAGAACCGAGGTGGATATGAAGTTGGGATACGTGCTCTTCGAGGCAAAACTTACCGAGCGAGATTTCCAGATTCAAGATGCTCGAATCGTCCAGCAATATCGTGATCTGAAGGAAGTCTTCGAGTGCCGAAAGTTGCCTAAACAAGGCGGCCGGTATGTGGAGTATCAACTCTTGCGAAATGTGCTGGCGGCTTATGCGCTAAATCTTCATTTCTGTGTCCTGCTCGATGCGCGCCGGCCGGATTTGCTCGAACAGTAGTACAGAATTATTCGCTGCGTACGCTCCGCGACTTTCCGCACAAGATGCAAGGTCCTTACTTGGCAGGAACTCGCTCTATCTTTACCCGCCACATTACGGAAATTTCTGCGCTTGAAATACGGAGTCGATGCGTCACCCTGAAGCTGAATCATCGTTTTCAGTGTCCATTTCAAAAAACTACATTTGCGAGTTGGAATGTGTGATGATGTCGGACAGGATTTAGAGGTTTCCTGCGAGAAAGCCGGTCACAATCTTTCCCAAACCGAGGTTCTAATCCTGATGTCAATACAACCTTTAATCTTCGCTGCTCAATATCTGAGAATGTCGACTGAGCGACAAGAGTACTCGTTGGAGAATCAGTCCCAAACAATAGCAACGTATGCCGAAGCGCAAGGATTCTCCGTTGTTCAAACCTACAGCGACCCGGCTATCTCGGGCGTGCAGTTCCGGAGGCGAAAAGGTCTCCGACAATTGATCCAAGACGTGGTGGAACGCAAAGCGGCATACAAAGTCGTCCTCGTTCTTGATGTAAGCCGTTGGGGCCGCTTTCAGGATATCGACGAGTCAGCCTATTACGAGTTCCTGTGCAAATCAGCGGGCGTTCGCGTGCATTATTGCGCTGAAACGTTCTCGAATGACGATGATTGGCCAAACATGATTATGAAAACTCTGAAAAGAGTCATGGCTGGAGAATACAGTCGCGAGTTAGGAGTCAAAGTTTTTGCTGGGCAAAAGCGCGGAGCACTTCTTGGCTTTAGGCAAGGAGCGGTGCCAGGTTATGGCTTCCGAAGAATGCTGGTATCGGCAGATAAGAGCCCGAAACAACTCTTATCCTTTGGTGAAAGGAAAGGTCTAGCTACTGATCGCGTCATTCTGGTCCCAGGTCCTGCCGAGGAGGTGAAATATGTGCGGGAGATTTATCAGATGTTCATTCAGAAGGGTATGTACTTTACCGTGATCGCGCGCGAATTAAACCGCCGTAACGTGAGGTATATTGAAGGCTCAGAGTGGAACGAGCGCGCCGTCAAGACGATACTTACCCATCCCAAGTACACCGGTTGCAACGTGTACGGCAGATACACCCAAAAGCTATATACACCAGCCAAACAGCAACCGCGCTCCACGTGGGCAGTCGCTCCGGATGCCTTCGAGCCAATAGTCGACGCGGGGACATTTGCGAAAGCACAACACATTGTGGAACAGACGAGAAAAACATTGCCACGAAATAAATCGGATGAAGAGCTTCTTGACGGGCTTCGACAAATTCTTTATGAAAAAGGCCGCATCACAGCGAAACTCATCAAGAAGAGCGGAATCACACCATCGGAAGGGGCTTATAAGTGCCGTTTCGGAACCCTCGGCCACGCTTACGAGTTGATTGGTTACCGGGGGTTCTGGAATGCCGACGGGTTGGAGACGCTGCGTCGAATCAAACTGCTACGCTGCGAACTGATGCACCGGATCGTTGCTCAACATCCGACCCATGTTTCAATTGATGGTCCGGAGGGACGACAGCGTGCTCGCCTGCGACTGCGAGACGGATCTTTCATATCTGTGATAGCCTCTCGGCCGTTCCGAATTTACAAAGGTGCTGTTCGATGGATGCTTAAACCAGTTAAAAGCGAATGTCACCTCATCAGCCTGGTTGCACGTTTGAACGAAGAGAGCGATGCCTTCAAAGACATATTTGTAACTCCTCCAGTTGGAAAATGGACTGGGTTTCATATTTCAGAGTTTGATCCGTGGCTCCAGCACGCTATTCGGCTTCTCGACGTTAATGAGTTTGTGAACGCAGTTGGGAGAATGAAGGAAGTCATCGCCGACAATGTTCCCACTGCCATTCACCGTATGGGACGTCCCCGTACGGACGTAGCTTGCCTGCCTGGCAGACATGGTTGATCGACCGTCGCGAGCGGTGCAGTTCGGCGGTCCATTGTCGCGAGCAGGCATTCGAGAATAGGGCCTATAAACAACTTCCGCTGACTCGGTTGACCAGCGCTACCACAGCGGCCAGCCTTCAATAATGCCGCATAGCCGGCTGGATCTACCCTAATTCCCGTGAGGAACCGGGCGTTGGTAGTTCCGCGATCTTCGACATGGTTTTCTGTCCGCGAGACTTGCGAGAAATATGGCGAGGAGTTTTTTATCATTAACGACGTGCCGATGACAAAAGCACAATATGCTGCAATTCCAAAGCGGCATAGTTGAGAAGGCTGAAGGCCTCAGATTTTCCCTAATTTTTCTCTGTTCGCTTATCGATCCTAGGAACGTGTTCGACGTAGAGATGGCGTCTCATCGCATTAATGAACTCTTTTTGACTTTGTCGCCAGTGACTTTACGAAAAACTGAGAGACTGTATGTCCGGGCCACCGCATAAGGTGACGTCGCAAAATATAAATTGCGTCCGGACTGAAGTCTATGTTACAAACTAGCTCGATCCGTTCCTAACTTAGTCGCTTTCGGGGCCCTGTGTCATAAGTGATGTCATCACATGGGAAGTGCTGCAAAAGCTGCACAAGGTGTGCCTCCGCAGGCCGGACTCTCCGCCAAGCCTTCATTATTGCCCACAAGCGCGAGACCGTCTAGTTGACTCGAAAAACTCTATCGCCTGGCCGGTGCGGCTGGGTTAGCGTTCTCATCGTATGGAGTTCGGCTCGGTATAAGAGTAGATCGCGAAGAGTTACTGCAAAGTTGTTATGACCATCTTCCACCGCGTTGGCGGCGAATAAAAGATCTCTCAGTCGGGCGGATCTATTCAATCATGGGATCCAATTCATCCATCCGGCCGGGCATCAGGTCATTCAATCTTCTCTACGCGGATACCCATCTCATTTATAGGGGCCTTGGCTTATACGATCTTTTCGAAGCACTCGAATCGGACATAGGCATTTACCTTGCGCAGCACACGAAGAAATATCTTTTTGTGCATGCCGGTGTTGTTGCCTGGCGCGGGAAAGGAATCGTCATTCCAGGTTCAAGTTTCAGTGGAAAAACCGAACTGGTGAGGGCATTCGTGGAGGCCGGCGCTAAGTACTATTCTGACGAATTTGCTCTTTTTGATAACAACGGTAACGTTCATTCTTTTCCCCGGCCCATGTCCATCAGACAGCAAGAAGGGGGGAAAGTGCGTCTGGCAGCCGGAGAGGTGGGTGGTAAATCAGGGAAGAAGGCGATACCTGTCTCGTTAATTCTCCTGACGAAATACGAGCCGCAGGCTACGTGGTCCCCGAGAACGATATCGAGCGGACACGGTGTATTGCATCTATCCGCTCATTCATTGTCTCTGCGAATTCGCCCCAAGGCAACACTTGTTGCGTTTAGCAGGGCTCTTAAGCGGGCTAACATCCTCGCCGGGCCGCGTGGTGATGCGCGGGAAACAGTCGCTTCGATTTTGGGACACAAAAGTGGCGCGAACAAAGATGCAGGATGGAGAAAGATCGGAGACCGCCAATGAACCTAAGCCTCAACCATTTTGTTCCACAAAAACGTAAGGGTGTTATCACTCGACAAATTCAGGGGGAGTTGTTGGTTTTTGATCCTGAAAGCAATAAGGCACACTGCCTTAATGCTGTGTCCGCTCGGGTCTGGCAATTGTGCGACGGAAAAAGGACGGTTGCGCAAATCACGCATGCTCTTAAAGAAAATCCTGCAGTTTGCGCGGATGATGGCGTGATTTGGCTAGCGTTGCGTCAGTTGAAGAAGGCTGGTTTGCTATCCAATTCAACGCCTCCGCCATTGGGCGCTCGCCGGCTATCGCGTCGTGAAGCCGGAACCATGTTGGGTAAAACTGCTTTGCTCGTGGTACCTCTCATTTCCTCCGTAGTTGTACCTACACCAGCCGAAGCAGCGTCTTGTTTGCCGTGTGGATCTATATGTCTTAGTGGAGGGAAATGTTGCTCTCCCTGCACGTGTGGCGTTCAGGGTATTAACCTTGTGTGCTTATAAACACAATGACAAATCGACTGAGAGTCGCCCAATCACTCGGTTTTTCTGTTGCACATGCGCTCTTTGGTAGTTGGCGTACAAACGTTCCCGACGTTTCATTTCGCGACATGGAGATCGAGCGAGTTGCGCCATTGTTGCTGGCAACCGGAGCAGGCGCAATGGCTTGGAGAGCGAAAAGCGTTCGATTATCTGAATCGTACGAACAGAGAATGCGAGATCGTTATTTGTGGTATGCAGTCCACGCGATTCAACATGAGCAAGAAATAGTCGCAACTTTCCGCGCGATGCGTACGGCAGGAATTGAGCCGATCTTAGTTAAAGGATGGGCAATCGCCCGGCACTATGCTGAGCCAGGTTTGCGCCCTTCGGGTGACATCGACCTTTGCGTCCACTCCGATGAACTGGAGAAAGCGTCACAACTAGCGCGCCGCCTGGGAAGAGAGGGCCTGTGGATCGATTTGAAGCATGTGGAAACCGAGCACCTCGATTTCGAAGATTTTTTTGCGGCGTCAAAATTGGTGGACCTGAATGGCACAGCTATTCGAATCCCTTCTGCTGAAGATCATCTTCGAATTCTTTGCCTTCACTTCCTCAAGCATGGCGCGAGCCGTCCGTTGTGGCTATGCGATGTGAGTGCCGCACTCGAGAGTGCAAGCATTCACTTCGATTGGTGTCGATGTTTAGGACCGCAAAAGCGAGTGGCGCGATGGATTCTTTGTACGATGATTTTGGCTCATCGCTTGTTGGGTGCACTCATCAGTGGCACACCTGCTGAATCTGCCAGCCATAATCTTCCCGCCTGGCTGATGCCTGCTGTACTAAAACAATGGGGAAGGCCTCGTTCCCCGCATGCGCAAGACCTCATGACGTTCGGTGATCATTTCAAATCTTTCTCGAACGTAATTGGACTTATTCGGGCGGTTCGGCTCCGCTGGCCCGGGCCGATTCAAGCGACTATTTCAACTGCCGGAGAATTCAACGACCTGCCCCGAATTCTCGTTCAGCTCGAGGATTGCTTCAGCCGCGCAAGAAAGTCGATGCGACAGGTTTTCTAATCTCCTCCTCACCTTTTCGCGCTCGGGGAGCTGCACGATACGATGCTGCAATGGGAGGAATGAGCTGCGCAACATTTGCTGCGCGAAAATACGCAAGCGAACGAGCGAACATCACCAAGGTAAAGGATCTGCCAAATACGAATGTGAAACCTCCCTCTCCGGTGGATCTCGCGGAACATTTGAAAATCAGTAAGGAGTCGTTCTGTTTGTTGAGTCGCACCAACAACGTCACGTATCGGGATTTCCGCCAGACTGGATTGTTTTGTCAGCGAAACAGCCGATCTCCAAATCCGGATTGATCGGGCAATGAGGACAAAGACGATCGTCCCGTTTGCATTCGGAGGACGCTGCGCCATCTTTCCCACGTCGCACGCTTGAAACGTCGTTGGGAAAGATCGCAACGATGCTGCTGATAAGTTGGTCGCGCATCGCTTGTGTTCGTCAGATGGTGTCCGTCCGCGGCTTGTGTCGAGGGCTGGAGTGAGTTGGCATCGACTTCTTTGTCGCCTTTCGTAACAACATCGTGCGGCATGACCTTGGTCACGTTGCCTTGTTTTTGGAGCTGCCGCAGCATGGATTTATGACGAACGCAGTAAGTCCGCCTCATCTTCGTACCCTCAATACAAATGAAGACTCCGGTCCGGCTGGGTTGGGGTCCGACGCTCCCGTGGCCGTCGCGGACTCGCCCTTGACCTGAGACTTAGGGGGCGTGGAAAATCATTTGATGAGTTCTTCGAACGAAAAGAAATGTCATCATTGCGAAAATGAGCCGCAACCGAGCCAATCCCAACTGGGGTAGCGGACGACCCCTAAAGAGTCCAGTCGCCGCACCGACCGAATTTGAAATGCAGGCGCAACGCTTGGGTCTCACCGAGGATCGGTATGAATCGTCGGAGCACCTGCGACGTTGGTGCGAACCCAATCGGGATCGATGCTACGTGCCGGAATGGTTACTGAAGAGATGGGACATGTCTGCTGACCCGAATGTGGGGTGAACGTCTCGTTACTCAGGGTAAGTACGCCCATCGGTCGACAGATGGCGGGCTCTGACGGGCAATAGCACGCAATCAGCGCGCGGGGGCCTAGGAGCTAGCGGACCCATCGCTGCCATAAAGGACTAGTCGGCAAATCAGCTGTCAGCCGTACGAAAACAGCGAAAATTTAGTTCCGGTCTAGATTTTCAAAACGAGAGTCCACGAAATCCTATTCGGTTCATTCTGCGCTCGCCCTTTTTACTCGTGGCGGGACTGAGACTTGAGATAAGGTTATACAATCGTGCTCGCTGTTCGTCATCCAAGGGGGCAAGATGCCAAAGTTAAGTATTGCATTGCAAGAGCTGCGTGCGGAACGTGGTCGGGTACAGTCGCTGGTGGAAAAATTGGATCAGGCAATCTCAGTGATAGAGTCATTGAACGGTTCAGGATCGTCGCAGGCAAAGCCACTCCGCGTGATCTCATTGGCGTCGCGACGAAAAATGGCGCAGGCCCAACGGACGCGATGGGCAAATATGCGAAAGGAAGCAAAACCGACCTCTGCCACCGCTGCCGCCGACAAGCCCAAGCGGGGTATTTCAAAAGCGACCCGCCAAAAGATCGCCGCGGCCCAACGAGCGCGGTGGGCCAAGATTCGGGCAGTAAAGAAGGCGGCATAACCGGGTTAAACTCCACGGTGCGAGGACGACACGGACACACGCCATGCCCCAATAAGGAGGATTATGAAGTCGTAATAGGCCCGTGTGAAATAAACGGACCCATTCCCTCATAAAGGGGTGAGTTGACGCGCGGTGGGTGAGCGAATACTATCTGCCGGAGAGCGCACTTACACTGATAGCGGTAGCCCCATGGAGCGAGTTAGGCGACTCCCTCGTGTATTTTCTTCCTGCCAGTCCCCTCGGTCTGGTTGGCGGATAAGTGTGACGCTTTTTTCCCTCGCTCTGGCCATCCTTGTTGTTACGCTCATGGCGACACGAGTTCACAACATCGACCTTTCGTCCATGTTGTTGGGGATCGGCCTCGCCATGTTTTGCATCGTTCTCTTTTTCCTTTCCAGATCGTTGTTGCTGGTTCGAGAGCAGCAACAGGAAACGGCTAGCGCCCTTGACACGACGGAAGCCTCGCTGTTGGAAAGTGAGGAACGGTTCTCGCAGATGGCCAATAACATCCAAGAGATCTTCTGGATGATCGATGCCGAAACCAAGAAGACTCTTTACGTTAATCCTGCTTACGAAACCATTACTGGACGCTCTCGCGCGGCGCTAAAGGAGAATCCGCTCGCATATCAGCAGATCATCCATCCGGACGATCGCGAGAAGGTACTTCTGCTGCTTGAGGAAGCTACACACAGTGGCGATTTTAACGAGCGGTTCAGGATCGTTTCTCTGGACGGTCAACTGCGATGGATCTGGGCGCACGGATTTCCTGTACGGGACAGCAACGGAAGAATTCTACGCCTAGTCGGAACCGCGCTGGATATTACCAACCAGAAACGCACAGAAGAGGAAGTCGCGCGAAACCTGTCTCTGGCTGAGTCCGCACGGTCCGAGGCGGACGCATTGCGTCAAGCAACCCTAGCTCTGACGCAAGACCTAAGAATGGATAAGGTCCTCGACACTTTGCTTCTCTCTCTCTTGGAGTTAGTCCCCTTCCAGTCTGGACAGATATTGCTGTTGGAAACCGACGCGAGATTGTTCCTGGCGCGCGAAGGACCTCGTTCGGGACCACTAAAAAACATTGTGCAATGTCCAACCACACTGGATGCGACCGCCCTTCCGTTCATTCATCGTGTACTGGGAGACCCGGACGGAATTCTCCTTCCTGATACCAGAAAGGAACGAGAATGGCTCGCGTTTGAAGGATGCAGCGAAGTGCGATCCTGGCTTGGGATTCCACTAATTGCGTCGCATCAAACCCTGGGGTTGCTTTCGCTCGGACACTCGGTGCCCGATACCTTCTCGACTGAACATTTGCGATTGTCGAAATCGCTCGCTATACCGGCAGCGGCGGCGATCCAGAACGCCCGGCTTTACGAGTGTGCCAAGATTTACGGTTCTGAGCTCGAGAAAAGTGCCGGGGATCTCCGAAGAGCACAGAAAGCACTTCAAAGTCTCCAAACCCTCCGTCCTTCATAGACTATCGTTAATCCCGCGTACGAAAGCGGGGCAAATTGTCTCCGGACCGCGTCAAATTTCTTCCGGACCGCGCCAATGGCGCACGTTCTGGCCGCCATCGCGACCAGAAAAAAGAAAAACGCGCGCAAATAGGACGTGTCAGGTGAATATCCAGAATCTATTCCGACGAGGGGAGCGCAATGACCCGAATGGGACGCACGAAAATCGCAATGAATTAAAACAGACACTTTGAAGTCCCAACTATGTCCAGCTTTATACGAATCAACCTATTTGCCAAGAGATGTTCATCCGGAAGGTGTGCGAGATTATCCCCATCTCCGGCATCGGTAACGAGAGTTCGGTATGAATCGTCTTGAAAGTCCGCCCTGGTGGGACCGAGACATCGACCAGTCGGGAATACCTATTCGGCCCGATGTTCGCTCGGCTGCGCACGAAATTTGGCATGCCGCTTGTAAGCGCGTCGAATTCTGCACTTCCGATTGCTGTGAAGCAGCCGAACTTATGGAGAGTGCGGTCGCGCAAGTATCGCGCTACCTTGATCGTCGTGGTGTCATGCTTTTCTCTAGGGAGATACATGGCCTTCTCATGCGGGCGTTCCAAAGAGCTCTTCATCGACGCATACTCAAGCTCAAGCGGATCGACATCATTGGCGGATCTGAGCAGCTGTCGAACCGGGCAGTCGATCGCACGTGGACACTTCAAGTTCACTTTCGCCTGGAGTATGAGCAGATTGTTCGATTGCTCAACGAAAGAAGCCAGACAGTTCTGGCATTGCGCTATGCCGGCTATACATGGAAAGAGGCTGCACTGGCAATGGGAACATCACCCTCTGGCTTGCGCACTTCTTTCTGGAGGGATGTAGCCCGAGTGAAAAATGAGATCAACGTCCCCCACCCGGCGAGTCCCGAACATAAGCCTCACCGGGAAATCCGGCCTGAATCCTGACGGGACATCAAGGAAGCGGCAAACCACGAGTTGGTTATGCAGACGCAGCAGGATCTTCATCGAACTCGTCGGCAGCGACACCCGACGGCAGTCGCTTGGTTTTCTGCTCTTTGTACGCAGCTCTTTCTTTCTTGCTTTCCCGGACTGGCAATAGTTCGGCGTGGCTCGAAGGAAACACAAAGTCCCTCACGAAGTTAAGCCGAGCTAGGTTCAGTCTTCGACCCGCAACTTCACGGCTATGTCGCTTGCAAAAGTCGCAAAAGTCATCCGCGCCGATGATTTCCCGCTGCAACTTTCCAGTGTGGACCACGCGAGGTTTCAGCCAGCCGAGTTTCACCCAGCGTTCGACCTCTTCGACGCGGATGTGAAGAGCTTGGGCGAGTGTGCCTTTCGTAAACCAATCTTGCCCCATTTTCGCGCCCGCGCCGAGACGGTACAGCATGGAACGAATGGACCCGGGGGTCCGCCGCATCATGATAGCAACCTCTTGCAGAGGAAAAACACCGATCAAATTCAATAGCGTCTGCTGGGCACTTGGCGGCCAATCCTGGTAGGTCCGCTTCCCTACAATTCCATACTGGCGGGCAAACCGCCAGCACGCATCTCGTGGATTTCCTGAAACTGCCGCCAATCTTGTAATCAGCGTTCCCAGTTCGCTGCTGGAAGCGGTTCCTTCCCTCTGCGTTCGCTGTGCATGCAGGAGAATTCGCACCAATGCGCGAGCTTCCTTGGGCCAGCGGAAGGTGCGACGAGTTTTGTTGCGACGATCTCCTTCCATAAGTGCCAACCTTCCTGCTTGCGGTTCGAGCGCCACTTGCTTATATATGGCAACGACGCGGGAAACTGTCGCGGGAAAAATGCCTTGTCTGATTCACGAATTTCGATAGCTTTCAGTCCATCGGGAACGTATAAGAAGGCGCCGAGTATTACCGGTCGCAAAGAAGACCAATTTCGCCAAGGGTGCCGAGAGGAGGATGGGGTGGGACGCAAAAGAGAACTGGATGATCTGATCGCCGCTTTCGGTCGCCGCGTGCAAGAAGACCATCCCAATCCCGCACGTATCGGCTGTCCGGGAGGGGCGGCATTGACTGAATTGTTAGCGAAGCCAGGAGCACTGGAATCCGCGCTCGTTCTCGAGCACGTCCGACTGTGCGCGGCGTGTCTTGATGATCTTAAGAACCTTCGTTTGGCGAGGAATAATCTACTTTAGGATAGTGTTACATTCGAATAATTCGCAAATACTCTCCGCGCGAGTTGATTTGCCAGTGTTCAGATGCTCCAAACTGCTGACTCTTGCAACTTTCAGTCACGGGCAATGTACGCTCTCTCAGGGGCGGCGCGACGTCGTAAATCCTTAATTGACATATATCTTTAGTAAGGACGCGAGTTCAAACTCTCGATTGATTTCCTTCTGTGATCTGCATGGTTACCGCAGTGACACGACCGACAATGTCCGCTTCAGCGGGATATCGCACGTGACGGATTTGCCCTCGGGATTGGGGACATGGGATCAGGAGGAGTTGGTTCCCGTCCAGTTCACACCAACTACAGGCATAGTTGTTTCTTAGCTCGACGAAATAAATGGGTCGATCAAACTCGTTCTGCCAATTCCCTGGCCTTATCTTGTTCTGGCGGGCGTCGATTTCGACAAACGAGCCCGGGCGCACAAGCGGATATAGCGTGTAATCCTCGAGTCCAATGTACCCAAAAAGAGATTGCCGCAAGTCCATCTGCTGCAAGAGTGCGACCGGAACTTCTCCCCAGGTCGCAAACATACGGGAGACAAGGTTGGTGCGCGCCAGCTCGACATTGCTACGCAGTTCGAGGGGCAATGCAATTGTCTGCCCGGGCGTTTCGAGACTGGAACCAATCAGATGCGTATGCGGCAGGCTGACCAATCTCTGTTCCTTGGCGGCATCAAGGATGTTAATTCCAAAAAAGCCCACAATCTCGAGATAACTGCATTTATAGATCAGACTCAGGCTGTAGAGTTTGTAGATGCTGGGCGTAAACTTTCCATTCTCGACATCGGTAAGCCAGCCGTGGGAAATATAGTAATCCTGATTATTCTTCTCTTGCGCAATTTGCAGGCTGAGAGTCTGGACGGCGCGCGTCGACAAGCGAACCCGCAAACGCTCGGCTCTTAGCCGCTTCCCCGCTTCCGGGCTCGGTCTCGAGTCCAACATCGCGTCGCCATAGTACGACGAAACTTCCTCATCACGCGGGCAAATCCACCGGAATTACAAAATCCGAACGGAGATCCGGCGAAGAGAAGTTAAATCATATCCCCCTTCTAAATTGCCCCTATCGGGCTTGTTTACTGCGGTCGTTAATCCGACCGTAGGCAGTTCGCCTTGCCATAGGCAAGCTATTCTCCGCGAGTCTGGTCGGAGATACGGTCACCGCCGACAAATTTGCCGTGGCATCAACCCTTTCCGTCTATACAGGGCGGGCGCTCTGCGAGAAGATCTTTGACCAGCCGAACTACCCGCGCGCGGAAGATCAAGCGAGAATCCTGCCGTGAAACCGAGGAGTGCCGCGAAAACGGAAGTCGTGGAACGAGTCAAGGCCATACTTGCAAATAAGGGGCTCACTTTATACCAGGTCTCAGAAAAAACAAGGATTCTATACGGACGACCGTCCCCTTACTTCCTTCCGCACAACCTCTACTATGACCTCGGATTCGAGACGTTCAGCCCGAGCCTCCACCAGATGTTTGCCCTAAGCAAGATCTCGGGTTATCGCTTTCATGATTGGTTGTCGGTATTCGGATTTAATCCAGAAGACATCGGGCGATTGCAGATCCTGCTTTCTTCTAAACGCACGATGCTTCTTAACTCCTCGCTAGTCGATCCCGAGTCCTGGATTCCGTGGTTCCAGCCCAAGCCTGGAAATCTCCCGGTTCCCCCCATCGCTCCGCTCGGACAGTTGCTCGATCGCGCACCGGCCAAACGCATCCTTTCGGTCTCGGGTGCACGCGGCGATGATTTCATCTACGCGAAAGTTGGATGGGAAGACGCTCTCGCATTTCCAGAACTGCTTCCGGGCAGCATTGTGCGCGCAAGGCGTCGCATGGCCCGGACGATGTTACCCACAGAAAGCGAAAACCTAGCGAGCGGATTGTGCCTCATCGAACAAGCCGACGGGTTCCGTTGTTGCCGACTTCAGGCAGTGGGCAAACACCACCTCGTGCCACTGAGCGGACAACTACCCTACGCGCAGGTCGAGTTGGAGTTGCCGGATGAAGTAGCCGTTCTCGGCTTGATAGATCTGGAAATACGGTCGCTACTGAACCCGGAGCAGCCGGATGTTCCCAAGGAATTGGCACGCCATTGGAGACCGACGAAACTTCTAGCTCAGTCCAGGAAGCTGAGCCAGTTGCTCCACCATAGCCGGGTCAGAGCAGGATTATCATTTCGGGAAGCCTCGGCGATGAGCCGCCGTGTCGCCGAAGAATTGCGGGACGAGCAATACTTCATCGCGCCAGGCTCCCTTTCCGATTATGAGGCGAGCCAAACTCCTCCACGACACGTGCACAAAGCGATTACGCTTTGCGCGGTGTACGGACTTTGTTTCTCGCGGTTCTTAAAGAGTATTGGCCTGGGTATGGAAGAGGCAGGCCAACAACCGATTCCCGACCACTTGGTGCCCCGGGACTCACCGACCGGCCGCAGCGCCATTGAAAATGGTGGTACGCCCACGCACGGCATCCTGCCACCATTGCTGAACCAAACCGAGCCGATACCGTTCTTTCTCAGAAGCTCGATTCCTACCCTTTCTGGGCTGGGGATGTCTTCTTTGAACGACTTCTTCTGGGTGGGAGGGGAGCGAAGTCCCCTGCACCCCGTTCTCGTCAATGGATTGCTGGCGATCATAAACCGCCACAGAAAGAAGGCTCTCCATTTTCGTTCAAGACCCTTGTGGCAGCAACCTATCTATGTCCTGTTGAAGCGCGATGGAACTTATATTTGCGGATGCTGCAGCGAGGAGAACGGGACACTCATCATCCATCCCCATTTACCCAGCCATCTGCCAACCGAGCATCTGCGCAACCACCAGGATGCCGAAGTGATTGGACAAGTGGTCACCGTTGTAAGAAGGCTCTAACGGGTCCGACCCAGTTTCCAAATAGTTCGTTTCCGAACGAAACGCATGAACACAAGTTGCTCAATCCTGGCCGAAGCGGTGGGGAAATAATTTTCAGTTGTCACGATCACGAACAGAGTGAAGGACGGGTGGCATGGTAGAGGGCGACCGCTTACTCTGCTCGTTTCCGGCCGGAGCGATCTTTGCTTTGCCGCAGCGAGCAGGAATTATCCAGTGTGGATCGCGTCAGAGATTCGTTGGCTGTTCCGGCAAGTTCGCCCATTCCTGGGCTGGCATGTTGCCAGTTTCTTCTGTATCTCAGTCGGCACCTTTCTGGCGTTGCTCGCGCCGCTTGTCCTGAAGTGGCTGATCGATGTGATTTTGCCTGACCGTCGGCTCGGACTCTTAATGGCCGCTACAGGTTTAATCTTCTTGTGTCACCTAGGCAGAGCGGTGCTTACCAGCGTAGGCGGCTACCTCACCACAGTTGCAGCGGAACGGCTAGCCCTTCGGATGCGCATGTTGGTATTGCGCCATATGGACACGCTGTCCGCTGACTATCACGAAGCCATTCCGGTCGGTACTTCGATGTACCCGCTGAAGGAACCGATAGACGAAATCTCGTATTTTGGCTCTGATCTGCTGCCGGCGATCCTGCGGACCCTCATGGTGACCGGCCTCACCTTAGGAACGATGCTGATATTGAATGCCCGAATGACCCTGGCAGTCTTACCACTCATACCCCTGTTTCTTCTTGCAAAAAAGCACTTTCGCCGCCGGCCTGAAGCCGGCTCCAATACGGTCCAGCGAAACCACATCGCCTGGAGCAGCTTCCTGCAGGAGCATCTCTCGTCGATCATGGCGCTACAACTGCTTCGTCAGGAACACCGGCGCGAGCGAACCGCATTTCATCTTTTGGCGACGACGATCCGGTCATACAACCAGCTATTCAGGACGGGCCTCTGGTTCACCTTCTCGACGAGTCTCACCATCGGACTGGCGATGTCCGCAGTCATCGGTTTGGGTGGTTGGGACGTCGTGACAGGATCTTTGACGGTGGGCGGCTTGGTCGCGTTCTATACGTATCTGACACAACTGTTCGAACCGCTGAGCGGCGCCGCAGAGACATACCTGCGAGCACAGAAGACATGCGCCTGCATTCGCCAAGTGCAGGCTGTGCTGGCGTTGGAGCCGTCGATAAAAAACTCGGCAAGTGCGATCAGATTCCCCGGAGGCATTCCATGGGCGGTCGATGTTACCGATGCGGGCTTCAGTTATCCAGGAAATCGCGGCTCGCTATCGATTCCGCGGCTAAACATCGGGGCAGGCGAGCGGCTGGCCATCGTGGGAGAAAACGGCGCGGGCAAGAGCACGCTGGCAAAGCTCCTGGCTCGTCTGTATGAGGTAAACTCGGGGTCGATTCTTGTTGCTGGCTATGATGTGCGGAAAATTGAAATTGATAGCCTCAGGGAGCACGTATGCTACGCCCCGCCGCAGCCAATTCTGTTCGACACAACACTTGCCGGGAATCTCCGCCTGGGTAGCGTCAACGCTTCTGATACTGAACTCAAGAAAGCGATGGGAGAAGTCGGACTGAAAGCGTGGGTGGGCACGTTGGAGGAAGGACTCAATCAGCGGATCGGCCCCGGGGGATCAAAGTTATCGGGCGGCCAACGGCAACGGTTGGGCATCGCAAGAGCGATTCTGCAACGCCCTCGCATCCTAATTCTGGATGAAGCGACCTCATCACTTGACGCCGGCTCGGAGCAGCAATTGCTTTGTCATCTGGACAAGGTTTTGCCCGGGACCACCATTGTCGTAATTTCTCATCGGCTGTCCGCGCTGCACTGCGTTCGGAGGGTGATCGCTCTCGAAGCCGGCCGTATCGTCGAGGATGCCAACCCGGCTTTCTTCCTGAGAAATGGGTCAGCATATTCTCGGCTTCTATGAGCAGGCGGGTTTGCAAGTCAACACCGCAGTACCCCACGACTACGGCGGCAGGCGCTGAAACGAATCTGTAGTCTGCGTGGTGGCTAGCGACAGGTGGACCGCCGCCAGCCCTTTCAGAGCCTGGATATCAAGCATTTCTAACGACTTACAAGGCTACGTGGGACTGCTAAGTCTTGCAAGTTCAGGTGATTGCGGACTCGAAGTGCGGACTGCGGGCTCTACACCGTGGCCTGCATCCAAAACTTCAATTGTGCCGTCTTCATCTGCCCCTGGGCGTCGAAGTACCAATTCAGCCAATCGTCTGGTTTCGTCTTCAGGTGCGCATCCGCGCTTGTTCCTTGGTTCAGGCTCCACCGCCAGGAAAAGTGGTCGTACACGTCCAGCACATGCGTTGCATACGCCATGGCCAGTTTCTTGTTGCCCTTAATCATCACCAGATTCTCATCGTTATTGTACGAGGCCTGGTATCCCAGGTTGTGGCTTCCCGTTACCACTACGCAGTCATCCGCAAATGGGTCGATCACCACGATCTTGTCGTGCGTAATCGCAAACCCCGCCTTCAGCAACTCCTTTTGCCAACCGGCCGGCACCGTCTTACCCAGCGCCTGCGCTGAGATCACCCGCGCATCCTGGGGTGCTGCCGGGATCTCTATGCCCTTCTGCCTTTTCGGCGGCGACGTGCCCTTCAGGTCATAGTAGAAATTGCCCGCCGCATCCGGAGAGGTAACACAGCCGCGCACAAACAGATCTTTCTTTGCCTTCTGGGCCGCCGCCGCGAACTCCGTAATGCTCGGTGTCCCCGGAATGAATGCCAGGAACAACACTGCATCCTTCGCCGCCATCACTCGGTCTCTGAGGTCCTTCATATCCACCGGAATGGGCTCAACTTTCCCTTTTTTCTTGTTCCGCTGCTTTGGCGTACAAGGTGAGAAGTAACTCGTCAGTGCACTGGCGTCGTCGGTGCCCTTATCAATGTCGAGGGTCTTCCCCGTGCTGTTGAACGAACGCAGTGGCGAACCCTGGAAGGGCCCGCCCGCCTCATGCGCCGTCTCGTCCGCCTGCAACTTCTTCCAGTACGCCATGTACCGTGCAGCCACGGTCTTGTCTCGAATCACTATCGAGTTGTTCGTCTGCGCGCAAAGTCCGGTATCGGTCCAGTTACATGAACCTGTCAGCACCGCTTGCGGAACGCCGCTCGCATCCACATAAATCAGGAACTTGTTATGCACGATATGTCCGCTGGGCGGCTTGCGGTAGAGGAGCGGATCAGCCGACGCCTTCAGCTTGGCCTCAGCGGGGTCGTTCTCGCCAGCCGTTTCCTCGGACCCGCCCGGCTTCGGCTTGGCAATAATATTCGCCAGCACAATATTCAACTTGTCCCCGATGCCCGTCAGCGCTTGCAACAGCTCCACATCCGTCAACTCGTAAAGTGCGGCGTAGATCGATCCGCTCCTCTTCGCCTGGCCGACAAACCCCGTCAACGTCCCTGTAATATCACCCTCTAAATCTTTCCGCAGCTGATTTGCCGGGTCTTCTATCATCGACAGAAGTTTGTTTTTGCTCGTGCCTTTGAGCGCCTGCGAGACATGCTGCGTTGAAATGAGACCGCGGTTGAAGATCGCCGTCAGACTCGATGCCATCGCTACCGATGCTGACAACGAACGAGGTTACTGTCTCAGGGGTGTGTGTATGCACGGCTCGTGGGCGATAAAACGGGTGACTATACCTTCCGCTACAAAGTAGTCCCGCTCGAAGGAATGCCAAATTCATTGAAGCGGTCTCTTCCCCTTTCGAATCGATTCGATAAAGCGCGAAACCCATGCAATCCTCGGGTTTAGTCCCGTAGCTCCAGGCGATCGTTACGACATCATTGTTGGCGAAAGCGACAGCGTTGCGCATAGTTGCTCCTCGAATAAATCTGTACGCGACGGTAACCGTCACAACACAAGTATGCAAATCCGCGCCACTGACGTGGCACAGTACATTACCTATAAATTGCCCAGGGAAGCAGCGGAAGGAGGCCCCCTCTTGCTGAGAAGTTAGCTTCTCAGACGACCCACTCACTGATGGACGACAACTTACGATAGAAGGCTACCAGTGTCAAGTAATCGCAAGTTAAATTAACAAATGACCAATGATGAGAAGAAGTCGCATCCACAACGTCCAATGCTGGCTAGAATTCCGCCTATGATGTAAACCCGACCCAGTACCAAACGCAGGCCATCCCGATCATCGCGGCTGCGTTTGCAAATCCACTCCAAAGACCAAGGCCGGAGGGAATGGTTTGTGTTCTCTTCAACGCAGCAGGAAGGGATATTCCGGTTAACAAGGTTATCTCCGCACCCGAAAGCTGTTTTCCGGCCTCATATGAATACAAGCCTATTGCTACGCTCGTTATCGATGTCAAAAGACTTTGGCCAATGAAGACGATTGCGATGACCTTGTGAGAATGAGAACTAGTGATTTTATGCTCAATCAACCAGCTCATGGCTGCCAAACTAAATGTCAAAAATACTGTGTAAAACTTGATATAGATATCCCAGACGGTCCGAAACATCGTTCCTACGTCTTGAATTCGCTGTTTCAGAACCCAATCGAGACCCGCGTTTTCGGGCGGTATCTTACCCGTCACCATGGCGCCGACAATAATACTCCAAAGGCAATCCCTGACAAGGGTCGATTACGAGTACAGATCTATCTCGATGACGGCTCGACCGGAAGGTCCGGTTCTCTTAGCAAGCTTGGTTTTTGCCCCTTTAAGCCTGCTCACTGAGAGAATAGCGCGACGAAGGGACTCGATCCCGCAGTCTCGGTCGTGACAGCGCTGCGTGAACTGGTTTTACAACACCTTACAAGCATGCGGGGACTGCCAAACGCAGCGTAAGTCATATAAGACCGCACCTTGTCCGTCATCACCACGTCAAGGCCAATCCGGTCGCGGATGTGGAACGCCCGGCGATTAACCGGCGAGAAGGATCGACGCTGGCGTTTTCCAAGGCGGACGCGGCAAAACTGCTCAACACGCCGGCGGAAGACACGATTGAGGGGCTCCGCGACCGGGCGATTCTCTCAGTGGGCCTGCAGGTAGGCCTCCGCCGCGCGGAAATCGCCGCTCTCTCAGTGGAAGACCTGCATCAGAACCGGGGATTCGACTCGCTGCGCATTGTGAGAAAAGGCGGCAGGCGCGACGCGCTTGCCATTCACCCGAACGTCGCGCAACGCATCCGTGCCTATCTCGATGCGGCCAGCCACACCGACGATCTCGACGGGCCGATGTTCCGCCCATTAAGTCACAATCGCAAAGGGCAGGAATCCCGGCGACACATGGACCCCGACGCCATCGACCGTGTGCTGCGCAAGCACTCGATGGCCATAGGGCTGGATAGGGGATATTCGGCACATTCCATGCGCGCGACCTTTATAACGACGGCGCTGGAGAATGGCGCAACACTCGACGACGTGCAGCGCGCCGCCGGCCACGCCGAGCCGGGCACCACTAAGCTCTACGACCGGCGCGGATATAATCCGGAGAAGTCGGCAAGTTTCTTTGCGACGTATTGAATCCTACGTTCACGGAGGAATCGAATTGCTGGCACCGCACAGTGCTACAATCTCACGTCCGTTTCTAAATCATGGCGCGGGACACAAAAACTGTTTGGCGGCAGATTGACGCTAGGCTCGAGTTTTATGGGGCCGATGAGCTTCGGCAATTTTTTGCCGCCGCCGCAAAGTTCCTCATAAGGTCCGATCATTGGGACGAAGAGCATCCGAGAACTGCGTTTGATGACGACCCGGTCATTCGGTCATTCCACAACGGATTCCAGCAATTCTCGAAGAAAGAAATGCTCGGAGGTGGGACTACTCATCTCATCGAAGCGGATTTACTTCAATTGCTGAAAAGAGCGTCTGGGTGGGATGGCAAGGATCTGAACCGTCGTTTGGCGAAGAAAAAGCTCACAAAACTTCGGCACCAGATGCAACGACTATTCGTTCGGATCATATCGAGCGAGAAGCGTCCTCTAAGGGGACTGAAGTTCTACGAGCATGTCATTAGAACGAACTACCTAAGTAAAGGAAAAGATGACCGATTTAGTAAACTTGAGAAAGGTAGGCCGAAAGGCCAAAGCACCTCACTCGCGACCAGTCTTGACAATCTTTTGGAGCAACGCTCCCGGGGTGGGAGAAGTAGTGAGCGAACAGCTTCGCGCACGACTCAAATAGGACATCTTGCCAGCCCACACGTCTTCCTCAGCTACTCCAGCAGTGACAAAGCCGTCGCGCAGCAGATTGCTTCCCGGATTCGTGAAAACGGCAACGTCTGGCTTTTTGAATGGGAAGTCAAAGTCGGGGATTCATTGCTTGCTCGAATCGAAGCAGACCTAAAAGCCGCCGATTACATTTTGGTGCTCTTGTCGAAACAGTCAATCGCTTCGGCATGGTTCAGACGCGAACTAACCGCCGGGCTAACTCGTGAGTTGGATGCACGCGCGGTCACAATTGTTCCAGTCCGTCTTGAGGACTGTGAGATCCCAGAGCATCTCGTCAACCGCAGTGGGATTGATCTCCGGCAGGACGTTGCGAGCAGGACATCGCAGCTAACGGAACGCCTGGCGCTGTTGTCAGACTTAGATTTCTCTTTGTTTAACCAACAACAATTTGAAGATCTAATCCTTGACCTGCTACCGGCCCTTGGCTTCTCGAATCTTCGTCGTCCCTCAGAGGATCAACCCGCGGGATTCGACGCGATCGCGACTCTTCGCAAAATCGATTCTCGTGGTCGCGAGGAAAACCAGACTTGGCTGATAGAGTCGAAGTTCTATCACAGTGGTCGTGCGGATCTCCGAACCATTTCTGAATTAGCCCGTCGCGCTCAACTCTGGCCAGTGCCAGCGCGAGTTCTAATTGCCACAAACGGGCAATTAACCTCGCCTGTCAGGGAATGGCTCAGCGAAGCCCCTGTTCCGCTCCGGGTAATTGAAGGTAACGAGTTAAAAGAACTCCTTCTTCGGGAAACGGGTGTTGCGCGTCGGCACTTCTCACGGAAGGACCGGCCGTGAGTGACGAAGTCCGCAACCTGCTCAAACGACTCGACAAGTGCCCTTCCGGCTCAGCTGGCTGGCGGGAGTTCGAAGAGATTTGTACGGACACTCTTTCGTTTCTCTTTGTCCCTCCATTAAGCAAACCCATTGTCCAACCGAGATCCCGCTCGGGAATAGATCGAAGGGACACCGTTTTTCCCAATCGAAACGCCGTGTCCTATAACAATTGGGCCGCACTCCTTAAGGAACTCGACGCAAGGCTGATTCCTGTTGAGTTTAAGAACTATGATCAGGAGGAGATCGGGAAGGATGAAACCAATCAGGTTCGCAACTACCTAACCGCACCGATGGGGCGGCTTGCTATTCTCTGTTGCAATAAGCTTCCTAACGGCGCAGCTCATATTAAGCGCAACAGTGTTTACAGCGAGGAAAGAAAAGTAATACTTTTCCTGACTGTTGACCACTTGAAAGAGATGCTTTTCATCAAAGAACGCGGCGAAGACCCCTCTGACCTTATTGTCGATCTAATTGAGAGGTTCTATCTCCAACATGAATAGTCGCGTCGTACACTCTGACCCTCGCTTGCCTCCCGCGCCTTACGTAGTCACCGTTGGAGTCTCGGACCCATAACCTCTTTTATGGGTTCGTAATTCGCCAGCAAGCAAATCAGCGAGATCGTTAATTTTCATCAATAAAGAGATAGTCACTTCCCTGGCGCGCGCGCCAATGCCGGAAAACGACGGGGCAATTTATCTCTGAAGATTTCGGGCAAAATAGTTCTGAAGCGTGCAGACCGCCCGATTCGATCACATTGAGCGTAAACTGCTACATCCATGGATAGTTCTCGACCACCACGGGTATTCACGAGTTACAGCCATGACTCGCCAGAACACGAAGCGGGCGTGCTGGCACTATCGGATCGTCTCCGCGACGACGGAGTGGACGCCATCCTCGATCAATATGAGAGTGCGCCGGCCGAAGGCTGGCCATTCTGGATGGATCATCAAATTCGCGACGCCGATTTTGTGTTGGTAGTGTGTTCCGAGACGTACCTACGGAAGATTGAGGATCGGGAAGAGCCCCGGAAAGGCCAGGGGGTCGTCTGGGAACTTAACACCATCTTCAATCATCTTTACTCGGCCAAGCTGGTCAGTACGAAATTTATTCCGGTGCTGCTTGAGAGCGCTTCTTCCGACTATATTCCGCTCCCGCTAAGAGGCTTCACTCACTATCGCGTCGGTACGGAGCCGGACTACAACAAACTCTACCGCCGTCTCACAAACCAGCCCCTCGTCAGCAAGCGCCCGCTCGGCAAACTCAAAAGGTTGCCGGCAAGAGAAAAGAGCCCGGATTCACTACCGGGCGCGTTTTCATTGGAGCAACTGAGCAAAACTATGTCCAATCCTAGATATGCTGACGACATTTTCAAACTGGATCGCACTTACAACAAAGACGCGGTGATCAATAGAGAGACAGTCATCATCGTTGTGGGCGCTGGCCTCATCGCGGAATTACTTGATCGCCCCACCGCCGAGCTGCTGCGTGACCAGATCGACCTTCAGGGCGGAATCTACCCGTTTCGCAGAGGTATCGTGATCACCGACGAGGCCTGGTACAAACCCAGCGAGGCCGCCGCGATCGGCAATAACCCTGTGATTGCCGTCGGTGGCCCCAAGACCAACCGACTTACTGCTGAATTCGATCAGTGGAAACCCAATCCTCCGTCCACGCAGGGAGCGTACGCTATACCAGTTTCAGGTGCGCGAATCGGCACCGGGTTTTTCCGAAGGAATCAACAAGGTCCGCCCCAAGTGGCCCTGTGGGGCCATGACGCCAACGCCGTTCGGGAGACGGTGGAAGTTTATTTCAGGAACGAAAGAGGATTGGCTGAGTTCCTGAAGATCTGCTGGAAGTAGATGTGGCAATCTGTCTGATAACATAATTTATCGGAGTAACAATCGCAAAGAAAAGGGCTCATCAATTGCGGCTCGACATGGCCAAGTGCCCGGGTTTCCTCTAACAGTCCTACCGACCGTCAGTGACCTATCAACTCTGATGCAGGTAGCCTTGTCTCAGGTGTCCATCGAGCCAATCAACATCAGCTTTGAATTCCTCCTGCGTGAGATACTGTCCCTCCTCGAATGTAGTTGATGGGTACTGTTTTCCTGCAATGGTGAGCGTCTCAAGTTCGTACTGTATTCCGCAGACCCCTCCGGGTCCCTGTATCCACCCTTCTGAGCTAACCATGCCGAGGCCTTTCTCCGTCCTCACAGCCAATGCCGCGCTACATTGGACCAGATCACGAACTACCAAGCCCCATCCGGCACCCTGGTCAAAGAGTAAGGAAGATTCATGCTTATAATCGGTCTCCACTCGCCAGCCCCACAGCGTGAACGCCTCATCTAGACGCTTTACGAATGGTCGCAATTGACTTTCGTAAACAATCCACAACGAAGGCCTTGGATCCTCCAGGTAATGGCCGACGTTCTCGGTGAATGTGGCGTCCGGTTGAATAACTTGCGCACCACCATTTCGAATTTCACTGATGGTTGGTACCCTTCCAGCGTGAAAGTAAGACGTGATGCCATGACTGTTTGTGAATTCCTTGATCAGTTCTTGCGAAGCGCTGTGTTGAGCGGGGCCTACTGCAAAGACTCCCATCCCATACTCGTAGCCGCCGATGATAGGGGCGAGGCCAGCTCGAACGCCAACAATTGTATGAACGTGTGAGGCACCGCTAAACAAGCCGTGGTGGGGTAACCGAAGGGGCCGTCAATATCGAGGGTCCTCTCCTGCTGATTGAAGACGGCTTTCTCTATGGCGCTTACTAGGGTCGCCTCATCGGAGTTTGACAAGTTCTTCATATCCCTAAGCAGGATAACCTATACGTGGACCAAACCTGGATAAGAAGCCGGCCCGTCCGCGGGGCGGTGACCGACAGTCGGATCACCCGATACAATAACTCCCGCCAGCTATCGGCCATTCGGAATCTGGATGGCTCATATTTCAATTTCCTAGCAGGCGTTTTGCTTAATGAAGACTACACTGTCATGCGAGCAGCGTTAATTTGTTATGCGATAGCCCTGGAACGTTCAACTTTCGTGAAATATACGAACAGTCACAAGTTTATGCTGCACGACGACGTGTGGGCTGCGGTTGGCGTCCGCGATGTGACCGCAGAACTCCGGGCGGTAACTCTTTAACGTAAGCGTTTGTCGACGGTACTTCGCAACAACCGAGGTGCACAGTGAGCGAGCGATTATCAACCGCGGATCTGATGGATCATGTTCGCAGCCATCCCCGTAGCATCTTCCTCTCATACTCTTGGGAAGCGTTGAAGGGCGACGACAAAATGAAGCAGCACATGGCATGGGTTCGCGCCGTCGGCAAGCGACTGCAAAAGGATGGCTTGTTCGTTGTGCTCGATCAGTTCCTGGATCTAACCGATATTGAAGCGATCGCGCTAGCACAATGCGTGAAAGTGTTCCTCATGGTTCTCACTGACACATACGGAATGAAGATGAGGCACTTTTTCTTGGAACGTGATTACAGGTCCCCGCACGCTCCGATCGGTTGGAACGATGGCGTAACCTATGATGAGGTTCAGTCTGCGATCTTGACCCACAATGATTCCGGGGCGCCTCAGTTCGTGTGCATACTTCGAGAGGGCGAAGGACACATCTCCAATTACCCAACCGTAAATATGTGCGACGGCCAGCCCTATGACTTACGCTATGCACAGTTGCGATCGATAGTAAATCAGCTGTTTGATGATCGCTGCTGCGAATACCTAAAACAGTTGCCCCGGAGGGGACTCTGCACATACTGTGATTTTTGTTTCGATCATTCCCGGCTCGATGTCTGTCATTCATGCAAGCAAGCGCATGGTGTAGGCTTCCCTCGCTGCCCTAACTGCGGACATCAGAACAGCAATGAAGCCAAATTTGTATGGTTTGGCTTCTTGAATTGTTTTCGATGTTCGCATGGCGTGATAATCCCGACCAGTACTGAAAATCTGGTGCTCGGACGGAAAACCGACTTTTCCATAGACAACCTCTAAAAGAGGCGGCTTGGGATTGTCCTTTGCCAAGCCACGCGCGGATTCAGCCATCGATTGGCAAGGAATTCCCGGATAAGTGCTTGTTCAAACGCGATAATGTATTTTTATCGAGTTAGAAGTCAATGGCCGAACATTACACGCTTCACTTGCACGGGCTGATCCAAAATCCGCTTACTTGCATGCCGGGATCATGACTGACGCGCACCATCGTTTTTCCGCCCTGCCAATTGGCAAAGCACATCGACCACATCAAGATGGCGATTCTTTGTTGCGCCGATTACATGATCGAAAGCCCAGGACGTGTTTGTCCTCTGGAGGATTCGAGTCAAAACGTTTTCATTTGACAAGCTCCCGGACGCGCTTGTAAATTCCCATCCAATTGCCGAGCTGGATTTTCCAGGGCCGACGACCACTCTCTACTGTTTCGTCAGCCTTCCGCCTCGCAATTTCCCGTAAGGTCTGAACGAGTTACACCCGCCAAGTCGTTGCGGCTCGCTTGGGCGTGAAAATAGTGCCATCGGCAACACTGGCGTCTACCCCGGGGGTCAAGTCTGTCTGTCCATTTCGTCAGGAGGAAGCATTCAAATGGCCCGCTTTGATCTTCTATGGTCCCGATCCTGGAAATCATCTACCAACCCTGAGAAAAACGCCCTCCGGAAACCCGGATTCATTCAGAGCACGCGCTCCAGAGCGCTCGGAATTTCGACAATCGTACTGGTGCTGTGCCTTAGTTCATTGAACGCTCAGATAAGCGACGCTACTGAGAATCTTCCGCCGTTCGGAAGCTTTGCCGGAGGAGATTTAGACATCGTCTCTCTGCAGAACGGCAATCTCCATGTCAGCATTCCGGTTCTGACCCTTAAAGAGCGCGGCAGAGATTTCACTTACAAATTCGCTTTTGATTCACCAATATCAACTGGGACATGGATCACCCTTCCAAAGCCACAGATCAGCCACTACGCCTATAGCTCCCTGGGCAGAAGCTCCGCGGCCGCCGCTTCACTCCCCGTGAGCCCTTTTTCCTATTTGTTAACTTACCGGCTCGCAGGGACCGACTCTTGCGCTGGCTATTTCTATTGGGATGTCATTGATCCGGAAGGGTCGACACATCCTCTGGACATCGTCACTCACACTCCTGGGAGTAATTGCAACGGGAACATTCCAGCCGGGCCAACGAAGGATGGATCGGGAATGTGGGTAAACACGTCCACGACTCCTGCCACTCTCATACTCAAGGACGGAACTACCATCGTGCCAAGCAGCGGCGCTCAGACTTTACAGGACACTAATGGCAACATGGCGTCACTTTCTTCAGACATGCTGGACCGGAGTCAATTGACTGTTTCCAGTGTCGGAACCACGACCTATACGAGCCCCTCGGGACAAACCATTTCCGGACCTCAGTACACGCTCTGGACTTATAAAGACTCCAACGGCCTGCAACAGCAGTTTCGTTTTGACTATGAGGCCGTCGATTTATATTACTTGGAAAGCGATCCCATACCCAATCCGCCGATTTATTTTCAAAATGCCTATTTGGCTGTTGCAAAGCTAACTCTGCCGACAGGGGGAGCCTATGAATTCTCTTACGTCCAAAAGGGTATGGGTCAGCTGCAGCAGATTACATTGCCTACTGGCGGCACCATCTTGTATGGATACAATCTAGGCTCGGGCTCTGGCGCCATCTCTTGTTGGCATCCAGCCTATGTTGATACAGACCCGGACCCGTCACTTACGTGCAGAGCCGAGGTCGCGTCGCGGACGGTATCGGCGAACGGAGTTACCGGCCAGTGGACTTATTCGAATGTTGCGCCGGGTGGGTATGGGGGAACGGCTGTTATTACAGACCCTGTGGGAAATGATGAAGCACACACGTTCCAGGCTCTTGTTCAGCTTGCAGGCTATGTTTCGACTGCGGTGGAAACGCAAGTTCAACGATATTCCGGCTGTTCGCCTGCAAATCCTAATTGCACTACCTCGGGCACCGTTCTAAGAACCGTCGCAACAACCTACGCTTACGATTCCAGCCCCATCTATTTCGGCGGATTGGCAGATATGCGGCCTATTCAAGTGACAACTACGCTGGACAATGGAGAAGTCACCGAGACTCAGACCGATTACGAAACGTTTACCGATCCGGCGGGGGAGACTGCCAGTCGGCTGAACATAACGGCATTTCGAGAATACGATTACAGTACCGGGACACCGCCCCTGCTCCGGCAGACCAAGTATTCCTATCTTCACCAGAGCAATCCGGTCTATGCGACCCTCAACATCGTGAATCGCGTGACACTCAAGACCATTTACAACGGCGGCGGCACTCAAGTCGCTCAAACCACATATGAGTATGATAACTACAGCCACGCCAACCAGCCCATGGTAGCGAGCGACGCGGTGCAGCACAATGCAACCTTCAATGCCGGCTATACGACACGCGGGAACGAGACCGCGGTCAGTCAATGGAACAACGCGAACGGGGCACTCCTGACGGCTACCAACCAGTACGACGATGCCGGCAACATCCTGTCAAACATCGACCCGAACGGCAATAAGACCTCTTTCAGCTTTACTGACGCATGGGGAAATTCTACCTGCGCTCCCAGCGGTCAAGGCAAGGCATACGTCACTGCGATCACAAATGCTCTCAACCAAATCACGAGCGAAACCTATGATTCCTGCACGGGAGTGCTAGCCTCCTCCACCGATGCCAATCATCAGAAAACCAGCAACAGTTATGACATGATGAGTCGCTTGACGCTGGTGAGCTACCCGGACGGCGGCTCCACAGGATATTGCTATAGCGACGTTGGTGGCTCCGCTTGCAGCCAGTCCGGCCCTCCCTATCAGGTCGTTACGACCAAGGCAATCTCTTCATCTCAAAGCGAAGTCTCCACTACACTCTACGACGGACTTGGGCGTATTTCTCAGACCCAACTCAACTCTGATCCGAGTGGCGCGGATTACACCCAGACCACTACGTACGATGCGCTTGGCAGAATCTCTCAGGTTTATAATCCGACCCGCTGCAACCCTCCGACGACCGACTGCGGAGAGACCACCTGGGGCTACAGCACCTACGGCTACGATGCTCTGGGACGCACTACACAGGTTGCGCATTCTGACGGAACTTCCGCAGCAATGTCGTACATCGGTCGCGCTACGATTGCCTCCGACGAGGGTAATGGAACCGCTCCTGTTCAGCGCATCTCCCAAGTGGACGGCTTGGGACGCGTGGCTTCAGTCTGTGAAGTGGCTAACTCCTCCTCCTCCTCGCAGCTCGGGCCCGGAGGTGCGCCTATAGCCTGCCAACAGGACATCTCGGGGACCGGTTTTCTCACCACTTACAGCTACGATACTCTCGACAACCTCCTGACTGTGAACGAGGGTAGCTTGTCGCAACGCTCATTCGTCTACGACAGCCTGTCGCGTCTTCTGTGCGCGGCCAACCCGGAAACTAGCGGCAGCGCCGCCTGTCCCAACCCTGACAACGGCGTCTATACTGCGGGTACAACCCGTTATTCCTACGATGCTGATGGCAACATGAGTTCGCGCGTACGGCCTGCGCCCACTCAGACCAGCCCGAGCACGACGGACACCACCGCTTTCACGTACGATGCACTCAATCGCCTCACCCAGAAGACCTATTCGGACAGC
>Ga0210385_10000253_pt1 | contig 46525 bp, 37 predicted proteins | sample IncBWH26OmetaG_FD_160107 | JGI IMG/M metagenome (GOLD analysis project Ga0210385, IMG submission 160107) | Forest soil microbial communities from Barre Woods Harvard Forest LTER site, Petersham, Massachusetts, United States - Inc-BW-H-26-O ...
TTTTCGCTGCTGACGTTGCCGCGGGTGTGGGTACGCGGGCAAGTGACTTGGCGCAAAACGGACAAGAGTTTTGGCATTCGTTTTGATGCGGCCGATGAGCGCCGGCAGCGCTTAAAGGAATGGATCGTGGCCTATCTAGAGGGGTAGAGAAAACTAGTCGCGACGGCCCGTGCTCATCATTTCTTATTTCTTGTAAAACCAGCCTCGTTCAACGACTCTCGTTCTAAGACTCTCGTTGTACCATCCTTAATTAGACCAGACATTTTTTAAAACCAGACGGTTTGAAGCAGACGTTTGTGGCGCGGTTACAATGGCGGCGTGAGTTCTTCGTCGGCCACGGTTACTCCTGAAAAGCCCTCAGTTTCGGACGTGCGGCGATTCTCGCTACGCGAGCGAATTCTATTGTGGCTCATCAGCTGGGCGAGTTACCTGGCGATTTCGCTGATTGGGCCGACGCTCCGGTATTGCATTTCGTGGGAGGAAGCGCCGGCGCAAGCGGATGCGACCTATGAAAAGCGGGTGATTTATTCCTTCTGGCACCGGGCGGTGTTTGCGAGCGCGTGGTTATGGAGAGATGCCGGGATCGCGGTGATGGTAAGCCGCAGTTTCGACGGGGAGTACATTGCCCGGACGATCGAAAAACTGGGCTTTGTGGCCGTACGGGGATCGAGCAGCCGCGGCGGGGCGAGCGGGTTGCTTGGGTTGAGAGGCCAGCTAGAACAGGGCAACCTGGTGGCATTTACGATTGATGGGCCGCGCGGTCCAAAGGATGTGGCGAAACCGGGGCCGGTGCTGCTGGCGCGAGCCAGCGGAGCGCCGATGGCGGCATTCTATGTGGCGCTCAGCGATTGCTGGGTGCTGAACACGTGGGATGCGATGACGATCCCGAAGCCGTTTTCGAAGGCGCTGGTGCGGTTCAGCGCGAAGATACCGGTTCCCGATGAAAGCGGCGGCAAAGAGGGCGATGCGATAGACGCGCGGATGACGGAGTATCAAGGGAAACTGCAGGCGGCGCTCGAGCGCGTCACAGGTTTTGCCGAGGAGCATGTGGCGGAGGTGGGCTCGGCGGAGTTTCCGGTCATCAACAGTCATCAAGAGTCATCAAGAGAATAGGATCAAGAGATCGGACCAAGAGATAGGGTCGGAGGTAGAGTCGACAGCCAGCGTTTGACTTTGAGTCGCGTGCCCGATAAATTTAGCGGGCTGCGGTAATTGTTCTTTCTCAAATTGGGTTCGCGCATGATCGTAGGCCGGCGAAATGCCGGCGCTATGGGAAGCGGGTGAAAATCCCGCGCTGCCGCGCAACTGTAAGCGAGGACACCGCAACCGGTCACTGGGACATCCTGAAAAGGAAAACCTGGGAAGGCCGATTGCAGCAACCGGATGCTGGGCATGCTCATCGAGCGTGCGCACATTCTGACTCGCAAAGCCAGGAGACCGGTGCGAACCATCCACATAACCCTTTCGCGTGATAAAGGAGACGTGCATGCGTTGCTCTCGTGTATTTGCCGGTATTTCTTTCTTGCTGGCCACCTGTCTGGTGGCTGTTGCATCCGTTGAAATCAAAATCAAAGTTGTCGATCCTCAGGGCGCGGTGGTCGCGGGCGCGCAGGTGCAGTTGCTGAAGGCGGACAAGCCGGCGCCGGCGGCGGTGCTCAACACGTCGGCTGAGGGAGTGGCGGTTTTTCGCGTGGCGGTGTCCGGTGCTTACCGGGTGCAGGTACTGGCGGCGGGGTTCGCGGTGGAAACGGCGGAGCTTTCGCCAACTGACGAAAACTTGACGGTCACGCTTAGAGTGGCGAGTGCGGCGGAAACTTTGGTGGTGACGGCGACACGAACCCTGGTTCCAAGCGAGGCTGCGGGGGCCGAGGTGGACACGCTGAGTGGCGGGCAGTTGGAGACGATGCAGCCGATTGCGGCGGACGATGCGATGCGTTTTTTGCCGGGCGCGGTCGTGAATACGGCGGGGCAGCGCGGTGGAATTTCGTCTCTGTTTGTTCGCGGCGGGGAATCGACTTACAACAAAGTGATTGTCGATGGGGTGGCGGTGGATAATCCGGGAGAGACGTTCGACTTTGGAACGTTGCCTCTGGGACAAGCGGACCGTCTGGAATTTGTGCGTGGCGCGCAGAGCACGCTGTACGGCTCAGATGCGATGACGAGCGTGGTGCAGGTGTGGACGCGGACGGGGAGCACTCCGGTGCCAGAACTCAGCTTTGGCGCGGATGGAGGAAACTTTGGAACGGCGAGCGGATATGCATCGCTGGCGGGCGCATATCGGCATTTCGATTACAACTTCTTCGGGAACCAGTTCAATACCAACGGACAGGGTGTGAATGATGCCTATTCGGATTCGCTGCAGGGCGCGAATGTTGGAGTGGCGATTACGGACAAGGTGGGACTGCGGTTGCGGGTTCGTCACTCCAATAGTTATACGGGCGTGCCGGGGGAGTGGGACTTTAATGGCGATCCAGTCCTGGAGCCGAACCCGAGCGAATGGTCGCATCAGAACAATCTTCTGGGCAGTGTGGAACTCGACGTCAACATGCCTTCGGGCTGGCAGCACAAGCTCACGGGCTTCGATTATCTGTACCGCTATACCGATGTGAACCTGAGTACCAATCCTGATAACTATGATGACTTTCTGGCGCATGTCTACGACCACATCAATCGCGTGGGATTTGAATATCAGGGTGATTACCTGGAACGGACGTGGGCGCACACGACATTTGGGTATCGCATCGAAAATGAAAATGGAGTGATTGGCGACCTGCTGTATCCGCCATCGACTTCGGGGCAGCGATTGGAACAGGACGCATATCTGCAACAGCAGCTCACGCTGGGCAGGCTCTCGGTGATCGCCGGCGGGCGTTTCGTTCATAACAGCCTTTACGGCAATACGGGCGTGCCACGGGTTGCGCTGACGCTGTTGGCGCGGCGTGGCGGAGAATTTTTGTCAGAGACACGCTTGCGTTTTTCTTACGCGACGGGATTCATGGAGCCGGCGCTGTATGAGACTTTTGCGCATCTCCCCTACTATGTCCCGAACCCTGGGCTTTTGCCGGAGCGGACGCGAGCCTTCGAAGCGGGTTTCCAGCAGAAATTATTCGCCGGCCGCTGGGCGCTGGATGCGACCTACTTTAACAATCTTTTCCACGATCAGATTGAGGCCGCGCCCAACCAGGAACCATATGAAGGTTACCCGCCGGATACCCTCTATCAGTTTTTCAACGTGCAAAAATCTCTTGCGCATGGAGCGGAAGTGGTTCTGCAGGGGAAAATCTGGAAAAAATTGTCCCTGAACACAGCCTATACATATCTCTCGACCAAGTATTTGGAAGCTCCGCTTTGCACTCCGGCGAATTTTTGCGATCCGGTTTATGACACGGGAAATCCTTTACTTCGCCGTCCCAAGCATTCTGCGACTACGTTCTTCGATTATTTGGGAACGCGATGGGGCGCGAGCCTGGGTGGAAGTTTCGTGGGACGGCGTCCGGATTCCGACTTCGACGGCCTCGGATTCAATCACGCTGCTGGATACGCTCGCGTGGATCTTGGCGGATGGTATGCGATCAGGCCGCGCGTAACGGCTTATGTGGCGGTGCAGAATGCGCTCAACGATCACTACAACGAAGTGGTGGGATATCCGGCGTTGACGGCGAACTTTCGGGCGGGGGTGAGGTTCCGGATCGGAGGCGAGTAGCTACTGGCGGCTGCCAGCGGTTCTGGGCTCGTCGTTCGATTCGAGGTCATCTGAATTAAGATCGGCTGAATTAAGACCGGCCGAATTAAGATCGGCGTTCGAAGCAGGACGACGAGGAGGGCTGGAAATTGCTCCGCGCTTGTAGCGGTGGCGCACTTCCTGAAGTTTCTGAACCTCTTGTTCGCCGAGTGGTTGCTCATTGCCGAGGAGGTGGGTGACCAGGGCGATTTTCGCGAAGTGCTCTACGGTTTCCATTTTCATGTAGGCACTTTCGAGCGAGGATCCGAATGTGACCACGCCGTGATTGGCCATCAGGATGGCCTCGTGGTGGGGAATGAGAGGCTCAAGAGCGTCGGTGAGTTCGGGTGTGCCGGGAGTACCGTAGCGCGCGAGCGGGATCGAACCGAGGCCAACGACGACCTCGCACACGAGCGGGCGATTGAGGTCGAGTCCGGATGCGGCAAATCCGGTGGCGGTTGGCGGGTGGGCATGGACGATGCCACGCACATCGGGACGCAGCTGGTAAATCAGCAGATGCATGCCGATTTCGCTTGAAACCCTGCGTTTGCCGGCAAGACGCTTTCCCTCCATATCGACAATCACCATGTCGGAAGCGCGCATTCTGCCCTTGCTGGTACAGGTGGGCGTCACGAGCAGGCGCTTATCGTCGAGACGCACCGACAGGTTTCCGTCGGTAGCGGCGACGAATCCGCTTTCGTGCAGCATACGGCCGTACTGCACAATTGCGAGACGATGCTTCTTGTCCCTAGCCATAGAAACCCGAGGGGCTATGTTACCGCACGATTTCGAAACGATACAACCGCTAATTGGTCAAAAACTGTAAAATTCGGCGGATGACAAGGCAACTGGTCAAACTTGCACTTGCGAGTGTGTTTTGTTGTGGCGTTGTTTCCGCGCAAACGGCGAAAGACGCGGCGCGCGAATGGCGGGTTGCTCATGAAGAGCAGATACTTCGGGAGTTCACGGGGTTGCTTTCGATTCCTAACGTTGCGGAGGATAAGGCGAACATTCGCCGCAATGCGGATACGCTGGTGGGGATGCTGGAGCAGCGTCATGTGGCAGCAAAACTGCTGGTGGCGGGCGATGCGAATCCGGTGGTCTATGGGGAGATCAAGACGGCGGGAGCCAAACGGACGATTGTCTTTTATGCACACTATGACGGCCAGCCGGTTACTCCGGAGGAATGGGATTCGAAAGCGCCATTCACGCCGGTGACGCGCGCGGTGAATGGAGAAACACGCATTTATGCCAGGTCGTCTTCCGATGATAAGGCGGCAATTCTGGCCCAGCTAACGGCGCTTGATGCGCTGCAGGCCGCACATATTCCACTGAGGGCGAATCTGCGCTTTGTTTGGGAAGGCGAGGAGGAAGCGGGTTCGACCCATTTTCGCGAGGTGCTGGAAAAATATCACGATGAACTTGGCGGGGATGTCTGGCTCATCTGTGACGGGCCGGTTGATCAGAGTGGACGTCAAAGCGTGGTATTTGGCGCGCGCGGCGTAACGCATCTGGAGATTACGGTTTATGGGCCCAATCGCGAACTACACAGCGGACATTACGGGAACTGGGCTCCGAATCCTGCGATGATGCTGGCACAATTGCTGGCTGGGATGAAAGATGCGACGGGCCGAGTGCTGATTCCACACTTTTATGACGGCGTTGTTCCGCTGAGCGCACTTGAGAAACAGGCCATTGCAGATGCGCCGCGAAACGAAGAGAAGCTGCGGGTGGAGTTCGGGCTGGGGCATACCGACGGCGGCGGACAATCCCTGTTAGCGGTGCTGAATGAGCCTACGCTGAATATCGATGGGTTCTCGTCAGCGCGGACAGGAAGCAAAGCGAACAATGTTATTCCTTCGACTGCGACGGCCGACATCGATCTGCGGCTGGTCAAGGGGCTGGACTGGAAGACGCAGCAGCAGCGCGTGGTGGATTACATTGCGGCGCAGGGATATTTTGTCACCGGTACTGCGCCGGACAAAGCGACGCTGGTCGAACATCCCCGCGTGGCCTTTGTGAAGCTGGATGCGGTTGGGTATAACGCGGTGCGAACTCCAATGGATCTGCCGATCTCGCAGGAGGTGATTGCGGTGGTAGAAAGCGCGCGCGGGGCGGTGGTGAAGCTGCCGACGATGGGCGGAAGCGTGCCGCTGGAGATGATCGAGCAGACGCTGCGGACGCCGACGATCACCGTCCCAATTGCAAACTACGACAATAACCAGCACTCCGCGAACGAGAACATCCGGCTGCAGAATTTGTGGGATGGGATTGAGACGATGGCGGCGCTGGAGACGATGGAATAGATGCAGCGTTTCGCTTGCCGTGAGGTTCTCGCCCTCGAGCGGCGAACTCAGAACGGCCGTCCTCAGCGCGGCCGTGCTGGAACCTATAATCTCCTCAATGCTGGTATCGGAATTTCACTACGATCTGCCGCTGGAACGGATTGCGCAGGAGGCCTTGGCGGACCGCGCGGCGTCGCGCATGCTGCATGTGGATCGGCAGAGCGCCGATCCGTTGGGCGGTTGGCGAGACCGGAGTTTTCGTGAGTTTCCCGGCTTACTTCGGCCGGACGACCTGGTGGTGATCAACAACACGAGAGTTTTTCCGGCAAGGCTGTATGGCCGGCGCAGCGGGGAACGTGCGCAGTCTGTGAGCGCACGGAATCCCGCGGCGCGAGATTTTCTTCGCGGGCGGGTTGAGGTCCTGCTGACTCGCCAGTTGTCGGAGGATCCGAATGAGTGGGAGTGCCTGGTGCGGCCGGGGCGAAAGATTGGCGTTGGAGAAAAATTGTATTTTGACGGGCGGGACGAGGGAGACACACCCGAGCTGGAAGCGCAGGTGACCGGGCGAGGCGGCTTTGGAGAGCGGCATATCGTTTTCGCGCCGGTTCGAGATTTTTTTGCCCGGGTCGAGCGTATCGGGCATGTTCCGCTTCCGCCCTACATCGATCGCGACGACAGTGCCGCGGACCGAGATCGCTACCAGACGGTCTATGCAAGAGCGCGCGGGTCGGTGGCGGCTCCGACGGCGGGATTGCACTTCACGCCGGAGATTCTGGAGCAGATTCGCGGGCGAGGGATTGAAATTGCGGAGATCACGCTGCATGTGGGGCTGGGGACGTTTCAGCCAGTGCGAGTAGAAAAGGTCGAGGACCACAAGTTGCATCGTGAGTGGTATGAGATTTCGGCAGAGGCGGCGCGGGCGATTAATCGGGCGAAAGCAGAGGGACGCCGCGTAGTGGCGGTGGGGACGACCACGGTTCGCACGCTGGAGTATGCGGCGCGGCTGGCAGAGGAGCAAGGCGGGGAGCGGGGCGAGGACCGAGACCTGGGAGATCAAGCTCAAGAGGAGCGAGTTCAGGCGGGGCGAGGTGAGGCGGACGCGTTTATTTATCCGGGCTATGGTTTTCGCATTGTGGACGCGTTGCTGACGAATTTTCATCTTCCGGAATCCACGCTGTTGATGCTGGTGTGCGCGCTTGGAGGAAAGGAAAGAGTGATGGCTGCTTACCGGCATGCGGTCGAGGCGGAGTACCGCTTCTACTCCTATGGGGACTGCATGTTCGTGGAGTAGAGTTCGGCTTGCTCATTTTGGCGACTGCGATTCGAAGCAGGTAGACTTAGTCTGAAGATGATCCGCATTGTCATTCACGCTACACGGCTTATGATCGTGGTTGCTGCTCTGGGAGCGATTCTCGCGGCGCAGACACAACCGGCGGCACAGCCGAAGATCAAGACCCCTGGCAGTCCCGTAAAAAACAACGACGATTCTCAGCTGTACCGCAATGCCGCTTTTGGGTTTCGCTATCAGATTCCGTATGGCTGGGTGGATCGAACCAAGAGCATGCAAGAAGGAGCTGAGGCGGGCAAAGGGGAAGTGTTGCTGGCGGCGTTCGAGCGCCCTCCCGAGGCCACGGGGGAGACGGTCAACTCGACGGTAGTGATTGCGTCGGAGAGCGCCGCTTCTTATCCGGGACTGAAGCGAGCCGAGGACTTTTTGGGTACCCTCACCGAACTCGCAACCTCGGAAGGGTTCAAAGCCAGCGGGGAACCTTACGCACTGGATGTAGAGTCGCGGCAACTTGTGCGTGCCGATTTCGTCAAGCAGATCTCCGATAAACTCACCATGCACCAGTGCACGCTGGTGTTGCTGGCGAAGGGGCAGATCGTCTCGTTCACTTTTATCGCGGGCGGCGAAGATGAACTGGACGAGATCATGGATGGGCTGCATTTTGGCGCGGCGAAGGCCTCCGCGCATTAAGGGTTTCTTTCCGAAACGTGACTTGAGGCGAGCCACGCAGGAGCCAGGAAACGACATCCCTAAGAGCAACAAAAACCGCCGTTTATCGTCTCGATTCCAGCCTCGAATTACATCCTGTTTGTGGTAAAATAAAGCAAGCTCAGCTGACAGCTAAATAGCAGAAAATTCAATAAGTTGAGGGTCGCCTGAGCAGTCCCGGAATCGTCCCTTGGTGCGGGTGATCGATCCGGGTCCAGCATCAGTTTTCACGGAGCAGAATGGCCACGAAAGAATTGCAAGCCGAACTCGCCGAGTCTAAGAGCGCTGACGCAAAGAGCGTCGATGCGACGAGCAAGAACGGCAAACCGATCAACGGTGATTACACAGCCGACTCGATCAAAGTACTGGGCGGCATGGAAGCGGTACGCAAGCGTCCCGCGATGTACATTGGCTCGACCGGCGAGCTGGGTCTGCATCATCTGGTATACGAAGTCGTCGATAACTCGGTTGACGAGGCCTTAGCCGGGCACGCCGACAAGATCGACGTGACCATCCACAGCGATAACTCGATCACGGTAGTCGATAACGGGCGCGGCATTCCGGTCGATAACATGACCCTGGAAAACGGCGAAATACTTCCCGCCGCGCAAGTCGTGATGACGACGCTGCATGCGGGCGGCAAGTTCGACAGCAACTCCTACAAAGTTTCGGGTGGATTGCACGGAGTTGGGGTTAGTTGCGTCAACGCGCTTAGCGAAGAACTTGATCTCGAAATCTGGCGCGACGGTTTTACGTGGGAGCAGACATACTCGAAGGGCGAAGCCACCAGCAAGTTAAGAAAAACGGGTGCGGCGAAGATCAAGACGGGCACGAAGGTCCACTTCGTTCCGGACAAGACGATCTTCACGACCACGGTCGAATACAACTTTGACACGCTGTCGCAGCGGCTACGCGAGCTGGCGTTTCTTAACAAAGGCCTGATCATTACGCTCACGGACGAGCGCCAGTCCGATTCGAAAACGGGTGAAGCGAAGCGCGCCGAGTTCAAGTACAACGGCGGCATCGCCGAATTCATCAAGCATCTGAATCGCGGAAAACAAACGCTCCATGACAAGCCCATCTACATGGAAGCCGACAAAGACCAGGTGCACATTGAAATCGGTTTGCAGTACAACGATGCGTATTCGGAATCGGTTTTCAGTTTTGCCAACAACATCAACACCGTCGACGGAGGCACGCATCTCTCGGGCTTTCGCACGTCGCTGACCCGAACCATTAACTATGCCGGGCAGCAGATGGGGTTGTTCAAGGATGTAAAAGAAAATTTGACTGGAGATGACGTCCGCGAAGGGCTGGTGGCTGTGATCAGCGTCAAACTGCCGCAGCCGCAGTTTGAAGGACAGACCAAGGGCAAGCTGAATTCCGATATCGCCGGCATTGTGCAGGCGGTAGTCAACGAGAAGCTGGGAGCGTTCTTTGAGCAGAATACGGCGGTTGCCCGCAAGATCATCAACAAGGCAATCGATGCTGCCCGCGCCCGTGAAGCGGCCCGCAAAGCCCGCGATCTGACGCGGCGCAAAGGTGCGCTCGACGGCGGCGGACTGCCGGGTAAACTGGCCGACTGTTCGGAGCGCGATCCGAATCGATGCGAGCTTTTTCTGGTGGAGGGCGAATCCGCAGGCGGGACGGCGAAACAGGGCCGGGACCGAAGATTTCAGGCCATCCTGCCGCTCAAGGGAAAGATTCTGAACGTGGAGAAGGCGCGCTACGACAAGATGCTGGCGCACGAAGAAATTCGAGCGATGATCACGGCGCTGGGCACGGGCATCTCGAAAGAAGATTTCGATCCGACGAAAGTGCGTTACGGCAAAATCATTCTGATGACGGATGCCGATGTCGACGGCTCGCACATCCGGACATTATTGCTCACGTTCTTCTTTCGACACATGCAGGAATTGATCAAGCGCAGCAATGTCTACATCGCACAGCCTCCGCTATTCGGCATTAAGAAAGGCAAGACGCACCAGTACATCAAGAACGAACACGAGTTCGTCAAGGTGATGGTGAAGCGCGCCTCAGAGGGACTGATCATTCGGTATGGCGAGGGTGCTGCCAAACTCGAAGGGGCGGCGCTGACCAAGTTCATCACGGTGCTGAACGAGTATCTGGGGTACCTGGACAGGCTGAACAAGCGCATCCGCGAAGAACAGATTACTTCGCTGCTGCCGAAGCTGGATTTAGCCAAGCGCGCCGATTTTGAAGGCGACAAGAAGACTCCGCCGAAGAAGATTGAGAAGCTGGAGAAGGAACTCAAGCGCCTGCAAAAAGACCTGAAGCTGAAGAGCGTGGAGACGCGATTTGACGAAGAGCACAATCTTTGGGAGCTGCACTTCGTGAATGGGCAGGGTGCAGAGCACCTCATCAACTGGGAGCTGGCCTCGACTCCTGAATGCCGGCAGCTGATCACGAAGTTCAAGCAAATTGAGGAATATCTCAAGCCTCCATTTATGATCGAGAGCCTTCCGAAAGCTGCCAAGGCGGCGAAACCGGCAGAGGGTGAGGGGAAGAGCGAAGACGAGGGTGAGAACGAAGATGAAAATCTGAGCGCCGGCGAGAACGAAGAAGCCGAGAGAGCGCAGAGGAAATCAGGCAAGCCTGCGGCGCGGCGCGCGAAGGAGCCGGAGATTGTCGAGAAAAACACGCCCCGTGAACTCTTCGATTACGTATTGAATGAAGGCCGCAAGGAATACATCGTCCAGCGCTACAAGGGCCTGGGAGAAATGACGGCAGAGCAGTTGTGGGAAACGACGATGGATCCGGAGCGCCGTACGCTTTTGCAAGTGAGGCTGGAAGATATCGCGGAGTGTGAAACCATCTTCACCACGCTGATGGGTGAAGACGTGGAATCGCGCAGAAAATTCATCGAAGACAATGCGCTGGATGTGAAGAACCTGGATATCTAGCTCGGATACAAGGTTCTCGTCGCGCTAGTGAGTGGAACCGTATCTCACCTCGGGATAAGTACGGTCGAACAAGACCCAGAGCGCTCCGATTACGGCGAATACCAGGTAGCTACCTTCTGGTCCGACCGAACCGCCGGTCAGCCAATCGGGACCGTGGAAACTGGAATTGAGCAAATGGCCGGGTAGCATGGCTCCGCTGTCGGGAACGGAGAAGAGGTAGCTTTCGCTCCAATCCCACGCCATGTGAAAGCCGATGGCCCACCACAAGTCGCCGGTGCGTCGAAGGGTGAGACATAAGAAAAAGCCGATGAATCCGGCGGCCACCAAGCCGGTTTTTGCTTCGCCCGGATTGGCGCCGTGAATGGCGCCGAAGGCGAGAGAAAGCAGCGCAGCAGCCGGCCAGAAATTCATTCCCTGCGCCAGGACCCACTGCGAGTAGCCACGCAACAGGAAATCTTCAAAGAGTCCGGTGAGCAAGAAAAACACGGCGTAATATGCGGCAAATCTCCAGATGCGAGTTCCGTGCAGAGAGAATGAGCCGAACTCGAACACTCCGGCGAAACGCAGAGCCAGTATCAGGACGCTGACCGATACAATCCCCCAGAGTGAACCGACCCAGAAATTGCGTCGGAAGGCTTGGCGGGTGGGCAGGCCGAAGGTGCGGAAGGGCAGTCCTTCGATACGAGCCATGACGAACGCGGGCAGAACGGCGGCGAGCATCATGGCGGATTCGGTCATCATGCGCCACCAGAGATCATCGACGCCGGAGCGCAGCGAAAGTAGCAGCCAGCCTTCTATCTGGAAAACCACAAACACGATTGCCAGATAAATGAGCCAGCGTGTGCCGGGATAGATTCCATTGGGGCCGACAAAGACGCTGCGCAAAGGAGACTCATGGCGAGCGACCGTAGCCGGCTGATGAGCGGGAACGGCGGCAACAACGAGATCGTCTGCGGCGGTTACCGAGGCGTTCTCGGCTGGGCCGGATGGGGGCGGACTCTGCCAGGAAGGTTGATCGGTCGCGATTGGCGGCGCTGGTTCGGGGGAAAGACCTGACTGGGGTTTGTTATCCATCATCGTCCCGGACATGGTAAAACACTCGGTCTGACCAATCCACAAGAGTTGCGCCGACTTTTCCATCACGATGGTTTTCGCGCGCCGCAGTTTATCGCGGCGGGGCTGCTGCTGATCTATCTGCTGCAGTGTGTCTGGCTGCAGCGTGTGCAAACGCTGCGTTCGTCGGTGGCGGACTCCGACCAGGCGCTGCGGATTTATCAGGGCCTAGAACAGTGGAAGGGCGGACCGATCGCGGGAACTCCGCAATCATTGCGTTCGGAAGCTATTACCGGATTGGCGTCGGCTGGGAGAGCCGGACAACTTCGCGTGCGCGATGGTTACGATGAGGACCGATCGCCGCTTTATTATCTGGTTTCTGCCGCGCCGCTGCTGGTGAGTGGTGGATTGCGGCTGCCGCAATCTTTTCAACCGTATATTGCGGGAACGCCATACCTCTTTTTCGGAGTGATGCTGGGAGCTTCGCTGTGGTATGTTGCGCGCCGACTCTACGGCGATGCCGGCGGATATATTGCGCTGGTGCTCTACTGCTTTTCGCCGGCCATGATTGTGAATGTTGCCGACACTCAGAGCAGGGGAGAAATGGGAGCAGTATGGGGGGCGTTCGGGTGCGTCTTCACCGCGATTGCGGTGGCGCACACCCTTTATGCTCCACGAGAAGTTGTGTTGTGGAACTGGCGGCGCATTCTGCTTCTGGGATTGTCGCTGGGTCTGGCGGCGGGCAACCAGTTTTCGTTGGGTATGCTGGCGGTGGTGATTCTGCCACTCATGCTGTGGGTGGCTCCAGTGCGACCGGGCGCCGTGACTGCGATCTGGATTACGGCGCTGGGCTTCGCTGTGGTCCTGTTGCTGGGCTGCTATTTTTTTGAGCCGAAACTGTTCCTGGGGGGAATGCTACACGCGCGCTGGATCGACTTCGAGCCTGCCGCGTTCGGCGTGGCAGTTTCGTACCGCAATGCTTTGCAGGCCATCTTCGCGGGCAGCCCGCCGATGATGATCGCGCTACCGGTGACGTTGATCGCTTACTTTGGATGGAAGCGCGCACGTTATTTTGGCAATAGTGCTCCGCTGATGATTGCCGCGCTGCTGCTGATTTCGAGTTTGGGTGCTCCGAGTTTTCCAGGACAGGGATTTCGTTTGACGCTGCTCGTGTTCCTGTTCGTCTTCGCCGGTGGAGTGTTTGCAGATCTGCTGGAAAGCCGGGAAAGGCCTCTGGTGACGGCTGGATTATGCGGATTGCTGGGGGCTTCTGCCCTCTTGAATCTGTTGCAATTGTGGCGCGCTGCGCTGATTCGGTAGCTTCAGTTCTGTTGGATTCACGAATGATGCGGCGCCGGAATCGTGGGAGACGGGGCGAGCGTGTGTTCAGGGGTAAAATAAATAGTTGTGGTTCAATCCTTGCACGAGATTGAAATGGAATCATGGGCTCTTCAATGCAGACTTCAAGCACGCAGCCGACAACGACGAAGACTATCTATGTAACTCGCACGGGGTTGCCACTCAGTTTTCAGCTGGAGTGGCCGTTTCGCCATGCTACATCCGGCGCAGACTTCGACGTGCTTCATACGGCCATTTCTCTGGAGAACTCGGGTGGATTGCGCGCTCTGGTGGCGGTGAATCTTTCCGCGACGCTGCGCGAGGTGCTGCCTTCGCTGGAAGCGAAAGACACGGAAGCCGCTGTGATCAATGCCTTGCGCAAGGAAGTCGACCAGAAACAGACGGAGTTTGTGAAGTCGGGCAAACTGGTGCCGCTGCCGCTGTCGAGCCGGCATTACAACTTCAAGCAGAAGCGGTGGGTCTTTGGCCACGCCACTGACGAAGAGATCGCGGACATGATCGCGCGAAAAGTTTATTGGCAGACACAGTTGGTGAGCGGAGAGGTATGGCTGGGCGATCCGATTGAGGCCCTCTACCTTGATACCAGCGTGGAGCACTTTGTTGAAATCGCGGCTGGCGTCGCGTCACAAGGACTCTTCACCCTAGCGGGGCGCAACGCCACTGCCCTTCCCGCCTTAATGGGGCAAAACGACCGCTTCGAAGCGGAGATGGCGGAAGCTGTCCATCAGCTTGAAGAGAAGCACGCTTTCGAGCGCGGCTAGGATCCTTCCCTCAGGAAGGCCGTATATAGCGTGTGTTCATATCGGCGTCTTCACATCGACCGACTGCCAGACCACACTTAGTCAGGTCCAGTACACATTCGGCTACCTACATTGGTGGCGCTCACTACTTATTAAGTGACTTAGTCAAGTTTATTGTTGACTTACAAAAACTGTCAAAGGTACGATGTCGAATACTATGTTTTACTTTGCACTTATATCGAACCCTGGAGCTATCCGTCATGATAGAAGTACAGTTGTACGAAAGCGAAGAGAGAACCTTCGGAGAGTTTCGCCGGAAGGTGCGCGCGGCTGAAGTTCTTTCAGCGGCGATGCAGCGGTTATTGCAAACCATTCACTTCAACGGCCGCTTGAGCGTAGTTGTACAGAATGGGGAAGTGCTCAAATCCGGTTACGAGGAGGGTTACTTCCGGCAGGCAGAATCGCGAATCAGCTCGCGGTTGCAATGACCGCCTGCTGAGCCGAAGAAGTTAACTAAATAGCACAAACGGGTCATCGTAAGAGAAACGAGCCCCTGGCCGAGAAATCGGTACAGGGGCTTTTTTGTTGTTCTGGAAACATTGTCATTTTTCATACGGAGAAGAAAACATGAACTTCATAGGTAGGATGGAAGGCCCCGAAATCCAGGTCGAACTGAAGTATTGCGAGCGGTGCGGCGGATTGTGGCTGCGTCCGCAGGGAACTCGAGGAGTGTATTGCGCCGGTTGCCAGGCTTGTTTGGCGGCGGTGCCAACGCGGGCTGAAACGCCGCGCCAGCGGAAGCGAGGCAAAGCGCGGGCGCGGGCGGTGGAGGCCGTGAAGGATGTTGCGTGCTCAGGCTGTATCGAGAATCTTCAAGGCGTGGCTGAGATGGAGGTGAGGGCATGACGCGACTACAGGCGATCAACGAATCAACGGGCGCATCAACATCAATGGGATGGAGTTTGATGGGGCAAGCGGAGCTGCCACCATCGGTGCTGTTTGGCGAGACTGATTTGTGGCCCTATCGCAGACGTACAGTAGCGCTGCTGCGGCGTTATGCGCGGGCATCGGTTGAAGTGGGAAGACTGCCGTCGCTGCTCGGGCGGGAATTTTTCCGGACGCGGGTGACCTCGTACAGGATGGGGAGTTTTGAAGACGTCGTCATTTTCGTCACCGATATGGAACGTGCGATCGAGAAACTGGGGGGAATCGAGAAAAAATTGCTGGCGATGAATGTCATTGAGGAATACGACATCCTCGAAGTGGCCCGCTTGCTCGACTGCACGCCCAGAAATGTGAGACGCCTATTGCAGGGGGCGCTCGACGAGCTTTCACGAATCCTGCTTGCGGGTGGTTTATTGGAGGAACTGCCATCGGTCGACGGGAACCGGGAAAGTTGTCAAGAGCGCAAAAACTGGAATTTCGACGTAAGTGACTCAAAGGAGGGCGGAAATAAATCCGGGAAATATGTCCGTCTGCCCCCCGTGATTTGATATCCTGAATATAAGAGTCAAGAAAATAACTCTAGAGGGCGCGACTTTAAACCGCGCCCTTTTTCTATTTGGCCCGGACGGCGAGGCATGCAGGCGGGATCAGCCTGTCGAGATCGCGTAAAATCGGAATCAACCTGGATGCGAGTTGCAGAACTGTGCGACAGGTAGGCCAACTCCCGGCATGGACATAACCTGGATCACGGAACGTGTTGCGTTAGGCGGCGGCATTTGGAACGCGCGCAACATGGAAGAGCTGGCGAGCTTCGGCCTGACGCACATCATCAACATGCAAATTGAGTTTGACGACCGGCCATTGGCAGAGCCGCTGGGGATTCGCGTGTTATGGAATCCGGTCGACGACGATTTCCTGCCGAAGCCGGCGGCGTTGCTGGCGCGGGGCGTCGATTTTGCTTTGGAAGCACTGCAGGATCCGCGCGCGCGGCTTTACATCCACTGCGCTGCAGGGGTGCATCGAGCTCCGATGATGGCGCTGGCGTTATTATGTGCCGAGGAGTGGGGAATCGAGGAGGCCATGGCGCTGATCGAAGCGCGCCGGCCTGTGGTCGACTTTGCCGAAGTGTATGTGGCGAGCGTACGGCGGTTTCTGGAAACGCGAGTGGGGCCCGGGGCGGAGAAGTCCGGAGTGCAGGGCCCAGACTGACATTCGCGTTGCGCCGGGAGGAAATATGCGAAACGCGCGCCGCTCAGCAGAGCGGCTTTCTTATTGGTCCGAGCCAGGGTTGTACGCGCTCACGAGGAGAGAAACAGGAATGCCCAGATCGTTCGCAGAAAATAACACGAGTTTCCCGAGGATGGCGAATACGGTGATTTCGCTGGTGCTAACTCTGTTGGTCGTATTGGCGATACCCGCAAGCTCGTACGCGCAAGGGCCAGCACTGACAACGATCAGCAGCACCGTTTACCGAGCCGATGGAACAGCCGCTGAGGGTACGGCGCTTATTACCTGGCCGTCGTTCGTGTCGGCGGACGGATACGCGGTGACGGCCGGCAATCTGGCGATCACATTGGGACCCGAGGGCGCGTTTGTCGCGCAATTGGTACCGAATGTGGGTGCGACTCCAGCGGGGACTTACTACGTTGTCGTCTTCCAGCTCGATGACGGAACCGTGCGGACGGAATATTGGGCAGTAACATCAACATCGCCGACGACGATTGCCGCTGTGCTTACGACTCCTGGTACCGGACTGGGAAACCTCGCTGCCACGCAGCAGTACGTGAATGCAGCGGTGGCGCCTCTGGCGATCGACGCCACCGTGGTGCACCTTGCCGGAGCGGAAACCATAACGGGCACGAAGCAATTTGTTGTGCCTCCGTCGCTTCCGGCACCGGTCGGACAATATGACGCGGCGAACAAGGGGTATGTCGACGAGGCGGTAGAGGACGTGGGTTCGGGAGACTATGTCCCGCTTGCGGGTGGCACCATGACTGGGCCACTTACACTGTCTACGGATCCAGCCGCGCCTTATCAAGCGGCGGACAAGAATTATGTGGACAATGGTCTTGTAGCTAAGGCCAACGTGGTAAGTGGGGTAGTTCCTACGGCGGAATTGGGCGCGGGCGTGGCCAGTTCGGCAACTTGCCTGAACGGCAATTCTACATGGGGATCCTGCGGCGGCGGTGCGCCGGCTGGCATCACTTATGCCACGACGGCGTTGAATTGGACGCAGACTCTATCCAGCCCACTAACTGGAGGATCACCGGTTACAGTCACACTTACACCGTGTCCGGTCGGCATTGACACAACCAGCGGCGCAGGGTATCAAGTTTATCTCTCTGGTGGAGGAAACAGCGAAGCGGTCAACGTTGTCACTGCCACCGGAGGTTGTACATCGGGAGCTGCATCGGGCACGGTTACATTCACTCCGTCTTATTCTTATGCGGCCGGATACAGCATCGGCTCAGCTTCTTCGGGAATTCAGGAAACACTGAACGCTGCTTGCGGTGTAAATCCGACCACTTACAAGAACAGCCAATGTAACGTCACAATCCCTGCCAACGGCCCGTACAGTTCTGTCAACACTTACAATGTCAATGGAACGATCTATCTGCACTCCAACCAATCTGTTTTGAGTGCATACGGAACATCGTTAAACTGCGTTGGGCGCGGCGCGTGCCTGCAAGTCGGCGATCTATTGAGCTCGACGGACTTCACAGACAATACCGTTTCTGGCCTGACATTTCGCTCACCGGTGAACCTGTCGTCAAACCCGTCATTTGCCGGAGTTGCGATCACGCAAACGCAAAGGACATCCCAGGTCACGACTATCACGACGGCTAGTGCCCACGGCTTTCGCGTAGGTGACATGGTGACGATCATGTTTACCGACAACAGCAACTATTGGGGCGACGCCATGATCACGGCGGTCCCCAGTGCAACGACATTCCAGTATGCACACAGCGGCCCGAACATTGCTGCACAAGTCAGTCCCGGCGTGGTCGCATTGGACTATGTTGCTATATTAGATAACGCCATGGATACGCATTTGATCGACATTTCTTATGACAAGGTCGGAGAAGCGGGCAGCTTTAACAACTTCTTCGATATATGGGATGACGAGAACGCATCGATCGATCATTTCAACAACCAGGCGATATCGCTGAATGACAGCGCGAACTGGACGGGATCGTTCGTCTTCTCGTCGGGCAACCAGAGCCATCAGGTTGCTCCCGTCATAACGCTCCGCGACTCCACGATCACCGCCAATTACTCGAATGGAGTTACGGACTATAACTCCAATGGGCTTTACATAGAAAACACGGTCATCCAAGCTACTGGGCCGTGGGAAGTGTATTCGTCGAACAGCACCGGCAACTATCAGGGAGCATATCTAAAGAACATTTACTCCGAAAGCTCTAACAGTCTTAATCCGCAGTCTCCACCGCGCTCTCCCTTTCCTGGGCTAGGCATTGCGGGCTTGATCGCGGGAGCATCGAGCGGGGCCGCGAGCATTCAGATTGCGGGCAATGGCGGGACGATAGGGGCGTTTGCGACGGGCGGAACCGGGACGATCGCTTACTCCTACTTCATCGTGGCCAATGATACGACGTCTGGTACTCAGACCTCGCCCATGCAAATCCTGAACTGGCTTTCAACGGGTAGTGATTCAATTCCGGTGCGATGGCCCAGAGTAGCGAACGGCGCCGATGCCATCACCTATGATGTGGTTCGCATGGCGACACCAGTTGGAGTAGGCGCGGTCTATCCCTTTAATGGAGGGTGCGCGGGTGGCTCCGGTGGAACTTGCGGATACGTGGCACAGGGACTAACTCAGTCTGCGGCATGCTCCGGCGGTCTGGTGTGCAGTTACACAGATACTGGATCTTCTTCGACATCCTCATATTCGATCAAACAGGCGAACTATGGCGGGACACTGAACTTTTGGCCGGGTTCGATCGTTTCGGTAAATAAGAGCGTCAACGTTGATGCAGAGCAATACCCCACCGTAGGTATCGGGCTGAACGGCAACCCGCTGGAGGTGGCGCATCAGTGCTCAAGCTATGGGGCGGCCTCTCCGGGGGGATACACGTCATGTTTAGCGAGCGTGACATCTCCTAATAACAGCGTTCCTAATCAGACGGCAACGATCATGACCGATGGGGGCGAGGTCGGCAATGGCATGACGCTGTCGAAGGGGCGGCTAAATTTTTCCAGCACGCCCGGCGCTCTTATCTCGGCGCATCACATTGTGACGCTTCTGGATTCTCAACCATCTCTCACGCAATCGACCTGGGGGTATCGTCCGCCGGCGAGCGCGAATGACACGTGGATAGGAACCGATGTAACTGGTAACGTCTATCCAAGCTCGGGACAACTGGCGTTTGGGTCTCCGATATCGATTACGAATTACATAGGCCAGACGGGCAATGGCACAAACTGGCTGGAGCGACTGAGCTCATCATTAAAAGAATTCAATGTCGCGACGAAGTTCGACCAGAGCGTTACATTAGCGGGGTTTACAAACGGCTGCCTTAGTGTCGCGTCAGGTTTGATTACATCCACGGGAAGTCCGTGCGGATCCGCCGAGGGCGGAGATGTTAGTTCAGTATTCGGTCGCACTGGGGCGGTTATCGCGAATAGTGGCGACTATACGGTGTCACAAGTAACGGGTGCGGCCGCGGATGCCGCTGTTGTCCATCTCGCGAACACTGAAACAATTACCGGGGCCAAGACTTTTAGCAACACTGTAACCATGAGCGGGAATCTGCTCTTGCCACAAGGCAGCGGCTTTGTTCCGGCTGTGGGCGGCATTGGGATTGATACCGCGGCTGGTCTGCCGGTGGTGAACATTGGCGGCACCACGCAGCAAGTTGCCCTTACGAGTTCCAATATCAGCGGGCAGTCTGGAACAGCACTGGCGCTTGCGGCCACTCCAACGCAGTGCAGCGGATCGTTTGCCACGGGCATTGCGGCGAACGGGAACGCGAACTGCACAACGCCAGACGTCATTCAATTACCCGAAACCGCACAACCCGCCGGCATCGCTAACTGGGGGGTTTTCTGGTTCGATTCAGCGACACACACTCCACGGGTCATCGATAACAACGGGCAAGTTGTGCAGTTAGGATTGACGAACCTGTTTAATTCTGACCCAGGCGGCGACCCGGCAGACAATCTCGAAGAACGTAACGGGACGAACACGGAAAACTTTCGTGTCTACTCCACTTATACGAATAGTACGACGTGGCAACGGACATCTATGGGGTTTGACGCTACGGACGGCTTCGCCGTAATACGAAGTGAGAACTCTACATCGTCATCTGCGCCAGGACTAGGTTTCTGGATTGGAAGTGGATTGAAATGGGTGGTCGACGCCGCGGGCAATCTGAAGCCATTCACCGATAATGTTTTCAATCTGGGCAGCGATAGCGGGAATGCCGCTAAGAGCGTCTTTGCGAAAACGTCGTTTAATTCGGTGGTATATGGCAGGAACGATTTCGAGATTCCGAACGATGGGTCAACGGGAACGGTCCTGAACCAACTGGCCATGTTTAATGCGAACAGTCCGTCGCAGGCGGTGGTAGCAAGCTCATCGTCGAGTAACTCCGTAATTGGGGTGGTGCAAGGTGGCGCGGGTAAGAGTGGAAATGCTGTGGTCACCTGGCGCGGCTATGCCTACTGCATTTTTGACAATAGTGCGACGGCCGGAGACGCGGTGGTTGCGAGCACGACGGCGGCGGGCGATTGTCACGACACAGGTTCGCCGGCACAGCCTGCGGCGCAACTGATCGGGTACGTGGATGTGACTAATACAGTGTCCGGGCAAACCAATGGATTGCGAGTAAGCTTGCAATCGCCCGCGGGGAGCGGCGGCGGAGGGAGTGTCACCTCAGTATTCGGCCGCACCGGCGCAGTCTCGGCGGCTAGTGGAGACTATTCGGCTTACTATCCCCAACTGGGGGCTGCGAACACATTCACCGGCAACCAGACGATCAACGGAAACTTGAGCGTTTCGGGAAATATCACCCAAGCAGGTAGCGGGCCGACGCAGTGGTCGGGAAATGAATGGACGGGAACGTCGGTCACGGTGCCGAGTGGAATGGCTTTTTCGCTTGGCGTTGCCTCAAACAACTCTCTGAGTTGCCAACTGGCCAGCGGGGCATCCTGCATGCCGGCGAACGGGATGACTTATCCCGGCACAGGAATAGCTAACTCGACGGGAACGGCGTGGGGTACGTCTTACTCCACGTCGGGGAGCGGAACTACTGTGGCTTTGACGGCTTCGCCGGTATTCACTGGATCGCCGACGGTTCCGGGTTATGTTCCGACGAGTGTTACGGTAAACGGGCATGCGCTTTCGTCGAATGTCACGGTTTCTGCATCAGACCTTACGACCGGAACGCTACCATCCGGCCAGTTACCTCTGCCGACGTGCTCGTGGATCACTGAGCCTACGGAAAGTGGATCAGGGAATGCGTTCTCCGGGACCAATAAGGCGGTTCTGTGGGGCGTTTACAACCCATATCCCTGCGTTACTAATAACGTGGCATATGTCGTTGGCACCGCAGACAACACGAGTAACAACTATGCGCTGGGATTGTATTCCGGCACTTCGAGCGGAACTGGAACACTGATTGCCACCACGACGTCGACTGCAGGAACGACCTTTGCTCCGTCGGCTGGAATCAAGCACATTGCTTGGAATGCCTCGAATGTTACGGTGCCTGCGGGACGGGTATACATTGCACTTACGAGTAACTGCTCATCCAGTTGCGCGGCTCTGCTGGGAACGGCGGGTAATGGCGTGACCTGGGCAGCGAACGTTCAGGTCAGCGTTAGTACTGGCGGCGCAGCGTTGCCAGCGACGGTCACATTGCCGGCGGACAGCTTTAGCTCGGGAGCGTCGATCCCTTCGTTGATTGTGTACTAGTCGTCATTCACTGACTTCACAAAATTCACCTTATGATCAGACAAGTGTTATTGCTTCTATTCTTAGGAGCGCGGCTGGCGTGTGCCACAGATTACTACGTGGACTGTAACTACGGTTCAAATGGCAATCCGGGCACGAGTCAGCAACAGGCGTGGCGGACGTTGCTGGAGGTCGGGATATCTACGTTTCAGCCGGGTGACACGATCAACCTGCGGCGGGACTGTACGTGGAACGAGACGCTGACTCCGCCTTCGAGCGGCAGCAGCGGTTCTCTGATCAAGATCGACAGTTATGGCAATGGCCTGCCGCCGCACTTGACCGGGTACATGCCGATCGCGGGGCAGTGGTGGACTCAGGTTAGCGGAACCAATGTTTGGGAAGCAACGCTTTACTCAACTACGTTCGATTTGCCGAACGTTGTGCAATGCGGCGTGCGGGGGTTCTATTGCTTAACGCAACCTCCGTCACAACTTGAGTACGTGCGGTTCGGGTCGGTGTGGGGCGAGGCGCAAACGAGCCAAGCGGCGCTCAATCAGGACCGAGATTTCTGGTATGACGCGACGAATTACGTTTTGTATGTCTATAGCGCAAGTGGTAATCCCGCGACACACTACTCAACGGTTGCGCCGATCGCGCTCAGTGGAGAAAGCCTGGTGAATTTGAATGGCACCTCATGGCTCGAGATCCAACATTTGCTGATCGACTGGTTCGATGCCTATGGAGTGCAGGTGCAGGGAGCGAGCGACCATCTCTGGTTGGCGAACATAGCGGCGAACAGCGAAGTAGAAAATGGCGCAGTGCCGCTCGGATTTTACGTGCAGGCAAGCGGGACTCCGGTGGACATTCATCTTTATAACACCGACGCCAACATGGATTACGCGGGCTACTATTTCGCTGGATGCAGCAGCGGAGGCTGTGCATTTGATGTTCAGAATTGCCGAGCGTATGCGAATCGCGCTTATGGAATCGTGGACAACGTTCAGGGAGCAGTTACATATAACTACTGCCATCTCTATGCGAACAATCTGGCAACAGCGCTGACCGTAGATACGTCGGGAACGCCGGGGCCGACTTCGGGGGCGAATAACATTGCCGCCGAGACACGGCCGTGGGTGCGCGAGTGGCACCGATGGCCTGCATATACCACAGTGAGTTACGACGATCCTGGATTAGTGCAGTATAGCGACACTTACATCAACTCGTTGTTGCCAATGATCGCGGTTAAGGCTGTTCCGCTATCGATTGCAGTGGTTACGGGCGGAAGTTACTCGCAGGCGATTATCGGTGAAGTACAGAATTGGATCAATGGGGGATGGGACATCAACACGCACTCGATATCGCATGAGTATTGGAACCCACCGGCAGCGAGTTGCGGAATTGGCTCGCCCTTTCCGGTGCCGTGCCATGCGTTCGAAGGTCTGCAGTATACGGGGACGATTGCTTCGAGCGTGGTTTTGATGATCTCACACTCGCCAACTGTCTGTAGCTCGGGCGAACTGGCATGTTTGACGGTAACGACGAACCCGGACGATCCAGCAGCCGACATTAACTGGAACCTGACGCCGGCACCTCCAGGACACTCTCCGACGGGACTCGACACGTTGGGAGGAATTCTCTACACGCTGGAACAACGGGGGGTGTTTTCCGTGACGCTCGATGTCAATGCGAAGAGCACAGCGCGAAGCATTTCGCTGGCGGACGTGGCGAGCATGGACATTGCCAGCGCGGCCCAGAACCTGGACCTGAACGAAACGCAACTGGAAACGGAAGAGATGACCTGGGCGCTGGGATGGATGAATTTGAATTACACCGGACTACCTTCCCACCGTGTGTATGTAATGCCCGGGTCTTACGAAGATCCTTTGACAGAGAGTATTGCCGCTGGGCTTGGCTATGCGGGGGTGCGAGGGACAGGCAGTTTGAAGCCGTGCTGCGGAGCGAATACGACTCTGGCTACGGGCTATGATGCGTTCAATATTTTGAGTCAGGGGATGGTGCCCAATTACCAGGGGCTGACTTATCAACAGTTTCGGAACCGGATTGATCAGGACTTATTCAAGAATGCATTGTGGGGAAGGCCGATTGGATATTTCTGGCATGTGAACGAATTACGACCGGATGAAGTTGAGAACTTCATGGACGCGCTAGTGCAGGGAGGGGCCACGCTGGAATCGAACACGCAGATGGTGAATTTTCTGCTGTCGTGCACAGCGAATGATGTCGTACCGGCGGGTTATCTCGCTGGTAGTTATTATGTTTGCCCGTCGAGCGGCGTGGAAGCAGACTTTCGGCCGACGGTGAATTCTCCGGTGAGAGACGCGGGCGTAAACCTGGGGACGGAATATCAGTACGATCTGCTGGGAATCAATCAGAACCTGAATGGGACGGGCTGGGAGATTGGGGCGTACACGTATGTGCCGGAGAGCGTCAGCGCGACGCACTGAAGTGGGTCAGGGGACGCTGTTTGACAGTTGACTTTGGGCCGGAAAGTTTAAAGGCCCTGGGAAAGCGCCTGGACGAGCGCCCACAAGACCAACAAAGAAGTGGCGAAGGATTGGAACCCGGGGAGATTTGGTGTCCAGATGAGCGAGATCTTCTTATAGAGAGTTATCTGAAGATTCGCACGAAAACCATCCATCAATCAGATTTCAAATTGAATCGCGCGCAGCGGGCGTACTCGCGGCTGTGCACGAAACAGAACATCGTGCTGAAGGCGCGACAAGTTGGTATCACGACGTATATCGCCGCACGGTTCTTCGTCCAAACGATCACGCAGCCTGGCACGCTCAGCATGCAGGTAACGCAGGACCGGGAATCGGCGGAAGACATTTTTCGAATTGTCCGGCGCTTCTGGCAGAACCTGCCGGACGAGGCGCGGAGTGGAGCGCTCAAGACTTCGTACCGGAATGTGCGGCAGTTGGTGTTTCCGGAAATGGACAGCGAGTATTGTCTGGCTTCGGCGGCGGAGAATGCGGGACGCGGGCGGACGATCCAGAATCTGCATTGTTCGGAGGTTTCGCGTTGGGGACGGGACGGCGACGAAGCGCTGGCATCTTTGCGGGCAGCGGTGGTGCCGGGAGGCGACATCGTGCTGGAGTCCACGCCGAACGGGGCGGGTGGGCGTTTCTATGAAGAGTGGCAGAGGGCGGAGGAGACGGGATACACGCGACACTTTTTTCCCTGGTGGTATGAGGCAGCCTACGGGCTCGAACCGAGCGCGTCGTTTGCGCCACTGACGGAAGAAGAGACGGAGCTGGCGGCGCGGCATGGGCTGACTGCGAATCAGATCGCGTGGCGGCGGAAGCAGTGGGCCTCGTTCCGGGGCATGGCGGCCCAGGAATTTGCCGAGGATCCGGTGTCGTGTTTCAAGGCGTCGGGAGAATGCGTTTTCGATCTGAAGTCACTGGAGGCAGCGGTGCAGGGTGCGGGTGAAGCGCTAGAGACGAGAGACAATCACCGGCTGAGAATCTGGCTGCCGGCGCAGGCGGGGCGGAGGTATGTGATCGGTGCGGATCCGGCGGGTGGCGGAGTAGAGGGCGATTACTCGTGCGCGGAGGTGATCGATCGGGAATTGGGGTCGCAATGCGCCGAGTTGCATGGGCATTTTCCGCCGCGGGAATTTGCAATGCGGCTGGTGCAACTGGGAAAGGAATACAACACGGCACTGCTGGCAGTGGAAAGGAACAATCACGGTCACGCGGTGCTGGCGTGGTTGCAGGACCTCGGCTATCCGCAGATTTTCAAACAAGGTGGGGCGGATGGGTGGTTGACGACGTCGGCGAGCCGCCCGGTGATGATTGAAAATCTGTTGTCGGTGTTGCTGGAGGAGCCGCTGGTGTTCCGGAGCGTGCGGCTGCTGAACGAGTTCCGGACATTTGTGAGGTGTGGAGACGGAACCGCGCGGGCGACTTCGGGAACGCACGACGATTGTGTGATGGCGATGGCGGTTGCGTGGGCGGCGCGGAAGGCAGATGTAGGGAATTGGGAATTGCCTGGGGGATGGAAGGACTTCGGCAGAAACTGAACATTTGCGATGTGGCGAGCGTCACAGGCGGGAAGCGAGGTTGGGAGTAGATTGCAAGGCTGATTACCAACCTCATGCCGACGGCTGCAGTGCAACATGTAAAGAGGATGCGGGGCGGGGCGCAGAGCCATTTAATGCGCTGTGACGACGGGCATTACTACGTGGTGAAGTTTCGCAATAATCCTCAGCATGAGCGGGTTCTGGCGAACGAATTTCTGGCGACGAGGCTGGCGGAGAAGGTGGGATTACCGGTTCCCGCGGCCGAGGTGGTGGAAGTTTCGCCGTGGCTGGTGGAGCATACGGGCGAGTTGACGATCATGCTGGGGAGCCAGGAAATCCGGGTAGAAGCCGGTTTGCAGTTTGGGTCGCGCTTTGTGGTAAGTCCAGTGGAAGGGCAGGTATTGGATTACCTGCCGCCGGAGATGTTAGAGCGGGTACGCAATCTGAATACGTTTACGGGAATACTGGCGCTCGATAAATGGACATGCAATGCCGATGGACGGCAAGCGGCGTTTTGGCGAAAGCTGCGCGAGAAGAAGTACTCGGCATCGTTCATCGATCAGGGATATTGCTTTAACGCGGGGGAGTGGACGTTTCCGGATTTTCCACTGCGAGGCGTGTATCCGAGAAATGAAGTTTACGCACGCGTGCAGGGGTGGGAGTCGTTTGAGCCGTGGTTATCGCGCATCGAGACGCTGGAAGATGATGCGATCTGGCGCGTGGCGGGAGAGATTCCTCCGGCGTGGTATGGCGGGTCGTGGGATGAACTGGAGACGCTGGTGCAGCGACTGATCGAGAGGAAGACGATGGTGCGGGAGTTGATCCTGGCGTTTCGAGGGTCACCGCGAAGGCCGTTTCCGGAGTGGATCGCTGAGAGCTGATGGCTGAGAAGCGACATCTCGAACTTCATCTGCTGCGATTTCTGCCGCATAGTCTGCGGGACGATTTCGTGACAGTGGGATTCCTTCTGCTGGAGAACGATGGCGGGTTTTCCGAAGTGCGGTTTACGCGCGACTGGAAGATGCTGCAGTGCGTGGCTCCAGATGTGGAGTTGGAATGGTTCGCGATGGTCGAGAGCGAGATCCGCAGGAATTTGGGGAATTTGCGACGGAGCGAAGACCTGGTGGAACTGGTGCACGTGAGATTCGGGACGACTATTGATGTGGCGCCTACAAAAGCGGTGCTGACCGAGGACCCAGCGAAAGAGATGGAAGTGCTCACTTCGATGTACCTGGTGAGCGTGGGGCGTGGCGAGAGGGTGCAGCAACGAACGGGACGACTGGCGATTGTCGAGACAATGAAAGAAGCTTTCGCCGAAGCTCGGGTGCTGGAATTGATGCAGCGGGATCTGGATGTCGGGAAGTACACAGGGCAGGGAGATCCGTTGAGGATTGATTTTGGATATCGCGTCGGGAGCGAAGTGAAAATGTTTCATGCGGTTTCGGTAGCGGCGAATGTCGACCAGGGGCTGGCTCTGGCATATCGTTACTCGCGGATCGAGGTGGGGATGCGATCCGAGCGACTGCAGGCTTCCCTGACGGCCGTGTTGGATCGAGAGATAGTCATGCAGGAAGAGCGGGCGCAGTTCGCGATTGGGATGCTGGAGCAGAACGCGGTTCGGGTGCGGGCGCTGAGCGAGATGGCGGAGATCGCGGACGAGGTGCGGCGGGAGCTGCGAGCGTAAAGGGATGTATTAGGGGCCAGAGCGGTTTCTTAGTGTTGGATCAGGTGTTCGCGATTAACTGATAGCGAAGCTATAAGAACGGCACGGCACGGCGAAAGCTGTGCCGTTTTGTTTTGGTGGAGAAAACGCCTTCATGTTGCCGAACAGGGATTAGAGACGCAGAGGTCCTTCGACTGCGGTTGCCGCTTGCTTCGTAAGCAGCAATCCTCGCTCAGGATGACACGGCTTGACACGCGGGACGGGGAGATTCATGAACATTCGAGAGAGCGTGCGCGGCGCCAAGCGCCGGGCGGGAGATGCGTCTTTGTCATTGCGGGAATGGTTATCAACGAACTTGCTTGCCGGTCGTGGTGGACGGCAAACGGTGGGAGCGGGGTCGAACCTGGCCCCGTTTTCTTCTCCGAGTTTTTCGCGGTCAGGAACTCCGGCGCAGCACACGCTGGTGCCGAAACCGACGCCGACAAATCTGCGGAGGTTAGCGGAGACTCCAGTAGCGCGGCGAGCGATCAATGCAATTAAAGACCGGATTGTAGGGATGCGATGGCGCATCCAGCCGCGGCGGGGACGGTCGCTAGAACAACTTGCGGATGGTCCGCGGCGAATCCAGGTGCTGACGGAAAACTTTGAAGCGCCGAACCCGGACGATTCCTTCCGCTCGCTGGTGGAGCAGGTGCTGGAAGACGTGATCGTCGGAGGATTTGGGGCGATCGAGCTTGACCTGGTGAAGGATTGGACGCTCGACTCCACCGACAAACTCCCACTGCTGATGTGGCCGGTGGACGGAGCGACGATTCGGATCATGACGGATTGGAACGGGCGTCCGGACTCGCCGCGGTATGCGCAGTTGACGGGGCTATACGGAGCAGAAGGACAGATCGTTCTGGACGATAACGAGTTGAGTTACATACGGCTGAATCCGCGAACGCACACACCGTTCGGGTTGGGGCGGCTGGAAGTGGCATTCGAAACGATCAACTCATTCTTGAGTGCGTACCGGTACGCGGGGCGGCTGGCTTCGAATTCGGTGGTGCAGTACGCACTGTGGATCGAGGGTCTGACGCCGTCGCACCATGAGCGGCTGATCCGGTGGTGGCAGGACGAGATCGAGGGCACGGGGCGAGTGCCGATCTTGTCGGCGCAGTCGAAGCCGGAGGTGCTGCGATTCGGAACGGGGACGGACGCGGACCTGCGGCTGGCGTGGCAAGAGTTCCTGTTGCGGATCATCGCCGACGCATTCGACTTGCCGGCGCAATTTCTAGGACTCGAGCAGGATGTAAACCAGTCGACAGCAGGCGAAATGAGCGAGCAGGCATTCCGGTCGGCGATTGTGCCGACAGCGAGATTGATATCGGAGTATCTGACGCGGGATGCGATAGCAAAGCGACTGGGATGGACGGACCTGGAGTTTGTGTTCGTCGACCTCGATGTGCAGAACGAAATGGAGCAAGCGCAGATTGACGAGATATTGCTGCGCAGCGGTGTGGTCACGGTAAATGAAGTGCGGCGGGCGCGCGGTTTAGCGGAGATTGTGTGAGGTCGGGGCGCAAACGGCCGGACTGTTGATCCGTACATCACTGTGGGGGCAGTACTGATGCTCCACGGTGCTAAAGAAGGTTGACGCAGGTGAAAAGCAGTGGAAGGCGCAGGTTGGAGGAGAGCAAAGATGGGATTGTCAGTGGAGTCGATGGCGATTGCCATGCCGGCGGTGCATGGACATCCGAATCGGGCGGGGTTCCGTGGAGTCCTCACGATTGTAGACGCGGCGTCGGACAGGGCGCCCTCGGGCGCACGAGGACATCGGGTGTTGTTGACGCGGCGGGCAGCGGAAGCCGCGATTCCGTCGTTGCTGGGCATGGGCCTCGACTACTCGCCGGCGCTCGATCGCCACGATGCGCGGCGAAAGATTGGCGTGGTCACACAAGCAGAAATTGTGGGACGCCTCGTTGAAGTTTCAGGCTTTCTTTATGCGCGGGACTTTCCCGAGATTGTCGCAGAAATTGGCAGGCCGCAGCGCAAGTCGATGCTGGCCTCGCTCTCTGACGTTCCGGGAAGCATGGGATTGGGAATGTCGTACGAGATTACCGACGCGCTGGTGGAAGACATGAAGGCCAATGTGTGGGTGCTGAATCGGGTCACGTTTACCGGGGCGGCGGTGCTCCGAAGGGACAAGGCGGCATACCGCTCGACATGGATCGAACTGAGTAAGTAAGAAATGAATGCCTGCGAACCAGGGAGGAAAAACGAATGAATGAAGAGATGATGCAGCAAATGATGGCGGCGGCCGAGCGGCTGGCAACGGCCACGGAGACACTTGATCGCGTGTTGGGAAAACTCGACGCGCAGCAGGAGATGCTGAACGCGAAAGTCGACCGGATTGTGGCGGCGGTTGAAGAACATGTCACATCCACTAATCAACGGGATGAGCCGGAAGGAGTAGGACACGATCTGCAGCAGCGCGTAGTCGAGCTGGAGCGATCCAATGCCGACTTGAAGGCGCAGGCGTCGCGGATGACACGAAAGACACTTTCGCCAGTGGTTTCAGCATTGATTGGAAAGCATGAAATCGAAGGCGAGCGGCTTGACCCGGCGATGCTGAATAAGACGCTGGCAGTGCTGAGCGTGGAACAGCGAATCGCAGTAAAAGCGGAGTTAGCGCGCGCGGGAATGATCGAGTAAGTTGCAGGTCGCCAGCAGATGGTCATCAGAGACGCGAGTTAATCGCGTCTTTTGTTTTGTTGAAGTGAGCATCTAGCCGCTCTGAAACGCGTAATCGGAACAATTATTTAACAGGAGACAAACAGCATGGCCAATAGTACCGAGGTCATTACCGACCTTCACACCCTGGCGGGATCCACTTTCACTGGAGCCAGCCTCACGAAAGCGCTGGTCACCGACGATGTCGATCTTGTCGGCATGGCTAACTCCGCTTCAACGGCTGGCACCGATCTGAAGCGAAAGCTGCAACTCATCGCCGCGAATTTGGATGGGGCGGACCCAGCGCTCGCGCTCGTCAACAGCATCCTCGGCACGCTTACCTAAGTCGGCGACTTAGGTGCGGTTGGGCTCTGGGTTGTTAATCAACAGCACTTTCACCAGAACGCGAGCCGAGCTAAGTTCCGAATTCCGAAATAAGTGCCGGCAAGAAACGGCAGTCAAACTCAATTGAGGAGAACACATGAAGGCGAATTTTCTGGATTTGCATGCAGCAGCAGACTTTCTGGGGCCGGGCGCGATCGAAATCAACCGGTATCAGACCGAAATCACGGACATTGTGCGGCGACGTGGCGTGTTCGGACAACGAATCAAACAGGTGCCGGCGACGGGTCAACCTTCGCGGTTCTTTGAAGAGACGGCCATCCCTTCGCCGACCGCGTCGCAGGCCTTCGTCGATCCGCGCAATATTCAGCCGACGCTGCAAGTGCCGACGCGAGTGGAGCGCACGGTGCCGCTGAAAGCGCTGGTCTCGCAAATTAACTACAACCTGTTCGACATGGAAGTAGGGACCCAACAGAGCCAGTTCGCCTACCTGCAAGCCAAGGATCTTGCGGACTCGGTGGACGGGCTGCTGCGCACGCACGATGTGGCGCTCTGGAATGGCAACGACACTTCACTGACTGCTCCGACATCGCCACAATATTTTGGCGCCATCGGACAGATCGAGGCGGGCGGAAACAGCGTCACGATTGGGCTTACGTCGAGCATTGTGGACGGACTCAAGAGCACGATCGCGGGGATGGTCTCGAACACGGGATTCGACGCACGACCGACCGCAATTTACGCAAACCCGGTATTGCTCGACCTGATCGATCGCGAAATGAAGGCAGAATTCAACGTCGTCCTGTCGACGGTGCAAATCACCGGCGGAATAACGGTCAAGGCGTTGAGCACTCAGGCGGGCGAGCTGCCGCTGATTCCGGAATGGGCCCTACCTTACACGGGCACACCAGGAACCGGCGACGCGGTATTGCCAGCTTACATCGTGACCGAAGAGATGATCGAGTACCACTGGCTGACGGAGCCGAATCCGCGGGTCTTCAAACTTGGACTTCCGAGCGCGTTGACCAATCAAAGCGTGGTCGTGAAGTTTGGCGGCGTTGTCGTCAAGGGTGCGAACTATGCGCACTACGAAGTGCTGGTGGACCGGTAGAACAACGGTCGGGGGTCAGTTGCCGGTGAGGATCTCTTGCAACTGGCCGCTTCCGTTCTTATGTCAGTTACTCGTGAGACAGGAACTGTGAATCTATCATGACTTACTTGCAACCATCGGAATACGAAAGTTATGGATTGGAAGCAACTACCGCAGTGGCGTGGATAACTGCGGCTTCAGCAATGATCGATGCGCACTGCCGCAGGATCACGCTGGCAGTCAATCAGTACACGGAGCGGTTGCGAACGGACAACGGACAAAGGCCGGTGCAACTGACCTATCTGCCGCTGGCGACGGTGGCTCCGGCGACCTCGCCGCTCGTATCGGCACAAGCCCGGTACGCGACGCCGCGCAGAGGGGAGATGGACCCCTACCCGGACTTATGGGACATCGCCCTCGCGTTTGGAGTTCCAGGAACATGGGTGAGTTTGAACGTAGCCGACATCGACTTTTTTTCGGAAACCGGAGAAATCACGCTACCCGTCAACATCATGGGCTGGGCATTCACCGAGATCGAAATTGTGTATACGGCCGGATTTGTAAGCTTCCCCGACCCGGTGAAAGTGGCGTGCGCACAACTGGTGAAAAACGCGCAGGCTACGCCCGCGCTGACGGTGAAGAAGAACGTAGCTCCGAACGGAATGCAGATGTGGTACTTCTCCGACTCGCTGCTGGACGCGACCGTACAGGAACTGCTGGCGCCGTTTGTGGCGCAGAGAGTGGGATAACGATGACAGGGATTTCTGGGGCGGCAGCGGCGCGAGCGGCGGATGCGATGTTGCAGACGCTAGGCGGGACGGAAGTGATCCTCATGTTCGCGGCGGCGGGTTTGCCGGGGGATGGTGTGGCTGAACTCGGCTTGGTGGATCCCGGGATTGTGCAGGCGGTAATTGGGCCGGTTGTGGTCCGCGAGTTGACCGCGGAGACTAATGGCCCGCGGCGACGAATCGAAGTGGTCGCGGGGCGTTCGACGATGGCAGAACTGGTAAGCCAACGGAACGTGGCATCTGCGGAAATTCTGTTCGAAACGGCACTGGGCTTGGTCTGTCGCGGAGAGGTGTTCCACATCCAGGGATTTATCGTCGAGCGAATGGCGGGAGTGGCTTACCTGTACAGGATAGAGGCGATGAGCTAGGCACAGCTTTTTGCTCTTACTCATTAGTTACAGATCATTTGCCGCGATTATCGCGCGACATACTTCCGACTAATAGGAGATATATGCAGGCAGCGAAAGACAGCTTTTATATGGCGCTGCGGGCGCGGTTGGCGGTGTTGAATCCAGGGCGAACCATGGTGATTGACGGAGTCACGGTGCCGGCGATTGTAGTCCGCGAAAATATGGAGCCGCGATTTGTGGAAGCGCAACCGGGCGTGTTCTATCTGGACTTTGGCGACATCCTGATCGCGGAAAGCACGCGGCCAATGTTGGGCGTGGATTGCCATATCTGGTACGCGAATGAAGGCAGCGGCGGAACTGGGGTCGATCGCGGCCGGGGCTTGGCGGAAATGGATACCGAGTTACTCGGGATTTGCGATCCGCCGCACACCCAAATGCTCGACTATACCCAGACTCCTGCGGCCGACCTGGGAGCAGGAATTTTCTGGACAGTGCCAGTGATGGGGAATGCGGCAGGAGATGTCGCGATCCAGAAGCAACAATGGAGTGCGGGCGCTGCGCGGGTGGATCGCTATGCGGAGCTGAGGATTTATTTCTTTCTAGCGGAGGCGGAAGCATGACGCGGGCGGGGTTACGGCCAATTGCGCGGCAGATGCGCGCTTACTTCGCGCCGGTGAATCGAGTGAGCGGCGGGGCAACCGAAACGACGGCGATTTTCGATCCGTCCCAGAACAGTGGCTTTCAACTGGACGCACCGAGCGCGCCCTGGATCGATCTGGGGTGGATTGACAATTTTCAACGGACGAGCACATCGCAAATCGAATCGTTGCCAGGAGGAGCGGCGGGCGCGGTGTCAGCACAAGCGCGCAATGCCCTGGGAGCGCGAGTAGACTTCGAGTTTCGTGACTGGGGAAAATTGCAAATGGCGCTGGCGGGGGGCGCGGAGCACATGAACGTGCTGGCGACGGATCCGAGCGCATCGCCCGAAGGGTCGGGGGGGATTCCGGTGGCAGCTGTGCCCGTGCTGGCCGGGTCAACCGCGGCGCAACTGGTGTTAGGAGCCGGCGCGGTTTCGGGATTTCAGTCAGGTGATCTGGTGGCGTGCGATGTGGATTATGCCGAGCAAGTTGGCTATGTGGGCACGGGAATCGCGGCCGGGTATGTGAGTAACCCGGCGGATGTGCAGAACGATGCCAACTATGTACGACGAGTTACTTTCAACGTGGGGCAAGTAGCGCAGGTGACGGCGACGACTCTTCTGTTGGCGCAGGCCTTACCCGGAGGAATGCCGGCAGCGGGAGCGTCGGTACAGCAGGTGATCGCATTTGTGGACCGCGAAGGCGGGGCGTTTCTACAACAGTGGTCGGCGTTGTTCGTGGCGGAAGAAGAGTCGGGCGGACGCTTGTGCTTTTATTATCCGATTCTGAGTCCGTGCACGGCGAAAGCGCAATGGTCGCGGGAAACGCTGGTGGAGATCAAGAATCCGATTGCGGAATTGGCTTTGCAGGCGTCGTTCACTGCACTGCCAACCGTCGACATCAACGACGGTGCTGTGGTGTTGTGCTACCGGAGTTATTTCCCGGCGATCGGCGCACCGGTCTATTAGCGCAATTTTCTCCCAGGGGTGACAAACCTCCAGCTAATTGGCGGCGGGTGCATTAAGCGTTGTCAACCCAAACTCTATTTGTGAGCCGAGCATTCAGGTCGAAGTTACTGATATTCCGTTACTAACAATTCATGAATATAACCATTGACAATCTCGACGGGCTGGGGCCGCTGGACTACACAGCATCTGTCGATCGGAAAAATAACCCGAGCTTGGTGCGTAAGTTAAATGCAGCGGCAGAGCTTAAGTTTGGCCTGTTGGGAGGGTTGGGAGGATCGGCCGTACCGGTAATCGGCGGGCGGGTGATGCTGACACTGGACAATGGTAACGACTTGTTTACGGGATATATTCTTCAGACTCCCACGTATCAATACTTAGGCTGGTCGGATGGAAGCCCGACTTACCGGTACGAGATCGATGCGCTCAGCGATGTGATGCTGATGGACCGGAAGGCGCCTCCGCCGCATCCTCCGTTTGTGGATCGAAACGCCGGCGATGCGTTCGATCAACTGACGGCGGAGGCGCTGCCGGGTTGGTTTAACACGAGCGGCGTGCAAGCGGGAGACCAGATTCCGTATTACAGCGTCAATCCCGCGAAAACATGGACGACATCGGCGGCGGAGGTTGCGCTTCTGGGGCGCTGTTCTTACAGAGATAACGACGGCAATCTGTTTTTTGCGCCGGTCGGAACGAACATGTATGCGCTGACGGAAAGTGCGGCGTCGTTTTCTCCGAGCGATCTGCAGTTGCAGAGTGTGAGCCGGTTAATCAACGATCTGACGATCCTGGGGCAGCTCGAACCGTATGCGCACGTGAAGGACTATTTCTGCGGCGATGGCTACACGACCAAGTTTTACATGTCACAGAAGCCATTCACGCGTAGCAGCCAGGTAGCCTTATATAACCGTGTGATTTTGGATGAGACGTATGTCGAGTTAGATCCGACGCATTGGACTGCGACTGATCCGCTGGGCGTGATCTCGGTGAGTAATGGCGCACTGCAGGTTGCGGGAGGAACGGGAGTCGATGGGCAAACGCTGCTGACCTTCATTGAGCTGATGGAACTGGGCGGGGCGACGACACTAGAGCATGGGGACGTCATTTTCAACGCGGCGTCGAACGGAGTCATTGGCGGACTCTATAGTGGGGCGGTTTCGATTCCGAACTGCGTAGCGGGCTTTCGCATAACTCCCGCGGGCGAGTACTGCAACATTCAAGCGCTGGTGGACGGTTTGCTCGTGGGTGCTCCACTTACTACGCAGGCCGGACACCATTATGTATTCACGACGATGCTGTTTCCAACCGAGACGTATCGGATGCAGCAGGTGTATCACTCCTCACTGTATCCGTCGGGTTCGCCGCGGGGAGGAGAGGCGGTGGCGTGCGATGTGCGCGTGGTGCTGGAGGTACAGGACATCGATCCGTCGAATCCGGCGTCGCAGATTGCGCCTGCCACCGTTCTCTACGACGATGTTATCTCTAATGCGCCGGGCTTTTGTATTTATGCACTTATCAACGCCAGTAACCTGCAGTGTTCGGCGGCGTTTACTTATCTCTGGCTGCCGATCGATGCGCTGGTACGGGCGACTTTGCCCAGCGAAAGTCCAGTGACCGTGTTAGTGGGGTCGCTGCTCGACGGCGCCGAGTGCCAAATAACCAGCGAACCGGCGCTGGAATTTTATCCTGAGTACATACCGGCGGCTAATGAGCTGATCGAAGTGAGTTATCGCGGGCAGTATCACGCCATGGCGCGAATCATCAACTCAGCGAGCATTGCAGCGCACCGACATGGAGGCGACGACGGGGTCCGGGGAAGTGTGCGGGAGATTGGGCTACCGGTTCCGCGCACCGATGTGGATTGTGAAACGGCGGCGCTGGCAGTACTCGATGACGCGGGGCAAGGATGGGCTGGGGAGTACCAGGCATGGAGCCAATTTCTGCCGGGAGGAGCGGCGGATATTTTTCCGGGCGACGGGTTGGCGGTGAATGTGCCGTCGCGAATGGCGACGTTCACCGCGATTATGAAAGAAGTGGATGTCGCGATCATAGACATCGCGGGTGAGAACAGCCGCTACACGCTGCGTTTCGTTGATGCAGGAGATCCCTCGCTGGATTTCGCCTTTGTGGCGGCACAGGTCAAACAGACGGAGGTATTAACGCCGATCGATGTGACCGAGGTCGGGAATGTTTATCTTGCTGATCTGACCGACGCGGAAGTCACGAATGTGATATCGACGACGGTAACGGTGGATGCGGGTTGGACTCCGCCAGCGGGCTGGGGTATCGAAGTGCGTTACAGCGACGAAGGGTGGGGGGCGGGATACAACGGCAATCTGATTGGCCGGTTCACGGCCGAAAGCTTTACGCTCACTCGCTACGCGGAATCACAAGACTATTTTCTTAGGAGTTATGACGACAGCACTCCGCCGAAGTACTCACGCTATTCAACGGCGCTGCATGTTGACTATCCGCTATGAGAACGATTGGCGAAGGAAGCGGCGCGGACTCGCAATCGGCCTCGATCGGGGGAACCGCTGCGAACGATTTCCAGCGCAGAGTTTTGGAAAAGCTGGCGCGGCTCGAAACCAAAATGGACATGATCGCTGGAAATGGCCAGCCGGGGCGGATGAAATTAGCTGAAGACCGATTGGTAACGCTCGAAAGGAACGATCTTCGGCGCACGGTCTATGACCGGCTGATCACGGCGGGGATCAGTTTTGCGATCAGCGCAGTCATTGCGTGGCGCGACCGGTTGGGGCTGAAGTAGGGCAAGAGCAGTATCAAGAGGAGAGCGGTTTTGATCTTAAGGCACCCAAACGTTCATCGCGAGTTTGCGGAGTACTCAGAGACCGAGAAGCTGCACATTGTTTCGGTGTACTCCAACCCTTATCGCTGGCAGCGGCGGCGGGAAAGCTTCCATGATTTCAGGTATCACATGGAGAGCAGTCCGAATGTGGTGCTGTATGTTGTGGAAATCGCATTCGGGGACAGGCCGCACGAAGTAACCGGCGCGGGCAATCCGCTCGATTTGCAGCTGCGGACCGACACGAATCTGTGGATCAAAGAATGTGCGATCAACGAAGGCATTCGGAGGTTTGCTGCGGGATGGAAGTACGGTGGTTATGTGGATGGCGACTTCCACTTTACGCGGCATGATTGGGCGCTTGAAGCGGTGCACATGCTGCAGCACCATAGTTTTGTGCAGCTATTCAGCACTTATGCGGATTTGACGGGCGCGACGGCTACCAGTTACTCGGGTTACAGGCCTTATCGCATGAGCACGAGTTTTGCCTGGAATTATCTGCACCAGGATGAATTTCTGAGTTCCCGGAACCGGGGCGGGGCGCAGGCGGGGCGGGGCGCCGACACTTACTACGCCAAACTGGGACCGTCGAAGATGTTTCCGTTCGGCCGGGCTCCGGGAGCGACTGGAGGTGCGTGGGCGTGGCGGCGCGACGCTTTCGACACCGTCGGCGGAATGCTTGACACCTGCATTCTGGGGAGCGCGGACTGGCATATGGCTTTCGGGTTGGTGCAAGCGACCAATGTGGCCGCGGAAACCAAGCGCTGTACGCAACCTTACATCGAGTCGGTGTTGAACTGGCAAGCGCGCGCGGCGAAGCTGAATAATGTTGAAGGCAGGTCACCGGTTGGATGTATCGATAATTTTGCCACGCACGCGTTCCACGGCAGCAAGGCGCTGCGCGCTTATGGGGAGCGGTGGGAGATCCTGAAGAAATGGGACTTCAATCCGGGGACGGACATTGCCCGTGATTGCCAGGGATTGTGGCGGTGGACGGGAAACAAGCCGGGCCTGCGCGACGACGCGGCCCGATATTTCGTCGAACGGTCGGAAGACGGGCCGTTGCTGCTGGGCGAGACGCCGCTGGTCTGACGAATGCGTTCTCAGTCCGGCTCTCAGTTCCCGGTTCTCAGAAATTGATGCCGAACGGCCGAGAACCGGGCGAAAGGCTTATCCGACTTCTTCGCTCCAGTTTTCAAGGGCCTTCTTTACGACCAGCATAAATTGGTCGGCGACGGCGCCATCGATGATGCGATGGTCGTAACCGAGAGTGAGATGAACAACGGAGCGGACGGCGATAGAATCCGCGCCGTCTTTGTCGGTGATGACCATGGGCTGCTTGGTAATGCCGCCGACGCCCATGATGGCGACGTTCGGCTGGTTGATGATGGGCAAGCCGAAGACGGCGCCGAACTGGCCGGGATTGGTGATGGTGAAGGTCGAACCTTCGACATCGGCTGGCATGAGTTTCTTGGTGCGAGAACGCTCGCCGAGATCGGTGATGCCGCGTTGCAATCCGAGGAAGTTGAGTTCGTCGGCGCTTTTGAGGACGGGGACGATGAGTCCCCAATCGAGCGCGACGGCGATGCCGGCGTTGACGTGTTTGTGGTAGCGAATGTTATCGCCTTCGAGCGAACTGTTGACGATGGGATATTGCTGCAAGGCGATGATCGCGGCGCGCACGAAGAACGGCATGAAGGTTAGCCGCGCGCCGTGGCGCTGTTCGAAGCCGTTTTTCAGTTTGTTGCGCAGGTTGACGATGCGGGTCAGGTCGACTTCGAACATGCAGTGGACGTGAGCGCTGGTGCGGCGAGATTCGATCATGCGCTGGGAGATGATCTTGCGCATTTGCGACATGGGAACAAGATCGCCGGGAATCACAGCCGGCGCAGGAGTCCCGGCTTGACGAGGCGCGGGAACAGTGGGCGCCGCTGCCGGAGCAGAGACACCGCGCTCGACGAAATCGAGAACGTCCTGCTTGGTGACGCGGCCGCCGGTACCGGTGCCACTTACTTTAGCCAGATCCACGTTGTGCTCGCGGGCGAGCTTGCGGACGAGCGGGGAAGATCGAACGTCGGAAGCGTCTTCGTCGTCCGAAGCGGGAACGGGTGCGGGCGAAGTTGGAGCTGACGTCTTGGGGGATACGGGGCTAGCTGCAGCAGGGGCAGCAGCAGTGGGCGCAGCGGTTTTTGCGGGCGCTGCGGAAGCGGTAGAGCCACTGGCCTCGCCAATCACGCCGACGACCGTATTGACCTGGACAGTATTGCCTTCGGAAACTTTGATTTCCTGAAGAACTCCGCTGGCGGGCGCGGGGATTTCGGCGTCAACTTTGTCGGTGGAAATCTCGAACAAAGGTTCATCTCGCTGAACCTTTTCACCGGTTTTTTTGAGCCACTTGGTGATGGTTCCCTCGAAAATGGACTCGCCCATCTGGGGCATGACTACGTCAGTCGGCATAGTTCCCTTTCCATGAAGTCCCGCGCAAGTGGCGGGATGAGAGCAACCACACATTATAGCGAAGCTGAGAGCGACTTCGGGCGCGGAGCGCAAATCGCGCGGAAGGACTCGCGTGGATTTCGCGCACGGTTCGAGAGCAATTCGATTTCTTGTGGAGCGAACAGAGATGAAGAAGTTGTCGGCGATTGTATTTTCTTACCTGCCGGTTTTTTGCGTGTTTGTGTTCTGCGCGGCAGCTCTGGGGCAAGCGATGTATTCCGGTCGCAGTTCTTATTCTGGGGCAGGTCAGTGGAGCATGATCGCCGGTTCAAGTCAGCTTGGGGCCGCGCTTCCGATCAACTGGGTGAACGCAGGTATTTGCGCCACGAGTTCTTACAACGAGACCGAGTATGTTGACGGAGGAAGCGGAACGGGACACTATCCCGAGACTCCCGCGGGACTTCTGGCCGCGCTCCAAGTGTGGGCGGGAGACGGCAATCCGGCATCATTTGCGCACATTATTGTTACGGCTGGAGCGTTGCTCCACGGCTCCACGTTTGACGCCAACAACTCTCTAATCACTCTGCCGGCCAAGACCGGAGCGACGGGGTGTGCCGTCATCGAGTCGTCGAACCCACCGGCAGCTCACCAGATCTTGTGTTCGCATGGGCTCCCCGGCTATGGCGGAACGCGCGACCCAGGTTGTACAAACGACATGGCGAATCTCTGGACGCTGCGCGTTGACAGCGCGACCATTGCGGGCTATCACGCGATTTATGCATGTGGGGGAAACAACGTCGCCTACGGGAACCCCAGCTGCACGACCGGCACAACCCCGAATCCCGCAAACCACATTCTGCTGCGGGATATGGAGGTCACCGTCGAGCCAGGAGCGTTCCAGAGCGCCGCAGGCGTCTACGCCACAGAACTCGTCAAGTTTAGTGGGGGTCCGCAGTACCTGGGCATCGAGTACAGCTACATTCACGGGTGGGATCCTGGCGACCCAGGACAGCCTTCAGGAGCGTGTACTGGCTGGACGAACCAAGGCTACGTAACTGCCGCGCCCGACACTGGGAACCCGGGCACCAGTCTGGTGACATGGCAGGCTCAATACAGCAACGGTATCAACACTTATTTCGGCCCGACCGCCACGGTTGGATCAATTATCAATGTCGGTGGGACCAACTATACGATCGCCAACACTTCATACACGCAAGGCGTGTTGCTCGGAGCCCAGAACACACAACTATCAGTTACCGGGAGTCTGACCCTTGGCAGCAACACGCTCTACAGCCAGACGAACCCTCCGTCGCAGTATGCCAACGGGTGCGGAGACGATGTTGTAAGCGGAGTTGACCTCAGCGCGAGCAATAGCTGGGTGGAATGGAGCTATATCGAGAAGATCCACTGGTGGGGCGGCGAGTCGCACGCCTTCTCCTTCGGCTTCTCGAACGGGCCTTACAAGATCGCGCACAACTGGATTGAAGGTGGTTCCGCGGCACTGTTCAGCGGAGGCAGCGCGGTGGACGCACAAGGAGGTCCGGCCAACGACGGTGAAATCAGAGGAAACTTTCTGGGCCGCGATCTCGGCTACAGGTTTCTGACCGGGAGCGCCGGCAACAGTCCGGGGCCACCGTGGGGGTGCGGCACGGCCGACGGTCGCGCTGGCGACAACACCTGCCCGATGTCATGGGCGGTCAAGAACAGTTTGGAACTCAAACTGGGAAATCGTGTGCTGATCAACGGGAACATGTTGTGCTGTTCATGGGCGGATGGTCAGTCGGGCTACGTGATTGTCAGCGACCCTCGCACGACGTCGGGAGGAACGGATGCTGGAGTCGACAACCCGTCAACCGGCCAGCCAATGACCGTCATCGGGAACGTCACGTTGACCAATAACTGGATCAGCAATGCGCCACAAGGCATGGAACTGGGAACCCGCTCGCTGGGGCCCGGCGATGGCGGAGGCTTATCACAACCGGAAGACTATCTGACGATTGCCAATAACGTGTGGTCGAACATCGGGGACACGAACGAATGGGGCGGCCCTGGGGGCGAACTGGTTGAGTGGGGCGGGTTTGGCGCGAATGATTTTTCGTGCACGATGAGTCAGGCTGGCGGCATAGCTACGGCGGCCTGTTCCCCGATCTTGCTGGCCAACGATACGGAACCCACTCCGGCTTGCGGGAACGGATGCGGCTTGATCAACAATGCCGTGAACATCTCCAGCATGAGCCGCTCTGGCGGAGTGGTCACAGTGAAGTTCAACAGTCTGCGGCAGGACCCGGCAGTCGGACAGACGGTAAACGTAAACGCACCGTCGAACTACGGAGGGGCGTTCACGGTTAGCGGAGTGTATAACACCGGCGTCAACACGCTGTGTTCCTCTCCGGACAACTCGCAGCCACAGCCGTGCGTAAGATCGAATGGCACATTCGGAGACTCGCTGACTTATTCCGACCCCCGCGGTAACGACAGCGGATGCACCAGCATCTCGACCTGTAACACGCTTGGGGTCAGTATCATCATTCCCACCCTCGCGTTCCAAATGACCGACATGAGCGCCGGGGACCCGGTGTATATCCTGAATTGCAGCGGAGGCAGCAACCCAAGCTCATATCAGGCTGGAGCGACGTCATTTACTGCGTCCATTTCTCCGACGTCTCCCACTTCACTGAACGTGTACTACAACAACGCCGGTCCGAACGACTCCAGCGGCACAATTTGCGAGCTCGAAAATAACTCCGGCCATCCTTATGGTTCGATCCTCACGAACAACACCGTACTGACACCGACAGGCGAGGAGATCATCTCCGGCGGAACCTATCGCCAGCACTACAACAATCAGTTGACGCACAACATCTTTACCGCGCCGGCTGGTACGACGAGCTTCGGGTTTACCTGCAACAACATTCTGGGCGAAGGCAATGTTCCGTTGAGCGACTGCTGGGACACGGCGAACCTCACCTCCTACGACAATCTCATCGTGAACCAGTCGGCAAGCGCGCCAGCGGTACTTTGCTCCGGGAACAACTGTTACAGCGAAGTCTTTCCCAGCGGTAGCACCCCACCGGATCTTTCACCCAATTCGGATTGTCCGGCAGGACCGCTATCAACCTGCATGGGCTGGACTGGTTTCACTGTGACCGGCGGCAATGGCAACACGTTCCCAACCGGCCCATGCTCTTATGACGGATCGAACCCCTACAACTGCCCGTTGATGGCGCTGCCATGGGACAACAATTTCTCGCTCAGCGAGTTAGTGCCGCTGGGCGGATCGTCTTACACGACGGAAGGCGCAAATATACCGGCCATCAACACTGCGCTTACACAAACACAGTATGTCTGCCCGACAGGCAGTAACTGCGGAACGCCTGGTCCTTATCCGGACTAATCAACTCGAACTTGCTAATCCGGCTTACTGACGGCCTAATGGGAGCAACCCTGGGGGGAAAACATACCTTGAACCTTACACCGCACTTCACTCTTGAGGAGATGACTTTCTCCGACGCTGGCTCACGACTTGGGATCGACAACACTCCGGAGCCGATTGCCCTAGCCAATCTGGAGCTCGTGGCGGCGTGCATGGAGAAGGTCCGCGCGCTGCTCGGTAGCAAGCCCATTGTGGTGCACAGCGGGTATCGCGCTCCGGCCGTCAACAAGGCGGTTGGCGGCGTGGCGACAAGCGCTCATTGCCTGGGGCTGGCTTGCGACTTCGTCTGCCCGGAGTTCGGGACACCGTACGAAATCGCGACAACGATCGAAGCATCCGACTTGGATTATGACCAACTGATTCTCGAGTACGGATGGGTGCACGTAGGCTTGGCGCGCGAGGGGGCATTGTGCCGCCGGGAAGCACTAACGAAGCATTCGTCCACGGCCGCGTATGAATCTGGCATCAGGGCCTGAGAAATCTCGCACTCCCTTCGCCGCAGTTTGTCATGAGGACGGAGCCATTTTCTACCACTTACAACGAAGGAGAAACGTGTTGAAAAAATACGGTTCGTATCTACCTACAGTTATTTTACTGTTGACCACGCTCGCCAACCTCGCCACTCCGGCGATCGCCGCATTTTGGGCGAGTCATGCCACTGTGGCTGCCATCGTCGCGCCGCTGGCCGTAATTGTGGCGCACTGGCTGCCCTCGCCAGCCGGCAGTTACTCGAACTAACTAATTCATCGTAAGAACATAAGGAGAAATCAATAATGAGGAAAACTCTGGTTATTCCACTGTGCCTGGCGGTGCTATGTACGGCGTGTTCGACCGCCTGGGTGTCGACGCTGGATTCGATTTTGGCAGCGGCGGCGCCGGCGCTGATCAACATCTTGCAAATCGCAGCAGTGGCCAACGGACAGCCATTGAATTCCGGCCTGGAAGCAAAGATCGATGGCGATGCGAACGCGGTTAAGACGTTGGCGGGCGATTTTGCCCAGGCTTCTGCGGCATCTGCACCGGGTGCTTGCCAGCAGTTGCAGGCGGCTGTGAGCACGTACCAGGCTGACCAGCAACTCGTGCTGCAGGCGGCGCAAGTGAGCGACTCCAACACGCAGACGAAAATTACGCTGCTGACAAATCTGGTGGCAGGCACGGTAGATGCGATCACGGCAGTCATTCCATCCTGCGAGAATGCGGCTGCATTCGCGCCCACGGAGGCCAGGGGCATGAAGATCACGGCGCCATATAGCGCCGCAACATTTGCCGCGCATTACAACAGCATTCTGGTGGCGAAGACGGGCAATCCAGCTATTGATGCAATGACTCCGAAGATGAGGTTGCGGCAGCATTCAAAACTGGTGCGGATGTTGACATTCGGCAAATTGCAATGACGAACCGTAAGCTCGGCGCGGTGCGCGACGTTCACGACGTTCGCGATCGCATGTACCGTGCGCCGCTGCTTTCACCCGCGATCCCGCAGCTGGTGGACCTGCGCGCGTGGGCAGGTCCGATCAAAGATCAGGGCGAAGAAGGTAGCTGTACCGGGCACGCGTTTTCGTCCGGCCGCGAGTGGATCGCGCGTAAGTACGAAAAGACCTCGCCGATCCTGAGTCCGCAGTGCCTGTATGTCGAGGAACTGCTGGCGAATGGGTCGTTTCCGAACGACGATGGTGCGATGCCGCGCACCGGTTGCCAGGTGCTCGCGGCGAAGGGATGTTGTGAAGCACAGCTCTACCCCTATGTTGAGGGCGAGTTAACGGCGCCGACGCCGGAGCAGGCACAAAATGCGCTGAACTACAGAACCGGCGCATACCACCGGATAGGGAGCCTCGCGGACTTTCTAAGTTGCCTGGCCGACCCGACGCCGTGGCCGGTGATGGTCGGCTTCACAGTCTACGATTCCTTTATGTCACAGCAAGTAGCTGACAGTGGCATTATGCCGATGCCGCAACCGGGAGAACAGCAGCAGGGCGGACACGAAGTGCTCTGCCTCGGCTACGATCTGCCGAAACAACTGGCGCTGATCCAGAACAGTTGGGGCGGGGGTTGGGGACAGAAGGGCTATTTCTGGATGCCGTTCGCCGTGATCGCATCGCCCGACACCGATCTGTGGATGGTGCATACGGGCAGACCGTGGCAGTGAACTCTGGACGCGGTTGAGATAGCGGTTGAGATATCAGATATGGCTCTCGTGCCGCTTGAGACGCGACTGCGGCTCGGCTGAGGATCTCCGGTCATATTGATTGCGGGCCTGTTGAATCTGCTCGCGGTTGTCTTGCGCCCACTTGGCGAGGGACTCGATCGGCTTGCGGAGGGTGCGGCCGAGGCCGGTCAATGCATACTCGACGCGCGGCGGTATGGTGGGATAAACGGTTCGAGTCACGAGTCCGTCCCGTTCCAGCCCCTTCAGTGTGAGCGTCAACATGCGCTGCGAGATGCCTTCGATCGTTCGACGCAACTGGCTGAAGCGTTTGGGGCCGTCGGCAAGAAGTTGCACGATCAGCACGCTCCACTTGTCACCGACCCGGTTCAGCACCTCGCGGACGGCCACGCAGGACTGAGAAATGGGGGAATGGAAAACATCCTTGTGACTGGGTGACATCCATGTGCCTTCTTGCGTTCTTTTTCTTTGGTACCTATTCTATCTCTGGTTACTCTAATATACCAAGTCCCGCAAACGGACGCACGGAGATAGAGATCAATGACCGAAACAAAACATGCTGCGCAATCCATCAAAGTCAGCCACGAAACCCTGAACCAGCTTTTCCGCGAGGCGAGAACGCATAATGCGTGGCTTCCAAAGCGCGTGCCCGTTGAGGCGCTGCGCGAAGCTTATGAATTGGCGCGCTGGGGACCGACGAGCGCGAATTCCAGTCCAGCGCGTTTCGTGTTTCTGGAGAGCGAAGCCGCTAAGGCGCGTCTTCTGCCTGCGCTGGCTCCCTTGAATGTGGAAAAGACGAAAGCGGCGCCAGTCACAGCGATTATTGCCTGGGATACCGAGTTTCACGAGAAGCTTCCCAAGCTATTTCCCCATGCCGACATGCGTTCGTTTTTCTTGGGGAAACCGGCATTGATCGAGGAGACGGCATTCCGCAACAGCTCACTGCAAGGGGCCTACTTCATGCTGGCGGCTCGAGCCGTGGGACTGGATTGTGGCCCAATGTCGGGCTTTGACGCGGCGAAAGTGAATGCGGAATTCTTCCCCGACGGAAAATGGAAGGTCAACTTCCTTTGCAATCTGGGCTATGGCGATCACAGCAAGCTGTTCCCGCGAAGTCCGCGGCTGGATTTCGACGAGGCATGCAGGGTGCT
>Ga0210385_10000255_pt1 | contig 45898 bp, 49 predicted proteins | sample IncBWH26OmetaG_FD_160107 | JGI IMG/M metagenome (GOLD analysis project Ga0210385, IMG submission 160107) | Forest soil microbial communities from Barre Woods Harvard Forest LTER site, Petersham, Massachusetts, United States - Inc-BW-H-26-O ...
ATCCTGCAGAACCTGCCATTTGCGCTCAAAGCCGCTGGTAAACCGCTGCGGAAGAGCGCTGGCAATTCGCGCTGCAATTTCGGCAGATTCGCATTTCAGGAGCAGTCGTCGGCGCAGCCGCCAGGGCCGCCGGCAATCAAACGACACCTCTCTCCCATTGGCCGCTACGTTGCAGATCGAGTGCGTTGCGATCCGCCACTCTCCCGGTTCGGAGACGCCCAGCCAGGATCGGCACCAGCCATCCAGGACGACTTCCTCCGCGTGGAGCGCGATCGTTCCAGTTGAGAAGAACGGCTGACGCCGGCGCTTGGCATTGAACCATCCCCGCCAGCCATCGCGTTCGGTGAATCGCACCGGGTAGGCCTCCCGGTCCGCGCGGGCCGGCGCTTCGGCCGGTTCGTGAGATTGCGACGGCTGCGCCGTGCGTCGATTCAGCTCCGCTTGCAGATGCTGCGCATTGAGGGGGTATCGCTCACGATCCAGAATCAGCAGCAGTTGCTGCAGCTGCACATCCGAAAAGCTCGCAAAGTCCATCTGCCCGTCGGGCACATCCTGGCCCGACGAAGCGCCATCCGAGTGGGTACTGTCTGGCATGCGTGGCCCTTGTTATTTATTGTGCGTGGGGCGTTCTCAAAACAATCGAGACACGAGCATCAAAAGGGGCGCCGATCTGTACTTCCGGTCAATCTATCACCGTCGCAGCGACGTTTGCCAATCGCCGATTTGCTTTCCTTCATTGCCACGGACCGCCGGGTTTCCAGCTTTTGTCGAATGGCACCTTCCGTCCCGTTGCCATAAGAACAGGTCCGGCGAAGGCGGCAGTGGCGGCGATCACCACCGCAAAGTCGGTCGATACGGTTGTGCCTGGCAGACGCCGCACAAAGCCAGCCCACTGCGCGGCTTTGCCATCCGTTTCGGCGAACTCGCGCGTGAGCCCCGGGGGACTATCGACAGGAACGGTCGTTCCACGCCGTGCGAAGGTCTCGGAAATCGCACGACTCAGTACGGCACCTTGAAATGATTCCGCAGCAGCCAGAGCCTGGATATCGAAGAAATCGCGCATACGGCTGTTCTTGGTACCGAGTTCAACCATCGCATGCAGTTTTTCGGCGATGGCGGTCTCCGGGCGGTAAGCGCGCAACCGGGGCCTTGGAAATTCCAGGAGGCTGGGGTACTCGATCCAATTGGGGTCGGGAAATACGGCGTCGCCAACTCCGACATCCACTTGGACCTTGAGCCGGGCGGCGCCCAGACGTGCGACAAGGGTAGCGCGCTGGCCGCCGTAGACATTCTCGACCCGTATCGGGGCTACCTGCAGGGAGGACTGATCGAATTCCAGTCCATCAGGTTCGACTTCCAAGACGCACAGTTCTGTGAAGATCTCCCGCAGCGATTCCGTGCTGATGTTGCCGAAGCCCAGAAGGTCTGCGTCGCGCGTTGGGCGAATGGCCTCGCCTAGCCAGACCAGCAGCATCAAAGCTCCCTTCAGCACGAATCGCTCGGCATATGGCGAGCGCGACAGCCGAAAGAGCAGCCGTTCCGCCGCATAGCGCGCGAGCACAAGGTTGGGATCGATCTTCAGTGCGTGTGCGTGTCGCACCAGACGCACCTGCACCGAGTGCGCAAGACCCGTGCTCATGCCACGACGCCCTCGACGTAGGGACGCATGACGTGCTCCACGCGACAAGCCTTGGCTGCCCGATCGAGGTCAGCCATCTTGAAGCGACGATCGCGCCACGCTTCGCGCAGCGCCTCGACAGCCACTTCGACTCCAATGCGGTTGCGCGCCTTGAAAAGATCAGCCAGGGTCTTCGCCACGCTGTAAACGCGCACGGCCTGGCGCTCTATCCGATGGACCTCGATGCCATCCGAAAACGCCCTACCCGAATAGCGCACGACGCGAAGCACCGGACTCAGGAGCTTGGGAGCAGTGGTGCCGCGCTCAATCGCAACCCAGACCTCGGCAGGCACCTGCGTGCCAAGACCGTGAAAGCTCAGGGCAGAAAGAAGGCACACGACACCATGCGGCGCAGCCACCGACGCCAGTACGAGACCATGATGCTCGGTGACCTCAGCGTTAGGGTACCGATACAGACCCGGCGCCACACGTTCGAGGGCGCCTTCGGCCACCAGTCGAGTCAGGTATTGGGTATGAATTCCGGCATCGGCAACGGATCGCCGGTCCAGGAATCCGTTGGTTTTCAGAAGAAACTCGATACGTTGTCGATAGGTTCGCGCCATGTGGTAAATGATATACAGATTCTATAATCTGTCAATGATTTGCCACAATAGGGTGATCCACGAACCATTGGCTTACCGCGAGTACTCCCGAGGCGCCACTGTTCGCGGCTCCTGCGACCTCCGAGCAAGCGCCGCGGCCAGTTGTTCGTTTGTTGTCTGAGGAGGACTCATTCCTCCGATGAACCCCCAGATTCTCTGCGCCAGATCCCCCCGACCGGCCTGCAGGAGCGCCTCCGCCGCGCCGTGATACCCGGCAACGACGGCGCGCCGGGTTTCAACCAGCTTGGACTTGCCGGGATCTGGCTGAAGTCCGCCGGCGCGCATCTCCCGTTCGATACGGCGCATGCGCTCGCGTAGATAACGAGACTTACCCCGCACGCCTGATCGGTAGATGCCGGTCTTCAGATTCGACCGGCTCTGACCTCGCGCCGCGCGTTCCGTGGCATTGGCCGAAATGCCGTGCTCGCGAAGCTGCTCCGCGAAACGGCTACGCCACTCACGCAGCGTGGCCTTGCGGATGTTGAGCCGCTCGCCATCCTCACTGACGGCCTTGACCACGGCGTGAACGTGAGGATGGCCTTGGTCCATATGCAACGCCCAGGCATATCGATGCTTCAAAGCGAACTGCTCGCGCAAGAAGACGCGGCTGGCGGATATCAACTTCTTAGGATCAGTTCCCCGCGGCATGGAGAGCACAATGTTGTGCACGAGCTTCTCGGGGCGCCGGCCCGGTTTACCTCGGTAAGGCGCCTTGCCCACTGCTGAGAGCTCCTCCAGCTCCCAGTCCGATGACAAGTCCTTCTCGATGCCGGCGCCCTTGAGGCGCCGCCCGTCGTCCATTTCGATCTCGAGCTCTCCCTGGCGGTCGATGTACGCCAGATGCTGGATGACGCCCCCAGGAGTCTTCGCACCGCCGGATACCTTGACCATCACTTCCGGGGCGCGCGAAACGGTACGCACGAGCTGCTCGACCTGCGCACGCGACAGATGATCACGCCTGGTGTCACCCTGGCGACCAAAGCTCCGCAGGTCGAATAGCAGCTTCTCCGACCCAAGCGCGAATGGGCTACGGCGCACGACCGGTCGTCCAGCTCAGGAGATTGGCCTTGATGACCGCGCGGAAGCGCTCCAGAAGCGCGTCGCCGATCCGCATCATGCGCTGCACATCGGCGAAGCCGGGTGGGTTGGGATGACCCCCGCTGCGCAGCTGCTGCGCCATGGCCTGCAGGGCGCGGGTATTGGCGGACAAAGCACCCACGACGGCGCGAAGGTCGGACAGTTCTCGCTCAGGGAGGGGGGCGACGCCCCGCAGGTGCGTGCGCACAAGATATGACACGTAAGTTGCCGCCGGGACCGCGCGCGCCGCCGCTCGTTCGCGCAGCAGGGCCCGGTCCTCTGCCACCAGGCGTACGGTAACCCGGGTGTCACGGGAGTCCGGCGCAGGATCCGGCGCCGCCACCTCCACCCCGCTACTGGCAAGCATCTGCTGGACGAGCCGCCTAAGAAGCGCCGATTCGGATAGTCCCTGACGGGCGGCAGCCGTTGCGAACCGCCCCTTGGTAGTTGCACAGACCCACGTCGAAAGATGCGCGCTTTCGCCCATGGCAGGCATTTGACCCAATCGATGGACTTCTGGGAAGCCCAGGAAATCGATCAAAACGTACGCAAACCTGGGGGTAGCTCAGGCCGGCCCGTAAGTGTTTGTCTTGGGGGGACTACGAGGAGGCTGGGACGGCGGTTGGAGTCCGAAATTCGTTGATGGATTTGGATCAACTAGCCGCCGAAAGGCTATCCTGCAATGCAATGCCTCGTCGCCAGCGCCGCTGTTCCGGAGCGCAAGCTGCAGACGTAGATCCGTTCGGTCGAGTGCACACAGCATTCAAGTTGAGCCAACCGACCTGGTATCATCGTTTCCCGATGAATAGGCTTCAGCCTGTCGGCGACCTTCCTTATGAAGTCGGCGCCCTTTACAACCGTCGGCAGGAAATTCATGGCCGACTGGGCGGTCAAATGCAGGGCGGTATCTCTACACCCGCCCACAGTAAATTCGTAATCCTGTTTACTGGAGAGGCTGGCAAACAGCACGGCTATCACGACTATTGGGATGACAACGGAATTCTGCACTACTACGGAGAAGGCCAAACGGGGGACATGCAGGACAAGGGTGGCAACCGCGCCATTAGGGAGCACCTTGAAAACAACAAGCGGCTGCTGCTATTCCAGATGATGGGTCGGGCACGTCCCTATCGCTTTCTAGGTGAATTCCGTTTCCGCCATGCCTACAACAGAAGCAACGTCCCTGACACTAGCGGCAACCCGCGAACCGCCATAGTCTTCGAGCTTGAGCCTGTCAATTCTGAGTTCAGCCCATTCCAGCGCGCTATCGCCGACCAAGCGAACGCTCATATTGACCTCTCCGCCACCACTTCGTCTCACCTGACGGAAATCCGCTCCAAGCAATCACTATTCAAGCGTCGATTGGTAACAATTGAGAAGCAATGCCGCCTCACAGGAATCGCCGATTTGCGCTTCTTGCGCGCAAGTCATATCAAGCCGTGGGCGAAATGCACCAGTGGAAATGAACGAATCGATGGCAGCAACGGCCTTCTGCTCAGCCCACACGCGGATTTCATGTTTGATCGCGGCTGGATCAGCTTCGAAGACAATGGCGCACTGATCCGCTCGGATTACATACCCAAGGATGTGGTTAACCGCATTGGGCTTGATCTGAGGAAAGGTCGGATATGTGGAGAATTCTTCGCTGAGCAGAAGAATTACTTGGAATACCATCGCAATGCCGTATTCGACAAATCTTTTAGAAGGATCGAGGACCCTCTCTTGGAATTATTCTCGACGACAATTCCCGCGTAGTCGTACGCGTGCGTCGCATTTTTTCGAACCTCCTTCTACTTCCCATTCTAAAGCCAACTCACGTCTGCCTGTCAGATTGCGAGACTACGGTAAGCCGAGCTTGTCAAACAGAACTCGATTGCGCTTGCGAGCGTCGGAAAGCACCTTGGAATACGAGATCACCTCATAGTACGCGCTCAGAGTTGGATTAAATCCGTAGTAGCCCATGTTATCGGGCGTACGAGTGGCACCCATATTTTGCAATCTAATTTCAAGAGGCTCCGTAAGGTCCGCGATTACGTAGCAATAGGCCGGTATCTGATTGCTCGCTGGCCGCAAGAGGCGCCCCTGAGAGTCTTTCAATTTTCCTTCTCGTATTTCACGAACCAATCGGTACACCTGCGTCACTGGATCTTCGTCATACGATTCACGGAGAGGTCTCTTAAACTCGATTATCAGAATTGACGTGAGAGGAAGATCTACGTCGCCGAAAACAAACGGGCGATCGAATATGAGGATATCTGGCCGTGAAGCGGAGTCGTTTTCGAGCACATTGATTGACTTCAATGACTTGTCGGACGCTAGAAAGGAATGAAACGTCAACCTTTCGTCGATGATCCAAAGATTTTGTTTGTTGTAAGCGCTGTCCTCGGAAGTTGTCCGCATTGGAAAAACCAGGTCGTGGACGACGCTTTCAAGAGAGTAGGCGTGCGAATTCCCCCTCTTCTCGAGGGCCTGGGCAAATAGATCGAGAACGAGCCGTCTATGGACTACGTATTCGGCAAGCGCTGATAGTTCGAAGTCTCCAATCCTGCTTAACAACTCTCTGACCTTGGCTGCATGCTCTTCTGAATCTGATGAAGTTGATGCGTCGAGGCACTCTCGCGCTTCCTTTCGGGTCTGCTCTTCCTTTCTTGACTTCAATCTGTGCAAGACGTCGTCCATCTCTCGGTCACTCGAATTTGGGGCGAGTTCGGCTAGCGCTTCCTGTCTATATCTCGACAAAAACGGCCTATATTTTGGCTGCACGCTGCAGACGTAGTTTTCGAGGCGTTGCGATTTCACCTCTTCTAGCTGAGCAGTAAAGGGTGCCAAATCTGTGGCGACAAGTTGTGCGCAGTAGTCTCGCAACTCAACCAAAGTTGGATCGGGATAGAGATCGCTGTCTTCTCTTCGCGCGGGGATCGAGAAACTCGTCCTCTCCGGATTGACATTGCTGTCGAGATAATCTGCTTGCAGAACGGCGAAATACCAAAATGGAACGCCGTCTTCGGCTACCAAGGAAGCTTGAAGGTTTGGCAGCACCTTGCCAAGGGCATACACAAGAACCTCACGAGAGTCGGCCGTGAATACTAATTCGTGCTTTCCAAAGTTCGACCTCATGCGAAAGCAACTAAGTCGAAATTTGTGACCCTTGAATGCAAATTCGTGTGTTCGGGCGGTTCCTAAGAATCGAGAGTCAAATTCCTGATTAAGATCGATCGTCTCGAAACCATCGCTCAACGCGATAGGTGGTCGATTTGATCGGAGGAAAAAGAGGAAGCACTGTTCAATGATTGTTATGCCGATTTTGTCGAGATGTCGGGGCGCCGTGTCTCGCCACGGATCCTTGAATCCAATGAGTCGCACTGTCGTTTTTCGTTCCGTAGCGTCAGTTGGCGTGGCGGGAACTGAATCGACGCCATCTGGCAGCGCAAAGGTAAACATGCGCTTCATCATTCGCCCGTATCCATACGTGCTCTCGATTTCGGCTCGATCAAACGCGCGAAGCCAAAGCAGCCGGCCAATACCCTTTCCACCACGATCACGTTTGTAAGCAGAATCCGAGGTCTCGAAAGACTGCTGATTTTCATCGGTGAACCCGATGCCGTTGTCTTCTATAGTGAACGAATCTATTGGCGCAAGGCGATCGGCCTCATCGCCCAGCTTCATACCGCGCTCATGGTGAGCCGCAATTTGAATCATGGGTGCCGTCACCTTAGAGTCCTCGATGGCGTGCAGCGAATTGATCACCGCCTCGATCAAAGGAAGAAGTGGCTGGTATTTTTCGAGGTGCACTTTTGCGACGCGCCCCGCTAAATTGATCCTCATGCGGTCCTTCCAGAACTACTTTAAGACGGTCGGTGGCGGCTTTCTCAGGGCTCCCTTATTCGCCCTTCAGAAGTACTGGCGGCAATTTTGCCTTCGTGCCGTGACATGTATATACATACAGTATGAAACAGTCCCAGTAAAATTGACATCGAACTTTAAGGCGTCACAATTCAAGGAGTTATCTGTGGTCAAGACCGCTGAGTTGGTTAGGACCGACGGTCGAATTTTCTGACTTAGGAGAAAACCGCACACCAGAGCGACCCAAGTCGACTCGGAAAAGGCTCTGAGACTACGGTGACCGGCGGTAACCTGCTATATGGATCAAGGTGGGCAGCAACCGACACTGCTTATAGCGATGCGGCTCTATAGGCAATTTCCGATTAATCCGGATGTGATCGTCCCTCGTCATCGAAAGTTGGCAGTCGTTCAACGCCTGTCACGGCGAATTTCGGACGAAACATTCATCGGTGCAAGACCGGATTCCGGCAGCCGCCTTAAGTTTTGACCCGTAGCAAACCTTTCGTGAGAATCCACAAGCACCGTACAAAATCAAGCAGTCAGGCAATCGCGAGGTCGTCGCCGGTACGTTGTCTCCTCGAACCGGGCCGAGCCGTACCCCGAGCGCCCGGTCTACGCAGCCACTGCAATGACTAGATCCCTCTCGATTTGTATCGTCGCATGTAGTGCGGAAAAGGGCGACGCGACTGCCGCCGCTGAAAATTTGTACAGATCTGATCGATTCCGCATGGCTCGCCGATATGCGCACGCGAACGCGGATGCTTGGTTCATTTTATCTGCGAAGCACGGTCTCATGCGGCCCGGCGAGCAAATAAAGCCATATGACTTTCAGGTGACTGACTTAACCGAATCGCAGCACGGAGCTTTGGTTAGGCGACTCAAATCTCAACTCGCCGAGTTCGCCATTGGCTCACATCAGAACATTACTTCACTTTGTTACAAGAACTATAACGACCTACTTCGGGATGCCGGCCTGGGGATCACATCAGCACCAATAGAAAGCTATTCGGGACATCAAGCGGTAGCGTGGCTACGCTCTCGCACGGACCCGCTTCATTCAGAAGCGGAATTGAACGCAACTTACACAGCGCTCCACCCATTGTTCGAAGGCAATCGTCTGCGATCGCTTAAGGATGCCATCGAAGGGGATCTTTCAGAATCAGGTGTGTATCTGTTCCTCGACCCGGCCGAACGCAGACTCACGAATCCTTCGGCCCTGAGAATAGTTCGAGTAGGCACACATGGAGTCGCAGCTGGCTCGAAGGCAACTCTTCGTGATCGCCTCCGAACTCACCTCGGTTCCTCCAATGGTGGCGGCAATCATCGCAGTTCCGTATTCCGTTTACATGTTGGTCGTGCGCTACTGAAGCAAAAAGGAGCGAACGCAATTCCTACCTGGGGAAGCCCTGCGTTCCCGACCACAAAAAGACAGCAGAGAATCGAAGCGTTACACGAGAAAACGGTTTCAAACTACATTGGCAATCTTCTGGTTACTGTCATTGATGTGCCTGGCGATTCATCTAAGTCCAATGATCGCGCGTACCTTGAACAAAACATTATCGCTATACTCTCGAATGCATACCGCCCTTTGGATCCGCCGAGCTTTGCTTGGCTCGGGTCCAGTTCGGACAAAGCGGACATCCGTAAGAGCGGTCTATGGAATGTAAATCACACTGCGCAAGGCTATCAGGCGAACTATTTATCAGTACTTCGTTACTATGTAGCGCTCACAGTCGGCGATCCCAATATTGGATCCAAACCGCAGATTGGCCCCGACTGGACGACGCAAGTGCGGCGCGATACGCGACAAATTGATCTAATCTGAAACCATGACGGCAGAGTCGACCAAGCTTTCAGTATTGAAGCGATATTCGAAGGCCATTTGTCACCTTCACTATGCGTTTCGAGCGAGTAGAAAACTAGGGCTCATACTTGGAGCAGGGGTTAGTAATGACCTGGAAATTCCGCCATGGACTCAACTACTCGATTCCGTCCAGGAAGAGATCAAATTCGATGGCAAGCAGCAAAATGCGCCAGAGTCCTATAGAGGGGAACAGCTCTATCAGTTCTTTAGAATGGAGCAAAAAAAGGATCTGGGCCGCGCCGAGAACCACATTAGCGAGGCAGAGGTCAATTCGCAGTGGCGAAAAATTGTCTCGAGGATCCTCTACAAGGCATTCCTAAAGAACGGCCAAATCGACTCTGACATCTTCCAAAGAGCTATTGATGGCCATCCGTATTTTCGGGAGCTAGTGAAGGTCGCCCGCGATCTGGAACTTGTAATCAGTCACAATTTCGACAACGCGCTCGAATGGTCGATCGTAACTGATCCCGGAAATCCTCGGCCAGAAAATCGACGTTGCAATACATTCTGGCGACCAGAGCCTTTTCTGCGCCAGGGAATGCTGAATGTCTATCACCCGAACGGCTTTATGCCGATAGTGGGCCTTAAAGGCAGCGACAGTATCATTCTCACTGAGTTGAATTTTGCTGATCTATTGGCTAACACAAATGACGTCGAATCCCACTTCTTGCTCGGTCATTTATCAAACAAGACGTGGCTCATAATCGGTCACTCACTTTCCGACGGGACTCTCAAGAACGCATTGCGCACACACGCGAATAGGCGTCCCGGTCACATAAATTACTTTGTTCACTGGCTCAAAGACGGCGAGAGTGAGCTGCCAGAGAAGCAAAGAAAGGCAATCCGAGAGGCTAATTTCGCAACCTACAATTTAGTCACTTTGTTCTTGTCGTCGAAGGAAATCGGTGAGCTGCTCAGATTGCTCAACATGTCCGAGGACGACTTACATGATGCCCTTTCTGCGGCAGATTTACCCTCAAAGTATGTGTACTACATCTGCGGCGCTGTTTCTTCTGGCAAGAGCACAATAATTAGTCATTTGAGGAGCATCGCAACGATCGAGGAATGGCCCGATCGGATGCCAGAGGAGATGAATCGACCTTCCATCGAACTCAAAGACTCTGAAGAGGTAACAATCGACGAAAGGATTGAAGTCGCCATCTGGCGAAAAAATGAAGAAATCAGAAAAATCATTGTCGGACTGGTTGCTGTGGACAGAGCACCACTCGACTTCATTGCGTTTCCTCGTGACGAGAATGAAACTCCTTTTCAAGTGGCCGTAACTCGACACAGTCGTGTACTCCGGCGATTGGAACAGGATGGATTCAAGGAACTCGTCAAAGGTCAAGTGATACTGGTATATGCCGACGCGTCGTCGTTACTTGAGCGGCAAATTCAGCGCGGCCGGCCGCCAACTGAGGAAGAACTGAGGTCGGGCAAGGCTAAGAGCTACTTGAACCGTCAATCCGAATTGATGTCTGAAATTTACGCGGAAGCGGTGCGAAGCGGAAGCACGGTGCAGGGCGATAGCTGTTCCCTTGTCGGTGGTCTCCAAAGTGTTATGCGCATTATTCATTTCGACGAATACCGGCCGTTCGATTTTTCGGCTCGGCTCCAACACTACCTGGCCACACCGCTATGAAGAGATCCGTTTACATCGCTAGCCCACTTTTTAACGATGCCGAGCGGGCGGCGAATAGAGCAATCTGTACAATTGCCGAAAGATCGTGCGACGTATTTCTGCCCCAACGTGATGGGCATTTGGTCACGGATCTGATCGAAGGAGGCATGACACCGCAGTCTGCTTACGCGTTCGTCTCTGCAAGAGACATAGAGGCAATCGATCGCTGCGACGCCCTCATAATCAATCTGGATGGCCGCTCGGTTGACGAGGGAGCGGCATTTGAGCTCGGATTTGCGCATGCGAGAGGGAAGATTTGCGTAGGGTACCGAACAGATGTCCGAGTCCTGTTGCAGTGGGGATTAAATCCCATGATCTTTGCTCCATTGGTCACTGTGGTGCGCTCACTATCCGAGCTCGAGGACTGGCTTGAGTCGTTCGTTTCATCCGAAAAGCGAGCTTGGCAGTCAATGTCTACTCGCACTCAACTCCCCGATATAGAGCCGAATTCCAAAGGACCCAATCAATCCTAACGACTGGCATGGAATCACTGGACTGATTGGGCAGGAACCGATGCGCGCGTAGTTGGAAGCTGATTCGATCTAACATTGCGGCCGATTGCGTCTTGAATTGACGTCGTGCAAGCGGTCCTGAGCCTTCCTGAATCGAAAGTGCTGCGTGGCGAAACGCGTCAGCAACGATGTGCACCTCCGGCCCAACCCTTGCTGCCCCCCCAAAATGCATTCCAGCCCCGGGGCGCGAATGGACCGTCGCGAATTTGCGTGTAGCTAGTTTTGTGGCTGGCTATGGCTCCTAGGCTCAAAAGTTCGCCAAATCAAAGTGTTATGTGGGAGCGAGTCAATCAGGTGCAGTTCCAATCCCAAAAGCTCCTTCGCACCATCGACTGACCGGTTGTGGCCGAATGCGCCTGAAGCGATTCCCGAAACCCGGCCGTTGGCTCGACATCTCCTGCAATGCAGGTTCTGCAATCAAGGCGGACTTTCGCGAACGGCCGATTCAGGGAATATGAAGTCGGTATTCGAACTCGACCGGAGCTCAAGTCGCCGCCCAGTGGCCCAAATAGTCGCTCATCGTGAGTTGCACGCCCTGGTTGCGCAAGATTCCGTGGGCGGCGGTCAAATGATAGAAGAAATGCGGGATCGCGAATGCGATCAGAAACTGTCCGCCGTGGGAGCGCGTCGAACCACGGCGGTGCTCGATCACGATCGCTCGATCCAGGCTCGCTTCCAGGTCGCGTGGTGCGATCTCTCGGAGATACGTGATGGTTGCATCGAGGCGCTGATGCAGATCCGCAAAGCTCTTTGCATCGTGCGTGGCCGGCACCTCTGGCACACCCAACAGGTGCGCGATCGCCAACCTGGCTCCCTCGGCGGCCCAGTGGACTTGCGCGGCGAGCGGGTACCTATGTAGATCGGCCGGCGCGTTACCCGCGCCGCGCCCGTGCCCTTCAGCGCCGAGTTGCGCGTCCAGCAGTGCGGCTTCACTGCTGCCATTTGCAGCTGCATGGGCTTGCGCCTTCGTCAACTGCGTTTTCAAGTTGGTCAGTCCGCGGACGAACACGCCAACCGATAGATCGTAGACATTCAAAGACATGGCGCACCCATTACTTGCTTCTCGACCGATGCTCGATATTCTATGTGCCGGACAGGGGGATTGTGCCTTTTGAGGTAGTGGTATGAAGGACAATAAACGGAGTCACGAATCATGAATAGCAGCGAGAAAGAGAAGATTCTGAAGCTAGCACTTCGACTGTTCGGGGTCATTTTCCTCTTTGTCTATCCGCTGGGATTCATCTGGCCATCCGGCTGGGTGTGGCATGGAGGTATGGGGGGCTATTACCTGCAGATGATCGCCGGCATCTATGCCGTGCTCGGTATTTTCCTGATCCTCGCCGCCAGGAACCCCACCGCTCATCGCAGCCTGATCTCCTTCACAGTGTGGTCGAGCCTCGTCCATGCAGCAATCATGGCGGTGCAGGCTGTGGGCGATCCTCATGAACACGGACACCTCGTTGGTGACGTGCCTGCCCTGGTGCTGGTCGCGGTCGTCCTTTGGTATTTCTCTCCATCCAAGGGCGTGGCATGAGCGTTGTATTGCTACCCAGGAGCCTACCTTCGGCGGCATGCTTGCGGCTTCAACGCCAATTGTCTTGGCTGATGTCGGGGCGCTCCGCTGCGCACCGGCCGCTGGTCGCGGAGTTGGCCGGAAGCGACGTGTTGTGATTTAGCAACCACTAGGTAGTGCGGCTCTTCAGAGCCATAGGTGCCGCTTATTATTGGAAGACTTGCATTGTCAACGACTTGCGCCACATCCTAGGCGCCGGTGGAAATCGGCGCTCCGCGCCGATTAGCGCCAGGGGGGAATGGATGGCGCTGCTAAGTCGGGCCGGGGCGGTTCGGCCCATCACGTATCTGCCGAGCGTGATCGACTACAACGATTTTAGTGGGGGGCAACGAACATGAAATATGCAGTCTGGCTCGTGCGGCTTTGGTACGCCGCCTGGATGATTCCAGCCGGTCTCGAGCACTTCATCCACATCTTCCCGCAGCCGGGGTACAACACCACTCGACCCCTGGCTCACGAGATGCTGTTTGCCCTCCTTGACAGTCATCTGTTCGATGTCGTCAAGGGCGTGGAACTGCTCACCGGGATCGCGGTGCTTCTGGGATTCTTTACCCCCCTGATGCTGCTGGTGTGCATGCCCGTTGCGATCTGCGTGTTCTGGTGGGACGCGCCGCTTTCGATGTGGAACCATGGCAGTGTCCTGGCGGGCGGCAGGGTGTTGGCGAGCGACATACTCCTGTGCATAGCTTTCATCGGCTGCTATCGCGCGATGTTCCCGCTGCGCCCGAAGGCACCGTCCATGCCGCAGCTGGTACTGGTCGGGCGCACGATTTTCGGCGCCTGGATGTTGATCAGCGGCGCCAACTATTTGTTTCTCTCACTGTGGTCGGTGCCGATGGGTCATGAACCGCTCGCCGTGGAGCTGATGGGCGCTTTTGTTCACTCGGGCTTGTTGACCTTTGCCATGGTGGCCCAACTGGTCACGGGCGCGTTTCTCCTCACCGGCGTCTTCGCGCCGGCGGCGCTGTGCGTGGTGATGCCGACGTCGACCTGTGCCCTGTACTGGGCGCTGCTCGAGCACCAGCCGCTCCCCTTGCTGCTGGCGCTCCTGGCCTTTGCCCTGAACGGCCTGCTGATGCTGGCCTACCTCGGTTACTACCAGGGAGCATTGCAGCGTAGCGCCTTGTCGCTTGGCGAGTCAGGGCAGGCCACGGTCTGGGATACCCTGTTCGTACACTCCAAGGGCCGCACCTCCCGTGAGCACTTCATTCCGGCGCTCATTCCGCTTGCGATCGTGGTGTGGTGGTACGCCCAAGCCAGTCCCAACGTCTACCCGCAGTGGAGCCTCCTGGTGCTGCTGTTCCCCGCCAGCGTGCTACTGGCCCGGAGGCTGCACGATATGGGGCACAGCGGCTGGCTGCTGCTCGTGCCGGCCGTCCTGACGGTTGCCGGCATGATGATCTGGGACCATCGGCTCGACTTGGGCGCTCAGCTCAACGTTGCCGTGCCGCTCGCCGCGCTCATCGTCTTCGTCGGATTGGCCCTCTGGGGTTGCATTGGCAAGGGAAAGGCGCAGGCCAATGCATTCGGGCCGCCGGCCATGGCGTAGTTTCAGCGGCGACTACTGTCCGGATGCCTTGGGGGCACCGGTTGGAGCGAGTGACCGGAATCCGACTTCCAGGCCCTTTTGTGTCTTGAACCAGACGATGAATCCACCGTCTTTTCCATCACGGCGCGGCGCAATCAGCAACTGAATGTGTTCGCCCGGTTGCACCGCGCCTCTGACATATCCGGCGCGGTAGAAGTTACTGGCACTGTGTCCTTCGAAATCGATATCGCGCGTGCCGCCAGCATCGGCCAGGGTGACCAGCGCATGCGTATGCGGATTCATGACTTCAAATGACTTGACGGTCCCTTCTATTGTGATGGTCTTCGTGAAGTCAAAGGGAGCCGCCGAGTGGTGAGCCTGCGCCAGATGGCTGAAGGTCAACGCGGCAGATGCGAGGACGATCAGGCCGAATCCGGCAAGCCGTTGGATGTTGGATTTCATTTCTGCGTCTCCTCCCAGGCCTTGTAGACATCGCTCATTTTTGCGTCGGGCGTCTTGCCGGCGTGCAGCTGATCTCTTCGTGCTTTGAGCAGATTGAGCCAGAATTCATCCGGACAGCGGTAGGTGAACAGGAATCCATCGGGCACGAAGGCAAGCTTCTTATTCACCGTGACGGCAGTGGTGTAGTACACCGGGTCCGTCATGCTCATGGAATAGCTCAGGAACTTGACGCCCTTGGGATCCGTTCCGAGCGCGAACCTCTCAGTGATATGGGCTTGATCGCTGTGAGGATGGGACTGGTCCTCGCCATCCAGGAGATTATCCGTCTCCACCACCAGCGTCTCACCGTCCCAATGCCCCACGGAGTAGCCCTGCCGACTCGGAATTCGCTTCTCCTCCGGAATGCCCCGCTTGCCCAGGAAGATTCTGCGGGTCTCCCCTTCCACTTCGAAGATGATGGTCAGTTGATCCCCTTTCTGAATGAACTCGAGGGGATAGCCGCCGGCCATCTCCATCATCATGGGCATACCGTAGTCGACGCAGTAGGCACCAGGATTGGCCTGCTCGGGGCCCAGCAGCTGCTTGTACTCATCGTTGCGTCGCTTGCCCTCCGGCGTGAAGGGCAGAGGTGCCATGGAGCGCCGGCCACCGCCGCCGGGCGGCGCCCTACCCGACTCGACATAGGTGCTCCACACACCCGTGAAGTCCGGAGGCGGCGTGGCGGCTCGCGCGGCAGTACTCAGCATGGCAACCGTGAAACCGGCCAGTGTCGCCGCCCAAAGGTTCGGCAATGGTAATTGTCGCGACCGGCGTATCATTATTATGTCCCCCAGGTTCTCGCCAAGGCCTGTAGCGTATCAAAATGCGCACTGGCTGCCTCGTTTGCCTCAGCCAGCTCAATCCGCTATTCCAAGTGGGGCACGAGTACATTCTTCGATTTACTTCATGAATGTGCCGACGCGGCCCGACAAGTTGCGCCGATGCGCTACAACGAGGGGCACGGCAACGGATCGGCGAGGGCAGCGGCTTCAGGAACAAGGCATACCGATGCTGTGAGCCGGCGTACCTGACTGGCAACGCCCGAACTGCCACTAATCGGCTGACGGTTGTTGCGGGCTGCCCCGAATGAGAATTGCTGCTCTTGAGGTCTTGCGCCGCAAGTTAGAACGGTCTTCCGCCGCCACATTTGCCAACGAGCAGATCGCGCTGCAGGGAGGGTGCATCGACCTTTTGCCCCGATTGCAGGGCAGAAAGCAGCGGTGCGTAGGTATTGGGATCCCAATACCACTCACAATGAAGAGGTGGTCCCTGCGGTGGCCCATTCAGCGGCTGAGGCTCTCCCCAGTAGCCCGCGAACAAGGTCACGAGTGCCACATCGGTTTGCGCAGGGAGCACGGGAAGTTCAGCGCCTTGGACCAGCTGATACTTCGGTGCAACGGTCACATCGACCGGTCTGCTACCGAAGTAGGAGTACGTACCCTGTCCATTGTGATTGTTGGCGCCGTACTGCATCCATTGGTCAGTGGGCCAGAATTCGTGTCCACCCCATTCCACATAGACCACAGGATGGCGGTAACTCGCCGGCAGAAAAGCCACGATAGGGTGCTGCACGTTAAAAACGCCCGCCGTGGCCAGTCGGAGGGTGTTGTTCTGAGCATCCGACAGCTGCGCGGCCGCCTCTCCATCAGTGATGGGACCCTGGTCAGTCTGGCCTAGGGTAGGCAGATCGACCGGTGTTCCGTAGTTGGGTCCCCGGTATTCCTGTGCGCTGTATGTCGGTCGCGTATCACCTGCCGGTCGAGCCGGAACGACCGTGGAGACCGCGGCGGCCATACTCAAGTCGAAGGCAGCCTGTTTACCGTGGAAATAGTGAAACACATAGAGAATCGCGCGGTCCGGTCGCGCCGACTTCCACCAGCTGGCATCGACATACACCTGGACCGTACACCAGTCCCCCAGGTGGTCAGTCGTTCGGGAAGTTCCCGACTTCGCGTCATGGCTGTAACCAAACAGCTGCCAATACTCGAGCTTGATGATCTGCGCTGAACAGGAACCGGAGGTAAGGCAACCATACCGACCCTGCAGGCTGACAGTCGGGAGTGCCGGGTCGCTCGTCGACATCGTATTCAAATTCAACAGCAAGGCACGTCCATACAGCCCGACATCGTTCTGGTTCGACTGGCCGGCACGCTGCATGACAGTAACCCAGGCAGTGCCGCTCTGCGCGCTTCCCGAAGGGTTGAGGTATAGATTTACTGGCGTTGCAGAGGTGATAGTGCCGTTCGGGGCACGCAGGGATTTACTCGGATTGAGGATGTCCGAAGGACTCGCGAGCAGATCACTCGTCGAAAGCACCTGGTTGAACGGAGGCGCGTCACTGCCAGTGATTTTCGATTCCAGGTTGGAGGCCTGCACGAAGGCCACCGCGTCAATTGGGCGGTAGGTCTCATCAGATCCCTGATAGGAGTACAGAAGCAATGGTGCATAGTCGCTGAGAAGTTGCGCGCGGTCAGCGGCCGTGAGGCCATTCTGGGATATTGAAGCCACTTGCCCCGCAACATAGATCGACGTGGTTGCAGAGGCCAGGAACACCTGCTCCGGCTGCACCGTTGGGATGCCCAGCGCAGCGTTCGGTTGCGGTTTTGGCGTTTGACCGGGAGCCAGAACCTGGAGAATGGGTGGTTTGTTCACCGTCTTTGGGAACTTACTGGTATCGAGCAACGTGACGAAAATCTCGTTGACTCCGGGAACCGGGACTATGGTGAAGGAGCCGCTCATCGACTTGCCACCCTTGATAGTGGTAGCGGCAGCGGGACTTTGCGCTGTGAGCGGAACGGTATTGAGGTAGTAGACAATCTTGCCCGTGATGTCCAGCGCCTTCGTATTATTCAGCGTCCATGCAACCGTGACCGGGGCACCGGGAGCCGGTGCACTGGGCGTCAATGTGATGCTGCCTTGAGAGGGCGCAGACCAGCCAGGCGTCGGGCTGATCGATAGCAGCAGAGCCATGCACAGCGATGCAGCGCAGGAAGAAAGATGCCCGCGCACTCGTCGCAGTGTCGCTGGCATCGTCTCCCGGCCAGGCATCGCTGGAGGGCGTGAGGAGGGCAGAATGGTTCCTGGTTCGGATTTGCTCATGTTATGCCTCGTGTTTCCCCGGGCGCTCGGCTTCGGGTCTTCCCTGTCTGATGCCAATGGCTGTGAATGAGCACAACGGGCCGGCCGAAAGACCGGAGCGGAGCGCTCTAAATCCTCGGCGTCATGCGGAAAGGCTGCCCAGAAGCTCCTGGCGGCGGGTAAAAATACTTTCTGATCCTCATTGGTTTCGCCAACCCACGAATGGCTGGCCGACATCACCCTGGTTCAACTGGAGCGCGCCTGCCGGACTCGTTACGAATACAAAGACGTATCCCTTTGTTGTCAGCGCTACACCAGGGGACCGGGCCGTGACCGATGCTGCCGGCGGACTCAAGGCTTTGACAATGGCGGGGGTTGCGCCACCAGGTGATTTTGTTTGCGTCAGGTCCGTCCACCCCTGACCCGCCTGACCTACCGTCCACCAGTTATACAGGACCTGTCCCTGGGGATCCTTGATCACTACAATCGCGTCCGAGTCGGCAGACTCAGCCGCAGGCGCCACGTTGGTCGTGATTCCCATTGGCTTCCAGCCGACGAAGGGTTTCCCGAGCACGCCCTGATTGAGGTAGACGTTGCCGTCCCTTCCCTTGATTACGACGAATAGGTATTTGCCGACGAGCGCCGCGGCCGGAGCCGCGTCGGTCGTGACGCTGCCGGCTAGCTGCACGAAGGGCGTGCCGCTCGCACCGCGATTCCAGTAGCTATAGAAGGTGCGACCTTGAGCATCAACTGCGACGATGACGCCGGTATTCAATGAAGAGGTCAGAGCCGGAGCCAACCTGGTCTGAAAGGCCAGTCGCTGCCATCCGGTGAACTTACCCGCCAGGTCTCCCTGATTGAAATACAAATAGCCGTCCGCCTGGGGAATTGCCGCATACATCGAGGTCTGCATAAGCGTCACTGCCGGCGATGCAGTTGCACGACCGGCACCATCAAACTCTCGCCAGCCGCGAGCGGCGCCTCCCTGTATCCACCAGTTGTAGAAGATGTGCTGCTGAACATCGACCGCCGCCTCAACGACGATTGTTCCTGAGGAAGCCCCGCTGGGATAGCCGGATCCCATGGTGATTTCCTTCACCCCTGAATATGAGGTCGCGGCTGATGAGTCACCGAATGACGAGGAAGGGTCGTCGGGCCATTGGACCGGGTCGGAGGGATTCTGGCAGGACGGGTCGGTGATGGCGCTGCAGGTGGGCAGCGTGGTGACGCTGGTGCTGGTGTTGGATCCGCTGTCGCAACACCCGTAGTAGACGCCGCAGCTGATCGGATCAAGATCGACGGAGGCAATGCACCCCGCTTCGGCCGCCGTGCAGGCGGATGAGGTGATCCCCTTGCACTGGTTGCCGGCAACGCTCGCCGCGGTGGCCGCGATGCTCAGAAGGCCAAGGATGGCTCGTGAAATGGTATTCATAGGCTCAAACCTGCGGCAGCGTTGTACTTTCGGTGTGCTGAACGGAAGGGCCCAAGCGATGCAGGATAGGGCGGTGTGACGCCCGCGGAGATCTATCCTTCGCTCAAGACCTCACTGAAAATCATAGTCTCAAAATACCCTGACCGCTATTTCAATATATGTTATTAGCATGGGTTCGGATTTTGAGGTCGATTTGGACGTGGACTGATGTGTGGTGGCTGGTCCTCCCTCAGCGGTCTGTTGCGCTGCGGGAATCAGGATCCATCAGCGCCAAGGTCCGCAATGCGTTCAAATCAATCAGCCGATGCAGCCAAGCGACGTTCCAGCGTTGCATGGTTAGCCGCTGGCCCACCGCGAATCCTCTCCCCGTCTGTCCTGAATTACGTCGCGAATCCACAGGCGGCCCCTTGCTGTGCGTGGGATCGGTGATTCAGTCGTTCCGCACAACCCCATGCTCCGGGATCTGTGCCTATCCCGTCACTGCGCCTTGCGAAGCCGCTCGAAGTACGGATCGAGCACCTTCACCCGCTCGAGAAGCGGATAGCTGCGCGCGCTCGGCGCGGCATCGAAGACCATGACCTGCTGATTCTGGTCGGTGAAGGCCGGCCACTGCGGCAGGCCCGGCCCGTTGGGGTCGCCGGTCTTCGCAAAGTTCACATCGTAGGAGCTGATCATGTCGGACAAGGCGACGTCTTCGGTGCGGGGCGTGCCGCGGGTGGCCAGCGTCTGGAAATGGTAGGGCACGTCACTGCCATGACCCGAACCTTCGGCCTGCGGGGCATGGTTGTTGTAGAAGTAGCTGAACACCTTGCCCTTGCCCTGCTGTGACTGCTCCCGGGCCCAGGTCCACATGTTCCAGTCGAACTGCGTATCGTTGCGCACGTAGCGGGCGGCGCTCAGGGCTTGAGCATCGGTGGCATGCGGGTAGGCGCCCAGGAGTGCCTCGGCCTGTTCGCCGAACTGCTGTCTGATCTGTGTTTCGAACTCGGCTGGTGTAAGGGACTTGGGGCCGCCGAAGACCAGGGTCTCATCCGAGACATCACCGAGCAGTACGGGCGTGTCGTTGAATTTGCCCTGCTGGTAGAGGGTATAGGGATCGGTCGGCAGCACGTAACCATCGGCAACCGGCCGGAATGCCAGCCCGCCACCGGTGCCGGCTTGAATGGCATCCGCGCTCAGGCTGCGGGCCTCGGCGATGCTCGTCACGCCCAGCCTGGACAGGAAGGTGCCCCCGTTTTCCTCTGCCAGCTGCAGCGACGGGATACTCAATCCGGAGCCGCCCGCCGCTGTGGTCTGCAGGGCAGCGAAGGAACTGCCGCTCATCGCGATCACGCGCTGGAACAGGCCCTTGGCAAGGGGGCTCGCTGCCAGAATGCTCACCGCACCGGAGCCGGCCGAGTGTCCGAAGACGGTGACGTTGCGCGGATCACCGCCAAAGGCAGCAACATTTTTCTGCACCCATTTCAGGCCCGCCACCAGGTCCTGGATGCCGTAGGTGCCCGAACCGTGTCCGCTCTCGCGACTGAGGTCCGGATGTGCCAGGTAGCCATAGGGTCCGAGTCGATAGGCGAGGCTTACCAGTACCACGCCTTTGTGGGCATAACCGGAGCCGTCATACATGCCGATGCTGGTGGAACCGCCGACATAGCCGCCGCCATGAATCCAGACGATGACCGGCAGCCGCTCGCGGGCCGATGCGGCCGGCGTCCATACGTTCAGGTACAGGCAGTCTTCGCTGACCGGTGCGGTGTTACCCTGCGAATGCGGTGGCTGCATGCAGGCATCCGCAAAGGCATCGGCGTGCTTCACCCCCGACCAGGGGCGCACCGGCGCCGGCGCCTTCCAGCGCAGCGGGCCGACCGGCGGCGCGGCAAACGGAATGCCCTTGAAAATCGAAAGGCCGTTCGCGGCGGTGCCGCTGACCTCGCCGCCCGTGACCCGGGCCCGGCTGATTTGTGCGTGGGCCGCCTGCACGCTCAAGGCGGCCAGGATCATCCATACGATGCTGCGCATATGCTTCTCCTGAAATTTGTCTAGGGCCGAAGCGATCCGAGATAGGCGGCCGCCGCCAATACATCCGCGTCATTGAGCCCGGCCACGACCGGCGCCATCAACGGCGTCCAGGCCCCGGCACGATGGCCGGTTTGCATGTCGTAAAGCTGGCGGGCCAGGTAGCTGGGTGAATTGCCCGCCAGTCGCGGCACGGGACCCAGCCCCCGCAGGTCGGCGCCATGGCACACGGTGCACGGTGTGACCTTGGCGCCTCCGGTCCTGACCAGAATCTCGCCTTTTGCAAGGCTGCCTTTGGGCACATAGGCAATGAACCGCACGCGCGGATTGCGCAGCGTTTCGGTCTGCTCCTCATCCATCGGCACCTCGACGATGCGATTCCCCAGCGGTTCGGTCGTCGCTCCATTCCCCTTGATGGGGATGAACAGGCCGCCACTGGGCAGCGTCTTGGGCGCCGTATCACTTTCCACGACTTTGGTGGATTGCTTCGCGGGGATGGAGGCGAAGTACGCGGCGGACGCCTTCACCTCTGCGTCGGTCATGCTCCTGCCGAACGCGTTCATCAACGCCGTGTTGGTCTTGCGCTTGTCGGAGGTCTGACGCGAGCCATTGCGAAAGTCCAGCAGCTGCTGAACGATGTAGTCGTAGGTCAGACCGGTGAGATTGGCATTCTCGGGTCGCCCGTTGCCGTTCGGGAGGTGGCATAGGCCGCAGGCCATGATGGGCGGGGCAGCGGTCTTTCTGCCGTACGCGACAATCTCGGGCATCGGCGGATGATCGTCGGGGAACCAGTCCGCGGGACCATAGAAATCGATGACCTGCGCACGCGTGAAGGACTGTTTCGAGCCATCGACATGAAGCAGGATCTTGTTGTCAGGCCGCGGCCCTGGAGGCGGCACCGGTGATGGACCGGTCGATGGCGCAGCGGTGAAGCCATAGGCCCACAACGGTTCCTCGGCATTGGTAGCCGCCACCGCGCCGGCTGCCGCAATCAGGAGCACTGCGGCGGCCAAAATCGTCCTCACGGCCACTGCTTCAGGTGCGCGGGCCGTTCGCCCCGCCCGCCGGGCGCGGTGCATTGGGGTCCGCGGCACCGCGGACGATACCGCCATCGTCATTGGCCTGCGGCCCGGGAATCGGCGTCAGCGTGTGTACCGCGCGGATCTTGCCGTCGATGAAACGGAAGGAATGGCTGTCCGGCGACTCGGCCCGACCACCGAACCTGCAGAACACGTTGATGACGCCCAGCTCCTCATCGATCAGGTAGTCGCGGTGGGTGATGTAGAGCAGACCCGCCGGCATGCCCACTTCGCAACTTGCATGCGGATCGCCCTTGGCATTGGTATAGGCGCCGCCCTCGAGCCGCGCGCAGGGCGTGCCCCAGGGGATGTCCGTGAACTTGTCGGAGAAGCCGTCCAGATAAGCATTGGCGCCGCGGATCATCTCCTTCGGCTCGGTCAGCTGATACTTGTACAGCGGCGACCAATCCTCCTTGCTCGTATATTTGAGGTAGGAGTTGGCATTGAACAGCCAGTTGCCCGGCTTGGTGACGAGGCTGTCGACGCGGATGATCTTCCCATCGTGCGCATACAGCCGCGTGCCGATGACATAGGGTGTCGGGCCGGTCACGACGACCTCGGTGAAGGTCTTGCAGCGCTTGTCATCGTGGAAGCTCATGGCGTGGGCCACCTGGAGCGGCTTCGCCCACATGCCCGCGCCGGGATCCACGTCCTTGCCGTTCTCGAGATAATGCGCCTTGGGGTCCATCGGCAGCCCTGCGAGGCTGCCCTTGCCCTGCGCCTCGACATAGGCGGCGGTGAGCCGCTTCAGCTCATCGCGGCTGCAACTGGGGCGATCCTGCAGGGGCGCATAGGGGCTGGGCGGCGGACCCACCGCGCCACCCTGTTGCGCAAGGACGGGCGCGGCGGCGCAGGCCAGCAGCACGGCGAAAAGTGCTTTATTCATGATGTATTTCCCCCTTGTCTCTCGAATTTCCTGGGCGATGGTCAGCGGACGTCCTGAATGTCCTCGGACATCGCCTGCTCATAGGTGGACCAGCCCGACGGCGTGCCGAACGGCGCCTTCTGGAACATGGCCTCGATGCGGTGGATCCTGCCCTTCTCGATCTTGAACAGCTCGCCCAACTGCCAGGTCCAGTTGATGTTGTGGTGATCGAAGAAGGCGAAGGCAAAGACGATGCCGCGCTCGCGGTCCACGGCAACGAAGCGGCGGTCGCGAATGCGGCTCACGACGCCCTTGAGGCCCTTCTCGAACTGCTCCTTGCAGCCCATGCGATTGGGCGCAGAGGGGTCCTTGGGGCCGGCCGTGATCATGCCGTTCTCATGGCGCAGACAGTCGTCGGTGAAGGGGTAGTAGCCCTTGCCGTCATTGGGGGCCATGCCGGTGAAATAGTAGTTGGCGGTGCGGATCAGGTCCGCGCGGCTCATGCGTTCGGCCGGCGGGATCACCGCACCAAATATCGGGTCCGGCGCACCCATCGCCTCGACCGCCTCGCCGGTGGGCGGGAAGCGCGGCGGCGGTCCCGCCGCGGCCGGGCCGAGCTGCACCTCGGGGCGAATGGAAAGCTGCTCGATCTCGGTGATCCTGCCCTTGCGAATCTTCAGGCGCAGCACCAGGCCGACGGTGGTCGGCTTGGCCGGTCCCTGCGTCGAGGCGCGGCCGGCGATCTGCACGGTGCCGAAGAAGGCGATCTGCTGTGTCTCGATGTCAGGCACGTAGAATTTGTAGGTGCCGATGCCGGTCATGTCGAACCACAGGCCCTCCCCGCCCAGTGGCAGGTGAATGCCGTTCTCGGTGAACTTGACCTCGCGCGCAAACAGCGCCGGATCGACATTGTGCGCCTTCATGGCTTCGAGATAATTGTTCACCCAGCCTTCCAGGCAGGCGCGCTGACAGGGATTGGCCATCGGGTCGGGTGGCGCAGCCGCCGATTGCGCCGATGCGGGCGCGCTCATCAATGCACCTGTGAGCGTGACGGCGGCCAAGACGGACCAGACGAGACTCTTCATTGTGTTCCCCTCCCTTCGAATCAATGATCGGTCCGGCTGTTGCCGCCGGATCCAGTCGATCCGCTGCCGGATCGCCGCTGGTCAATATACCTCCAACCTCCTCATTATTGGGCAAAACGGGCGGCGCCGTTTGCACCACTGAACGGAATGCTGCACAGGCCAATGGTAAACTCGGCGGGCGGGCGTGCAAGCAGGGTGCATGCCTCAGGCGCCTGCCGACGGCCCTCGAACCTTGGCGAGATGGGCGTGAAGGAGCGATCATGAACCGCAGGAATCTGATCGGGCTGATGGTGGCGATCGCCGCGACAGCCGCCGTGTGCGGGCGTGCAGCCGCGGCCACGCCGCAGGATACCGTGGATACAGGGCCGGTTGCCGCCAAAGAGCTGAACATCACACGCAATGCCTGGATGCAATGCGTCCGAGCCGCGATACCGCGGCTCGACCATCCCGAGTCTGCCTCGGAAGCTGTCGCGCTTGCCGCCATGAATGCCTGCTCGGAGGAGTACACGAACATGACGCGCGCGCTGGCGCGTACGTTAGCGCCAAGCTGCGGCCGGGACCCGGATTGCACCCGCGACGCCCTGGCGAAAGCCCAGCGCGAGGCCACTCAGGCCGCTACCGACGAGGTCGTGACCGCGAGGATACGGGTCGCGGGTGCGCGAGTCCTTGAGTGCCAGTAGCCCCCAGGTCTCATGATCGGCGCCTCGGCCGGGTGCTAGCGCGGCAGCACAGGTACGCAGAACTGTCGTAGTGGCCCCGAGCCGCAGTGGGCACGCACCCGATGGATCCGGCGACCGGCATCCCCGCCGCCCTCACCGGTTTCGCCCAAGGCAAGCAGGAAGCGGCCCACGTGTCGTTCCTCTGATAAGAGCTCGCCAACTACGTGACCGTCACCCGCTCCCGCCCAGAGTGACCAGAAGCTCGTCCAGTTGCGCGAATGTTTCGGGCATCCCACCCTCCATCCCGGCAAGGGTGGCGTCGAGAGCTTCCTTCGAGGGATACAGTTCGTGCATGACCACCAGCGTCGTGCCGCCTCGGTCCTCGAAGGTCACTGTGGTGACGGAACCGTCGACACTTTCGTCATTGGTCCAGACCAGGCGCGAGGGGGGTGTTACTTCCAGGTATCGACCGAAGAACGCCATGGGCTTGGAGGCCTCGTGGCCGAACTCGAAACGGTAGCCGCCCCCGATCCGGACATCTAGCTCGCAGGCAACAAAGGACATGCCGAAGGACTTCGGCACCCACCAGCGCTTGAGCAGCTCGGGCTTGGTCCAAGCCTCGAACACCAGGCGCGCCGGTGCGTTGAAGGTTCGCGATACGACCAGCTCTCGCTCGGACCGACGTTCCACTGACGTACTGTTCTTCATGGGTAGCCTCGCTCTCTCTTCTTGCGTGCACCGATCCTGTCCTGCCGTTTCAATTCCTCGACAACCGTGTCCAACGCGTCGAAGCGGGCGTCCCAGAGCTGGCGGTATCGCTCGATCCATGCCGCCTCTTCCTCCAGTCGGCGCAGGCCGAGACTGCAGGTGCGCACGCGCCCGATCTTTTGCGTGGTGACGAGCCCCGCCTGTTCCAGGACGCCGACATGCTTCTTCATGCCCGTTAGGGTCATGCGGAACCTCCCGGCCAGCTCCGTGATCGATGCGTCCGCACGGCCGAGCTGCTCCAGAACGCCGCGTCGGGTGGCGTCCGAGAGCGCGGCGAACGAAGCATCAAAGTGGCTTCGACTATACTGAACCATATGGTTCAGTTTATAACACGAGGCGGGGCGGCATGCAAGTGCCGGCCGAGCGCGCATTGCGCGCCAGCCCAATACCGTTTATGAAGCCGAATGGGATGTGGCGCCCGGGGGCGATGATGAAAGTGCCTTACGCGAAAAAGTGGCAGAGGGAAACGGACGAGCTGAGGAAGATCGCCCTCGCCTGCGATCTGGGCGAGGAGGTGAAATGGGGCAAGCCCTGCTTCACCTACCAGCAAAGGAACGTCGCGATCATCATCCCGCTTAAAGATGTGTGTGCGTTCTCGTTCTTCAAAGGCGTCTTGCTAAAGGACCCGAAGCACATTCTCAAGAAGATCGGCGAGCATACCCAGGCGGGCCGCTGGGTTCGCTTCACCTCGTCCGCGGAAATTTCGGCTCTGCAGATGACCCTGAGGCGGTACATCAAGGAGGCCATCCAGCTCGAGAAATCGAGACAGAAGGTTCCCCTGAAGAAGGCTTCGGAGTATGTAGTTCCGGTGGAGCTGCAAGCGAAGCTGAAAGCGTCATCGGAGCTGAAGGCAGCGTTCGACGCACTGACGCCGGGACGCCGAAAGTCGTACCTCTTCCATGTCTCAGGCGCGAAGCAGCCAAAGACACGGCTGGGGCGGGCAGAAAAGTGCGTGCCCATGATCCTGAGCGGCCGCGGGTTCAACGAGTTCACCGATTGATCCGACTGCCATTGGGGCTAAAATCGGCTATGCGCCCAAAAATCCCACTCTCGCCGTTACTGCTGATGCCCCTGGCGGGCTGCCTCATCGGGCAACCCGGAGCGGCCTACGCCTCGATGATTCAATCCAGTAATCCTGTCGACAACGATCACGGCGCCTGGCATGGACCTGGCATGATGTATGTCGACACTGTGCATCCAGGCCAACCGCCGCTCGAGCCGGCCGACCAGCCGCTGGCTCGGACCGATGCGAACTCCCTCAAAGCGCATCAGCAACTGCTGACGAAGCGCACGCAGGGCAGGATTGATGTCTACTTCATGGGGGATTCGATCACCAGGCGCTGGGGCACCAGCGACCGGCAGTATGCTGACAACCTTCAGAATTGGAACGAGAACTTCAAAGGCTGGAACGCAGCCGACTTTGGTTGGGGTGGGGACAAGACGCAGAACATGCTGTGGCGCCTGCAGCAGGGCGAACTGGATGGTGTGAATCCCAAGGTCATTGTGCTGATGGCCGGAACCAATAATATCGGCAACCTGTCACCTGCCGATGACACGGAAGTTCGCGCGGCCGAGACGGTTCGTGGCGTCGCGGCCGTGGTCAAGGAGCTGCGCGCCCGCGCACCGCAGGCGACGGTGGTGCTCATGGGAATCACGCCGCGCAGCGATAACATCAAGGTCATGCCAATCGTCGATGCAGCCAACCGGGGCCTGGCACGATTGGCAGACGGGCATCGGATCCGCTACCTCAACATCAATGCGCGGCTGACTGACGGCCACGGAGTGCTGCTGCCGGGGATGACCAGTGACGGCCTGCATCTGACCGCAAAAGCCTACCAACTGTGGGCCGACGCCCTCAAACCGATACTCGCTCAACGGCTGGGCCCGAAGGCACAGGAAGATCAGGCGCCACCGCCGAGCGGTGATCCTTCCGCGAACTAGCCGGTGGCCAGCGGCCGTCGCGTCTACCAGGGAACCGTGCGGCCGAGATAGTCCAGGTACTGTAGGCCGGCATGGCCGTGCGCGGCGAGCAAGGTGCGCACGACATTCGGGATGCTCTCCTCGATGGCGAGGCGCCCATCCGGGCCGCCCAAGTCGGTGCGCACCCACCCAGGCGCCATCAGCACCATGGCACGTTGGTCGGCAGCGTGGCGCGCCGCGAAACTGCGCATGAACATGTTCAGCGCGGCCTTGCTTGCCCGGTACACCTCGCGCATGCCGGTAGTGTTGTTTGTCACGCTGCCCTGGCCCGAGGACATCACGCCGATGGTGCCGTCGTCGGCAACGAGGTCATACAGCGCTTCCAGCACACGCATCGGGCTCAGAGCGTTGGTCAGCATGACGCGGATGAATTCCTGCGTTGAAACCTCGCCGATAGTCTCATTCGGATTGTTGGTCACGCCGGCGTTGACGAACAGCAGGTCGAGCCTTCTGTGCGCAAGACGGGAGCGAAGCGCGGCAATCTGCTCGCGCACCGTGATATCGAGCATCGCGATTTCGACTCGCCCGGACGAGCGCTGCGCCAGATCGTGTAGCGCGGTTCGTGCCTCACCGCGAACGGTACCCACGACGTTCCAGCCGAGCTTCAGGAATTCCTCGGCCATGGCATAGCCGAGTCCGCGCGAGGCGCCGACGAGCAGCACGGTGTTTGGCAATGCGGCGCCAGAGTTCATCGCAAGAGGATGACTATTGTTCGAAGTCGAGATTGGCCGGGTGCAATGGCAGGCTGTTGGTCGCCGGCACTGCATTGCTGACCTCTTCGAGTTTGAAGCCGGTGGCCCATACTGTTCCAGCAGCGTTCAGGAAGAACCCATAGGCAAGACCGATGCTCTCCCGTGGAACATCCAGAACGATCGCGTACTGGGTCCATTCCGTATTGCCCTTGACCGGACGGGTGTCCATATTGTCAAAGCCCAGCATTTTGCCGCCGGGCCCGTCCACGCGAAACCATATGTGCGCGCCCAGTGTGCGCTCACCCACCACGTCCCGAGTCCTCAGATAGGCACTCAGGCGTACACGTTTGCCCTGGTAGTCGTTCGCAGAACTTTGCTGCATCAGACCAGCGAAGCCGTTCGAGTCCGTCTTCTCCATCTTCTTTGAACTGATGGAGACACTGGGATGCCCTTGGTAGAGGACCGCTCTATCCGTAACAACCGTGAAGTCATTCAGAGCGGACCCGTTGGCAAACCACCCTTCCGGCACTGCCGCGCTGGCAAGCTGCGAGAGTAGCAGCAGGCTTGCCCCTGCCAGCGTTGTCGCGACGCGATTCATAGAGTCTCCTGCGGTGGGGTACCACCGGCAGATGAGAAGGCATAGGCGCGTTACGGCAATTATAGGCGACACAGCTGCCACGCGCATGGGTTGCTCCGCTGTAGGCGAACTCCTAATCCCATGGGGCGTGTCCTACCGTTTCGACCTCCCATCGGCCTCTACCCTGGGCTCTTGGTCGGATGCACTCTTCACCTGCAGTCAATTGCCTCAGGAGACATTCCATGACCCGTCGGATCAAGCCCTGGGCGGCGCTACCCCTGGGTATGCTGCTGTGCGCGATCAGTTGGGCGCAGTCAGGCAGTCCGGGCGGCACGGCACCGAGCTCCAGTGCTCCGGCCAGTTCCAGCCCGCTCACTCCATCGCGCAGGATCGTGCGCAAATCCGGCACGCCCGGACTTCCTGGCGATCCGGGCTCTCCGCGCACCCCACGCGATCCGAATTCTCCAGGCACACCCCACACTCCGGGCACCGTGAGTCCCGACCCCTCACCGGGTGGCGATGGCGGCAACGGTGGGCACGGAGACGGTAGCCGCTAGGCCGTGCCGGTGGCTCTGTCCAGTCCCCTCAGATCGCAATCTGCGGCCCAATCTCCACTATGCCCTCGCGCGGAATGCGCAGGAAGTCACTGACGTGTGCGGAGTTGCGCACCATGGCGGCGTAAAAGGCCTCTTCCCAGCGGGCCAAACCGCGCCCATCTTCGCGCCGCACGATGGTCTCATGGCCAACGTAGTACGTGACATCGTGAAAATCCAAATTGCAGCCGAATGCATGCGTCAGCTGCAGCAGCGCGGGAATATCGGGGCGTTCCATGAAGCCATAACGGGCCTTGGCCCGCCAGAAGTGGGGCGCAAGATTCGTGACTTCCAGGCGCTCGCTGTCGGCGACGTAAGGTATGGTATCCGGCGCCATGGTCAGCACCAGAAGCGAGCTGTGCAAGGCTCGATTGTGTTTGACATGCCACGCCATGACCGGCGGAATGTCCTGCGCGGTCCGCGTCAGGAACACGGCGGTGCCTGGCACGCGCGGAATGTGCTGGGCGGTAAGTTGTTCAAGGAACTGCGGGACCGGCGTCAACTTCTCGCTCACCGCTGCGGCCACGGCCACTGTGCCACGATGCCAGACCAGCATGACGGTATAGACGGCGAGCGCGAGTAGCAACGGTACGTACCCTCCGTCAAGTACCTTGACCACATTCGCTCCGAAGAATGCAGCGTCGATACAGAGCAGGACTGCGGCCAGCGCTGCACTGGGAAGCAGACCCCAGCCCCAAACGTCGCGCATCGCCATGAATAGCAGAACCGACGTCATGAGCATGGTCAGGGATACCGCGATGCCGTAGGCGGCGGCAAGGTTGTCGGATTTCGTGAAGGAGAGTGTCAGGCCAATCGTCACGATGGCGAGCGCCCAATTGACCGTACCGACGTATATCTGGCCAAAGCCTTCGGCGGATGTCTGTTTGATCGCCAAGCGCGGCATCCAACCGAGCTGGATCGCCTGCCGCGTCATGGAGAAGGCACCGGTAATGATCGACTGGCTGGCGATGATGGTGGCCACCGTGGAGAGCACGATCAGCGGCACCAGAAAAGGCGCCGGGCAAAGCCGGAAAAAGATGTTATCCGTTATCGGGGCTCCGCCCAGCACGACGGCTGCCTGTCCGGCGTAGTTGAGCAGCAGGCAGGGGAACACCAGCACTGACCAGGCAAGGCGGATCGGACGTGATCCGAAATGACCCATATCCGCATAAAGCGCCTCGGCTCCCGTGACGCAGAGAAAGACGCCACCCAGCACCAGGAAACCGGAATAGCCATGACCGAACAGGTATCGCAGGCCCAGGAGCGGGTTCAGGCTGACCAGGACAATGGGGTGCTGCGCGATGCCCCAAACACCAAGCACACCGATGACGATGAACCACAGCGCCATGACCGGGCCGAAGGCCCGACCGATTCGAGCGGTTCCCATCGGTTGTATCGCGAATAGCAGTACCAGGATGGTTACGGCTGCCGGCAGCACGTATGCGTGCAGCGCGGGTATGGCGATGTCGAGGCCCTCGAGGGCCGAGAGCACGGAAATGGCCGGGGTAATGGCGCCGTCACCGTAAATGAGCGCCGCGCCAAACAACCCGAAGGCGACAATCACCGGCCGCTTGTGCTTATTGAGCGCCAGAAGCGCCATGAGCGCCAGGATGCCACCTTCGCCGTGGTTGTCCATGCTCATCGCGATCGTGACGTACTTGATGGAGGTAATGACAATCAGCGTCCAGATCACCAGCGACAGCGCGCCCAAGATACCTTCGGCCGTGGGATGGATCGCGCTGAGATTCAGGACGGTCTTGAATGTGTACAGCGGACTGGTGCCGATGTCGCCAAAGACCACGCCAAGTGCCCCAAGAGCGAGCAGGCCCGGTCCCCGACGGGAATTTCCTTGTGCACCCCTGTCACCCGCAGTCGTCGCCACACGCACCGGTCCCGCCTCCTAGATTGGTTCACCGCACCTCGCGGTTTGCGCGTTGAGGCGAAGTGTAGGGGTTTCCGGGGGCGACTGCGCGCGTATCCCGGCTCAGCTGACGGCCGCCGGTAGTCGCTTCCGGGCACAAACTTTCAGCGGCAACGCGCGAAATGATCTAATTCCGCCATGAAGCCACTGGTCGGGCCCGCATCCAATGTATTTCCAGTCATCGTGCTGTTGCTGGCGATGGCGTCGTTTCAGGTCGGTGCTTCGATCGCCAAGACGATGTTTCCGCTCATCGGCGCGATTGGAATGGTGACGGTGAGAACCGTACTGGGCACGGTCATTCTGGCGATTACCCTGAAACCCTGGCGCGCCCGCATCGCCCCAGGCTCGCGACAGGCGCTGGTGCTTTACGGGATGTCCCTGGGCTTGATGAACCTTGCATTTTATATGGCGCTCAGCCGCATCCCGCTGGGCATCGCGGTAGCGGTGGAGTTCTCGGGACCTCTGGCGGTCGCTGTCGTCAACTCGCGGCGCGCCTGGGATTTCTGCTGGGTGGTGCTGGCAATAGGCGGCATGCTGCTACTCCTGCCGATTGGACATCCTGGCGGCCGGATCGATCCGGTGGGCATCCTCTACGCCCTCGGAGCCGGTGCTTGCTGGGCCCTTTACATCATCTTCGGTCGCAAGGCCGGCGCGGGTCATGGCGTCCAGACAGTCGCGCTCGGGAGCATCATCTCCACCATTGTCATTGCACCCATCGGACTCGTGACTGCCGGCTCAGCGCTGTGGTCGCGATCCGTCCTGCTGCCTGGTCTCGCGGTGGCCGTCCTCTCGACGGCGCTGCCCTATACTCTGGAGATGCTGGCGCTCACGCGGCTACCGGCCCGCACCTACGGTGTGCTCATGAGCGTAGACCCCGCTCTGGCTGCCTTGTTTGGCCTGGTATTTCTCAACGAGCATTTGTCGGGCATGCAATGGGTCGCGATCATCTTGATCATCGGCGCCTCGATCGGCACGACGGTGACCGTGCAACAGAAGGTTCCAATGCCCGGCTAGGGCGATCCTGAATCCATCATTGCTCGGAGCAAATTCGGACCCAAAGGGGAGGCTACATGACGACGGAACTCAGATGGCTTTTGTACACCGCTTTGCTTGCCGGATCACTTTGGATTCCCTTCATCATAGGCATCAACACGACAAGGTTTCCGGGTAAGGATCAATTATTCATTCGTCCACCTGATCACAGTGCCATGCCGCCGTGGGTTCACCGCAGTGCGCGTGCTCATCAGAATCTCCTGGAGCAACTGCTGCCTTTCTCGATTATTGTTCTGGTCGGAGCTATTACTCACGTTTCCACACCCGTGACCGTCGCGTGTTCGATCATCTTTTTTTGGCTGCGCGCAGCGCACGCCATCGGCATGATTTCCGGACTGGCCCGATTTCCCCTGCGACCCATGCTGTACGTTACAGGGTGGATCGTCATGCTTGTCTTCGCGTGGCAGGTGCTGACAAATGCTGCGTTGAAGTAACCCGGTGGTGTTGCTGGTAAAGGCGCCAAGAAATCCCAAATCCTACCGTTCAGCCCCGAAAGCGCCGAACGAAGCTTCAGACAGCTGCCGGCCACGCAAGTGACCCGTGAGACGCCGGCCCTTCACCCAATGCCGTCGATCGCAAATGACTGCAACGGCGTGAACGGCATGATGGAATTGCACGGAGTTCTAGCGATCGCCAAAGGATTACGCCATCAGTTTCCCGACGATGCATGTGTGGCGCTCTGCTCGCGAAGATAGTTAAGCAGCTTCGACTGCATTTCAGCCAACCGGGCGGTCGCAGAGGCGTCCGAGGCCGGAGCCGCCAATACTATGTCGAGCAATTCCCACTGCGACCCCGGCCGAATATAAGCCAGCGTCAACGCGAACGAGGTTGATGAATCGTGGAAGGTGTAACTGCTTCCGTGCTGCTCAAACCGAGCCGACTCTGCCTGCCAATCGGAAGCATCGCCCGCATATAGTTCAAGTACAACAAAAGGTCCGCCTGCTCCCGACCGAATGGAATCGGGGGGTAGGAGCGCCGCTTGCGCTAAGCCGCCGAGGTCGTCAAAGAAGACGTGCAACATCCCAACCATCGTCTTTCGATCATCCGCGCGGGCCTGCGCCGGGACCGTCGATGCGTAATGAGACTCCCGCGCGACGGCCACGAAGTTCTTAGCTTCCAAGAGATCTTTTGCGCGTGGCGCCAAGTGTGGGTCTTGCGCGCTGGCGGAGATCACAAGACCTATCCAAAGGATCAAGCTGGCGAAGAAACTGTAAATCCAAACCTTATTCATGTCGCCGATGCAATCTGGCAAGACAAGGGGTTTTGTTGTTTCGCTTAAATGGGCTCGTGGATGGCGTATCGCAAATCATTGACGTCCGCTTTCTACGAGCCATATCAGCCCGGTTGATGTCAGCTTCCGGCCGATGGCGGCGAAAATAATTCCGAGACCTGCCGCTCGGCTCGTCGCATTTCAAATTTCCGGTTATGACCCCCTGCCGACTGTCACGAGCGGCCGGTTTTGCGCAACCGGGTGTCGGCCGCAATCGCCGTTGGCTGAAATGAACGGGTCCTGCGATCAAGCAGCAAAGCAAGCGGTCCGCGGACCGGTATGTCAAAGAGCTCTACCGGAGGACAGAATTGCGGGCGTCAATGTGTATATGAAAAGGAAAGCATCCAAAGCAGTCGAGGGCGTGATCAGGGAATGGGCAGAAACGTTTGCATCAATTCCCCGTGGAGTGGACAGCCAAGCGAAAGCTTTCGTGTTCCACCGGGCCATTCTCACGTCGAGGAACATCAACGGCAGGGCTAGTCCCGCCAGAGCGCTTTCGATGCTGTCTGCTTCGACTGGCTTGGCGGCGGGAAGCCCCCCGGACGTGGTCGCAGTCGCCATTGCGATGATGTAGAGATTCTCGCCGTACTCACGACGCAAATGAAAGCCCATCAGCGGCGGCTTCTCGCGCACCTCGGCCATGCGCCGGCCATCTTCCTTCCAGTTCATCACATGACCGACGTGAGCGAACACGAGGAGACGCCCCTGCCGACCTTCGTTCTTTAATGCCCACTTCACATTTTCCGCCATTGCGGCGTCTCGGCAGGCCGTCGTACGCGCCCAGACCCTCATGCTTGCTCCCGGCGACGGTGTGATAGGAAGGCACTTCGCGAGCTGACGCGCCGCATCTAGATTGTGCAGAGCCCAGCGATACTCTTCGTCGGAGCTACTGGCGATGAGCCTCTTTCGGGTCCTTTGCATGGCGTTGGCAATGGCCTCGATGCTGATGTCGAACTCCGCTTGAGTGGCTACTGGCAGTGGCCCCAATTCATGGGACTCGGCTTCCGGGAGGTTGCCGCTCAATGAGTCCCGGATCTTTTGCGCGGTCGTGGGGTCGGCGCGAGAGAGAAACTTTAGCGCGGAGTCGATCGTGAGCCTTGGCCCGCTCAGCTGTCCCCCCGCTGTGATGTCGATGCCGTACAGGCGAATCTTGCGATGGCCGCGCGAGTCGGCTGTCGCGTTGTAGTCCCGCATCCATTGAAGCAGCTGACGTGTTTCGAGGTATTGACTAAGCCCGGGCAGCGCTGTTTGTGCCGCCGCTTCGACGTCGCCGTCGCCCCCCTCGATAAATGAACGCGCGTTGATCGATTCCGTGAAGCCGGACTCGAGCGCAACGGCAGTAAATCCCATCTGCTCAACCAGGAAGCGGATCAGCCGGTTCCGGAACGCCATGGGCTCGTGCGCGCCGTGCATCGGCTCCCCGAGAGCGACGACAAGAGCTTTGCCGATCTTTGACTTCAAGGGCAGCAGATCCGAGAAGTCTTCGCTGGGTTCGACCGTAGTTACCGGAATGGCGTGGGTGGCCGCCCACTTCGCAAAGGCATCCTCTCCGCAGTGAGCAATTGCTGAGTACACTAAGAGAATGCTGCTGAGCCCAGATCGGACCGCCATTGCGAGGAACCTTCGCTTCATGCTCCACCCCCACCAATCAAGTCTTCTTGATCCGGGATACCTCGATGACCACTGGACCCTACCAGAATCAAATATATGCGCCTTCAGAGGGATAGGCAGCAATTTCACCCCCTTCCAGCCGCACGCGACTGTCAGCTAACGGGAGTCCGGAAACGAGCTAAACTTCCGTCCCGAGCTGGCCATGGAGTTGGCAGTGGCGATTGCGACGGTAATTATCGATCTACAGGTGGATTTCTTCGTATCGCACCCACGACTGATCCGCAGTCGGCCCAGCCTCGCGTCGCATGTAAACGCCTTGGTGGCTGACGCTAAGCAAAACCATTCACCGATATTCTGGATCAAGCAAGTGTTTGCGCCTGATCTGCAGGATGCACCAATTGACGTTCGGCAAGGCGGGCATCGCATAACCGTCGAAGGCACCCCTGGGGTGGAGTTACTACCCGAACTGGTCGTCGCCCCGTCAGACTTCGTGATCATTAAGAAGCGTTACAGCGGCTTCTTCGGAACCGAGTTGGATTCGATTCTTCGCACCAACAATATCCAACGGATCGTCATTGCGGGCATAAATACCCATGCTTGCGTTCGTATGACGGCCATTGATGCATATCAACGAGACTACGAAGTCTTCCTTGCTAGCGATTGTATCGACTCCTATGACGAGCAGCACCATGCCGTTTCCATGCGATATCTCACTGGAACGATAGCCATGGCAAGGACTAACGAGGAGCTTCGGGCCCTCCTGCAGAGTCATCGCTGACAGTTGCTCCTATTTCGGCTGAAGCCAGCTGTTGAGCCATTGCTGTCGGTCGCCAACGGCAGCATTTTGGTCGCTAAGAGTTCAATGCAACCGCGCTGTTGCCATTGATTCACCTGTATCCTTCCCACAATGGGCGCCGCATCCAAAGACAATGTCGCAACTATTGGGGCGATTGGGCTGCTCGCTTACGTTTCCGCCGATGTCGCTCACCATGCTCTGGGACATGGTGCCGCATGCCTCGCGCTTGGCGGGCGGATTCGTTCGTTATCTTCTATTTTCGTGGATTGTTCCCTTACCGGATCTGCCATCGATTTGGCTGGTCCATTTGCAAATCTCGTGGTTGGCCTTGCCGCGGTGCTGTGCATTCGCATTGTGCACCGCACATCCACCGCAATGCGACTGTTCGTCATCCTGGTGGCAGCCTTCAATCTGCTGTGGATTGAACTGCAACTTGTCTTCAGCGCGGCAACCAGGACAGACGACTGGGCGTGGGCCATGCAGCAATTCCACATTGGGGGACCTGTCCGATCCGCGATGATCGCGCTTGGCGCTCTGCTATACGTTCTTACCGTGCGATTCATCGGGTCTCAGATGGCACCCTTTGGACATCCCCGAACCCGCGCGAAGACGATCGTTGCAACGGCATGGCTCACCGCCGGCGCCATTGCGTGTGCGACTGCGGCGTTCGACCATAATGCTGCTGCGGCCATAGTGCGCCATGGCGCGCCGCAATCCCTGCTGCTTTCGATCGGCCTGTTGTTTACGCCAGCAAGAGCGGAGCGATTGTCATCAGCTGACGGCGCGGCAGCCACCCTGACTTGCTCGGTCCCTTGGATCGTTATCGCCGTATTCATTGGAGCTGCGTCGATGGTGTTCCTTGGACCTGGGTTTGCCCTCGCGATTTGAGCCGCAGATGGGCCATGAGCGAGCCGGGCGGACATTCCCAAGTCGGCTTCAGGGACGGACCGTTGCGGGCCGGCACGACAGTGGCTGCCCGGCTTGCTGCCTCGACGGTTCATCGGCCCTGCGGCGTGACTCCTCAAACAGATTCTGATGCCACCGGTTAGGTGTCTTAACTAGCCACGTTATTGCATCGGTTGTTTACATGTGTAATTATTGTTGTAGGATTACGCCTGTAACCGATGGAGCAAAAAAGATGCGCGGTAAGAAGCGGACGCCGATTAGCGAGGCTGAATCCGTTGTGATGCAGGTGTTCTGGGCGCGCGGTGCTCTCATCAGCGAGGAAGTTGTCGATGCGCTGCGTCATGGGAAATGGCAAGAACCCACGGTGAAGACTCTGCTGAATCGCCTGCTAAAGAAAGGGGCGCTGCGCGCGCGCAAAGAGAACCGTCGCTACATTTATTCACCCGTGCTCACGCGGGATGAGTGGCTATCCTCCGAAAGTCATGGATTTGTAGACCGCCTTTTTGGAGGCCGGGTTGCACCGCTGGTTTCTTATTTCAGTCAGCAAAGGAAGCTCACCAAAAAAGACGTTGAAGAGCTCAAACAACTCATTAAGGACATCGACGATGAGCGCTGATTTGTTCCGCGTATTGGCGAATTCGACGATTGCCACAAGCATCGCCGTGGCTTTGGTTGGCCTGCTGCGCAGGCCAGTGCGGGTCGCGGCCGGTGCAAAGGTGGCATATTGGCTGTGGCTTCTGGTTCCAGCGATGGCGGTGGCGGTCCTGCTGCCGGCACCGAAGCAAGTGTATTTTGTTCGAACGGTCGTCCTCCCTCAACATATCAGTTCCGCGATGACGGCAGCAGTTACAGGACGCGCCGATCCTAATCGTCGAACTTCGCTCATCGACATTGCCCTGGCATTGTGGGGCGCCGGGTTCACTATCGCGGGGGTCTTGATGATCAGGCGCCAGCGCCAGTTTGCGCCAACCCTCAGCGAGTTGATTCCCGATGCGGGGGGATTCCATCGCGGCAACGTGATGACGCCGATGGTAGTCGGTGCGTTACATCCAAGGATTGTGGTACCGATGGATTTTGAGGCGCGCTACCCCAGGGATGAGCAGGAGTTGGTCCTTGCCCATGAGCGCGCGCACGCAACCCGACACGATGTTGCGGTCAACGTGTTGGGATCGCTCGCGCTCTGCATCTTTTGGTTCAATCCGCTGATATACGCCGCGCTTGCTTGGCTTCGAATGGACCAGGAACTCGCCTGTGACGCCTACGTTCTGCTTGGGCGTGACGTTGCGCGGCGCCGCTACGCAGAGGCGTTGCTGAAGACTCAACTCGCTACGGAGTCCGCGTGGCGGTTATCCGTTGGCTGCCATTGGCAGTCCATCCATCCACTCAAGGAGAGAGTTGCCATGCTCAAGCGCCCGCTTCCCGTGAGGTCACGCCGGCTTGCCGCACTGACGTTCATCGCTGCCCTCACCGGCGCCGTAACATACACGGCATGGGCCGCGCAGCCATTGGTGGCCCCAGGGCCGGCGATACTCATCGGCGTTGATATGAAGGTGTCGAATTCCGATCTGCACCTGTTGCAAGAGTATTCAACGATGTATTCCGTCCACTCTGGCGAGATAATTAACGACAAGGACACCGGCGAGCCGCTGTTGCATGTCGGGCAATACGGCTTCGGATGCACGCCGTACCTCCCCGATGCCCCCGGTCAATCAACCGACTGGGGCGAAGAACTGGCGCAAGGCAATTCGCTTCCGACGTCCGGCGAGATCCTGCTTGACTGCACAATTCAGCATGAGGGTCAGATCGTCCGGCGGACATCTGTCATCATCAAAGATGGAGAGTCGGCGATGATCGAGGCCGTGGAATCGCCCGGATCGTACCATTTTCATCTTCATGTACAAGCGACCGCCTCGGAAAAGAAAGCGGCGGCCATCCTGCAATCCTCCATTCTCCACAACTGAGTCCTGCCCCCCATTGGCAACAACCTTGCCGGTCACCCCCGGCGGTGACCGGCAATCAACTCGCAACCTTTTAGCGCCGTTCACTGACGTCTCAATTCAAGCTTCCGGAGCGTGAGAATCGGAGAGAAAGGCGACCAATTCATAGAGCGACTGCCCATTACCGTCCGGGCTTATATCCAATTGCTCGCTGGTCGCGTTTTGCCGGTTGTTCCAGAATGTCGGGTACCCAAACCACTTCGCGCCAGCGACATCCCAACCCGCAAACGCGACGAACATAATCTCTTCTTTGTGGAGGCGGAGTACATCTACGCCGAGTTGATAGGCGCGTGGATCGGGCTTGAAGGATCTGATTCGATCCGTACTGATGACGTGATCGAACAACTCGTGCAATCCGGCACTCCGTATTCCACCTTCTAACATTTGTGGAGTGACATTGGAGAGCAGAGCAACTTTCATCCCGGATCGCCTAAGCTCGGCGAGCACGTCCGCCACATCTGGCCACGCCTTCAGAGTCAGGTACCCCTGCATCAGACGTTGGCGTGCGCTGCTGGACAGTTCGAGCTTCAGGTCTCGCGCGGCGAACTCGAGTGCACTTTGGGTGGTCTGCCAAAAATCCTCATACTGTCCGGCAAGTGCACGTAGCCATTGATACTCGAACTGTCTGGTGCGCCACGCAGCGTTCAATTCAGTGCCCAGGCCAGGGAACTGCTCCTCGCAGGCACGAAGTATCGGTCTGGAGTCAAACACCGGGAAGGCATCGAAAGCGACCGCCTTGATGTGAGACCACTTGGTGGTCTGGCCCGAGCTGGTGGACGCGCCAGCGTCAGCGAGCAAACTGGAGGCTCCGATTGCCAAGAAAGTTCGTCGGTTTACCGGCACGGATACTCTCCCATTTCACCTGCAAACTCCATCTGACCGACTTTTGCGCCCTTGGTTCCGTCGACGCATCCTGCTCGGTTGCCGGCGGATGATTCACACCGGCTCGACATCCCTTGGAGACGGAGGAACGGATTATTTGCGAAGGTGCTCCCACTGCTGATGGATGCGACCGGCAGCTATCGGGAAGTTGACTTGGCGCACATGAGCCCCGATCTGCCATCGCCCGAATCACGTAATCGACTTGCTTCAAAGCACAAGGTTTACCGTTTTCTTTCCGCGTAGAGCACACCTGGCCCTTTCAGGCCTGAACCCGCATTCGTTGACCAGTAAGAGCGCCTATCGAATTCGCGCGACTGGCAACCCATAACATTTCCGCATCCGTCGCCTTCTGCACCACGGCCCTCTCGGCCTTGAACCGCTCCCAGGCGCCGCTGCGGATTTCTTCACGGCGTTCTTCGAGACCGATGTTCAGTTCGAACGACACGCTGCTTGCGTGTTCGGTATTCTGGATTTCAGTCCAATAGGCAGCGACTTTTGAAATTTCCGGGATTGGCGTCTCGACGCGAACCGCCGGCAGGACATACTCGACGGACAAGCGTCCAGGCACGAACACGCAGTCTGCCAGTGTGAGGCGATCGAAACCGAATCGTCTTGTTGCTGACGCACGGGTACTCCTGGCCGCCCTTGGCGCTGTCGATGCCTTGCGCCATTGCCTGGGGCACCTAAGATGCGCCGAACGTCAACGCGTTCCAGGCGGCGAGAGAGTCCATATAGTCCCTCCAATGCGCAATCTTTCGTGTCTCAAGTTTGATGATCGAACAGAAGCGATTGTTGTACGCGACGCCGGTGGCGAGAATTGTCCCGTGAACTTCGTACTCGATCACCATGACCTGTCCATTATCGGCCGAATGCTTTATCAGATGATCTGCGGAATGCAGCTTGATGTGCTGTACGTATCCACGGAAACTCTTTAACAGGTCGGCTCGTCCGTTGATGAGTCGGGGCCATCCAGGAAAGTCGTAGAGGACCTCATAGACGATATCGTCAGCGACACAGTCAAAGAAGTGCTCACCATCAACAAGTGTCCCTAGCGCTACTCGAACTAGATCCAAGTAGGCGAAGGCTGGCCGATAGATTTCGTATTCCGTGTCTGGCACGTTCGATATCCTTCCCTTGCTGTTGTTGGTGACTAATGCGTCACAGAACATCACCGCTTAATGAAGTTTAAAACCCTGACATCCGATGCAGCCCCAGCGAGCCGCATTTTTCGGGCGGCCAAAGGCTGACCTCCAACAGCCCCTATTGGCCGAAGGCGCCGAATATAGTTCCCGACACCTGCTGCCCGGGCCGTCGCACTCCGAATGTCCGGTTGTGCACCCGAAGCTGACCGTCGTCAATGGCAACTATCGGGCATCAGAAAACGGATGATTCAACTCTTGGCTGCTTCAGTGACACTCGAAATCATCCGTGCCAACCGGCTTGCAGAAATCCCCCCACTTCCCGCTGGCTCGGAAGTATTCCACCAAGCCCAGATCGCGCAGCAGACCCTTGAAACGCGGATTAGTGCGCAGGCCGTTCTTGCTCAAGATCCAGATAATGCCGATATTCGTGCCATTCTGTACGACGTAGTTTTGGTGCAGCGAGTCCAGTGTCGAGTCCAGTGCCACGGTTCTGTGGCACGTTGCCGCAAGTCTATCTATCTCGACGTGGTCGCCGGCCAACCCCTTGCTCCGCTGATATTCCGCCTGATAATCCTCCATGCGATCGGACATGCAGAGACTTATCTGCAGTAGGTATGAGAGTCCAAGCGACAATGGATCTCTCTGACGGACACGCTCCCCGACTTCAGTCGCCTCGGTCGCGCGCCCAACGGTCCACAGAAAGATGGAATACGCTTCGACAGCTTCGACTTCAGAGACTGGCGCTGCCGCCTGCGCGGCGTTCGAAGCGGCTTCAGCGTCTGCCCATCTGTGGTTCTCTGTAAGCTGCCTGGCGCGCATAGCCTGCGTCCACCAGGCATCCGGCGCTAGCGCAATCATGTGCGCGCTCGCGTCGGCCATCTCCTTACGTGCTGAAGTGGCATTCTCTGGGAGATAGATCAACGTGGCTGCCAGCACAGAGTACAGAGCGCTCCAGGCGCGCGCGAACTTAGGATCAATCGCCAGCGCCTCGCGGTACAGTTCCGTGGCCCTCAGGAGATCTTGACGTCCGTAACCCCGATTAGAGATCGTACGGGCCTGTAGATATCTGTCGTAAGCCTCAACATTGGTTGTACCACCCTTGGCCCGTGACATCTCACCGACATCCAGCGTAATGCTCAGGGCTTGAGCGACGGCAATCGCGATTTGTTCCTGAACTGCGAAGACATCGGTCAACTCGCTGTCATAGCTGTGTGACCACAGATGAGTGCCGTCAGCAGCGTTGATGAGCTGCGCGGTGACGCGCAAGCGCTTATCGGACTTGCGCACGCTGCCTTCCAACAGATGATTAACACCGAGCTTCTCTCCGATTACGCGCAGGTCCTCGTTCTTGCCCTTGAACGAGAAGCTCGAGGTACGTCCGGTCACCCTCAGCTCCTTGATTTGCGCCAGCTGATTTAGCACTTCTTCTGAGAGCCCGTCGGAGAAGTAGTCTTGATTGTGCTCGGGAGACATATCGACGAACGGCAGTACGGCGATTGACACTCCCGCAGGCACGGTCATCGCCGTTCGCGGAGATTGTGAAATGTCTTGATGTGAAGTTTGCTCCATCCGAGCTTGCACTTGCTCCCCCGGTAGGCGCACGAAGACCACGAGCAGCCCCGCCGCGATAACAACCAGCACCGATATAATTCCCAGCTCACCTGCACCGATTTGCTTCAGCCGCTTGTGGCCGTGGTACCACGCGAGTGTGATCACGATGGGAAACCCAACCACAAGAAGGCTCATGAGGAGCCGTCCGATCAGGTGTGGCCATTCGAACGCCTCCGCCACGAGCTCCTGACCGTGCGCGATCGCGATTGCAGCGCCCAGATAGGCAAGGCTCCACTGGAGGACCTTATGCTCCCAGAGCCTCACCCAAAGGTTTGCGGGGGAAGTGGCGGCTGCCTGCGGCGCACTGGCAGCTGGCGGTGGTTCCCTGGCCTCTCCCTGCGGGGGCGTTGATGGTTCCGTCATCTCGTCGTTTCCAGACCTGAGGACTAACCACGCCTCTTATCCCTTGGCGCGCTCCACAGTGTCTACATTGTCTTCGGCTCGCCTCTATCAAACATCTGCAGCGCCACATCGGACGGTCGCAAGCGGTTGTTTTTGTTGTGCCATCACGTCTGCCGCGGGTCCGGTCTCATAAATGGCTGGTGTCGGCGCCCGTTGTTTTTCCATGAATCGAACGGCCGCTTGCAGGTTGTGAGTTCGCACAGTCGAGGGACAACTTCTGGCCGCGAGCCGCCGCACATGTCCATAAGCCCCCTTGAGATCTATTTGCTTTATGTCGTTCCGGTCACAGTTCCGGCGCATTGGACTTCTGCGCCGCACACGGCGCTGCGTACGATGCCGCACCATTTGAACGCCATCGAACGGGAGCATATACGATGAAAGCTTGTCGAAAGAACACGACGTTAGTGGGTTTGGTTCTAATAGTCGTCGCGACACTGGCCGGATGCGTCGCCGCACCGCCGCCACCGCCAGCGCCGCAGGCGCATCATCCTGCCTACCTGCACGCGCTGACGGATCTGCGCGCGGCGCGTTGGCTGATCGAGCATCGGCCCGGTGACTGGGCCCAGACCGGCGACGAAATGGAGGCGGTGCGTCGGATCGACGCGGCCATCAATGAAATCAAGCACGCTTCGATCGATGATGGCAAGAACCTCGCCGATCACCCGCCGCTGGATGAACACCCCGATCATCGTGGTCGGATCCATGAGGCCGTGGAGTATCTGCGCAAGGCGCGCGCCGATGTCTCGGGCGCCGAAAACAACGGGTTCGCAAACGGGCTCAGGGACCGCGCCATCGGCCATATCGATGGGGCCATCAATGCGGCCCGACGTGTGTTCAAGGACTGAGACCGACAACGCAGGCGATGAGCCGGGCCCTGGGGCCCGGCTCATCAGCGGCCCGACCGGCCCCTGCTTAGCCCGCTGCCAATGAACGCCGCCGCGGGCCCCACGAGGAAGTACGCGACCCGGTACCAGAGGGGGACGTGCTCAGTCGTGGTTAGGGTCATGACCGAAACCGCGAGCAGCATCATCACCGCCAGAACGATGGCGGCGCTGCGCCGATACCCTGCGGCGAAATAGCCAATCAAAACCACCATCGGGAAGGTCAGGGCCATCCCAAGCGGGTTGTAGGCGGCTGCGCCCACTGCCGATAAGTGGGCGATCGCCCAATTGACAGTTATCTCAACGACCGCGACGGCGACATACGCCAGCAACGCCACGCCGACCGTGCCAGGCCACGCAGCGCGCGCCACCCTGACCCACAGCAGCGGCGGAGCAGATACGCAGACCTGTCGCAGATACCATCGGAAAGCCGCCGCGCAGGAGGCGCCCTGCGCGCGCAGCGCGTACTCCTCCGCCAGATCGCCCAGCAAAGCCTCGCGCTCATTTGCGGGCACCAGCCAGGAAAATACCCACCCCACCCACCGCACAGCTCGATTGTGCATCAGCTGACCTGCAGACCTTTGAGGCCGGCGCTCATCTTCAGGATGATCTCATGCGTGTTGCGCAATGCGCTCTCTCCGCCTGCGGTCATGCGGAAGTAACGCTTCGCCCGACCACCGCGTTCCGCAGTGGGTTCTCCGGTGTATGACCTGATGAAGCCCTTGGACTGCATCCGCATCAGCGTGGCGTACACGGCGCCGATTGAAATGTCGCGCCCGGTCGTACCCTGGATATCCCTGCGTACCGACACTCCGTAGGCGTTCGTACCCAGACGCATCACGGAAAGCAGCACGACGTGCTCCAGGGAGCCGAGTGGATCTTGACCCTTCTTCATATCTTTTATATTGTATAACAAATGGTTCGAGAGGCCAACCATCTTGGCAAGTCGACGGCTCATCGTTCTCATCACGGCCTGCGCCATCTACCTCGGAACTGCGTCTCACGGCAGGGCCGGTGAAGCGCCCATCACGACCTTCGGCGCAAGGAACGCCCAGGCACCCGCGCAGCTTGATTTGTTTTCGTTCTTGGTGGGCAAGTGGCAAGGTACCGGCAGCACCAGGCTTGCGGATGGAGGCCAAGCTCGCTTCGAGTTGACTTGGATCGGCCGATACATCCTGGACGGCATGGCCATAGCGGATGAGATCCACTCGCTGGGTCCGGATGGCAAGCCGTATCTGGGGATCAGCTTTCGGCAGTTCGACTCGAAGCGCCAAGCCTGGATCATTGAGTACCTGAATGTCTCGAATTCCTTCATACGCAGACAGGTAAACCCGCATTCGGGGTCGGTGAGCGAGGATGCCGGCACCATCGTGGTCATTTCAGACAACGGCAAGACCCAGATTCGGGAACGCTATCGGTTGACCGACAAGAACCACTTCACCTACAGCACGGAGCTGTCGGGTGATGGCGGTCGTACCTGGGATCCGGTATCGGTCGAGATGGCGATGACCAGAGTGAATTCAACGACTTAAGGGTCGCGCGGCGCGCGACCTACGGCAGCCTGGTTGCCCAGCCGTTGAACCGCGTGGCACGAAAGTGGCACCTACGGGGATGTGCGAGCTGCTGCTGACCCATGGCTATTTCCTTTTCGAAGACGAAAAGGAACTGCAGATCATGCGTCCCTACCCCACCCTGGGTCTCTTGTATCTCTCAGCCTACCTGCGCCGGGTGGGCTTTGCGGTCGATATT
>Ga0210385_10000256_pt1 | contig 45836 bp, 41 predicted proteins | sample IncBWH26OmetaG_FD_160107 | JGI IMG/M metagenome (GOLD analysis project Ga0210385, IMG submission 160107) | Forest soil microbial communities from Barre Woods Harvard Forest LTER site, Petersham, Massachusetts, United States - Inc-BW-H-26-O ...
CTTGCGCTCAGTTCAATTCATAAACGTACTGATGAATGCTGATCGGCTTGCCCGTTTGTCGGTCGAGCACGTAGAAGTAGCCGTTCTTCGGCGCCTGCATGATGACGTGGCGCAGCTGCCCGCCGATCGTCAGGTCCGCCAGCACCAGTGATTGCGTTGCGCTGTAATCCCACATCTCACCCGGGGTGTTCTGGAAGTGCCAGACGTATTCGCCGCTATCCGCGCGCACCGCGATGATCGAGGTGATGAACAGATCATCGCTGGTTCCCGGGGAGCGGAACTTCTTGTTCCAGGGACCGCCATTGTCGGTACCGAAATACAGCAGGTCCAGCTGCGGGTCATAGGCCATGGCGTCCCACACCGTGCCGCCGCCGCCGCCCTGCCACCACTGTCCGCGCCAGGTCCTGCGCGCCACTTTCTCGAGGATGGCATCCGAGGCGGCGCCATCCTTGAGGCCCGGCTTGCCCGGTACGGTGTAGAAGCGCCAGATCAGCCGGCCCGACTCTGCATCGTAGGCCGACACGAAGCCGCGGCCACTCTCCTCGCCCCCGCCGTTGCCGATGATGACCTTGCCCTTGATGATGCGCGGCGCACCGGTGATGGTGGCGCGCGAGCCTTCGGGAATGGTGCGCACCTCCCACACCGGCATGCCGCTGGCGGCATCCAGCGCCACCAGCCGACCATCCAGAGTGCCCAGATACAGCCGGCCCTGCCAGGCGGCCAGGCCACGATTGACCACGTCACAGCAGGCGTCGACACCGGTATGGCCCGGCACCTTGGGGTCGTAGGTCCACTTCAGCGCGCCGGTGGCGGCATCCAGCGCGTACACATGGCTCCAGGCCGCCGTCACGTACATCACCCCGTCGATGATCAACGGCGTTGACTCCTGCGCGCGGGCATCCACCGGCAGAACAAAATGCCAGGCGGGCTTCAGGCCCGACACATTGGCCGCATTGATCTGCTGCAGGGGACTGAACCGGTGTTCGTCGTAGGTGCGTCCATAGGTGAGCCAGTTGTCACCTTCGCCTCCGGCCCCCAGCAGCCGCGCCGCATCCACCGGCATGGGCTGCGGCGCCGCCACGGCGGCCGGTGCCGAGGCCACCGCCCCGGTGCCGGTGGAATCGTGCTGCGTGCAACCGGCCAGCAGCATCACACAGGCCAAGGCAATGGCGCTTGGGCGCATGAATCCCCCCTCCAGATTCCTGGTTACAACGCGATGCACACGGATTTTATTTCCGTGTAGTGCTCGAACACGACATGACCATGCTCGCGCCCGAATCCGGACTGCTTGTAGCCACCGAAGGGCATGGCCGGATCCACGAAATTGTGGCAGTTCACCCAAACCGTGCCGGCGCGGATCTTGGGCACCAGGCGATGGATGGCGGCGATGTCGCGTCCCCAGATGCTGGCCCCCAGTCCATAGGGGGAATCGTTGGCCAGCGCCGCGATCTCATCCAGGTCATCGAAGCGCTGCGCGACCAGTACGGGCCCGAAGATCTCCTCGCGCACCACCGCCATGTCCTGGCGGACGTTGGCCATCACGGTGGGCTTGACGTAGTAGCCCTGGCCCTGCGGGGCCTCGCCCCCGGTCATGATCTTGGCGCCGCCCTGGCGCCCGGAGTCGATGTAGCCCAGTACCCGCTCCTGCTGCTCCTTGGAGACCAGCGGTCCCATTTCAGTGTTCGGGTCCAATCCGGGCCCCAGGCGGATGCGCGCCGCGGCCTGACTCACGCCCTCGACAACCTGATCGAACACCTTGCTGTGCGCGTACAGCCGCGAACCGGCCGCGCACACCTGTCCGGCATTGAAGAAAATGGCATTCGCCGCACCGCCGACCACGGCCTCCAGATTGGCATCGGGCAGGACTATCACCGGGGATTTGCCACCCAGCTCCAGCGACACGCGCTTGAGGGTGTCGGTGGCCGACTTGTTGATGCTCTTGCCCACCGGGGTTGAGCCGGTGAAGGCGACCTTGTCCACCCCCGGGTGCGCCACCAGCGCCGCCCCGGTGGTCTCCCCGTTGCCGGTCAGGATGTTGACCACACCGGGTGGGAAGCCGGCCTCGGTGATGAGCTCGCCCAACCGCAGCGCGGACAGCGGCGTCTGCTCGGCCGGTTTGAGGACACAGGTACAGCCGCAGGCCAGCGCCGGGCCGAGTTTCCAGGCGGCCATGGCCAGGGGGAAGTTCCAGGGAATGATCTGCGCCACGACGCCGATGGGTTCACGCAGCGAGTAGGTGTGGAACTTGGAACCGGGTCCGGCAAATATCGACGTGTTGAAGGTCGCCCCTTCAAGCTTGGTGGCCCAGCCGGCCATGTAGCGGAAGTAATCGCGGGTGTTCGGAATATCCACCACGCTGGCGATGAACTTGGTCTTGCCATTGTCCAGACTTTCCAGCTCCGCCAGTTCCTCGGCGTGCCTCTCGATCAGGTCCGACAGCTTCCAGATCAGCGCCTCGCGCTGCACCGGCAGCATCTCCGGCCAGGCTCCCTTTTCGAAGGCGGCGCGCGCCGCGGCCACGGCCCGGTCCACGTCCGCCGCATTGGCATCGGCGACCACGGCGATCTGCCGCCCGGTGGATGGGTCAAGCACCGGAATCGTCGCCGTGGAGCGCGACTCGACCCATTCTCCACCGATCAGCAGCCGCGGCGGGCGCTTGAGGAATCGGGCGACGGTGGCTGAAGGATCGGGCTGGCGGGCGATTTCCAGGGCGGCGTTCATGGCGCAATTCTCCTGCGGGCGGTGCAGGAGTCTACCGCGCCCCGGAGCTTTACGGCAGCGCTGCCCGCGGTGTACAACCCTCGGCCATGAACAACCAGATTGACCTGCTCGCCTCGTGCTGGACTTTGAACGTCGGCGCCGTTCCCCATACCGGCCCTGAATACAGTTCGGTCGAATTTCGCGTCCGCGTGGAGGAGGCCGCAAAGGCCGGCTTCACCGGCATGGGCATCTGGCATGCCGACCTTGCCCATACCCTGCGCACCCACACCCTGGCGGACGTGAAAAAGATTCTGGATGACAACGGCATCCGCCATGTCGAGCTGGAGTTTCTGACAGGCTGGTTCAATGACGGCGAGGACAAGGCTCAGTCTGATGTCACCAAGAAGCTGCTGTTCGAAGCCGCGGCCGCGCTGGGTGCCCGCGCCATCAAGGTGGGTGACTTCACCAACCAGAAGTGCCCCATGCCCAAGCTCATCGAGCGCTTCGCCGGGCTGTGCCACGAAGCGCAGAACTACGGCACGCGCATCGCCTTCGAAATGATGCCCTTCAGCATCATCAGTTCACTGGAGGATGCGCTGACCCTGGCCAAAGGGGCCGATGCCAAGAACGGCGGAATCTTCTTTGACCTGTGGCATATCGTGAAGCTGAACATCCCCTACGACAGCGTGGCGAACTTCCCTGCCCGATACCGAATCGGGATGGAAATCAACGACGGCTTCTCGCGCGAACACTCCATGCCCGACATGGTGGAGGAGACCACCGGGCATCGGCAGCTGTGCGGCGAGGGCGAATTCGACATCAAGACCTACGTGGCCAAGATCCGCGCCGCCGGCTGGAGCGGGCCCTGGGGCATCGAAGTGCTGAACAAGAAACTGCGCCAGGAGGACATCCATACCCTGGCGCCGAAGGTCTATCGGACCACCATCGCGCAATTCGCGACCTGACCGGCCTTCCAAAACGCAGATGCCCCGGCTCATCGCCGGGGCATCGCGTTGATCTGCCTGGGGTGACCTACATCTGGTGCTTGATTTCCAGATCCACCTCAAGCGGCGGGCCCGGATTGTCCACCTGAGTTCCCTGTCCGGCGGACACCAGATCGAACTGCCCGAAGTAGTAGCGCTTCCCGGTCAGGTTCTTGCCTTCAAGACTGATCTGCCAGTTCGCCTTGGGCGCCTCCCAGGTCAGGTGCGCGTTGTAGATCGTGTAGCCGGGCGTGCGGTTGTACGGCGAATTCTGCGCCGCCGTGTAGATCGTGCTGTGCGTGCTGCCGTCGATGCGCCCCGTGAGTGAGCCTCGGCCGCCGAACGGCACCGTGTACTGGATCCCCGCCGCGCCCGTCCAGGTGGGCATGTAGGGCAATATCTCATTCGGCGTGATCTCAGTGACCGGGTTGACGTAGGTGTACTCGAACTTCAGCCAGCTCAGATTGGCATCCACCTGCAAGCCACCAAAGCGCGCCTGGGTTTCAAACTCGATGCCCTTCTGGGTTGCATCCCCGGAGTTGTACGGCAATGCGCACGGCGAGCCGAAGTTGGCGCCGGCCGCCGCGGAGGCTGCCGCAATCGACGGAATGGCACTGCAGTTGGCGAGTGTCAGCTGGATATCACGGTACTGGGAGAAGTAGGCATCGATATTGGCGTGCAGGTGATTGTCGAACCAGCTGTTCTTCACGCCGATCTCATAGGTCGAGAGCGTCTCCGGCTGGAACTCGATGGACTGCGCCGGATAGAAGGGACGCGGGTCGACGCCGCCGCCCTTGAAGCCGGTGGAGTACTGGGCGTACGCCATGGTGGCATCGTTGAAGTGATAATTGAGATTTGCGCGCCAGTCGAAGCGATGTCCCCGGTACTGCGCCACCACGCCGTTCAGCCCCGTCACCAGGGTCGCGGATTCGGGACCGAGGGTGCCGTCCGGATTCACCCGCACGTAGTTGTAGGTCTTGTCCTGAGCGGTGTAACGGGTCCCGATGATCGCGTCGAGTTTCGAGGTCAGGTGAAAAGTGGTGTGCAGGAAGGCGGCCTTGTCATGCGCCAGCACCGGATCGTTTTGGTAGAAGTTGAACAAGCCGTTCGACAGGTCTGCGCCCGCGCCAGCCCCGAAGACCGAGGCCACGGTTCCGACGAAGGCGTACGACAGGTCCTCATGGCCAAAGTACACACTCAGCTCGCGGAAGTAGAACAGGCCGGCCGTGTAGTCAATGAAATTGTTCCAGCTGCCGTTGAGCCTGAGTTCCTCGCTGAACTGATGATGGCCCATTCCCTCGGCGCCGAGATCCAGCGGCCAGATCGACACGCTGTTGTCGTGCACCCAGCTCGCCTCATAGCCGCGGAAGGCCGTGATGTTCTTCAGCGCCAGATTGTCGTCGATGTTCCAGTCCGCAGCGAGTTGCACGCCCCAGTTGTCGGAGGTCTGGCGCGGATCGACGCAGTAGGCCTGCTGGCCGGCGTTGGTGCCCAAGAAGGCATAGGTGCCGGTCGGGGTCCCGGACGTCCCAGGCGCCGGATTGCAGAAGTTGGCGTAGGTGGCGTAGAAATTTCCCGGGAGGATCTGCGGCACCAGCGTCTCGTTGTAAGGCAGATTTCTGCCCGGCGTGGTGGTGGGGACTCCCAGGCCGAATGACGTCGCCGTCGCGGCAGAGGCGTTGCCCACCAGCGGACCCGGACCGGCGTAGCCCAGCGTCTCGGCCGGGTGTTCCTGGTTCATGTTGGTCAGATCGGCAATGACATTGAATTCCAGCTTGTCGCTGGCCACATAGCGCACCGCGATGCGGGCGGCTGCATAGCTGCTGCCGCCTTCCTGGCCAAGCAGGCAATGGGCGGTCGTGGGCTCAAACCCGACGGGTACCGAGTAGCTGCCAGGATATTCGTTGCCCGCTGCATCGATGGCCGTTGCCTGGAAGTTCTTGTTCTCGCAACCGAAGTCGTACCGGTTGACATAGCCGTCCTGCTGGTTGCCGACGGCAGCGACACGCACGAACAGGTTGTCGGTGAGCGCAAAGTTCGTTCCCATGCGCAGCTCGACGTGGTTGCGGCTACCGCCGAGCAGGTCGAAGTTCATGCTTTCGGTGGCATCGGGCTTCTTGGAGAACAGCTTGACGGCGCCGCCCTCGGAGTTCATGCCCTCCAGGGTGCCTTGCGGTCCGCGCAGCACCTCGACGCGGTCCAAATCCAGCAGATCGAAGAGTGAGCCGGTGAGCGTGCCGAAGTACACGTCGTCGATGTAGACACCGACTCCCGGCTCCAGGGCCGGATCCAGATCCGACTGCCCGATGCCGCGGATGAACGCGCTCATGGACGGTCCGAATGCCGCTGATGTCTGTTGCAGCGCAACGCTGGGAGCATCCTGCGAAATTTCCGTGACGCTGGTCTGGCCGCGCTCGGAGAGGGCCTCGCCACTCACTGCCGTGATCGCCAGTGGCGTGTTCTGCACGTTCTGGGAACGGAACTGCGCCGTGACAATGACTTCCTGCAACCCGCCGGTATCAGCCTGGTCTGTCCCAGACGGCTGCGGCGTGGTTGTCTGATCGGCCGCGATGGCCTGACCCACCAGGACGGATGATGCCAACGAGGCGAAAATCCAGGGCCGAAGAATCCGGCGCATAGATTGCTTGACAACACAACTCATAAGTCCCCCCCTCCCCAATAGTTCTTCAGTTCTTCTGCGGACAATTATTCTTGCCGCAGCATCATAGGGGACGTTCCGAATGGTTGTTTATCGGCCGGCGACCTCCTTCTTATCTCACGATGACAAATCAACTGTTGCTGCTGCGCGACGATAGTCCCGGGGAGCCAACCCGTATGCGTCCCGGAACAGCCGCGAGAAATGTGGCAGCGAGCGGAAACCGTATTCGCTGCAAATATGGGTGACGCTCAGTCCCGCGAGCAGGGGATCGGCCAGTGCCGCGCGACATTTCTCCAGGCGGCGCCGCAGTATGTATTGAGTCACAGTGCTGCCCTGCTGGGCGAACAGCCGGTGCACATGACGGCTGGAGATCTTCAACGCCTGCGCCACCACGGCGGGGGAGAGGTCCGGGTCACACAGCGCCTCGTCGATGAAATCCATGATGCGCAGCCGCAAAGCGGAGGCCAGGCAGGATCGATCCACCTTGCAGCGGCCTACCCCCACATAGGCGCTGGCGATGAGTTCCAGCACCACATTGGCGCAGCGCGGCGCCACCCCGGGCCCCAGCGCGACATCGGAGGACTTCCAGATCTCACGAATCACGCGCGAAGCCAGCGCACCCGCCCCACTGCTGCCGCAGATCGGAATGTTCACCAGGTACTCCGGGGAACCGACGTAGCGCTGCAGCACATTCTTGGCCACCCGCAGCGTCAGAATGGACACCGGGCGCTGGAACGCCAGCTGGTAGGGGCGCGCGGTATCGCACAGCGAGAAATCACCCGCCCGCAGGCGCACCTCGTCCCCGCCCTGGGAACACACGCTCTCGCTGTCCAACTGCAGGCGGATCAGGTAGTGGGTGCCCCCGGAGCGGGCGATATGGGCGCGCGAATGATGCACCACCGCGGCATCGGAATTGAATTCCACGAAGCGCAGGTCGCCCACGTCCGCACGAATCAGGCGCCCGTAGAAAGTATGCGGGTTCAGCGGCTCGGCGGTCTGCTGGGTCAGCGATTCGCAGGCGGCATCGTTCCAGAACTCCACGCGCCGCCGCGGCTGCACGCTGTCTGTGGAAAGCATTTCCCGCTGGTTCATCGTCCCCCCCTTCAACCGACCCTCTCAGCTTGAATCGCCCGGCATTGTTGTTCTCAGAAGGCGATGTGCTCCATGTAGCCGCCGTCCACGTGCAGATTCTGTCCTACCGTGAATCCGGACACGGGACTGGCCAGAAACACCACTGCCGCCGCGACATCCTCCGGACGGCCCAGCCGTCCGATGACGCAGTGGGCCTCGGCATCGGCCAGCACCGCCGGTGCCTTCTGTCTGATGCGGTCCCAGGGTCCGCCTTCGAAGTATATCGGCCCCGGTGACACAGTATTGACGCGAATCCCGTCCTTGGCGACCTGTTTGCTGAGCATTGCGCCGTAGGCGATCAGGGCCGCCTTGCCCGCGCCATAGGAGAAGGCGCCCGGGGCCGGAATCATCTTGGACATGACACCGGAGATGCTGCCGATCAGCACCACGGCGGCCGAGGATGATTTACGCAGGTACGGCAAAGCCGTCTCCACCCCGCGCACGGCGCCCATCACGTCGATCTCGAAGGTGGCCTTCCAGCCGGTCTCGCCGGCCAGCCCCGGCGTGCCGGTAGTATTGGAGACGAATATATCCAGGCCCCCGAGGCGTTGACAGGCGGACTCGAGCCAGCCGGTGTAGGCATCCCGGTCCTGCACGTCTACGGCATCACCGTAGGCCTTGATGCCTTTGCCGGCCAGTTCCTGCACCGTGGTCCTGACATCCGCGGCGGTGCGCGCGCAGATCGCCAGATCAACCCCCTCCGCGGCCAGCATCCGGGCGATGGCCAGACCGATGCCCTTGGTCGCCCCGGTTACGATGGCCTTGCGGCCGCGCAGTTGCAGATCCATTGTTGTTGCCTCCCGATGCCTTCAGAACGGATAGTGTCGCGGCGTGGTCTGGATGGTCACCCATCGCAGCTCGGTGAACTCCGCAATCCCCGCCCGGCCGCCAAAGCGGCCATAGCCGGATGACTTGACGCCGCCGAAGGGCATCTGCGCCTCATCCTGCACCGTCGGTGAGTTGATGTGGGTGATGCCCGCGTCAATGCGCCGGGCCAGCTCCAGGCCCTTGGCGATGTCGCGCGTGAAAATGGCCGAAGACAGGCCGTACTCGGTGTCATTGGCGACTGCCACCGCCTCGTCGGCGGTTTTCACGCGGATGATTGACACATGCGGGCCGAAGGTCTCCTCGCGAAACAGCGCCATTTTCTGCGTGACGTGGTCCACCACCACCCCTTTCATGAGCGTGTTCGATGATTTCTCACCGCCGACCAGCACCCGCGCTCCCTGCGCCACCGCCGCCGCCACGAGCTTCTCCACATGTTCCACGGTCGGGCGGCCGACCACCGACCCCAGCACCACCTCACCCTCGCGCGGATCCCCCGCCGGCAGTGCCGCCACCCGCTTGGCGAGCTTTGCGGCAAATTCATCGGCCACCTTCTCCTGCACCACCACGCGTTCCGTGGACATGCAGATCTGTCCGGAATTGGCGAAAGCGCCGAACACTGTGGCACTGACGGCCGCATCGAGGTCCGCGTCCTCCAGAACGATCAGGGGTGCCTTGCCCCCCAGCTCCAGGAGCACCGGTTTCAGGTATTTGGCGCCGGTCTGGGCCACGATCCGCCCGACCCGGCTGGAGCCGGTGAAGTTCACGCGCCGCACGGCCGGATGCGCGATCAGCGCTTCGGACACCGCCGCTGCATCCTTCGCATCGTGGGTGAGCACATTCACCACCCCCTCGCCAAGCCCGGCTTCCTTCAGCACCGAACCAATCAGGCGATGGGTCGCGGGACACACTTCCGAGGCCTTGAGCACCACGGTATTGCCACAGGCCAGGGGCATGGCAACGGAGCGCACGCCCAGGATCACCGGCGCATTCCACGGGGCGATCCCCAGGCACACCCCCACCGGCTGGCGCAGGGCCATCGAAATCATGCCCGGCACATCCGAAGGCACCACTTCGCCCGTCACCTGCGTCGTCATCGCCGCCGCTTCGCGCAGGATCATGGCGCCGAAGTGGACGTTGAAGTGGCCCCAGCCGTTGGTGCAGCCGGTCTCGGCCATCATCAGCGTAGCGAACTGGGCGGCGCGCGCCTCGAGCAGGTCGGCGGCCTTATTGAGTTTGGCGCGCCGCGCATTGGGTCCCAGCGCCGACCAGGCCGGGAACGCCTTGGCTGCAGCTTCAGCTGCCGCAATGGCGTCTTCGACCTGCGCCGCCGCCGCCTTGGTCGCGATTTCCCCGGAAAGCGGGTTTAACCGATTGAACGTCGCGGCGCTTTTGGCGGCCACATCATGATCACCGATCAGCAGTTTCACGTCTTCCATTTCCCACCCCCTCAGGCCAATTTTCCCACCGCGTCCGCCAGCGGATAGTCCGTCTGGGTCCGGGCGTATTCGACAAAATAGTCCAATGCCGCCGGGTTCGCGACTGCGTCGCGATTGGCGGCCCTGGCCGGTGGCGTACCGGCCAGAATACGCCGCACCGGAACCTCCATCCGCTTGCCGGTGAGCGTGTAGGGAATATCCGGAACCTGGTAAATCCGGTCCGGCACATGGCGCGGGGAATATTCCGCGCGCAGCTTGGCGCGAATGCGCTCGATGAGATCGGCATCCAGCTCCTGTCCGGCGCGCAGCTTCACGAACAGCGGCATGAAGAACTTTCCGCCGGCAATGTCCAGATTGACGATCAGCGAATCCTCGATCTCCGGTAGCAGCGCCAGCGAACGGTAGATCTCGGCGGTTCCGATGCGTATGCCGTGGCGGTTCAGGGTGGCATCGGAGCGTCCCAGCACGAATCCGCCCAGGCGTTGATTGATGCGGAAAAAATCACCCTGGCGCCATACGCCCGGGAACTCGTCGAAATACGATTCCTTGTAGCGCCGGAAGTCCTGGTCGCCCCACAGGAAGATGGGCATGGAGGGCAGAGGCTTGGTCAGGACCATCTCGCCGACCTCATCGACCACGCTCTGGCCTTCGGTATTGAATGCCGCCACCGCCACGCCCAGCAGTGGCGCCTGCATTTCACCGGCGCGCACCGGCAGGATGGGGACGCCGCCGATGAATCCGGAACAGATGTCCGTGCCGCCGCTGCCGTTCTGGACGCTCATGTTCTCTTTCACATTGCGGTAGAACCACTCCATGACCTCGGGTGTCACGGGCGAGCCCGCCAGCATCGCGATGCGCAGGTGCGGCAGCTTGAATTTGTCCTTGGGTACGATGCCCGCCTTCTGCAGCAGCGTCACGTAGCCCGGATTCGCGCCGATCACGACGGCCTGGGTTTCCTCGTACATCCGCCACAGCGAGTCCGGCTCCGGATACATGAGGCTGCCGTCGTACAGCACCGGGACCACCTGCTTGAGCAGCGAGCTGGCCAGGAAGTTCCACATCATCCAGCCGGTGGTGGTGTAGAAGAACAGACGCTCGCCGGGCTTCATGTCCATCTGGAAATTGAAGGCCTTCAACTGCTCCAGCAGGATGCCGCCGTGGCTGTGGACGATGGCCTTGGGCAGTCCGGTGGTGCCGGAGGAAAAGAGGATCCACAGCGGATGTGAAAACGGCACCTGCTCGAACTTGAACTCGGAGGCCGGCACCGGACGCGCGGCCAGCAGGTCATCCCAGAACACCGTGGGTTTGGAGAACGGCGTGCGGTCCGCGCCGTTCAGGTACGGCAGGCACACCACCTGTTCGAGCGAATCAAGGCCCGCCACGATCTGGATGAGTTCGGGTCGACGGTTGAAGGGCTTGCCGCCGTACTGGTAACCGTCGACACAGAACAGCACCTTCGGCTCAAGCTGCGAGAACCGATCAAGCACGCCGCGAGTGCCGAAATCAGGACCGCAGCTGGTCCAGATGGCCCCGATGCTGGTGGTGGCGAGCATGGCGATGATGGCGTGCGGTGAGTTGGGCAGGTAGGCCGCGACCCGATCGCCGGGCGCCACACCCAGGCGCCGCAGCTGCGTCGCCAGAATGCGCACCGAGCCACCCAGCTCCTCCCAGCTCATCGACTGCAGCGTGGTGCGCTCATTGAAATAAAACAGCGCCGTCGCATCCGGGCGCTCCGAGCGCAGGACGTTCTGCGCATAGTTCAGGCGGGCGCCGGGGAACCAGTCGGCGCCCGGCATCTCGCTGCGCCCCAGAACCTTCGCGTAGGGCACGGACGCCTGCACATCGCAGTACTCCCACAGCGCGCCCCAGAAAGCCTCGAGGTCGGTGACCGACCAGCGCCACAGGTCAGGGTAATTGCTGAAATCAAGGCCGCGATGCTGCCGCAGCCAGTTCATGAAGTGCACCAGATTGCTCGCCGCGACCCATTCAGGGCTCGGCGTCCACAGCAAATCACCCTCTTTGACCATTTGGACTCGACTCGAAAAATGGCCGGGGCGGCCAGCCCCTAAGCATAAGGCGTCGGACTGTACTGGCGCTACGCCTGCACAGTGCACGCCGCAGCACGCAATGTGTGTATTCACAGCGCCGCGGCGAAGCCTCAGGGTGGCAGCAGGTCGAAAATCCTGATGGTGGAACATGACGCTGACTGACACGGGCGCAAACCTGGGTTTGCGCCAGACCCTGGGGCAACTGCTGGGCATCGCGGCCGGATTCGCCATCCAGAGCATTGCACTGTGTGCCGGACTGGGCATGATCCTGATCCGCTGGCCCGAACTGCACGGTGTCTCGCAGGGCCTTGCGGCCGGTTGTGTGTTGTACCTGGGCGGGCCGCTGCTGCGCGGGCGCGGCGCCATCGCGGCCGCGCCCCTGGAGCCGGTCTCGTTCTGGGAGGCCGCGGCGCGGCAGTTTCTCACTCCCAGGGCCTGGTTGATCAGCGCGACGGCGGCCATGCTGTGCCTGCCGGTGGCACTGGAACCGGTTCTGATGGCTGGCTATACCGGAGCGATCTGAGATGCTGGATCCCCTGCCCTGCGCGACCTATGCATTCGTGATGTCCATTACCCCCGGACCGAATAACGTGATGCTGACGGCGGCCGGTGCCAACTTCGGGCTGCGGCGTACGCTGCCGCATATTCTGGGTGTCACCTGCGGCTTCGCGACTCTGGTGGCCGCGGTGTGCTGCGGGATGGGCGTGCTGTTCACGCGCTGGCCGCAGCTGCAGACCGCGCTGAAGTGGGTGGGCGCCGCGTATTTGCTGTACCTGGGCTGGCAGCTGCTGCGCGCCCGGGGCGGCGCGGCCGGTAGCGCCGGCAAACCCGTAACCTTTGCGGAGGCCGCGGCCTTCCAGTACCTCAATCCCAAGGCCTGGGTGATGGCCCTGACCGCCGCGACACTGTTCCTGCCACCGCAACTGGGACAGCTGCTGGCCACCGGCTTCGTCGCGGGCATCCTGACGCTGGTCAATCTGCCCTGCATCATGGCGTGGGCGCTGTTCGGCAGTTCCCTGGGACTGGCCCTGACGCGCCCGCTGGCGCGGCGGATCTTCAACGCCGTCATGGCGCTGGCCCTGGCCGCCACCGGTGTCATGATGGTCACGTGATGTTTGAACTCGCCCGCGAATCCTCAGTTCCCCTGGTGGATCAGATCGTCGAGCGCCTGAGCCGGCTCATCCAGGACGGCCAGCTTGCCGCCGGCACCCGCCTGCCCTCCATCCGCAGGCTCGCCGCCCAGGTGGGCGCCAGTGCCTTTACGGTGGTCGATGCCTACGATCGGCTGGTCGCCCGGGGTCTCATCGCCTCGCGCGCCGGGCGCGGCTTTTTCGTGGCGCCGCGGGTCGGGGGCACCGCGGTGGCGGTCGTCGAGGCCATGCCCGACCCCGGCACTGACGCCCTGGCCTTGCTGCACGCGGTGATCGCGGATCCCGCGCGCCTGATCGCGGCCGGGTCGGGGCGCCTGCCGGATAGCTGGTTGGCGGAACTGGCCAGCGGCGCCGTGCTGACACGGCTGGCGCGCAGCCGCCGGCCCTATCTTTGGGCGACCTGCCCGCCGCGGGGTCTGCGCGAATTGCGTGAGCAGCTCAGCGCCAAGCTGCAACGCCAGGGCATCGCCGCGGGCCTGGACAACCTGATTACCACGATGGGCGCCTCGCAGGCCTTTGACCTGCTGTGCCGCACGCTGCTGGCGCCGGGGGATGCGGTGCTGGTGGAGGATCCTGGCTACTTCGTCCTCTTCGAACAACTGCGCGCCCATCACCTGCGGCTGATCCCGGTGCCGCGGCGGGCCGATGGGCCGGATCTGGAGGCGCTGGAGGAGGCCTGTCGCGCCCATCGACCGCGCGCCTTCTTTCTCCAGACCGTGCTGCACAATCCAACCGGCACCAGCATCGATGCCCGCTGCGCCCACCGCCTGCTGTCGCTGGCCGAACAGTTCGGATTCACGATCATCGAGGACGACATCTACGGCGACCTGTACGAAGGCCCGGCGGTGCGACTGGCGCAGATCGATGGTTTCCGCCACGTCGTCTACGTGGGCAGCTTCACCAAGCTCATCGCCCCGGCGGTGCGCGTAGGCTTCGTCGCGACCCATCCGGCGCTGGCCGCGCAGCTGGTTCAGCGCAAGGTGCTCGCGGTGCTCACCGGATCCACCCTGCCGGAGGCCATTGTCGCGGAGATCCTCGACGGCGGTCGCTACCGGCGTCACGTCGACCGGATCCGCGCGCGCGTGGCGCGCATGCGTGCCGACAGCCAGCGCGCCCTGTGCCGCGCCGGTGTCCGTTTCGATGCGGACGACAGCAGCGGCATGTTCCTCTGGGGCGAGGTGCCGCGCTCGCTGGACCTTGACCAGCTGGTGCGCGATGGCAGCGCGCGCGCCATATTGCTGGCCAAGGGCGCGCTGTTTTCCCCGCAGCGGGCCAGCATTCCACGCCTGCGCTTCAACGTTGCGCACAGCGCCGCGCCTGAACTGACGCAGTTTCTGACTGAGGCACTCGGCGCGTCGATAATCTAAGATGGCGCATGCGCTTTAGTCTGCCGCCCGTGACCCGGGCTCTGCTGCTCACCAATGTGGTCGTGTTCCTGCTGCAGCTGCTGATCAATCCGCTGCTGATACGGTGGTTCGCCCTGTGGCCGCCCGGCACCATTTTCGAGCCCTGGCAGCTGCTCAGCTACGCATTCCTGCACGATCCGGCCAATTACCTGCATATCGTGGTCAACATGTTCGCGCTGTACATGTTCGGCACACCCATGGAGCGTTTCTGGGGACCCCGGCGCTTCACCCTCTTTTATTTTCTGTGCGTGCTGAGCGCAGGACTGACGCAGATCACGGTGGCCGCCTTGGCCCACGCGGATTCTCCGACCATCGGCGCCTCGGGGGCCATCTTCGGACTGTTCTGGCCTTTGCCATGTATTTTCCGCGCGAGCGGGTGATGCTGCTTTTCCCGCCTATTCCGCTTCCCGCCTGGCTATTTGTATTAATCTACGGACTGGTAGAATTATTCATGGGCGTCACGGGCACTGAAGCTGACGTGGCCCATTTCGCGCACCTGGGCGGCATGCTGGGTGGCGCGGCGATGATCCTGTTCTGGCGGGCCAAGGACCGGCTATCGAAACGATGATCAAGACTGAAGCACTCACCAAGCAGTACGGCGACCTGACGGCAGTCGATGCCGTCAGCTTCACGGTTTCACCGGGCGAGGTACTGGGCTTTCTGGGGCCCAATGGCGCCGGCAAGACCACCACCATGCGCATGCTGGCCGGGTTCATCGGCGCCACCTCGGGTCGCGCCAGCATCTGTGGCCACGATGTGGACACCGATTCGATCGCGGCCCGCGCCTGCCTGGGCTACCTGCCCGAAGGCGCGCCGGCGTATGGCGAGATGACGGTGCGGGATTTCCTGAATTTCGTGGCCGACCTGCGTCATCTGCGCGGCGCGGCCCGCGCCCGGGTGGAGGCGGTCATCGAGCGGCTGCAGCTGCACGGCGTCTTGACCCAGACCATTGAAACCCTGTCGAAAGGATTCCGCCGGCGCGTGGGTCTGGCGCAGGCCATCATGCACGACCCGCCGGTACTGATCCTGGATGAGCCGACCGATGGCCTGGACCCCAACCAGAAGCACGAGGTGCGCACCCTCATCAACGAGATGGCGGGCGAGAAGACCGTCATCATCTCCACCCACATCCTCGAAGAGGTCGATGCGGTGTGCACACGGGCCATCATCATCGCGCACGGCCGCATCGTCGCCGACGATACCCCACAGGGCCTGGCCGCCCGCCTGCCCTCGGGGCGGCTGGATGACGTCTTCAGAAGCATCACGGCTTAGGGTTGGGACATGCGTAACGTTGGCATCATCATGCGGCGCGAACTGGTCAGTTATTTCGCGACCCCGCTCGCCTATATCTTCCTGCTGATATTCCTGGTTCTGGCCAATCTGTTCACTTTTTATCTGGGCGGATTCTTCGAGCGCGGCCAGGCGGACCTGAACCCCTTCTTCACCTATCACCCCTGGCTGTTCCTGTTTCTGATCCCGGCGGTGTCGATGCGGCTGTGGGCCGAGGAGCGGCGCTCGGGCAGCATCGAGCTGCTGATGACGCTGCCGGTGACGCTGTGGCAGGCCGTCGTGGGCAAGTTCCTGGCGGCCTGGGCGTTCACCATCCTGGCGCTGGTTCTGACCTTCCCGCTGTGGATCACGGTGAATTATCTGGGCAGCCCCGACAACGGGGCCATTCTTGCGGCCTATATCGGCAGCGTGCTGCTGGCCGCGGGGTTCCTCAGCATCGGCTCACTGGCCTCGGCGCTGACCCGCAATCCGGTGGTGGCCTTCATCGTCGGCATCGCAGCCTGCTTCGTGTTCCTGGTGGCAGGATTTCCGCTGGTGCTTGACGCCTTCCGCGGCTGGGCGCCGCAGTTCCTGGTGGATGCGGTGGGATCGCTGGGGTTCCTCACGCATTACGAGGCCATCTCCAAGGGCGTCATCGATGTGCGCGACCTGATCTACTTCGGGCTGCTCATCACCTGGTTCCTGCTGGCAACCGCCGTCGTCCTCGACGTGCGCAAGTCTGAATAATCGTCAAGGGCGATTCACGATGAAACGTTCAACCCTGGGAGGCGGCACGCTGCTGGCGCTGGCCCTGCTGTTCGCCGGCATCACGATGGTGGCCGGCTATGTGATGCGCAGCTGGCGCGTCGATCTGACGCAAAACCATCTCTATACCACCGCGCCGGGCACCGACCGGATTCTCAAGGGGCTCAAGGAGCCCATCAATCTGTATTTCTTCTACAGCGCGGCCACCGGCAGCCAGTATCCGCAGGTGGCCAGCTACGCCCTGCGCGTGCGGGATCTGCTCAACGAATTCGCCGCACGTTCCAAGGGCAAACTGCATCTGCACTTCGTGGATCCGCAGCCCTTCTCCGCCGACGAGGACCGGGCCGCCGAACTGGGCGTGCATTCGGTCAACGTCGGCGGCAATGCCGCCAATGCGCTGTACTTCGGCCTGGCCGGGACCAACTCCACCGACGGCCAGGCGGCGATCGATTTCTTCGATCCGAACAAGGGTGAGTTCCTCGAATACGATCTGGCCAAACTGGTGTACCAGTTGAGCGGTGCCAAAAAGCCGGTCATCGGCTGGCTCTCCGAGCTGCCGATGAGCGCGGGTTTCGATCCGAACTCCGGCCAGCCGCGCTCCGCCTGGGTGGTGCTCGAACAGCTGCAGCAGGTCATGGACGTGCGCATGCTCGACAACAATGTCGCCAGCATCGATCCGGCCATCAGCGTACTGGTGCTGGTGCATCCGAAGCACCTGGCGGCCGCCGCGCAGTTCGCGATCGATCAGTTTGCGCTGCGCGGCGGCCACCTGCTGGTGTTCGTCGATCCGCTGGCCGATCAGGATCAGACCGGAGTGGATCCTTCCAATCCCGCGGCCGCGCTCAGCGCCGATCGCTCCTCGCATCTTGAGACCCTGCTCAACGCCTGGGGCGTGGACTTTGACCCCCACCAGGTGGTTGCGGATTCGCGTTATGCGATGAGCGTCTCGGTTCGCGAAAACGAGGCGCCGGTGCGCCACCTGGGCGTGCTGGGGCTGGATGCCTCGGCCATGAATCAGAAGGATGTGGTGACCGAGGGGCTCTCCAGCGTCAACCTCGCCACCGCCGGCCACCTCAGCGCCCGCAAGGGCGCCACCACCCGCTTCGAACCGCTGCTGTTCTCGAGCGATCAGGCGCAGCTGATGCCGGTGACGCGCTTCCTGGTGCTGCAGGACCCGGCCACGCTGTTTGATGGTTTTCATCCCACCGGCGAACACTACACGCTGGCGGCACGCGTCAGCGGCAACGTCAGTACCGCCTTCCCGGGCGGGCTGCCACAGGGTGCAACCCTTGCACCGGGGACGACCCTGCTGACCCACTCCCTGAAGCCGCTGGAGCTGATCGTGGTGGCCGACACCGATGTACTGTCTGACTACCTGTGGGTGCATGCGCAGGAACTGGCCGGTCAGCGGATCGCGCAGCCCTTTGCCAACAATGGCGACCTGCTCGCCAATGCCCTGGACAACATGGCCGGCAGCGATGATCTGATCTCGATCCGCGGCCGCGCCACCTACCAGCGCCCGTTTGCGCGCGTCGAGGCCCTGCGCGCCAAGGCCGACGACCGCTTCCGCGACAAGGAACAGGAACTTGAGAAGGAGCTGCACAACACCGAGGATCAGCTCGCGGCGCTGCAGTCGCAGCGGACCGATCGCGGCGTGGCCATCCTGACTCCCGACCAGGAACAGGCCCTGACCCGTTTCCAGAACGAGAAGCTGCGGATCCGCAAGGAGCTGCGCGATGTGCGTCTGGGCCTGGATCAGGACATCACCCGGCTGGGCAACTGGACCAAGCTCATCAACATCATCATCGCGCCGCTGCTGTTCACTCTGACCGCGGTGCTGCTGGGGGTGCTGGTGCGGCGTCATCGCCGGCGCGGAGCGCATCCGTGATCCGCCCGGGGCAGGTCCTGTCGCTGGCCGTCGCCGGCGTGGCGCTGGTGGGCGTGGGGGCGTGGCTGCTGAGCCGGCATGGCGGGGACAGCAACGCGGAGCCCACAGGCACGGTGCTGCCCCTGAAGCAGGCTGATCTGAATGCGGTGACACGCCTGAGGATATTCAAGGGCGACGGCAGCCATGTGACGCTGACGCGCGATACCAGTCGCTGGGTAGTCACCGAACGCGGCTATGGGGCCGACACCGGACAGGTGCGCAAGCTGCTGCTGGATCTTTCCGCCCTGCAGATCGAGGAACAGAAGACCTCCGACCCGGCACTGTATTCGAAGCTCGGGGTCGAGGATCCGCATGGCCCGCAGACCACCAGCACCGGCGTGGAAATCGATCTCAACGCCAGGACCCTGGGTCTCATCGTCGGCAAGACCTCCGGCACCGGCTCGGTGTACGTGCGTCTGGCCGGTACCACACAAAGTCTTTTGGCCACCCCGCAGCTGACGCCGGATGCGGATCCGCGCCATTGGCTGGACCGTACCATTCTGGATATCCCGGCCGAGCAGGTAGACGAGGTGGATGTGAAAGCGACGGGTCCGGAATACACCGTCAAACACGGCGCGGTCAGCCCCATTCCCAAGGGCCGAGAGCTCGCGGATCCCGGCGCGCCGCAGGCCCAGGCGGGTGCTCTGGTGGGATTGCAGCTGGATGATGTGCGCAAGGCCACCGCACACGCGCCGGCGGCGCAGGCCACCTTTCATACCAGCGATGGCCTGATCCTCACCCTCGCCGGTATCCAGGAGGGTGAGACGCGGTACATCACCGTGGCCGCCACCGCCAGCGCCCCGGCGCAGCAGCCGCGTGCCCAGGAATTAAATGCGCGTCTGGCCGGTTGGGAGTTCGAGTTGCCCGGGTATCGCTACGACACGCTGTTCCGGCCCCTCGAGCAGTTGCTGAAACCGCTGCCCGCGCCCAAGCCGGCCGCAGCGGCGAAGCCGGCGCACAGTGCCGCCTCGGCACCCTCGGCTTTGCCCTTTGGGCCGCCGACTCAGGGCCCGGGCAAGATCACTCCGCAGCAAAGTCACTGAAGGAGAATCCCATCAACAAGCATGTCGCGGTGCGCGAAATCGCACGACCGGATCCGGCCCACTGCCAGGCGCTGGGCAGCAGTGGCGTCGCCACGGTGCATGAGGCGCAGGGACGCGTCGGGCTGCTCGCCGCGTATATGCGGCCGATCTACGCTGGCAAGTCCATTGCCGGACCTGCGGTGACCGTATCCGCCCCGCCCGGGGACAACTGGATGATTCATGTGGCGGTGGAACTGTGCAAACCCGGTGACATCCTGGTGGTTGCCCCCACCTCCCCGTGCGAAGACGGCTATTTTGGCGATCTGCTGGCCACCTCCCTGCAGGCCCATGGCGTGCAGGCGCTGATCATCGATGCCGGGGTGCGCGACGTGGCCACCCTCAAGCAGATGGATTTCCCGGTGTGGAGCAAGGCCATCTATGCCCAGGGCACCATCAAGGCGAGCCTGGGCTCGGTGAATGTCCCGGTGATCTGCGCGGCGCAGCTCATCAATCCGGGCGACGTGGTGGTCGCGGATGATGATGGCGTGTGCGTGGTGCGCTGTGCGGAGGCGGCGCAGGTCGCCGAAGCGGCGGCCAAACGGGTCGCGGCCGAAGAGGACAAGCGCAAGCGCCTCGCCTCCGGGGAGCTGGGAATGGATATCTACAAGTTCCGCGAGAAACTCGCGGCGCTGGGACTGGAATACAAGTAGCAATACCCTTCACGGACCGGACTGCTGCCGCGATTCTGCGGCAGCAGCCCGCGGCCGGATCGGCCTTCAGCCTCGCCCTTCACGCTTGGCGCGCTTGGCGGCGCGTTTCTCTTCCAGCGTCTTGGCTGGCTTCTTCTTTTCCTCTTTCTTGCGGTCCATGCCCTTACTCATGGGGTTGCTCCTGTGTTGCGTTGCCCGGATGGTGGTGAAGATACCCGCTCACAGGCCAAGAGCCAATCGCCAGCGCGGTGAGCGTTCATTGGTGCCGAATTTCAGCCGGCCGGCCACCTGGTCCGGATCGACGTAGGTCCCGAACAGCCGGTCCCAGATCGGAAACAGCGCCGCGACATTGGCGCCGTAGTAGTCCGGATTGTCACTGTGATGGATGTGATGGTACCGGGGCGTGACGATGATCCATTCCAGCCAGCGCGGACCCCAGCTGACGTTCAGGTGCATCCAGTAGTTCTGCAAGCCATTCTTGAAGCCAATCGCAAGCCCCGTCCACCACGGCGAGACCACCAGCAGCGCCTGCGCAAAAATATACGGCATGTTGACCAGGGTCTGCTGCACCAGTGAGCCGCGTGCCCCCATCAGCCAGTACATGTAATTGGGCGAGTGATGCCAGCGATGGATGTTCCACAGCCACTTCGTGTGCATCGCCCGATGCACCCAGTAGTAGCCGAAGTCACCGATGATGATGAACAGCGCGGCGCGCACCACGAACGGCATGCGGAAGACGGCCTGGGGCAGCACCGGCGAATACGACACGTAGCGGTTGATCAGGATGGCCAGTGGCCCGATGGCGGTGCTGTAGAGCAGCTGGACCGCAAGGTCGCGCTTCCAGGTGCGCCGATAATCGGTCTGGTAGGCCGGGCGCCGGCGCTCCCATATCATCATGACCAGCGCGGTCGTGAGCATCAATGCCAGCAGTGCCAGTTCGGCGCGCGTCGGCTGCACTGCCCTGAGGGTGCGTGAAATCGCCTCCATCACCATCGACACCCTCACTTGAGAAACGCCTGCATGCCCATCATGTCATGGGTGAAATGCCGCTGGTGATCGGGCAGTTCACGAACCCAGCGAAAGTCCTGCTCCTCATACCCCGGGCAGACCGTGCAGCCGACCAAGGTGTAATCGCCCAGGCAGTGCGCGGCCTGCCAGCACCCCGCCGGAATGACCGCCACCTGCACGCCCGCTCCGGTCAGGGACTCGAGCCGATGCCGCTGCAGTTGCCGGGCGTGCGGATCATAGGAGAGCAGCTCTGCAGCAGCGCCGTAGTAAAAATGCCAGATCTCATCCGACTGCACCACATGCCAGGGGCTGGCACGCCTGTGCTCAAGCAGGTAATAGATGGTGGTGACCGCGCTGCGTTGGCCCTGCGGGGCCTGCACCTGGGTGCTCGACTTGTAGGCCTGGCGGAACCAGCCGCCCTCCTGGTGCGGCTCCAGGCCCAGTTTTGCGATCAATGCTTCCGGCGTCGGCTTCATGCCTGACTCTCCACTATGGTTGGGCGTGGCCCGCGGCCGATCCGGCGTTGCAGAACGTCGCGGTCGAGGGCTCCCTCCCACCGTGCCACCACAATGGTCGCCAGACAATTGCCGACCAGGTTCACGAAGGTCAGTGCCTCGGCCAGCAGCCGGTGAATCCCCAGTACCAGTGCGATGCTGGCCACCGGAATGGTACCCACCGAGCCCAGCGTCGCGGCCAGGACCACGAAGGCCGCGCCGGCGACCCCGGCCGCGCCCTTGGAGGTCAGCAGCAGTACGGCGAGGATGGTGAGCTGACCCGCCAGCCCCAGCGCGGTATCGGTGGCTTGCGCCAGAAACACCACCACCGTGGCCAGGTACAGGCAGGTCCCATCGAGGTTGAAGGAGTACCCGGTGGGCACGACCAGTCCCACCACCGTGTCCTCACAGCCCAGGGCGCGCATCTTGCGCATCACCTGCGGCAATACCGTTTCGGTGGAGGTCGTGGCCGCGACAATCACGATCTCCTCGCGGATATAGCCGAGCAGGCGCCACAGGCTGATGCCGCACCACCAGCTGACCGCGCCGAACACCACCACCACGAACAGCGCCGAAACCCCGTACAGCGTCAGGATCAGGCGCCCCAGCGCCACCAGCGAATCGGTGCCGAAGCGACCCACGGTGAAGGCCATGGCCCCAAAGGCTCCGAGCGGGGCGACCCACATGACGAAGCCCACGATGCGGAAGAACACTTCGCGCACACTGTCGATCACTGCCTGCACCGCCGCGCCGCGTTCCCCGCAGGCCGCAAGCCCCGCCGCGAACAGCACCGACACCAGCAGTACCGGCAGCACCTCGGGGTGCGCGAACGCGTCCACGAAGGTCGCGGGAATGATGTCGAGGAAGAACTGCGCGATCCCCTGGGCGTGGGCGCGGGCGGTGTACTGGCTGACCGCCTGAACATCCAGGGTACTGGCCACCACATGCATGCCGGACCCGGGCTTGAGAATATTGACCGCGGCCAGCGCCAGCACCAGCGCCACGGAGGTGATCAGCTCGAAGTAGATCAGCGCCTTCAAGGCGACGCGCCCGACGCGGCGCATGTCATTCATGGCCGCCACGCCATGCACCACGGTGCAGAAGATCACCGGCGCGATGAGCATGCGGATCAGCGCGATGAAGGCATCGCCCAGGGGCTTCATGTCAGCCCCCAGTTTCGGCCACCAGTGCCCCACAGCGATGCCGGCCAGTGTCGCCAGCAGCACCTGCACCCACAGTTGTTTGAACAGCGCCATGCCAGGACCTCTATCGTGTCGGCGCCAGCAGTTCGGGCCGCGGTGGCAGCCACGGTACGGCCGCAAAGTCGCAGCGCTGCGCGGGTTGTGTCAACTGCAGCCGGGAGAAGCCGCGCCCGCCCCCGAAACGCAGGTCGCCCAGCCACCACCCCGAACCTTCAACCTGCGCCATCGGCACCCGCGCAAACTGCATGAAGGCACGCGCGCGGCACTGAGTGAGGGCGAGCTTGGCGATCCGGTCATCCGGCATGCTGAACTGCTCCAGCCACTGTAGCCCCGAACTGCCGGCTGCGGGTACCGGCACACCGCCGGGCACCCGCGCATCGACTCCCCGGCAGGCGCGCAGGCCGATCAGGCCCGGCACCAGCGCGATGCGCGCCCGGCGCATGGTCTCATCCGCCGCGTCGGCCTGCACCAGCCAGGCATCCCAGCACAGCGGGTCGGCGGGCGCGGGGGTCAATACCCGATCCAGGGTGCGGCTGCCCGGAAACTCACGCGCCGCTGCGGCATCCAGGCGCAGGCCGGCCACGCGACCCGCCACGGCGAACAGCACACTCACGCCCAGCCACAGGCCAATGCCCCAGCCCAGCGCCGCCCCGGGTCGCAAGCAGCAGCCCGCGGCCAGCATGGCACCGGCGAGCACCCCAAATACGATGACGGCGGGCGTTGCGACCAGCCCCAGGACGCACACTGCAAGGGTCATCGCGCCCAGCGCGAGTGCCACCAGGGCGCGCGCCCAGGTGCTTTGCAGGACGAATATCAGCGGCGCCGCCGCCAGCCACAGCAGCGGTTCGAGAATGAATACCGAATCCCCGTACACCCACCCGTCATAGAACGGCCAGAACGGATGCACGCCGTAGTTGTTGGTGTAATCCATCCCCAGGTGCAGCAGCACGCCGATGACGCAGGCCGCGCCAATCCACGCCAGCTCCTCGACATCGGCGCGCAGGCCCCGGTAGCGCAGCCACAGCCGGACTGCGAACCATAACAATACCGCGCCGCTCAGGGCCCCGAGCAGGGTGTGGGTGTAGCCGCGATGCTGCAGCACATAGCCCAGCGGTCCGCCGGCGAAGCTGCTGTACAGCAGATCAACATCGGGCAGGTTGCTGCCCAGCACCAGGCTCACCACCAGCAGGCGGCGGAAGGTGACATCCGGCAGCGGCCGCAGCGGCGTCGGCCGGCCGGGTGGCCGCACGCGCCGCGCCAGCGCCTCCCCGACCAGGGCGCCGATCAGCGTATGAGTGACGTTATCCAGCGGCCGCCAGCCGCGCCTTCAGTCGCGGATAGACCCGATAGGCATTGGACTCGAAGATGCGCGTCTTGTCCGCCGCCGACAGGCTCGAGGCATCGATGTAGCGCTTGGTGTCATCGTAGAACTGGCCGGTGGTCGGATCGATGCCGCGCACCGCGCCCACCATCTCCGATCCGAACAGGATGTTCTCCACCGGAATCACCTTCAGCAGCAGATCGATTCCCGGCTGGTGATAGACACAGGTGTCGAAGAACACATTCCTCATGACGTGCTCGCCCAGCGGCGGGCGCTTCATGTCCTGGGCCAGGCCGCGGTAGCGACCCCAGTGATAAGGCACGGCGCCGCCGCCATGCGGGATGATCAGGCGCAAGGTGGGGAAGTCCTTGAACAGATCCCCCTGGATGAACTGCATGAAGGCGGTGGTATCCGCGTTGATGTAGTGCGCCCCGGTGGCGTGGAAGTTCGCATTGCAGGAGGAGCTCACATGCACCATGGCCGGCACATCCAGTTCGACCAGCTTCTCGTACAGCGGATACCAGTGCCGGTCGGTCAGGGGCGGTGAGGTCCAGTGGCCACCGGAAGGGTCCGGGTTGAGATTGGCGCCGATGAAACCCAGCTCCTTCACGCAGCGTTCCAGCTCCCGGGCGCTGTTGGCCGGCGCGACGCCCGGGGATTGGGGCAGCATGCAAACGCCGACGAAGTTCTTCGGGTACAGGCCCACGACCCGGGCGATCAGATCATTGTTGATCTGCGACCACTCCAGGCTGGTCGCCTCGGTGCCGATGTGGTGCGCCATGGTGGAGGCGCGGGGCGAGAAAATTGTCACGTCCGAACCGCGCTCGCGCTGCAGTTTCAGCTGGGCCTTCTCCAGGCTGTCGCGGATCTGGTCATCCCCGATGCGCAGCGACGCGCGCGACGGCGTCTGCGCCGGATCCTTGAGCGCCGCAATCTGGGCCTCGCGGAAGGTCGTCAGATCCGCGGGGGCCGTGGTGTAGTGCCCGTGACAGTCGATGATCATGGTGGGATACCGGTTAAGGCTTTAACAGGCACAAATAATAATGTATTTATCGTGAATTATCTGGGGACCCACGCATGCAGCAAAGACCATTGGGCGCAACCGGGGTGCAGCTGTCGGCACTGGGGTTCGGCTGCATGACCCTGATCGGCTGGTATGGCACGCGCAATGATGAGGAGGCGCGCGCCACGCTGCTGTCGGGGCTGGACCAGGGCATCACGCACCTGGACACCGCGGCCAGCTATCAGCTGGGCGAGAACGAGAAGTTCGTCGGCGCCACCATCCGCGGCCGCCGCGAGCGGCTGTTCCTGGCCACCAAGTACGGCATCACCCGCAATGCCTCCGGGCAGCTGGTGATCGACAATCAGCCCCTCTCGCTGCGCCAGGCCGTGGAGTCCAGTCTGGCGCGCCTGGGTACCGACCGCATCGACCTCTTCTACCTGCACCGCATCGACCGCGACACCCCCATCGAGGAGTCGGTGGGCGCGCTCTCACAGCTGGTGAAGGCCGGCAAGATCCGCCATCTCGGATTGTCCGAATGCAGCGTTCAGACCCTGCGCCGGGCCCATGCCGTGCATCCGATCGCCGCCGTGCAGAACGAATACTCACTGTGGTCGCGCGAGCCGGAGCAGGGGATCCTGGCTGCCTGTCGTGAGCTCGGCGTGGGCCTGGTGGCGTACAGCCCCATGGGTCGCGGCTACCTGGCAGGCAATTTTCGTTCGCTCCAGGAACTGCCCAGCGATGACAACCGGCGCAACCAGCCGCGCTTCCAGGAGCAGAACATCCTGCACAACAACGACCTGGTGCACGCCCTGGTCGCAATTGCCAAGCGCAAGGGCTGTTCGCTGCCGCAGCTGGCGATCGCCTGGGTGCTGGCGCAGGGGGCGGATGTGACGCCGATTCCGGGGATGAAGACGCGCGCCCACCTGAATGACAACCTCGGAGCGCTGGATGTGGTCCTGAGCGCCGCCGAAGAACAGGAACTGCGCCGGCTGGTGGATAGGGTGAAGGTGCAGGGCGAACGGCACCCGGCCCCCATGATGAAGACGCTGGATGCCTGAGAGACTTCAGCCCTTCAGCAGTTCCTTCTCCAGTGCATCCAGCGTGCGCATGCACGGCAAGACCTGCTGCACACTGGCGTTGGGCTCGCGGCCGTCCTGGATGGCACTGAAGAACTCGCGGTCCTGAAGCTCAATCCCGTTCATCGAAACGTCCACGCGCGACACGTCGATGGGCTTCTGGTTGCCATCCAGCAGGTCATCGTAGCGGGCGATGTAGGTGCCGTTGTCGCAGATGTAGCGGAAGAACGTGCCCAGCGGACCATCGTTGTTGAATGACAGCGACAGGGTGCACAGCGCACCGGAGGGCACCTTCAATCCGATGCTCATGTCCATGGCGATGCCCAGGTCCGGATGCAGCGGACCCTGCAGCGCATGGCAGCGCGACACGGTCTGGCCGGTCTGATACTGGAACAGGTCCACGGTGTGGCAGGCGTGATGCCACAGCAGGTGATCGGTCCAGCTGCGCGGCTTGCCCAGCGCATTCATGTTGGTGCGACGGAAAAAATACGTCTGCACGTCCATCTGCTGCACCTTCAGCTCGCCCGCCAGGATGCGCTTGTGGATCCACTGGTGGCTGGGATTGAAGCGGCGGGTGTGGCCGGCCATGGCGATCAGGCCGGTCTCCTGCTGCACCGCCAGCACCTCTTCGGCATCCGCCAGGTTGTCCGCCATGGGGATCTCCACCTGCACATGCTTGCCGGCTCGCAGACACTGAATGGTCTGCGCGGCATGCAGCTGGGTGGGGGTGGCGAGGATCACCGCTTCCACGCCGGGCTGTACCAAGGCCTCCGCCAGGTTGGTGGTCCAGTGCGGTATGCCGTACTTGCGGGCCACCTCGGCGGTGGAATCCGGACTGCCGCCGGCCAGCGAGGCGATGGTGATACCGCTGATCTTCTGGATGGCTTCGATATGCTTGACGCCAAAGGCGCCCTGTCCGCCGACGACAATCTTCATGATGGTTGATTCTCGAGGATGATGTGTCCCAGTGCCGTGTTGGAGCACGGCACGTGGTAGAAGCGGTAGACCTCTTTCACGTTATCGTTCAGAGCACCGCGCATGGCCAGCCACATGACCAGCTCGATGCCCTCGGATCCCGCCTCGCGCACGTATTCAAGGTGCGCTTTCTTGGTGAGGCCGATCGGGTCCTGGGTCAGACCATCCAGGAATTTCTTGTCCCATTCCTTGTTGATGAGCCCGGCGCGGGTGCCCTGAAGCTGGTGCGACATGCCACCGGTGCCGAATACCACCACCTTGAGGTCCTCCGGATAGGATTCCACCGCCTTGCGCAGCGCGCGCCCCAGGGCGAAGCAGCGCTTGCCGGTCGGCGGCGGATACTGAACCACATTGATGGGAAACGGGATGACCTCGCACGGCCACTGGTCTTCGGGTTTCAGGTCCCCGAACAGCAGGTTCAACGGCACCGTGAGGCCGTGATCCACGTCCATCTGGTTGACGACGGTCATGTCGAATTCGTCCAGGATCAGCGATTGCGCGATATGGCAGGCGAAATCCGAGTTGCCCTTGACCAGCGGCACCGGGCGCCGTCCCCAGCCTTCATCGGCGGACTCGAACTCATCGGCGCAGCCAATGGCGAAGGTCGGGAAGATGGTCGCATCGAAGGCCGAGGCGTGATCGTTGTAGATCAGGATCGCCACGTCCGGCTTGTGCTCGGCCATCCATTTACGCGAGAACTCGAAACCCTTGAAAATCGGCGCCCAGTAGGGCTGCTGCTGTTTTCCCAGATCAATTGCCGCAGCGATCGCGGGAACATGGGAGGTGGTGACACCGGCGGTGATTCTTGCCATTTTTGTCTATAGATCCGGGTTGGACTTGCTGCGAACGCCCTTGGGGTTGCGACCACCCGCGAGCATCATGTTGGAATACTGCTCCTGCGACATCCCGGTCATCGTCGCCACGGCGACCAGATACGGGAAGCCGTCGGTGGAGAACAGCTTGGAGAGAAAGTAGATGTTGCCGCCGTTCTGCATCATCGCCAGGTAGTCACGCTTCAGTACCGCGGTGGCCTGCGCTGCGGTGAGCTTCCAGGGCTTGAGGTACTCGGCCTCATTGGCTTTGAACTTCTCGCGGTTCTCCGGCTTCATCAGCGACATGCAGAACTGATTCAGGTTGAAGCCCTGGCGCGACCGGAAGGTGTTGAACACCAGCGTGCCGGGGATGTCCTCGAATTCATTGAGGTACGGTGACAGTTGCTTGTCGGACATTAGGCTTCCTTCAACCTTGAAAACTGGTACAGACGGTGCGGATTGTCCACCAGGATCCGGCGCTGCAGCTGCGGCTCGGGCGCCATCAGCGGAATCAGATCCACCAGATCCCCGTCATTGGGCATGTGCTTGGCGATGTTCGGATGCGGCCAGTCGGTTCCCCACAGAATGCGATCCGGCGCAGCCTCGATCAGCGCCCGTGCGAACGGCACCGCGTCCGTGAACGGCGGCCCGTTGCTGGAAATGCGTTCCGAGCCGCTGATCTTGACCCAGCAGCGTTCGTTGTTCTTCAGCACGCCCAGCAGCTGCCGGAACGGCTCTTGTTCCAGGCCCGCCTTGGTCGGTGCGCGGCCCATGTGATCGATGATGAAGGGCACCGTCATGTCGCGCAGCAGGTTCGCGTGCTCGACCAGGTCACCGGCATCGAAATGCAGGTCGACATGCCAGCCCAGCGGACGGATGCGCGCGATGATGCGATGAAACTCGCCCATGTCGGGCATACCGCCCAGGTGCTTGACGAAATTGAAACGCACGCCGCGCACGCCCGCGGCATGCAGCTTGTCGAAATCACGCTCGGTGAAACTGTCGTCGGCATTGGCGACGCCGCGATACTGACCGCCGCTGCTCGCGATGGCGTCCACGATGACGGAGTTATCGCTGCCATGACAGCTGGCATTGACCAGCACCGCCCGCTCCAGACCCAGAATGCTCTGCAGCTCCCGGAACCTCTCCAGCGGCGCATCCGGCGGGGTGTAGGTGCGGTCCGCAGCGTAGGGGTATTTGTCGCCCGGTCCGAATATATGACAATGCGCATCGCACGCCCCGGCGGGTGGGCGATACTTGGGCTTGTGGGTATCGGGATCGGGTGCCTTGCAGGTTGGTATCATCAGGTTTGCTTCGCTGGGGACCGCCATGGATGCCATCCCCGGGTAATTTGGTATCGTAGCCGTGCGGCCCAGCGGACACAATCGCCGGAGAGCTCCCAATGAACGCCGAGCCCACCCCGAACCACACCGCCGACGGCGCGGCCGCGCTGCGCAGCGATTTCGCGAACCTCATCGATGGCGAATTGGTCGCCGGGAAAGAATGGTTTGACGTACTGAATCCGGCCACCGGCCTGGCGTTTGCCCGGGCGCCGTCGGTGAACCGCTCCGAGCTGGATGCGGCGGTCGGCGCCGCCCGGCGCGCCTTTGACAGCTGGCGCGCGACCTCCGTGGCTGAGCGTCGGGCGGCCATCGGGCGCATGGCCCAGATACTGACCGACAACGCCGGTGCCCTGGCCGAGCTTCTGACGCAGGAACAGGGCAAGCCGGTCGGCCAATCGCGCGATGAGATCGGTCGCGCGGCCAGCCAGTCCATCGGCATGGCACAAATCATCATCGCCGATGAGCTGCTCGAGGAGAGCACGCAGCGACGCATCGAACTGAAGTACTTTCCGCTGGGCGTGGTGGGCATCATCACGCCCTGGAATGCGCCGATCAACCTGGCGGCAGGTCCGCTGGTCGCGGCGCTGTACACCGGCAACACCGTGGTGCTCAAGCCCTCACCCTATACCCCGCTGTGCACGCTGAAGATCGCCGCGCTGCTGCGCGAGGTGTTTGCGCCGGGCGTCCTGAACGTGGTGGCCGGCGGGGATGAACTGGGTGAGTGGATGACCGCGCATCCGGGCATCGACAAGATCTCCTTCACCGGTTCGGTGGCAACCGGCAAGAAGGTCATGGCCAGCTGCGCCGGCACCCTCAAGCGCCTGACCCTGGAGCTGGGTGGCAACGATGCGGCCATCGTGCTGGATGATGTGGATCCACGCGCCATCGCGCCGAAGCTGTTCTTCTCCGCCTTCGTCAACAGTGGTCAGGTGTGCATGGCCATCAAGCGCATCTACGCGCATGAGAGCATTTATCCGGAACTGTGCACGGCGCTGGCCGAGGAGGCCACCAAGGCGCGGGTCGGCAGCGGCCTTGAGAGCGGCGTGCAGCTTGGCCCGATTCAGAATCGCGAGCAGTACGACAAGGTGGTCGGCATTCTCAACGACACCGTGGCGCACGGCGGCCGCATCCTCGCCGGCGGTACGGTTCCGGCAGGCCCGGGCTATTTTTTCCCGCCCACCATTGTCGCCGATATCGACGAGCACAGCCGCCTGGTCCAGGAGGAGCAGTTCGGACCCATTCTGCCGGTGCTGAAATTCACGGATGAAGAGGATGCCCTGCGCCGCGCCAACGACACCCGCTTCGGCCTGTCCGGTTCGGTGTGGAGCGCGGATCCGGAGCGTGGCGCGCGCCTCGCCGCACGCCTTGAAGTCGGCACCGCCTGGGTGAACCAGCATCGGGCGACCTCGGCGACGGTGCCGTTCGGGGGCGCCAAGGAATCCGGCCTCGGCCGTCAGTATGCGGCGCTGGGCCTGAAAGGCTACATGGAGCCGCGCGTGATCAGCGTGCTCAAGGGCTAAGATCCCTAGCGCACGCGCGCCAGCAAGCCCATCGTCACCACGATCAGGACGCTGGTGGGCAGCCACGCCAGTAGCACCGGATTCAGGCCGAACACGATGGTGCCGGTTTCGATGAAGCGCTGCAGGAAGAAGAAACCCAGGCCCAGCAGCAGCCCGGCAAGCAGGCGCGCACCCGTGCCCGAAGAGCGCATCGGCCCGAGCACGAATGGAATCGCCAGCAGCACCGCGAAGGCGATGGCACAGGTACGCGCGATGCGCGACCAGAATGCGAACAGATAGGGCTTCGGGTCGAGCGAGTTGGCCTGGTAGTAGCCGATCAGACTCCACAGCGCGCCGCTGGCCAGCTCACCGGGTTCGGACATGGCCAGGTGCAGGAACTGACCGCTGACATTCGAATCGAGCGTCCGCACGCCCTGGGAGCTGGCCAGGACCTGGCCGTTGGCGAAGCGCGATTCGGCGTAGCCGCGCAACACCCAGTGATGCGCGGTACCCGCCAGGGCGCGCGCCGCGCGCCCCACCGCCAGCAGGTGATGGTCGGCGGACAGCTCGAATATCAGCATGCCGCCGTGGGTCTCCCCGTCCTGCGAGTGTTCGACGTCAAGGATCTGATTGCCGTCGCGCACCCAGGCCGAGCCGCCACCGAAGCTGGCATCCGAAAATCGCTCAAATGCCTTCTGCTGGCGCGCGACCTGCTGCAGCGGTGGCGCCAGCAGCTCTCCCAGCAGCAGCTCGACACCGATCAGCAGGACACCGGCGATGAACACCGACAGCGCCAGCCGCCGCACTGAAACCCCCGCCGTCCGTGCCACGGTCAGCTCACTGCCCGAGGCGAGACTGCCCAAGCCCAGCATCGACCCGATGAGCGCGCCGATGGGCAGCAGCTCCCAGGCCTGCTGCGGAACACTGAGCAGGGAGAACCAGAAGGCATCCAGGCTGCCGTAGTGCCCGGTTCCGGTATCGCCCTGCTCGGCGATGAAGGTGAACATCACCGCCAGTGCGATGATCACCGCCATGACCAGTGCCGTGAGCGCCAGTATCCGAGCGACGATGTAGCGATCGAGAATGTTCATGCCGGACTCAGCGCCGGGTCCGCCGGGGTGCGGTTGCGCCATTGCGCCAGCCATGTCGGCATGCGGCTGATCAGCAGCACCGTGACCACGACCACGACATGCGTCCACCACAGTCCGACCGCGGCCGGCAGGGTGCCGTGCTCAATGGCGGTGCGTCCCACCTGCAGCAGGTTGAAGTACAGAATGAACAGCAGCACCGCCAGCCACACCCGCGACAGGCGGCCGCGCCGCGGCCGCAGGTGGCTCAAGGGCACGGCGAGCACGGCCAGCACCAGGCCCATGACCGGCAGCGCGATGCGCCATTGCAGCTGCGCCTGACGCTCCCGGGTGCTGGCCCCGATGAGCTCACGGGTGGGTGCCGCATCCAGATCCGCCGCCACATCGTGCAACGGCGGCATCTGCACGGGAATCGTGAGCGTGGCGAATGACTTGATGATGCGGTACTGGGGGCTGCCGGGCACCCCCTCATAGCGTTCCCCGTCGTACAGCGTAATGGTGAAACTCTGGCCATCCGGGGAGACCGCGTGCCGGGCGCGGCGCGCCAGCGTCACCTCCACCCGGCCGTCGCGGTCACGCTCGATGAAGACATTGGCGAGGGTGCCGTCCGGCAGCGCGTCCTGGGCGTAAACCACGGTTCTGCCACGGCCAAAACTGCGGAAGCGCCCGGGCGCCAGCGGCGCGAACTGCCCGGCATGCGCGGCCGCGCTGCGCAGCGCCAGCACCCGCGCCATCGAAGCCGGGCCCACCGCGAGCGACAGCCATGCCAGAACGGCCGCGACCACCAGCCCCACGGCGATCACCGGGGCATAGATGCGCGCCATGCCCACGCCACAGGCCAGAGCGGCGGTCATTTCGCTGTCGTGATACAGGCGCCCGAAGGCCATGACCATGCCCAGCAGCAGGCCGATGGGCACGAATATGGGCAGGTGCTGCAGGGCGCCCAGGCCGATCAGTGCAAACACGACGTCGTGTGGATACTGATTGTCGGCGGCCCGGCTGAGGACGCGCGCGCCCTCATTGGTCAGCAGGATAAGCATCAGCACCAAGGTCACGGCCAGGGCGCTGGCGATCATTTCCCGCAAAATGTAGCGTTCCAGAAGGCGACCCAAAAACCCTTCCTACGGCAATTCGGTTAGACTTGCGTGTTTAGCCGGCAACCATAGAGCAGACTGCGCTGCACCACAATGGTTCGGGTTGGCGGTACGGCACAAGGTGGAGGTCGATGATGCAGTTTGACGTGTGGTCCAAGTCTTTCTCCGACCCATCCGTGGATTGTATCGCGGCAGGGGTGTTCGAAGAGGGCAAGCTGGGTACGGAGGGGGCCGCCCTGGACCGGGCCAGCGGTGGCCAAATCAAAGCCGTCATCGAGCGCGGCGATTTCAGCGGCCGGAGCGGGGAAACACTGCTGCTGTCGCCATCTGGCCTTAAACCTCAGCGCATCGTGCTGGTCGGTCTGGGCGCCGAATCCGCCTACAACCGCAAGGGCTGGCGCCGCGCCTGTGCCGCGGCACTGACGGCGGCCGGACGCACCCGGGTGAAAAGCGTCGCGCTCGCCATCGAGCGGCCGGCGGCCAAGCAGCTGGACGACTACTACTTCGGACGCTGCGTCGCGGAAATCACCGGCAATGTTCTGTATCGGACCAACGATCTTAAAACCGGCAAGAAACCGCCGGTGCCGCTGATCGAGCGGGTCGCGGCCGGGCCGGTAAGGGCGACCGGCGTGGCGCAGGCCAGACGCGGCCTGGAGCACGGACGGGCAGTGGCCGCCGCCACCGCCATCCAGCGCAATCTGGGCAATCTGCCGTCGAATATCTGCACGCCCAGCTACCTGGCGGATTACGCCAAGGGCCTGGGCAAGCGCCACAGTTCGGTGAAGGTCAAAGTGCTGGACCTGGCGGCAATCAAGCGCGAAAAGATGGGCTGCTTCCTGGCCGTCACCCAGGGCAGCACCGAACCACCGCGCTTCATTGTCATGGACTATCAGGGGCCAAAGGCCTCGCGCACGGCACCCATCGTGCTGGTGGGCAAGGGCATCACCTTCGATACCGGTGGCATCTCCCTGAAGGACCCGGGGGCGATGGACGAGATGAAGTTCGACATGATGGGGGCGGCCTCGGTCATTGCGGCGATCTCGTTCCTGGCCGAGGCCCGCTTGCCGCTGCGGGTGGTGGGCCTGGTGCCCACCTGCGAGAACATGCCCGACGGCCATGCCATCAAGCCCGGCGACATCGTCATAAGCGCCTCCGGGCAGAGCGTCGAAATCCTCAATACCGATGCCGAGGGCCGGCTGATCCTGTGCGACGCACTGAACTATGCGCGCCGCTTCGAACCCTCGATCGTGGTCGATATGGCCACCCTGACCGGCGCCTGCGTCATTGCGCTGGGTGCCCACCACAGCGGCGTCATGGGCAACGACGAGGAACTGGTCGGCGAACTCATCGCTGCGGGCGTACGCACCGATGATCGGGCCTGGCAGCTGCCCATTACCGAGGAGTACGCCGAGCAGCTGAAGAGCAACTTCGCCGACATGGCCAATATCGGCGGTCGCGAGGGGGGTGCCATCACCGCGGCCGCCTTCCTGGGCAAGTTCACCCAGGGGCTGAAGTGGGCGCATATGGATATCGCCGGCACCGCCTATCAGGGCGGCGCGCACAAGGGCGCGACCGGACGCCCGATGCCTCTGCTGACGGATTTTCTGGTGAAGCGCGCCAACGCCGGCTGAGCGTTCTGGCCACGCAACCCTCAGTCACCTTCTATGTGGTCGCGGAGGCCTCGGCGGCCCTGCGACTCGAGGTTGCCTGTCGCATCACCGCAAAGGCCTGGAAAGCCGGCAGCACGGTTCTCATCCAGCACCCCGATCCGGCACAGCTGGACCTGCTGGATGAGATGCTGTGGAGCAAGGGCCAGCAGCTGGACTTCATTCCCCACGAGATCGGTACCGCTGCGCCGCGCCTCGACGGCACGCCCGTGATCCTCAACACCGGCAGCGGGCCCACTGAGGCCGTGGATGTACTGATCAATCTGACCGGCGCGCTGCCCAGCCGGCCGGAACTGGCCACGCGCATCATCGAAATCATCGATGGCGACCCGGCGCTGCGGGCAGCCGGGCGGGAGCGCTTCAAGGCCTACCGAGATCGCGGCTGCGTGCTGGAAAAACACGATCTGTAGGCGCGCGCGCTCAATCGTGGCCGGCCCGCTGGTGCCGGCTATAATGATCGACCCTGTTGCACGGTTGCCGGAATTGATGGACAAGCTCTACGCCCCGCAGGAAATCGAGCGGCGCATCTACGAACGTTGGGAAAAAAGTGGCTGGTTCGCACCCAGTGGCACCGGGGAGCCGTACTGCATCGTCATCCCGCCGCCCAACGTCACCGGCACCTTGCACATGGGCCATGCTTTCCAGCACACGCTGATGGACGCCCTCACCCGGTATCACCGCATGCGCGGTGCCGACACGCTCTGGCAGCCCGGCACCGACCACGCAGGCATCGCCACCCAGATGGTGGTCGAGCGACAGCTCGAGGCCGCGGGCCAGCATCGCAGCCAGATGTCGCGCGATGACTTCGTCGCGCGCGTGTGGCAATGGAAGCAGGAGTCCGGCGGCACCATCTGCGCGCAGATGCGCCGCCTCGGAGAATCCGTCGACTGGGCGCGCGAGCGCTTCACCATGGATGCGGGCCTGTCGCAGGCCGTGGCGGAAGCCTTCGTGCGCCTGCACGAGGAAGGACTCATCTACCGCGGCAAGCGCCTGGTCAACTGGGATCCGGTGCTGCTGACCGCGCTGTCCGACCTTGAGGTGCAGGGCGAGGAGGAGGACGGGCACCTGTGGCATCTGAGCTATCCGCTCGAGGATGGCGGCGGCCATCTCATCGTCGCCACGACCCGTCCGGAGACCATGCTCGGTGACACGGCGGTGGCCGTGAACCCGCAGGATGAGCGTTACCGGCATCTGGTTGGCCGCAAATTGCGCCTGCCGCTCACCGAGCGGCTGATACCGATCATCGCGGATGACTATGTGGATGCCGCCTTCGGTTCCGGCTGCGTCAAGATCACCCCGGCGCACGACTTCAACGACTATGAGATCGGCAAGCGCCACAACCTTGCCCAGATCAACATCTTCACCCCGCAGGCACATATCAACGACAACGCGCCGGCGCGTTTCGTGGGCCTGGACCGCTATGAGGCACGCCGGCGCATCCTGGACGAACTGACCCAGGCCGGCCTCCTCGCGCGCATCGACAAGCACCGGCACATCGTGCCGCGCGGCGATCGTTCCGGCGCGGTACTCGAGCCCTATCTCACCGAACAGTGGTATGTGAAGGTTGAACCGCTGGCCCGCGAAGCGGTGGCCGCGGTACGCGACGGGCGCACCCGCTTTGTGCCGGAAAACTGGTCGCGCACCTACTTTGAATGGATGAAGAACATCCACGACTGGTGCATCAGCCGCCAGCTGTGGTGGGGTCACCGGATTCCGGCCTGGTACGACGCCGCCGGCAAGGTGTACGTAGGGCGCGATGAGGCCGATGCGCGCCTGCGGCACGGGCTTGGCCCTGAGCTGGCGCTGACCCAGGACAGCGACGTGTTGGATACCTGGTTCTCCTCAGCGCTGTGGCCGTTCTCGACCCAGGGGTGGCCGCAGGACACCCCGCAGCTGCGCAAGTTCTATCCCACCAATGTCCTGGTGACCGCCTTCGACATCATCTTCTTCTGGGTGGCCCGCATGATGATGATGGGCCTGAAGTTCATGGGCGATGTTCCATTCCGGGACGTCTACATCACGGGGCTGATCCTGGATGAGTTCGGCGAGAAGATGTCGAAGTCCAAGGGCAATGTGATCGATCCGCTGGATATCGTCGATGGCATCGACCTGGAGTCGCTGCTGACCAAGCGCACCACCGGGCTCATGCAGCCACAGCTGAAGCCCGCCATCGAGAAGCACACGCGGCGCCAATTTCCGCAAGGCATCCCGGCGCACGGCACCGACGCTCTGCGCTTCACGCTGGCGGCACTGGCGACACCGACACGCGAGATCCGCTTCGATCTGGCGCGCGTGGAGGGCTACCGCAAGTTCTGCAACAAGCTGTGGAATGCCGCGCGCTTCGTCATGCTGATGGTCGAGTCCAGTACCGATGCCGCCGTGGCACCGGAGTTTTCAACGGCCGACCGCTGGATCCGCTCGCGCTTCGGACGCCTGCTCGGTGAAGTCGAGAGCGCCATGCAGGAGTACCGCTTCGACTTCGCGGCCAACGCCCTGTACCAGTTCACCTGGTATGAGTTCTGCGATTGGTACCTGGAGCTCACCAAGCCGGTGCTGCAGTCCAGCGCTGCCCAGGCAGGCGCGCGCAGCGCCGCGCGCGCGACGCTGCTGGATATCCTCGAGGCGCTGCAGCGTGCGCTGCACCCGCTGATGCCCTTCATCACCGAGGAGATCTGGCAGAAGGTCGCGCCACTGGCCGCGCGCGCCGGCCCCTCGGTGATGATCGCCCCCTATCCTGTGACCAGTGACTATCCGGCCGATGATGCCGCCGAGCAGGACCTCAGCTGGGTGCAGCAGTTCGTGCTGGCCGTGCGGCAGATCCGCGGCGAGATGAACATCGCTCCCTCGCGCCGCCTCCCGGTGCTGTTGCGGGGCGCGAGCGAGGCGGACTGGCAGCGCGCGGTGCGCAATGGCGCCTCGCTGGAGCACCTGGCGGGCCTTTCCAACATTGAACGCCTGGCGCCCACTCAGGAGGCGCCGCAATCGGCCACGGCAATGCTGGGTGAACTGAACATCCTGGTACCCATGGCGGGGCTCATCGACGCCGCGGCCGAGATCGAGCGGCTGAGCAAGCGTCTCGCCAAAGCCACCCAGGAGCTGGCCAGGACGCGGGCCAAACTGGCCAGCGACACCTTTGTCCGCAATGCCCCGGAGACAGTTGTGGCGGCCGAGCGCGATCGTGAGGTCGAGCAACAGCGCAGCGTGATCGCTTTGCAGGCGCAGCTTGATGACATGCGCAAGCTCGGGCCATGACGGGTACGCCGCAACACAGCCAGGGACTGCTGCGGGCCCTGGCCGCCGTGGAGCGCATCATCCTGGGCAAGCCCTCGCAGGTGCGATTGTGCCTGGCCTGCCTGCTGGCCCGCGGTCATCTGCTGATCGAGGATGTGCCCGGAGTGGGCAAGACCACCCTCGCGCACGCCCTGGCGCATATCCTCGGCCTGGCCTGGCAGCGCGTGCAGTTCACCAGCGATCTGCTGCCGGCCGACATCATCGGGGTCTCGGTGTTCGATCGGGCCACGCAGCAGTTTCATTTCAAGCGCGGACCGCTCTTCACCCAGCTGCTGCTGGCCGATGAGGTCAACCGCGCCAGTCCCCGTACTCAAAGCGCGTTGCTGGAGGCGATGGAGGAACGTCAGGTGAGCGTGGATCTGACGACCTTTCAATTGCCCGAACCCTTCTTTGTCGTCGCCACCCAGAATCCGCACGAGCAGCTGGGCACCTTCGCCCTGCCTGAATCGCAGCTGGATCGCTTCCTGATGCGCGTCAGCCTGGGCTACCCGGATGCAGCCTCCGAGCGACGCCTGCTGCAAGGAGATGAGCCACGCGCGCAGCTGCTGCAGATGCCACCGGCCCTGGATCCGGCGACGATTCTCAACATGCAGCAGGCCGTGCGCCAGGTGCACCGTTCCGAACCCCTGCTCGACTATGTACAGCGCCTGGTGGAACACACCCGCACCCGCACCGACCTGAAACTGGGACTGTCGCCGCGCGCCGCACTGGGGCTGGTGCATGCGGCGCAGGCACACGCCTTCATCGCCGGACGGGATACGACGCTGCCGGAGGATGTCCAGGCGGTGCTGCCAGCGGTGGTCGCGCACCGCCTCGAGCCGCGCGAGGCCAGCCGTGGCGATGCGGATGTGGCCCAGGAACTGATCCGCGCAGTGCCCGTTCCGGTCTGACCCGGAGCTCTGCGATGCGCGCCTTCATGCAACGTCGGATGGCCGCCTGGATCCGACGCCGGCAGGGCACGGATCAGCTGCCGATCAGCCTGCACCGCCGTCGCCTCTACATCCTGCCCACGCGCACCGGCATCGCCTTCGGCGCGCTGTTGCTGCTGATGCTCATTGCCGGCCTGAACTATGCCAACAGCATGGCGCTGCTGGTGACCTTTCTGCTGGCCGCCCTGGGGCTGGTGGCCATGCATGGCTGTCATCGCAATCTTCTGGGATTGAACGTGACCGAACTGTCCTCGCAGGACAGCTTCGCGGGCCGTCAGGCCACGCTGCAACTGCGGCTGACCAACACTACCACGCAGCCGCGTGTGGCCCTTGAACTGGATGGCACCGGCGTGGCGCCGACGATGTGCACCGCCCCGGCCAATGGCGAGGCGTTGATGACGCTGCAGCTCGCCACCCCGCGGCGTGGCCTGATGCCCGTTGAACGGCTGCGACTGGCGAGCAGCTGGCCCTTCGGGCTGTTTCGCGCCTGGACCTGGATGCACGTGACGCATGACGTGATCGTGTATCCGCACCCCGAGGGGCACCGGCCGCTGCCGCAATGCGCCGGTGAGCGCAGCGGCGGCGCACCGCGCGAGTCCGCCGAGGCGGATGAATGGGCCACGCTGCGCGCCTTTCGTGACGGGGACTCCCCGCGTCAGGTGGCCTGGAAGGCCTATGCGCGCGGTGCCCCGCTGCTGGTCAAGGAGTACACCGCCAGCGGCGGCTCGGAGCGCCTGTTTGACTTCGCGGCGCTCGCGGGCCTGGATACCGAGCAACGCCTGTCACAGCTTGCGCGCTGGATCCTGATGTGCGCGGCCGATGGCGAGCGCTTCGGGCTGCAGCTGCCGCACAGCTTCATCGACCTGGACCAGGGCCAGGTGCATCGCCAGCGCTGCCTGCGCGCGCTCGCCCGGTTCGGCAGCGAGGCACCCGCCCGTGCTTGAATACGCGCCAGGCCCGAAGCGCGCCACCCACTGGATGCTCGGCGCCTATGTCGGTGGCGCGCTGCTGCACCTGGGCCAGGTGCCCCTGTGGGTGATCGCTTTGGCCGGCGGCGGTGCCGCCTGGGCGCTGGCCGCCGCGCATGGCCGTGCGCGCCTGCCCGGACAGTTGTTCAAGGTGCTGCTCACTCTGGCGCTCACCGGCACGGTGCTGGCCATGTTTCACACCCTCAACGGGTTGAACGCGGGCTCGGCGCTGCTGGTGCTGATGGGCGCCATCAAGCTGCTGGAGGCGGTGTCGCGGCGCGACCGCCTCATTGTGGTGGGTGTCAGCATCTACCTGCTCATCGCCGCCTGCCTGGCCTCGCAGGAACTGCTGCGCGCGCCCCTGTACCTGCTGCAGGCCTGGGCGTGCTGCACGGCGTTGCTGTACGCCGCCCATCCGCACGCGCCCATCACCTCGCCGCAGGCGGGGCGGCTCAGTCTGCGCAGCCTCATGCTCGCCTTGCCTCTGGCGCTGCTGCTGTTCGCGCTGTTCCCGCGCCTGGCGGGCGCATTCTGGTCCATGGGCGCTTCCGGACAGGCGCAGACCGGCCTGTCGGACACCATGAGTCCGGGGAGCATCTCCGAACTGGGCAATTCGGTCGATCCGGTGTTTCGCGTCTGGTTCAGCGCCGCGCCGCCACCACCCCAGGAGCGTTACTGGCGCGGACCGGTGCTGCATGACTTCGATGGCTACACCTGGACACGCGCGCACGGCGCCTACCGGGCCGAGACCTTGCAGTACCTGGGTCCGGGCTATCACTACCAGATCAGGCTAGAGCCGGACTCGACGCGCTGGTGGCCGGCACTGGATACCGTGCAGAGCGCCACAGCGCCCGGCACCGCCATCACCCCGGACCGGCAGCTGGAGGCCTATCGACCGGTCCATGATGCGGTGAGCTACGCGGCGATCTCCTACACCAGCACCCGCTCGCGCGAGCCCCTGTCGCGCCTCGCGCAGCGATTCGATACAGCGCTGCCGGAAGGACGCAACCCGCGCAGCCAGGCCCTGGCGCGACGCCTGCGCGCGGCCGCACCGGATGTACCGGCCTACGTGGCCAGCGTCGTGGCCCTGTTCCGCGACGGTCATTTCGAATACACCCTGACGCCACCGCTCCTGGACCTGAACTCGGTGGATGACTTCCTGTTCAACACCCGGCGCGGTTTCTGCGGCCACTTCGCCTCGGCATTCGCCATGCTCATGCGCGCCGGTGGCGTGCCGGCGCGCGTCGTGACCGGCTACCAGGGCGGGGAGTGGAACCCCATCGGCGGCTACTTCCTGATCCGGCGTTCGGATGCCCACGCCTGGGTGGAAGTATGGGAGGAGGAGCGCGGCTGGGTACGCGTCGATCCCACTGCCGTGGTGGCACCCGAGCGCCTGCGTCGCGGCCTCCTGGACCTGCTGCCCGAGGCCGGATCGGTGCCGGAGCGGCTGCTGCATGAGTTCTCCTGGCTGCAGCAGGGTCACCAGGCCTGGGACGCACTCAATGCCTGGTGGAGCACCCAGGTGCTCGCCTACAACTACGGCTCACAGCTGCGCCTGCTGGAGCGATTGGGCTTTGGTGATCCGGGCTGGCAGCAGCTGGGCTGGCTGCTCGCGGCTGCGCTGACCCTGTGGCTGATGGTGATGGGCTGGCAGTTCAGCCGGGTCCGCGCGGCCCGCGGCCCGGATCGCCTGGCACGCGCCTATCTGCGACTGTGCGCGCGGCTGGCGCGCCAGGGGCTGGCGCGCCAGCCACACCAGGGATCGCTGGCCTACGCGGCCACCATTCCGGTGGGGTCCGAGTGGGCCACCCAGGCCCGTGAACTGCTGGCGCTTTACACCCGGCTGCGCTTTGGGCGGCAGGAACCGGACCTGCAGCAACTGCGGGAGTTCGAACGCGAGGTCAGCCGGTGGCGGGCGCCGCGGGCTACCCGCGGATCTGACTAACCCTCAGCGCGCGCGCGCGAGGGTCCCGGGCCGGCGCACCGGCGGGCCGCCTATGGCAGGCCCCTTGCGCGCATCGTATACAGCCCTGCTCCCCACTGCGGCGGGAGCATAGGCATGGCGCGTCACCCGGGTGGGCAGCGACATCGAGGGCGTCCGGTGCAGCCGATGCGGCACATCGCCCCAGGCACTGGCGCCACCCACGATGCACAGCATCAGGCCCCACCACGCAATGCCGCGGTCAACCCGCCTCATACTCATCATAAATGTCCAGCTCCTGCATCTTGCGGGTCAGCGTGTTGCGGCCCCAGCCAAGGAGTTTCGCGGCACCCAGTTTCTTGCCCAGGGTGCGCTGCATGGCGATGCCGATGAGCGCCTTTTCCAGAAGTGGAACTGCCTGATCCATCAAGCGTGCGGCCCCGTCGTGCGCCTGCTGCTGGCCCCACAATTCCAGTGCACTCACCCAGGGATGCTTTCCGGGCGACAGTTCCAGCGCCAGCCGCAAATCCGGCGGCAGGTCCTGCGCTGTGACTTCGCTGGCGGGCGCCAGCGCGGTCAGCCGGCGGCACAGATTTGCAAGCTCCCGGACATTGCCCGGCCAGCTGTAGTCGGCCAGCAAGATGCGGGTCTGAGCATCCAGGCACTTGGAGGCGGTTCCGAGCTCCTGGGCCGCAACTCGCATGTAGTGATCCATCAGCTCCGGAATGTCCTCGCGGCGTGCGCGCAATGGCGGCAGGTCCATGCGCATGACATTGAGCCGATGGAACAGATCCTCGCGGAACTTGCCGCTGCGGACCTGGTCCTCCAGCGGCTGGTGGGTCGCGGCAATGACCCGCACATCCACCTTGACGGGAATCTGGCCGCCGACGCGATAGAACTCCCCATCGGCCAGCACCCGCAGCAGGCGCGTCTGCATGGGCAGCGACATATCCCCGATCTCATCCAGGAACAGGCAACCCCCGTCAGCCTGCTCGAAGCGACCGCGACGCAGGCTGTCCGCGCCCGTGAACGCCCCCTTTTCGTGCCCGAACAGTTCGGCCTCCATGAGTCCCGAAGGTATGGCGGAGGTGTTGATCGCCACGAACGGGCGCCCGGCGCGAGGACTGTGTTCGTGCAGCGCGCGGGCGGCCAGTTCCTTGCCGGTGCCGGATTCACCGGTAATGAGCACGGTCATGCTGGTGCGCGACAGGCGACCGATGGCGCGGAATACCTGCTGCATGGCCGGAGCGCGCCCCAGGAATCCGGACATGCCCGGCGCTGCCTGCGCCGGCACAGTGCCGAGGACATGCGTCGTGGCGGCCCGCTTCACCAGGTCAACGGCGTGGTGAATGTCAAAGGGTTTGGGCAGGTACTCGAACGCGCCGCACTCATACGCCGAAACGGCACTGGTGATGTCCGAGTAGGCGGTCATCACAATGACCGGAAGCTGCGGGCGCGTGTCATGGATCCTGCGCAACAGATCCCAACCAGGCTCTCCCGGCATGCGCACGTCCGCCATCAGTACGTCGGGAACCTGCGTACGCAGTGCGGCGAGCGCCCCTTCGGCGCCATTGAAGGTGGTCGGTGTCATGCCGTCGATCTTCAGGGCACGCTCCAGCACCCAACGGATCGAGCAGTCGTCATCCGCGAGCCATACACGCACCGGTTGATTTCGCATTATTGACGAGCCTCGTTTACTTGGTCGGCCAGCAATGGGCCGGCAAAATCCCCAATGCGCGCCGCCTGGCGGGTAACGGCTACCGTGTCGGCGCGGGCCACAAGTTGGACCACCAATAAGGTGGTGAGCAGATGGGCGGCGAGCAGCACCGTCAGTGCCGCGGTCAGGCGCAATTTGCCACGCTCGGTCCAGATCAGGCTTTCCCGTTTCCTCGCAGCTTTGCTCATGCCTAGAGGCTAGCGATCCGGGTATAAAAACGTCGTGAATAAAAAAGCCGGCGGGCTCCTGTGCGGCCGCTCAGCGCTGCCGGGCGGGAACGGGCCCGCCACCGAGGGCCTGGAACAGCGCGGCCGTGTCGGCCAGGCGGTTGGTCTGGGCTACGACCAGGGCAATCTGGGCCTGCAGGTAATTCTGCTCGGCGAGCACCATGTAAAGGTAGTTGACCGAACCCAGCTCCAGCTGCCGGCGCGCGATGTTGTAACTGTTCTCCGCGGCGTGGGCCGCCCTGGCGCTCGCTTCCAGCACCGTCGCATCGGTGCTCAGGGCATGCAGTGCGTCCGCGACATTCTGAAACGCCTGCAGGACGGTGGACCGATACGCGGCTCCGGCCGCGTCCAACGCCGCCTCGGCGCCGCGTTTCTTGTGCAGCAGGCTGCCGCCGGTGAACAGTGTCTGAGTGAGGCTCGCCCCGGCACTCCAGAATCCGGTACCGGACCTGAACAGGTCCGACATCAGCGTAGCGACACTGCCGTCACCTGCGGTGATCGTAAGTTGTGGCAGCATGTTGGCCACGGCGACCCCGACCTGCGCGGTGGCGGCATGCAGTTGCGCCTCGGCGGCCTGCACGTCCGGGCGCCGCTCAACCAGACGCGAGGGCACTCCCAGAGGGATCCGGGTCGGCAGTTGCAGATCCGAGAGTTCGAATTTCAGCACTGGTGCATCCGCCGGCAGATGCCCGGTCAGCATCGCCAGCTGGTGGCGCTGCACCTCGATCTGGTGACGCAACGGCGGCACGGTCGCCTCGGCCTGGGCCAGTGCGGTCTCCTGGGTGGCGACATCTGCTTCCGCAACGGCACCCAGCGACAGTGAATGCCTCAGCACCGCCAATGCTTCGGCATCAAGGGCCACGATGCGCTCGGTCTGACGCAACTGTTCCTGCAATCCGGCCATCTGCACCGTGGCGGCAATCACGTTGTTGATCAAGGTCAGATAGGTTGCATCCAGCTCATAGCGTGCGGCATCCGCGCTGGCCAGCAGCGACTCCACCTGCCGGCGGTTGCCGCCAAACAGATCGGGCACGAACGAGACTGTCACCTGCGGGGTATAAAGATTGAACAGCGCTTCACCGGAGCCCAGGGTCGGTGACAGCACGCCCACGGCGTTATGCTGGCGGCTGGCGGCAAAACCCGCCTGGACCTGCGGCCAGTAGTTGCCGCGCTGGGCGGCTGCCGCCTCGAGTGCTTCGCGCAAGGAGGCCTGCGCCGCACTCACATCAGGATTAGCCTTGAGCGCCTCGGCCACCAGCGCGTCCAGTTGCGGGGATTGGAACTCCTGCCACCAGTTCTGCTGGAGATCCTGGCCGGCCAGGAAATGCTGCGCTGAACCCACCGGGCCATCCACTGCCACCGTCTGCTCCGGGACCGGCTCGGGCAGGTAGGCGCTCACGGCGGGGGCTGCGGGCTTCCTGAAATCCGGTCCGACTGCGCACGAGCACAAAGCGCCCAATGCCAACCCAACCGCCAAGTAACTGACTTTACGCACGCGCGGGCTCCGGTGCCGGGGCCTGCTGGCGCGAAAATGCCAGGATCAGAACCGGCAGAACCAACATGATCAGCACCGGGGCCAGCAGCATTCCGCCCACCACCACCAGCGCCAGCGGCTTCTGCACCTGCGAGCCGATGCCGCTGGACAGCGCAGCGGGCAGCAGACCCACGCAGGCCACGATGCAGGTCATCATGACCGGCCGCAGCTGCGTACGACAGGTGTGCAGGATGGCCGGAACCTGCTCCATGCCTGACTGCAGACTCAGATTGTAGTAGGAGATCATGAGAATGCCGTCCATCGCGGCAATTCCGAACAGCGCGACGAAGCCGATGGCGGCGGAGACGCTGAACGGCGTCCCGGTCACAAACAGGGCAAAGATGCCGCCGGTCAACGCCATCGGGATGACGCTGGCTGCCAGCAGCACATCCACCAGATTGCCGAAGTTGATGAACAGCAGCAGACAGATCAACACGATGGCCAGCGGTACGACCACCTCCAGGCGGCTGATGGCCTCCTGCAGGTTGCCGAATTCCCCGACCCAGTCCAGGTGATAGCCCCCGGGTATGGCGACCTGGGAGGCGATCTTCTGCTGCGCTTCGAGCACGGCGCCGCCCAGATCGCGACCGCGGACGCTGAACTTGATGGGCACATAGCGCTCCTGCTGTTCG
>Ga0210385_10000257_pt1 | contig 45728 bp, 31 predicted proteins | sample IncBWH26OmetaG_FD_160107 | JGI IMG/M metagenome (GOLD analysis project Ga0210385, IMG submission 160107) | Forest soil microbial communities from Barre Woods Harvard Forest LTER site, Petersham, Massachusetts, United States - Inc-BW-H-26-O ...
GTGGAAAAATACGCCTATCGTGCTGGGCGAGAGTGATCCCGAGGGTTGCGGTGCATGCCTCAGTCCGCAGAACGGGTATCGCAACGGGCCGCTTTATGGCGCGAGCGTGACCGAGGCAACGATGCGCACGCTTGAACTGGCGCGGAAGTACGGTGTCCGCGTGGAAGGCGCTGTGACCTGGGCATTTGAGTTTGAAGACGTGCCGGCGTTCGCGGCTTATCGCGCGCTGGCGACCGACGGGATCGACAAGCCGGTGCTGAATGCGTTTCGCATGATGGGGATGCTGGGCGGCGAGTGGGTGAAGACGGAGAGCAATGGGGCGCTGGAGCTGGACAAAGTCGTGGCTGAGAGCGTAACGGTCTCATCCGATGTGAATGCGGTGGCTGCGCGCAACGGGAAAGAAGTGGATGTGCTGGTGTGGAACTACCACGATGCAGCCGTAGACGCTCCTCTGGCGCAGACGGTGGTGGCTCTCGACGGTCTGAAGGGGAGCAGCGCGGTAGAGTCCGAGTTTCGAATGGACGCAACACACAGCAACGCACTCAGAGTTTGGAAGGACATGGGCAGTCCGGATGCGCCGTCCGCAGATCAGCTGGAAAGATTGGAAAAGGCAGGAAAGCTGGAAGAGGCCGTGCCGGAGCACTCGATTGAAACTCCGGATGGCAAGGTGAATCTGGCGCTCGGCGTGCCGCGACAGGGGCTGGTGCTGGTGAAGCTGCTCGAGAAGTAACGGAGGCGCCCGGTCGGATCGACCTAGTGCGAGGAGTGTCCGTCTTCTTTGCTGCTGGTGGAGAAGAGGATGGAAGCGGCGAAGACGAAGATGATGACGGGTACGACGAAGAACGGGGAAGTGATGCTCATGATGTCTGGGCTCCCTTTAGAAACAGACTATCAAAAGGAGCGGATTCGAGAAAAGCTGGCGGATGGCAGATGGCGCGTCGAGTGGCGCGCCATCTTTTTTAGCAAGAATCGTTATTCTTTTGGGCCGCCGCTGGGGTAATCGACCCGAATGGTGAGGATTTCGTAGGGATGGATGGGCGCCTTGACGATTTCGCCGGTCAGCGGGAGCGGTGACCCTTCGGATTTCTCCATCATGTTGGTGACTGTGGCGCCGGTGCCCCCGGGCGGAACGTGGAACTCGACGGTCGAGTCTTTGCCAGCCCACTCGTAGCAACGGAAGATGAGACCTTTGTCGTCTTCAGCTTTCTTGACTGCGGTGAGGACGACATTTTCAGGGCTGACGGAAGCAAAGGAGTGCTCCGCGGGCAGCGCGCCGGCATGCGTTGTGGTGACAACGGCGTCGAGCGGGTAGTTGTACTCGAAGCCGCGGCGCACGGTCATCGCGTCTTTCCAAGTGCCGGCGTGGGGATAGAGGGCGTAGTGGAAGTGATGATGGCCCATGTCGGCGTCGGGGTCGGGCCACTTGGGCGAGCGGAGCAGAGTAAGGCGCAGCAAGTTGCCGACTGCGTCGTAGCCGAACTTTGATTCGTTGATGATGCTGAGGCCGTGGTTGCCGTCGCCGAGATCGGCCCAGTATTGGGCAGGAACTTCGAACTGCGCTTTTTCCCATGAGTTGTTGCGCGTGGTGGTGCGATCGATGGTGCCGTACGGGATGTCGTAGGTGGCGAAGTTGCTGGTTGCCGCGAGCGGGAAAGCGGCCTTGAGCAGGACGTGGGACTCATGCCAGTCGATGTCGTTGTCGACCGCAACGGATGCGCCGTCGGCTGCGATGCTGAAGGTCTGCACGAATTTCGAACCCTGCCAGTGGCGCGTGACGCGAATGCCGGGGACGGCGGTCTTGACGAGTTCGACCGAATCGGCGCGATCGATAGTGGAAGGCGCGACGTCCAGCGTGCCGGGATCGATATTCCATGCGTCGTAGTCCTTCGGGGTGTCCTTGAAGAACTGAAGCTGGTTGCCGCATGCGCCGGGCGCGAGCGCCTGGTAGTTGTCTTTTTTGCTGAGAAGGCTGGTAATGCAACCGGTTGACTTATCGACCGTGATGCGAAGAGTGGAATTCTCAAGCGAGATGCCGTCGCTTGAGTCCTTCGCGGCGACATCACCGGCTTCGGCGTTGCCGGCAGCTTTTCCGGCGCCAAGCCAGACGACTTTGTATCCCATGGCGGGAACATGCAGAACCTGGAGGCGCACATCGGAGACGCCGGTGGTTGCATCGGTTTTGGTCTCGATGATTCGCGCGCCGGTAGCAGAATTGACGGGCTTGCCTGCCTGGACGTGGACGCTGATTTCGTCGGAGCGCTCCCATCCGAGCGGGTTATAGACGATGACCGGAACGCCGGCGCCATTGGTGTTGACGCGCTCATCGAGCGTCTCCATGGCTTTTGCGCTGATCTCGTTGGTGGACCAGTGCACAACGTCGTAATCCTTTTGCGCGTCCTTATAGATGATGCCGATGCCGGAGCCGGCAGCGAGATCGTGGAACTGGTTGAAGAGCACTTTCTTCCAATCCTCGGTCAGCTCGTGCGCGGGGTAGGCGTTGCCGTCAAGCCACGCGAGCGAGGCCCACTTTTCGGCGTTGAGGGTCCAGATGGAGCTTTCGCGCATGTTGCGTTTGTGGTTGGCCTGCGTAGTCATGACGCCGCGGTGGTACTCGAAGTAGAGCTCGCTCTTCCACGTGGGAATGTCGATTTTGCCGGGAACCGGAGGGGGAGCCGTGTAGCCCTTGGCGATGGACTGGTAGTTCCATGTCGGGCTGTCGGGCGCGATCTGCTTCTCTACATCGGAGAAAAAGCTTTGCGCCAGGCCGAACTGGATGTTGGGAATGACATGCGGGGGCTGTGTGGACGCGGCCCAGTGGAAGCCTTCGTCGAGAATGGCGCGCGTGGGGCCGCCGCCGTGATCGCCGATGCCGTAGAGGTCCATGATCTCGGTGATGCCGGTGGCGCGTTCGCGGGCCTGCACAGTGTCCGCGGAGAGGCGCAGCGGACTGAGATTGTTGTTGGCATAGTCGTGGGGGAAGTAGGCGAGGACCTTAGATCCGTCGGGCGACTCCCACCAGAAGAGCTTGAAGGGGAGCTGGTTGGTGTCGTTCCAGGTCATCTTCTGGGTGACGAAGTAGTCGACGCCGCTCTTCTTGTAGATCTGCGGAAGCTGCCAGGTGTAGCCGAAAGAGTCAGGATTCCAGCCGATGCGGACATCGACGCCATAGGCCTGCTGGAACCAGCGCTTGCCGACGAGGAGCTGGCGGACGAGCGATTCGCCGTCGGGCATGTTGAGGTCGGGCTCGACCCACATGCCGCCTACGACTTCCCAGCGGCCTTCCTTGATTCGCTTGGCGATTTCGGCGTTCATGTCGGGGTATTTGTCGGCCATCCACTCGTTGTAGGCAGCGGCCGACTGCGTGTAGGTGTATTGCGGGTACTCGTACATCAACTGCAGAGCGGTGCCGAAGGTGCGCTTGACCACGTCGACGGTTTCGGTCCAGGGCCAGAGCCAGGCTGCGTCGATATGCGAGTTGCCGGTGAGATGCCAGGTTGCCGTCTGCATGAGGGGAAGGAGAGCTTCGAGCTTTGTGTGCGCAGCGCGGAGGCTGGTGTCAAACGCGGACTGGTCGTGCGCGTCTAGGGCTTTGATATCGATGGCGGCGATGGCCTCATTGAGCGTTCCCATTTTCCCATCGGTGGCGCTGCCGGGATCCAGGGATGGAACGACCAACGCCGCGGAGAGAAATTCAACGCGCAGATCTTCGGGATTGGGGCGGCTTTCAGGGAAGTCAATTTTGAGGGTTGCGCCGCGGATGGTCTTGGTGTCGACGGTATGCAGGAGCTTGATGGCGACGGTGACCTTTTCGCCGGGTTTGGCGCTATCGAAGAGGACGACGGGTTCGAGATCGTCGCCGAGAGCGACGCGGCGACCGTTGAAATAGAGAATCTCGGGCATGGGGCCGTTGGCTTCAGCGTGGAACTGGAACCAGATGCGGGAGCCGGTCAGATCGTAACCCTGGAGCGTGTCGGGAACGGTGAAGGTCTGACGGAACCAGACGGCGTCGTTGGGCGCTTCGCCGGGGATATTGATGGCTTGCCAGCTGGATTCGTCGAGGTTCGGGTCTTCGCCGTGCGCGAGGTCGCCGGAGTGCATCTTCCAGGGACCGCTGGGAAGCTCGTGCATGAGAGTGAGGCGGGTGATGACGGTCCGCGAGGCAGGCGGAAGGTTGGAGGCGACTTTGTCAATCTCCGCCGCGACTTTTGCTTGCTCCACAGCAGTTTGCGCGAGAGAAGGTTGGATGTTGAATCCAACTCCAAGCAGAAAAGCGGCAATGCCCAGCGGCAAAAATGCTTTGCGTAACGTTTCCATTCTCAATTTCATGACGAAGTGCTCCCCGAAGCATCTTAAGGCATCGGAGCGGGGAATCCTGAAATTCTCGAGGGACGGACGAACCGTAAGCCTACTGCGAATTCGGTGTCTGTTCGAGGTATAGGACGTAACCGAGCAGCGCACCCCAGTGATAGAAACGATCGCTGCTTTTCACATCGTCGCCTTCGCCGGTGATTGCGTTGTAGTTCTCGTGGACGTGGCCTTTATCGCGCCACTCTTTCAAGAACAGGTCATAAGACCTCTGCGCGAAGGCACTGCGAGCGTCGGAGTCGTCGTACTCTTGAAGGCCGAGGTATACGAGGTAGTTCATCGGGCCCCAGATGCGGCCGCGCCAGTAGTCCTGATCGTGAAATGCTGGATCATTCATCGCAATGGAAGGGATGGTCGCCTGCCCCCAGAATTCAGAGGGGTTGAGCAGGTGCCTTTGAATCATGGTTCGGGCCTGCGCGGGCGTGGCTGCCCTGGCGAGCATGGGATAAAAGTTGGTGGGCGAGAGGCGTGGATTGAGCTGGCCAGTGTGGAGGTCCTTGTTCAGGAATATGCCTGTCTTCTCATCCCATAGCGTGGCGAGTTTGACGCGGTAGCGGGCGGCGCGGTCGCGGAGCTCTTTGGCTTCGACGGGTTTGTCGAGGGCCACGGCGATTTGGGCCAGCGCATCGCAGTCGGCAATGTAGAGGCTGGTCATGCCCACGTCGGCGTATTCCAGCAAATGCGTGCGCGGGTTGTAGAACGAGCCGTCGTACATGGGGCTGTTATCAAGCCCCGACTCGTAGACTGCGCCCTGCCAAGTCCCGCGCGATGTGTCGTCGAGGTTCACCGGCTGATTTTCGGGATCGCTTCCGAGGACAATGAAGCCCTGCATGGTGCGGTGGGCTGCCCACCATCGATTCCAGGAAAGCAAGGGAGCAAAAGCGTCCCGGAGAAACCAGCGGTCATGGAACTGCGAGTACAGGCCAAGGACAGAGAGGGCGCCCACGGGCGGTTCGCTGCGGTCTGAGGATTTCCAGTTGCCGGCGCGGGCATAGTTGGGGACGAAACCTTCGGGTGTTTCTTCGCGGAGGATTTCGAGCGCGTTGGCGTAGGCGAGGTCCTTGTCGCCGATCGAGGCGAGTGTGGCAGCGAAGAAAGTATCCCAATCAAAGAGGACGTAACCGCCCCAGCCGACCGACCAGACGCGGCTTACGGGCGAGATGACGCGCTGTTTTTCGGGATCGTAGATCGTATCCCATCCGATGGTGGTCTCGATCGCGTCGAGGATGGGGCCATTCTTCGCGGCGGCCGCGATTGATTGCCGATAAGCGGACGCCTGTTGGCCGATGGCGGAGCGGATTTCGTCGAGCGTGCGATGCCTGCCCGTGCTGATGCCGACAAAACTCTCATCAGTTGCGAGAAGAGCACCGCCGATGGGCAGGCTGACCGCTTTTTCTTCGGCCGGTTTGGCGTTGGGTTCGAATGCCCAGAAGATCGGAATGATACGAGCGCCGGTTCGCGCTTCGAGATGGTCGTCGACTCGTTCGACTGTGCCGGGACGGCCCCAAAGGAAGTTGGCAGAAATAACGAAAGTAGGAGGGAGACCACGATCGACCTCCTTCAGCGGTGCGATCAGGACGACAAGATCGTCGCCGTCGTGTGCGCTTTCGACCCGCCACTTGTGGTCTTTCCATTCGAAGTCGGCGCTGGTGTAGCTGCCGTCCCAGGAGTGCGGTCCCGGAGTGACCACTTCGGCCCCTGGATCGAGGCGGCCAATGAGGGTGTCTGCGAGAAATGCGTCGCCGTTCAAAGTGGAGTTGTGTTTGAAGCCGATGTGGATGGCTAGCCCCTGAGGCAGAAGGACCTGAGTGGCAACGCTGTGGACGTCCCATGTATTCCAGCCTTGCGCGAGGCGCTTTTGGACGTCGAGGTATTCGGCAGAGACGGGCGGTGGCGGGTTGAGGTCGGGCGCGACGTGCGTTGGGGCTTGACCAGGCGCTGACGAGGGGATGGTGATGAGCAAAGATGCGAAGAAACAAGTTGCGGCGGCACGGGTCGGCAAACAGGCGCTGTGTGCCCAGCCCGCGCCGCTTCCGCGGCTCACACCCAACCGCCGTCGATGATGTAGCTCTGGTTGGTGATGGCGCTGGAGTCGTCTGCGGCGAGAAACAGGACCAGGCGGGCTACGTCATCGGGGAGGATATCGCGCTTGAGGGCCTGCGCTGCGTGGATCTCGGCCTTGTATTCCGGCGTGTAGACCATTTTCTTTTGCTTGTCAGTGGCGATGGCGCCGGGGAGAACGGCGTTGACGCGGATGTTGTGTGGACCGAGTTCATGGGCCATGGTGCGGGTGAGGCCGACGATTGCGGCCTTGGCGGCGATATAGAGCGGCAAGCCAGTGGAGGGAATTATCCACGAAATCGACGACATATTAATGATGGATCCGCTGTGCTGTGCGCGCATGGCCGGCAGGACCGACTGCATCATGAAAACCTGCGGTTTGAGGTTGATGGCGATGGAGGTGTCGAAAGATTCGGGGGTGACGTCGTCGAGGGAATGGCGCTGGTCGTTGGCAGCGTTGTTGACCAGGACATCGATGGTACCGAGGGCCTGCTGCGCCTGCTGGACAGAGTTGCGCAGAGCGGGAATGTCGGTGAGCTCACAGGGAAAGTAGAGCGGAGCGGGGCAGCCGGCGGCTTCGAGGTCTGCGATGAGGGCATGGGCGGGTGGGTCCTGGATGTCGAAAAAGGCAACGCGGGCGCCCTGCTGGGCGAAGTGGCGAACCATGGATTCGCCGATGCCGGTAGCGCCGCCGGTGATGAGGACGGCCCGATCCTTGAGGCTGGGGTAGGACGCGAATTGCGAGGAGGTTTTCGACATGTGGACAGGTGGTTCGCGAATCGGAGCAAGTATAGCGTTTGGAGGGGATTGGGACGGTGGCAGGTGGCGCAAGGGGGTTGCGCGCGGCTGCTTTCATAATGCGGTATGGCGTCTCCAAACAAATCGGGAAAAGCGCATACTGTATGTGGCCGTAGTTGCCGGGAATTCGTCCCTGAGGTTTCCCGTTGTCCACTTGGGCATTTAGACTTGCTGGGTTCAAGAGATTGAGGTATTGCGCGTTCTACATCGAGCAAAATCGATTGAACTGCACAAGCGAGCCCTGTGAGGCTTGACCACGTTGTAACCACAGATTGAGAGAAAGCGCCGCAAGCTGACCGCCAGCGGCCACAGAAATATGGAACCGCATGCGGCGTGTCCGCCGGTTCGAAACGCCTGCACAGCGGGCGCTCCAGCGGAGTGTCGAACAAGGGTTCGATGGCGCGGGAGAAGTGCTTTAGAGACAACGCAGAGGGGGAATCATGGCAGACGCACCTCGTTATCCCGGCATACGTGTCACGGCAAACGGCAACCAGCTGGTCTCGTACCACACGGAGACGCGCATCGCCGATGCCGGAGTGTTCTATCCCATCACGCCTTCGACCGAGGGCGGCGAACTGTTCCAGCAGGCCTATGCTGAGGGTCACCTGAATGTGTTCGGCGGGAACACGATCGCCATTGAGACGGAAGGCGAGCATGCAGCCCAGGGCGGCGCCATTGCCCACTCGGTATGCGGCAAGCGCGTGGTGAATTTTACTTCCGGTCAGGGCGTTGTCTACGGCGTGGAGCAGTATTATCACGCGCCGGGCAAAGGCTCGACGATGGTGCTGGAAGTGGGCGCCCGCGCGTTGACGAAGCACGCGCTGAATGTTCACTGCGGCCACGACGATATTTATGGCGCGCTGGATACCGGCTGGATCATGGTATTCGGCAAGGATGCCCAGCAGGCGGCGGACCAGTCGTTGATTCTGCGTCGCGTAACGGAGCTCAGCCTCACGCCGGGCATGAACATCATGGATGGCTTTTTGACGAGCCACCTGGAGCGGACGTTCTACAAGCATGAGTCGGAGCTGATACGCGAATACCTGGGAGCTCCCGACGACATGATTGATTGCCCGACTGAGGCGCAGCGCGTGCTGTTTGGGCCAACGCGGCGGCGCGTGCCCAAGATGATGGATCTCGCCAATCCGATTTTGCTGGGGCCGGTGCAGAACCAGGAACACTACATGAATGGCGTTGTGGCGCGACGCAACAACTTTGCGGAGCCCATTCTGCAGTTCCTTGAAGAGGCCTATGAGAAGTTTGCCGAGCTGACGGGGCGGCGCTACGGGCTGGTGAGCAAATACAAGACCGACGATACGGACACGGTGTTTGTTTCGCTGGGATCGGCTGCAGAGAACATTGAAGCTGCGGTGGATTATCTGCGCTCGACGCGCGGAGTGAAGGTTGGATCGATTCACGTGAATGTGATTCGTCCATTCCCCGAGGCGGCCATCGTGGAAGCGCTGAAGGGCAAGAAGAACGTCATCATTCTCGAACGCACCGACGAGGCGCTGTCGGGCGACAATCCGCTGGGACGGGATATTCGCACTGCGCTTTCGAAAGCCGTGCAGTATGAGGGGCATCCCGCGGCGCAGGGGCTGCCGGCGATTACTCCAAGCGAGCTGCCGAACATTATCAGTGGCAGCTACGGGCTGGGTTCGCGTGATTTTCGTCCCGAGCACGTGATTGGCGCGTACGAATTCGCGACCAAAGGCCGCGCGCGCAAGGATGGCAAGACGTTTTCCGACGGTGCGAACTTCATCGTTCTCGGCATCGATCATCCTTACTCCGTGGTGGGCGAAGAGACGCCGTCGCTGCTGCCGGAGGGTGCGGTCGCTGTGCGCTTCCACTCGATTGGCGGCTGGGGCGCGATCACCACGGGCAAGAACCTGGGCGCGATTCTGGGCGATTTGAATGATCTGCTGTTTGAACGCGACGGCCAAGTGGATGACAAGGGCAATCCGAAGGAAGTGATTCACGTAAGCGCGAATCCGAAGTATGGGTCGGAGAAAAAGGGCGCGCCGACAAGCTACTTTATGGTGGCGGCGAAGGATCGCATCCGTGTGAACTGCGACCTGCGCCATGTAACGGTGGTGTTGTGCTGCGATCCCAAGGCGTTTACCCACACCAATCCGCTGGATGGAATTCAAGAAGGCGGCAGCCTGGTTTGGGAGTCAGAAGAAGAAGGCGAGCGCGCATGGGAGAACCTTCCGCACTGGGCGCGCAAGCAGATTATCGAAAAAAACATTCGAGTCTTTACCCTGCCGGGATTTGAAATTGCACGCAAAGCCACGGACCGCGGCGATTTGCAGTTGCGCATGCAGGGCAATGCGTTCCTCGGCGCGTTCTTTGCGGTCAGCAGCCTGCTGCAGGAGTTTGGGATTACGCAGGAGCAGTATCGCCAGGTGGTGCACAAGCAATACGTGAAGAAGTTCGGCAAGCTGGGCGATGCGGTTGTCCAGTCGAACATGGAAGTGATGATCCAGGGGTTCGAGCGCGTGAAGGAGATCAAGATCGGCGAGATGAATGCGGCCGATCGTTCCAGTCTGCGTGGCCAGGCGCTGCTGCCGATCGTGGAGATGGCGACAGCGACGGTGGGCGCCGATAGCTGCACAGTGGGCGGATGCCGTTCGACACCGATTCCGACGGGACAGGGAGCGCGCACACCGATCAGCACGATCTCGGCGTTTGACGCGGAGTTCCGGTCAACGTATGGATACGACCAGCCCGCGACGCCTCTGTCTGCGATGGGCGTGATTGCTGCAGCCACGGGCGACACTGCGTCGAAGTATGTGGCGCGCCGCGAGACGCCGCTCTACATCGCAGAGAACTGCACGCAGTGCATGGAGTGCATTTCGGTATGCCCGGACACGGCCTTGCCGAACACATCGCAAGACCTGAGCACCGTGCTGACGATGGCAGTTTCGCGCTATGTTGGCGACCAGGCCGAGCGAAGCAAGATGATGGCTAAGCTGCCCGAGATCGAAAAGCAGACGCGCGCGCGCATGGTTGCTGAAATCAAGACAGGGACGCCGCTGCCGAAGATTATTCGCGAAGTGACGGAGTCAGTCGATGGGTTCTCTGCGGAAGCGAAGGCGCAGTTCTACAACATCATCGACAAGGTTCCGATGGCTTATCAGAAGGTGAATGCCATCTTCTCGTCGCCGGAGCGCAAAGCACCGGGGACGGGCGGCATCTTCTCAATCTTTGTTTCGGATCTTTGCAAGGGCTGCGCGGCCTGCGTGACGGCTTGCGGCGATCACCAGGCGCTGAAGATGGTGCAGGAAACGGAAGAAGTGAATGCGGAGCACGAGTCCGGGACTGCCTTCCTGAATCTCCTGCCCGACACATCACAGAAGTATCTGGGCTTGTTCAGTGCGGCGAATCCGGCGGACTCGAAGACCGCGACGCTGCGCAACATGCTGATGGTTCGCACCAACTACGACGCACTGGTGTCGGGCGACGGCGCCTGCGCTGGATGCGGCGAGAAGAGCGTGCTGCGCTCGATTGCCGCGGTTACCGAAGCCTATATGCGTCCGGTGTACCACGCAAAGAGCGACAGGTTTGTGGCCAAGGCCGGCGAACTGGAGAAGAAGGGTGTTGAGCGGCTCTCTGCGCTGAAGGCCAGCAACGAAGCGGAGTACAAGTTGCTGCGGCAAGCCATTGCGCACCTGATTCTCGGCCTGGGCGGCGAGGATGACAAAGATACGGCGAGCCGTATTGCGGCCTATGAGAAGGAGCACGGCGAGATTACGGATGCGCAACTGGTGGAAGCCATTGCGGCCGTGCTGTTGACTGAAGCTTTCAATCACAAGAGTCTGCAGCCGGTGGATGGACGTCTTGCGAACGGCATGAGCGTGATGGCGATGGCGGCGCACACGGGCTGCAACACGGTGTATGGTTCGACGTCGCCTAACAATCCGCATCCCTATCCGTGGATGAATTCGCTATTCCAGGACGGCATTACCGTGGGCTGGCTGATGGGTGAAAGCTTCATCGTCGATCATGCGCGGCGTTCGGTGTTGCCAGAGAGGCTGACCGATCTAATCCTGACGCGTGACAGCAACGTGATCAGCGATCGCGAGTTCTACGAATACACGCACTTTACCGATGCGCTGATGACCGACCAGGAAATTGTCGAGCTGCCCAAGGTCTGGGTGGTTGGCGGCGATGGCGGCATGGGCGACATCGGTTACCAGAACATGTCGAAGGTGATTCTGCAGAACAGGCCGAATGTGAAGGCGCTGATGCTGGACACGCAGGTCTACTCGAACACGGGCGGACAGAACTCGGATTCGACGCCGATGCTGGGCGGCAACGACATGAACGTGTTTGGCGTGGCCACGCAGGGCAAAAACACAGAGAAGAAGACGGTGGCGGAGACGTTCCTGGCCGGACATGGTTCGCCGTTTATCGCACAGGTTTCGATGGCGAACGCGCCGAAGTTGTACCGTGCGATTCTCGATGGACTGGAGTATCGGGGCACGATGTTCCTGCAGGCGTTCACCACCTGCCAACCGGAGCACGGTGTTGCGGACGATATGGCGCTGTTCCAGGCGCAACGGGTTCGTGATTCGCGCGGTGTGCCGGAGTTTGTGTTCGATCCGCGCAAGGGCGAGAGCTACCAGGAAGCGCTGGACGTGAAGGGTAACCCGTCCATCGATCTCGACTGGTACGAGACCAAGCTGAAGTCGACGGGCGAATCCATGCGGTACACGGTGGCTCACTGGTGCACAACGGAAGCGCGCTTCCGCAACCACTTGAAGAAGGTGAAGCCGGAAGCTGCGGAGAAGCTGATTCACCTGGACGACATGCTGGTGCGCATCACGCAACAGGATGTGGTTTACCGGCGTTACCTGAATCCTGCGCACCGTGCGTACATTCCCGACTTCGGCGTGTTCATCAAGTACGAAGAAAACGGGAAGATCGAGTACCGCGCATTGAGCCGGCAATTGGTGATGTTCTGCGTGGAGCGGCGCAAAGCGTGGCGCATGCTGCAGTCGAAGGCCGGTATCGTGAACAAGGAATACCTGGCCCAGAAGGCTGTGCTGGCCGATGTGGAAGCGGGCAAGATTTCGCAGGATGATCTGTTTGCCCGGGGAGCGGAGCTGGTGAAGGAACGGTTGGCAGGAGCCGCGCCGGCAAAGGTGTAAAGCAAAGTTGGCGAGAAGTAAAGAAGGCGGACCCTGCGGTCCGCCTTCTAGTTTGTGCTGCTTTTTGGCCTGAATTTCGTTGAGTCGCCGCCACCGTCAATGGGGTCGAGCCGATCAGTTCTCGATGCTCAAGACGTCGTAATAGTGATTGATGGAAACCTTCTTCACATTGCCGGAGAGCTTGGGAAGTTGCAGCGTCTGATCGATTGTTTTGTCGCCGCTGATGACGACTGATCCGAGCCGTTGAATTTTTCCGTTATCGAATTCGAGATAGAGCGGCACGGGCATCTTGAAATCTGCGGAGACCCCCGATTGTATGAGTTTGAAGTGCAGGCTTGCGCCCTTGTCGTTGGGTGTGACTTCTCCTTCGAAGTGATAGGTAGGCAGCTCGGTTCCGTAGACATATTCGTTGAAGAACCAATCCATCTTGCCGTTACCGCCGAGGTTCATCCCCGGGCTCATGTGTCGTTCGATGGCTGCCTTGAAATCTTCAGTGGTGACAGGCTGCATGCGGTTGGTTTCGATGAAGTCGTGCATCGTTGCCTTGAAGCGTGTGTCCCCGTCGCTTGGGGTCCACATCATCATGCGGACCATCTGAAGGATGAAAGCGCCCTTGGGATAGATGAGACTGCGGGCGATATTGAATCCGGCTTTGGGTGAATCGACCCGGTACCCCATCGTCAACGGGCCTACATCAATGGGCCGGAAGCCAAACTCATTTTTCTCGGTGATCATCTTGCGTTCTTGTTTCCAAAAGTTGAGATAGTCATCGAGTTTGGGGCGCGTGGCCTGGAGAAAAATGGAAGCCGAGGCATCGGCGAAACCTTCGCTCATCCATTGGTCGCGGTAGCTGCGGAAGCCCACGGTATGGCCCCACCACTGGTGAGCCACTTCGTGGGGCGTGACCATTTTCCAGTACATGTCTTCCGGACGGAGACCGAGGGCGTGCTGTTGTGTCTGGTCGAGGAATCCGCACACCGGCAGGTAGACCAGCATTGGCCAGCTCTGGCCGTAGGTGCAGGCCGACTGCTGCGTGAGCGCAATATGATCGAACGACAAGGGGCCAAAATAGTCGGTATAGATTTGAGCTGCGGCTGCGCCCTGACTCATCTCGGCCGCCAACATGGGAAGCGTGCTCAGGGTGCCAACGGCGGCCTCAGCGGCACCGGGGTTATCAGACACCTGACGGGAAAGCGCAGTGAACATGTCGGCGGGCTGCTTATTCGCGTAAGCGTCAATCGTGAGCTGGCCTGTTAGCGGGGTGCCGACTTTCTGCTCCTTCATTTCGAAGTCGCCGAGGCTGAATCCGACGACAGGTAGCGGAACATCAGACTTCCATTCGCTCGTGGTGATCTTTCCGTCGGTGGATTCACGAACCTTGTTGCCTGTGCCGATAAGCTGCAGGCCTTTGGGGTTGTGGAAGAGCAGTTTGTAAGTTGCGTAATTTCCGAACCCCTGGCCGGCATTGGGGAACCAGTTCTCTCGCGCGATGGGGTAATAGTTGCCCTGGCCCTCATCGATCACGACTTCTTTGCCACCGTAAGTGATTTTGAGGGTCGTTATTTCTCCCTTCTTGAGTGGATGCGCCAAGACCACGCCGAAGTCGGGATCGCTCTCCTTCTTTTCCTGCACGAAGTCGAGGACATCGCCGGCATCGGTCGTGACATTGCTGACGCGCAAGGTGGGATACAGATCGAGCGGCACGACCGCAACGCCTTCCTGTTCGGCTTGCAACTTTACGGTCGCGATGCTCGAGAGAAAGCCATTCTTTTCAATGGTCACGTCGAGATCTTCGTGCTGGACGCGAAATGGTTCATTATGTTCGTTGCCGCTTGCGGTGTGGTTGGCGTACTCAGCCCCGCGGTGGAACGCGAGTGGGTACGTCATGATTTCGTCGCTCCATTTCCACTGCAGAAAGGCGACTTCTTCGGGAGCCAGCCAAGTGACGCCCTGGGGATCCAGGAAAAAATATTCGCGTGCGTTCTTCTTTCCATGCACGGCAGCAAGAAAGAAGCCGCCGGGCGTCGGACTGAGAACATCCTGGAGGAGCCTTAGATCGACATTCAAGGCAAGGTGCTCCTGCTGGCGCGCGAAGCTTTGAAGATCCTGCGCGGCACGGGCATAGGAAGAGTCGGGCGATGCTTTGCCGGTTGCTGCTTTGTGGAGCTCGACTGCCGTTCCATCGGTGAAACGAAAGACGACCTGTTCGAAGTCTTCGTCGAATTCTTCTGCATGCGTCATGAGAGACAGGCTGTGCCGTTCTGCGGGGATGGGCGGCGTGATGTGCAGGTGTCCGTCGCCCTTGAAAACTGCTCCCGTGATCTTGCCATTGACGTCGTTGTAGAAGGCGATCGTGCCCTGGCGGAAAGTGAAGGTCGCTGCATCGCGATGGAGCTCAAAATTGGCGACGGTGATGACGTCGGCCCCGGGCATGAGATTGCGGAGCTGCTGGTAGTAGGAATTGGCGTTGGGCGGACGTTGTGCCGGAGCCGGAAAGACTGCGAAAAGCGAGAAGGCAACGGAGATGAAAATGCGCGAAGAGTGCGTCACGGAGTGGCTCCCAGGAAAGGATTGCATGGTTGCATTCATTATGCGCTCATCCATGGGCGCTCTCGTCCCGCGAGACGAGAAGCGGATTGGCCGGGGAGTTACGTGGGTTTGTCGGGGCGCGCATCTTCTCTGGTAAACTCCGCACACATTGAAAGGAAAGAAAGAATGAGATTTTCAAAGAGCCCGGGCCGTGTTGTTGTGCCAGCGGCTTTTGTGCATGCGGCAATGCTCGCTTTGGGCGTGTTCCGTATGCCAAGCGCGGCACAGGCAATCCAAGTGCCGCCGCCGGGTGGAAGCGGAGTGGTTCGTGCAGGCCAGGTCTCGTTCGTGATGCCCTCTCCTTCGCCGGATTTGGTGGAGATGGGGCCAGATTTCCGGGTGATGATGGAGATTGCCACGCCGAACACCAATCGACTGGTGGCGGCCTTTATTCCGCCCGATCAACTGGCGAAGTTGCCCGGCGGACTGTCGGGCGCGCCGGACAGGTATGCGTTGGTGGAGGTTCTGCGACGCGCGGAGTTTGTGGATGTGGATGAGGCCACGTTCAAGCAGGTGGTGGACGCGATGAGTACGCAGCTTGCCAATGGGGAAGCGCAGTCCACGATGGTAAAGCAGCAAGACAGAATCAATGAGAAGATCGAAGACCTTGGTCTAAAGACCGGCAAAGTTACGGTCGACAAGCCGGTGCAATTGGGAAGTATCTTCTCCAATGCGAATGCTTATGGGTTCTGCATGCTGGAGCCTATGGCGAGTGGCGGCGCGACCCAGAATATGGTGAACGGGGTGGCGCTGCTGCGGGTCAAGAACCGGCTGCTGTATCTCTATGTTTATGCGAAGTATGAGGACAAAACGACGGTGGATTGGGTTTTGAAGACGACGCAGGCATGGACGGACGCAATTTTGAAGCAGAATCCGTAGGTCGATCTGCATGGTTGCGCCGAGTCCATGGTTGCAAGACGGAGAGCAGCGGGCGATTGCGGTTGGTTCTAAAACACGAAGCGCGGACCGTGTGGCCCGCGCCTGGAAGAATCCCGGCTAAGGAAGATTAGCGGCTGATGGTGACGTAGTTGCGGCCTTCGTAGAGGCGGAAGCCGCCTGCCGGATCGGTTGTGAACTGGAGAGGCATCGGGCGCTTGATTTCGCTGTCGGAGGCGGAACTGACGGTGAACAAGTCGTGGGCGCCCACATCCGTGACGATGAGCTTGTTCTCCGCGACAAAGCCGATTCCGTAGACACCGGCGGGCAGGCTGTGGCCTCCGAGGGTGATGGGCACTTCAGCAATGAAATAGGCCTGGTATTTGGCCTGTACATCGCTGGAATAGCCGCTGGTATCGACCAGGGTGGACAGGACGTAGTAGCCATCGGCGAACTTGATTCCACCTGAATTGCGGAGCTGCGTGGGAGCTGATTGGGCTTTGTAATAGACGGAAGCGGGCAGCAATTTCTGCGCGTCAGAAGCCTTCAAGACGGTGTCGCCGGCCTGCGCGACCAGGCCAAAGGGCGCTGCGACAACGACGAGCGCCAGAGCGGCTGCAACAAATTTGGGAAACGTGTGCAAGTTCATGGAGGTTCTCCGATCAACGATCAATAAGTTCTCGCGTTCGGAGTATAGCGTACGGGGAGGGCTTGCTGAGAGTGAATACTCGGGCAAATCGAGCCGATTCTGGGGTTTGGGTTGTCAGTCCAGATGCCGAAGTGACCGCGAACTCGCCGCATGGCTATAATCGGCGCTATGGCGGCAACCGCACCATCGACCGGGACAGGTATGGAGCAGGCAGAGCCGAAGCTGCGATCTCTTGAAGAGTCGCTCCTGGCTCTGGGCGGCGTGATGGTTGCCTACTCCGGGGGAGTGGATTCAGCGTTTCTGGCCGCGACGGCGCACCGTGTTCTGGGCGACAGGATGCTGGCGGTGCTGGCCGATTCGCCGAGCCTGGCACGGCGGGATCTGGAACTGGCCAAGGCGTTCGCCGAGTCCAACGGCATTCCTCTCCGTGTCATCCAGACCGAAGAGCTGGAGAAGCCCGAATACCAGAAGAATGACGGTGATCGCTGCTTCCACTGTAAGACGGAGTTGTTTACGGGCATGGAAGCGCTGGGCAAGGAGCTCAGCTTTGAGCACATTGCGTATGGAATGAACGCCGACGATACGCGGGACTATCGGCCAGGCCAGCGCGCGGCCGAGCAACATGCAGTGCTGGCTCCCCTGGCGACGGCCGGGTTGACCAAGATGGAGATTCGCGCGTTGTGCAAGGCGGCAGGATACACGTTATGGGATCGTCCGGCAGCCCCGTGCTTGAGTTCGCGCGTGGAATATGGCAGGCCTGTCACTCGAGAAGTGCTGGAGCAGGTGGAGCGGAGCGAAGATTTGATTCGCCAACTTGGCTTTCGCGAGTTTCGGGTGCGCCACCATGGGGAGCTGGCACGCGTTGAGATTGCCCGTGCCGAGCTGCCACGGGCGCTGACGATGGAGATGATGGATGCGATTACGTCGGCATTGCGAAAATCCGGCTTCCACTATGTGACGCTGGATTGCGCGGGCTTTCGATCCGGTTCTCTGAACGAGATCCTAGGGGTCGACCTGTTGCCGGCGAGCCTGTTGACCGGGAACGCCGGGTAAGGCCTGCGCCGCGCTAAGCGCTCGATCACGTAAAATGCAGAATTGATGCGCATTGGATATCTGGACTGCTTTTCCGGTATCAGCGGAGATATGCTGCTGGGCGCGCTGGTGGATGCCGGCGTGCCGTTTGAGACGCTTGCCGAAACGGCTGCGGCGCTCGATGTGGGAGCGCGACTGCAGATGCGCAAGGTGAGCCGGGGCGGAATCGCGGGCACGAAAGTGGATGTGCTGACCGCAGAGAGTGTCCCGAGCACGAGCCAACATAAGCATGAACACGATGCGCCCCAGGAACGCACGCACACCCACGAGCAGGAACATGGGCACACGCCTACACATGAGCACGGGACTGGACATTCGCACGAACATGAGCATTCGCACGAACAGGCAGCCGAAGCTGCGCACAAGCACTCGCATGCGCCGCATCGGTCTCTCACCACAATTCTGAAAATCATTCGCGAAGCTCCGTTGAGCGATGGGGTGAAGGACCTGGCGTGCCGCGCGTTCGAGTTGCTGGGCGAGGCGGAATCCGCAATTCATCAGATTCCGATTGAGACGGTGCACTTTCACGAGGTGGGCGCGGTCGACACGATTGTGGATATTGTGTGCACGGCCGTGGGGTGCGCGGTGCTGGGCGTCGATCGATGGATGTGTTCGCCGCTGAATGTGGGGAGCGGCACGGTAGAGTGCGCGCATGGCACGCTGCCCGTTCCGGCCCCTGCGACATTGGCCTTGCTGGGCGATGCACCCGTGTATGCGGCAGGCCCGGCAATGGAACGTGTGACGCCAACGGGCGCAGCGATTCTGCGCATGCTGCAGGTGCAGTACGGCTCGTTGCCGGCGATGCGCATCGCGCGGTCAGGCTACGGAGCGGGAGGACGGGACACTCCGGGGCAGCCCAACCTGGTGCGGCTGCTGGTGGGCGAAGAATCGGTTGCGCTGGAGATTGCGGCTGAACCGATTGCGATTATCGAGACGGTGATTGACGACTCGAGTCCGCAGTTGATTGCTTATGTGAGCGAATTGCTGCTGGAGGCGGGCGCGTGGGATGTGTATCGTGCCGGGGTGCAGATGAAGAAGGGGCGCGCAGGCGTGCAGTTGACGGTGCTTTGCCATCCTGACCGAGCGGCCGCGGTGCGCGAGCTTATTTTTCGTGAGACGACAACGATTGGTTTGCACTGGCGGGTCGAGCAGAAAGCTTCGCTGGCTCGCGAGTTTACGGAGGTTCAAACGCCGTGGGGTCCTGTGCAGATCAAGATTGCGCGATGGGCAACCAGCGAAGTGGCCAATGCCGCGCCGGAGTATGAAGATTGCCGGGCGCTGGCGCGCAGGCATTCAGTGCCTCTGAAGCAGGTGATGCAGGCGGCCATGCGGGCGTACACGCTGGGCCACGCGAAAAAGGAGATCCACGAATGAACCGGCAGCAGATTGAAGGCTTGCTGACCGATGTGAAAGACGGTCGCACCGGTGTGAGCGAGGCCTTGGAGAGGTTGAAGGATCTTCCGTTCGAAGACCTCGGCTTCGCGAAGGTGGATCACCATCGTGCGTTGAGAACGGGAATGCCCGAAGTGATTTTTGCCGCAGGAAAAACTGCAGCGCAGGTGTCGTCGATTTTCGAGCGCATGGCGAAGGCAGGGGGGAACGTATTGGCGACGCGGGCCTCGCGCGAGATGTTTGATGCAGTGACGCGGCTGGAGCCGCGCGCTGAGTATCACGAGATGGCGCGTGCGATCACGCTGAGGCAAACGGCGGCTCCGATGGGAAAAGGAACCGTCGCGGTGGTATGCGCCGGCACCAGCGATTTGCCTGTGGCAGAAGAAGCGGCAGTGACCGCAAGCTTGATGGGCAATACGGTGGAGTTGATTGCCGATGTTGGGGTCGCGGGAATTCATCGCCTGCTGGCGCAGAAAGAGTCGCTGCAAACGGCGCGGGTTCTGATTGTCTGCGCGGGAATGGAAGGCGCGTTGCCGACGGTCGTGGCAGGGCTCGTGAAAGCGCCGGTGCTTGCAGTTCCGACCAGCGTGGGCTACGGAGCTTCGTTCGGAGGCGTTGCAGCGCTGCTGGGGATGCTGAATACCTGTGCTCCCAACGTTTCGGTAGTGAATATCGATAATGGGTTTGGCGCAGCGTGTATCGCGTCCATCATTAATCACCTGGAATAGCGCAGCCGCCGGGAACGCACCCGTAGCGTTGCACGATATCGCCGGAAAGCGATAACGTTGGCTCAGCCGATGCTCCGCTGCTGAAGTCGGAAGCAGAGTGCCGGCTGGAGATCCCTGATGAGACATTCGCGAAGGGCTTTTCTTAAAACCGGCGCCGCGGTGGGCGCTGCCGCGCTTCTTGATTCGCGCAAGGGCCTTGCGGTTCCCGCGAATGCGTCCGGCACCCCGTCAGCGTTGAGTCAATTCGGTTATGGCGAGGTAACGCTGCTGGATGGGCCACTGCGCGAACAGTTCGACCGGAATCACATGTCGTATCGTGCGCTGAACGAAGACTCTCTGCTTAAGCCTTTTCGACAGCGAGCCGGCATTGAGGCTCCGGGAGAGGAGATGGGCGGCTGGTACAGCTGGGCTCCGTTGAGCGACATCGATAAGCGGCCGAACAACGGCTTCGCTCCCGGGCATAGCTTTGGGCAATACGTGTCAGGGCTTTCGCGTGATTATGCGGCGACGGGCGACAAAGCCACGCAGGAGAAGGTGCACCGGCTGGTGAAGGAATTCGGACCGGCGATCACTCCTCACTTTTGGGATGGCAATCGCTTTCCAGCGTATACCTACGACAAAATCACGATCGGCATGATCGATGCGCACGAGTTTGCCGGCGCTCCTGATGCATTCAAAGCATTGGATGCGGCGCTCGATTCTGTGAAAGATCATTTGCCGCCGGGACCGCTTTCGCGGGCGGAGCAGTATGCGCACCCTCATACTGACGATTCGTTCTGCTGGGATGAGCCTTATACGATTCCTGAAAACCAGTTCCTGGCATGGAAGCGCGGCGCCGGCAGCCGCTACCGCGACATGGGGGTCCATTTTTTGGCTGACAGCTGGTATTGGGATCCGCTGGCGGCGGGACAGAATGTATTGCCGGGCAAACATGCATACAGCCATGTGAATGCCATGAGCAGCGCGATGCAGGCCTACTTTGTGCTGGGCAGCGAGAAGCATTTGCGGGCCGCGCGCAATGGATTCGAGTTTCTCCGCACGACGCAGAGCTTTGCCACCGGCGGCTGGGGACCCGACGAGGATTTTCGCGAGCCGGGAAGCGGTGAGGTTGGCGAGAGCCTGACCAAAACCCACTCGAGCTTTGAAACGCCTTGCGGCTCTTACGCGCACTTGAAGATAACGCGCTATCTGCTGCGAGCGACAAAAGACAGCCGCTACGGCGACAGCATGGAGCGTGTTCTCTATAACTGCATCCTCGGAGCCAAACCACTGACTGCGGATGGGCATGGTTTCTACTACTCCGACTACAACAACGACGGAGTAAAGGTGTATCACCCCTACAAGTGGCACTGCTGCACCGGAACGTTCTCGCAGGTCACGGCGGACTACGGCATCAGCGCGTACTTCCACGACGACGAGGGCGTCTATGTGAATCTGTTTGTGCCTTCGCGCGTGACGTGGTCTCGCGGAGCCGAACATATTTCTCTTGTGCAACGCACCGAATATCCGAATCAGCCAAGGACGGAGATTGAAGTAGGCGTGCGGGCGGCAAGCAAGTTCCCCGTATATCTGCGCATACCTGCCTGGGCAGGGCCGAAGACGACGATTGCGGTGGACGGATCGCGGGTGCTGTCAGGTCCGACGCCCGGCGAGTTTGCGAAGCTGGAACGAACATGGAAGAGCGGGGACCGCATCGAGATTGAATTCGACATGCCGACGACGCTCGAAGCCGTAGATCCGCAACATCCGAATGCAATGGCCGTGGTGCACGGGCCGCAGGCGCTGTTTGCGGTAGGCGATGTGCCGGTGAGCGCGACAAAGGCGGATCTGATGAGCGTTTCGCAGGTGAGTGCCAGTTCGATGAACTGGAAGACGGCGAGTGGCGCGGTGACGCTGCGGCCATTCACGGCAGTCCGCGATGAGCATTATCGGTTGTACCTGAAAGTCGAAGCGTGATTCTCCCTGCGAAGTGCAAAGGCCGGAGTTTTTGCTCCGGCCTTCATCTTTGCGTTCATGGATGAACAACTCAGGCCATGACGGCAGCCTTAGGGCCGGTCGTAGAAGCGGAAGAACAGGGATGGTTTGGCGCAGGGCTCGGCGCGGGCGACCAGCTCTTTCTGTTGGTTGTTATTCAAGGGTGTGAAGTCGCGCGCCAGCTGGACGTTCTCTTCAAGCTGGGCGATGGTGTCGCAACCGATGATGACGGTGCTGACTGGTTTGGAAAGCGTGTAATACATGGCCTCGCGCATCTTCAGTGTTCCCGGCGAAGAAGTTTGAATTGTCATGCCTTCCCAGGAATGCTTCTGCTGCTCGATGGGGGGCGGGGTCCAGGTGGAGAGGATGCGGCCGCGGCCGGGAATCTTCATGCCGATGATGCCCATCTGTTTTTCGACGGCGAGAGGCAGCAGTGCATCGTCGAAGCTGTAGTGATGCGGGTCGGCGGCATTGACGGCCATAAGGATGCAATCGAAGGGATAGCGGTTGATGCCCGCGATGAGCGATTCGGGCCTGTAATGGCCGGTGAGGCCGAGATTGCGAACCACCTTCTGCTCTTTCATCTCGACGAGAGCTTCCATCGCGCCGCCTTTGGCGAAGATCTGATCGATGTCGAACATGGTGCCGACGTCGTGCAGCTGCCAGAGATCGACGTGGTCGGTCTGCAGGAGGGTTAGCGACTTCTCGATCATGCGCATGGAGTCGTCGCGGGTGCGCTCTTTGGTTTTGGTGGCGAGAAAGGCCTGGTTGCGGCGATGGGCCATGACCTTGCCGACGTATTGCTCACTCCAGCGATCGGGGCCGCCGTAGATCGACGACGTGTCGATGTAGTTGACGCCGAGGTCGAGCGCGCGCTCAATGATGGGCACAGCCACGTCGAAATTGTTGGCTTTCTCGAGTGCGGCCTGTCCGCCGAGCGAGAAGATGCCCACTTTGTAGCCTGTTTTGCCGAGGTTGCGCGTGGGCATGGCTTCAGTTGTGCGCGGATTGGAGGGCAGGGCCGGCAGGGTTTTGTTCGACGGCGTGGCAAAAGCGGAGGGTGCGAGCAGGGCGGCGGTAACGGCACCGCCGGCTTTGAGAAATTCGCGACGCCCCGGGTTGCGTGCGGAGGGCAATTCTTGGTCAGTCATGGGTACTCCTGAAATTCACAGAATGCGGCGACCCCATGATAAACCCATTTGCTGGAACGACGCCGTTTGTAAGTGATTGAAATTGCAGGGTGCGTTTGGCGGGGGACGCGGATGAAACGATTCGCGCGTCTGATCCGTCTTGGGGTAGGTGGCCCGTGTTGCTGTGCTGGGGCCAAAGATTTTTTGCGTTGCCTGGTCGAAGAAAAACAAACCAAGAGGAGCAGGAGCGTTTATGAAGAAAATGCAGAAGCTTTTAGCCTTAACCGCGTTGTCTGCAATGCTGTCGGGTGGGGTGGCATTTGCCGACGATCACCATGACAACCACCAGTATGTGAAGCACGAGGAGTGGAAGAAGGGCTATCACATGCGCCAGGAAGACTGGGGCCGCGCCGAGCGGGTCGACTACAAGACGTACCACCTGCGCCGCCCGCCCGCGGGCTATGAATGGCGCCTGGTCGATGGCAATTATGTTCTGGCCGCGATTGACACGGGCATAATTGCTTCGGTCGTAGTGGCTGCCAGCATCCACTAGAGTGTCCGGTACATTGGAGAGGAGCGCGGCGCAGGCTGCGCTCCTCTTCAATTTGTGGGCGAATCGCGCCAAATGTCCCAAGATGCAGGTAGATCGCCGGTCGCCACATCGGGACGTTGGGAGTCGGGGGACACTGCAACGATTAAGGGACGGATTTTCTGGGAGGTACTTTCCGAATCTGGCGAAGAGCCGGAAGTACCCAAAGGTGGAAAACTTCTGTTTTGTGGAAAAGTCAACTTGAATTCCGCGTTTTGACCAAAAGATAGGCTCGTCGGCTATTCTGGACCTGCGCAATCCTTATCTATCTGGGGCTCAAGGGATGGGGAACTGGACCTCTCGGAGGAAGTCGACTCGGGGTCCAGTGCGCAAACGATTTCGCCCAAGCGAATAGACCGATCCCGGCCTCTTATCGGTTCCGCGCCGGACAAGCGCTCCAAAAGCAACCGCAAGGCCCTTCGGCTCTTACTCCTCAACAATCAATTTCTGAAACCGGAGTCCCTGAACCGGGGGGTTCTCGCGTCGCAAAGTGCGTGAGGAGTGCGCGCGCCTGGACGCCCAAAAAAAGGCCCCCGCCGGATTCGAGGAGCAGGAGCCAAATCGCTGAGAGAACGTTTCGTGCTGTCTTAAGTACGGACCGACGCCCCGTCTGGATTGAGGTAGACGGGCTTTGAGCTGTCCGGCCCAACTTCCTCGAATCGTTGAAGGCGATGAAACGATCAGAACAAGCGATTGGACGGTTCGCCAATCTGCGGGCAGACTCGTAGAGAAGCGAGGCTGATTCCGGATGGACGGCAAGAGTGAACCGGCAGAGATTCTTGAGGGGACTGTACCGGCCATTGCGTTTCGCGCTTTGCGCGCGGGCGAGGACGCGACCGCGTTCCGCACGTTGAATGAAGAGTGGATTACGCGGTATTTCGTTTTGGAGAAGAAGGACGTTGAGACGCTGAGCGACCCCGAGACTTCGATTTTGAAAAAGGGCGGGCACATTTTGATGGCCTATGCGGGGGCAGAAGCGGTGGGATGCGTGGCGCTGATTCCGGTGGAAGACGGGGTGTGGGAACTTTCGAAGATGGCGGTTTCTCCTGCGCGGCGGGGGCAGGGAATTGGGCGGCGGTTGCTGGAGTACGCGCTGGAGCAGGCGCGAAGCCTGGGCGTGAGGTCGTTGTTTTTGGGCAGCAGCACGAAACTGCCGAGTGCTGTGCATCTGTACGAGGCGGTTGGATTCAGGCATGTGCCGCAGGAGGCGCTGCCGCCGAATCCTTACACGCGCGCCGATGTGTTTATGGAGATGAAGCTCTAGGAAAAGAGAACCGCAGCGAAATCGCGAAGAAGAGAGGGGACCCTTGTTTCGCACGACCCCAAGGACGTGGACCTGTCCGTGGGGACTTCAGAATTTTGGCGCCCGGATTTGCAATTGAAAAGAGCATGCCTCAGGGGCTAAAGCCCGACACGTTTTGCGGCGTTTACGGTACGACTGAAGTCGAGCCCTGACGCTCGTTGCCGTCCTGACAGGTTTGTCGCAGATTGCGCGGGCTCAGATCCGTTAAGCCTAAAGCTCGGTAGGCTTCGTTCTTCCGCGTGAAGGACAGCTGCAGATTTCTCGACTCCGCTGCGCTGCGCTCGAAGTCGCAGGGGATTAAAGAGGGTTATCAACGTACGAACTCAAGTCCGTACCCTCCGCTAAAGTCAGTACTTTGGACTCTTGAAGAAGCGGCGCGATCCATGTTTCCACATGGGCGGCTGCGTGCGTTGAGACCGTGCAGTTTGCCAGAGAAGAAGGATGCCTGCAGCGAGGCATAGAAGCACGGCGACGATGGAAGCTTCGGGTCCGAAGGGTCCGCCGGTGAAGAGAGCGGACCCGTTGAGGCTTCCATGGCTGAAGGTGGGCAAGGGCGGACCGCCGGAGACCGACATGCCAAAGAGCGAGCCCTCGGCGAAGTTCCAGCCGAAGTGCAAGGCGATGGGCATCCAGAGGCGTCCGGTGATGGCGTAGGCTGCGGCGAGCAGCACGCCTGCCTCAAGGGCAATGGCTGCTGAACTGGAGAGAGTCGCGCCGGGATTTGCGGCGTGCATGGCGCCAAAGAACGCGGCCGTGATGAGGACCGCAGCCCAGGTGCCGATGGCCATGGACAGGACGCGAAAGAGAAAAGCGCGAAAAAGGATTTCTTCAACGATGGCCGCACTGGCTGCGAAGACAGCGCCAGTGCCGAGGCCTGTGAAAGTTCCCCATGACAGGGGATGGTAGATTCCCATGCACCAGAGGATGCCCATGGTGGAGGAGAACAGTCCCAGGCCGAGCGCGAGGCCCGTAATGAATTCGAGCGCGGCACCGCGAAGATTCAATTCAGGAGGGCGCCGGTTTTCGATCCAATGCGAAGAGAGGAAGTATGCAGCCGTGATGACGACGGCGCTCAGTGCCTCCTGGGTCACAAAGGATGCGCGACCGTGGAGGGCGAATGCGAGTCCGATGACCAGCGCAAAAGAGAGGAGGAAGCTTGCGAGTCCGAGCAGCACCTGCTTGCCGGTGGTGCGGGTTGATTGACTGCTTTCTGAGGCCTTCGTACCGGGATTCATTGCGTCCATTGTAGTCATGTGTGTTTGTGCGTAAAGCGGGAGCGCGAAGTCAATGTCAGTCCTGAATTGGCTGTGGCGCATTGAGCCCAAATCCCGGGTTTCCAAGTGCAAGAGACCCGGCGCACCGAAGTTCAGACTTGGTTATTCGGTCCGGAGTGCTCGCATGGGGTCGATGGTGGCGGCGCGGCGCGCGGGGAGCAGGCAAGCGAGAGCGCCCACTGCAACAAGGATGCTGATGGTGCCGGCAACGAGGGGTGGATTGTAGGGGCTGACTTCAAAAAGAAGGCTGCCCACGGTGCGCGCGAAAGCGAAGGCCACGCCGATGCCGACGACGACTCCGACGCATACGGGCATGAGGCCGTCGCGCAGGACAAGCCTGTAGATGTTGGCGCGTTGTGCGCCGAGGGCGAGACGCAGGCCGATTTCGCGATGACGCTGAACGACGGAGTAGGTGACGACGCCGTAGACGCCGAGTCCGGCGAGGATGAGCGCGCTGACGGCGAAAACCAGGAGCAGGTCCATTTCGAAGCGGCGGCTGGCGACCGAGTCGGCAACGATGCCGCCGAGCGAGCGCACCACAGGCACAGAGACATCGGGATCAACGGACCAGATGGCGTGACGAAGCGAGTCGGCCATGGTGGCGGGGTCCTGACGGGTGCGGATGAGGACCGCGGTGGATGGGTCGCAGCGATACCAGTAGGGCACGTAGACCATCATGGGATCGGCATGAGCGAGAGAGATGGTGCGCGCGTCTTTGACCACGCCGATCACGGTAAAGGGCGGCTGGCTTGTGAAGCCGGCGCGCGAGAACTGCTTGCCGATGGGATTTTGTCCCGGCCAGAAGGTGCGGGCGGTGAGCTCGGAAACGAGCGCAAAGTTCTTGCCTTGATCGTCTATAGCCAGCGAACGGCCTGCGATGAGAGGCAGTTGCAGCGTCTCGAAGTAGCCCGGGCTGATGGAGCGGAAATGTTCGGAGGGAAGTTGCATGAAGGGACGTACGTCGCCTGCAACGCGAATCATGTCGATCCATTGGTCGCTTACCAGCGGCAGCTGACTGACAATGCCGGCATGTTCGACGCCGGGAAGCTGAGCGAGGCGGTCGAGGGTTTTGCGGTAGAAAGCAGCGCGTTCTTTGTCGCCGGCGTAGGCCTTGTTGGGCAGACTGATTTCGGCGGTGAGTGTGCGGTCCGTGGAAAAGCCGCGGTTTGCGCCCAGCAAACGGATGAGGCTGGTGGTGAGCAGGCCGGTCATGAGGACGAGAGCCACGCTGACGGCAACTTCAAACGCGACCAGGGTGCGGCGGGCTCGCTTGCTGCCTGTTGATTCGCTGGCCAGGCGCGATTCGCTGTGCAGGACTTCGTGAGGTTGGGTACGCGAGCCGATCCACGCGGGCAAAGCGCCGGCGAGCAATGTGGCTGCGGCGGTGAGGAGAAGAGCGCAGGCTGCGCCGGCAAAATCCATGTGGAGGGTGCCGCGAAAGTCGAGCGTGGCCGGAAGAAATCGGTGAAGGATGGGGATGAGAGACGCAGCGAGCAGAATGCCGAGCGTCCCGCCAATGGCTGCGAGCAGAGCAGCTTCGCGAATGGCCATGCGCAGCATCTGGCCGCGGTGTGCGCCGAGTGCGGCGGCGACAGCCATTTGTTGTTTGCGGCCGACGGCGCGCGAGAGAAGCAGATTGGTCATGTTGATGCAGCCGACCACGAGCAGTCCGGCTACGGCAGCGAGGAGGATGAGAAGAGGTGTGCGATTGGTACCGACGATCGCCTGCTGGAAGGGCGTGAGGTCTGCCGAGAGGGTGGCTTTTTCTTCAGCAGAGAGACTGGTCTGGATGGTGTGTTCCATCGCATTCATTTCGGCGGCGGCCTGGGCAACGGTGACGCCGGGACGGAGGCGGGCGAGGCCGAAGTAGTCGAAGTCGCCCATGGTTTCAGCGAGCTGATCTTTGGTGAAGGCGAGAGGCGTGAGAGCTCCGATGGGCTTGGCGCTATCGGATCCGGGACTGGCGATGGTTTCTACATAAGGAAGGTGGAATGACTCGGGCATGACGCCGATGACGGTGTAAGGGAATCCGTTGAGCTTGATGGTCTTGCCCAGGATGCCGGTGTCGGACTGGAACTGCGTGCGCCACAGGTCATGCATGAGAACGACAACGCGATCGTGGCCCGGCTGCGTTTCCTGTGGAGTAAATCCGCGGCCGAGCGAGGGGGAGACATCGACGACGGAGAAGATGCCGGCGGTGGCGCCGATGACTCGGACCTGGATGGGGTGTCCGCCCATGCCGAGGGGCATGGAGTTCTGGTTCATGACGGCCATGGACTGGAAGCTGCGATTGTTCCGCTGCCACAGGACGAAGTGGTTTGCGTTGACGGGCAGGGTGGGATAGATGTCGCGGAACTCGGCGACTTCCTCTTCCATGGTGACGAGTTGTTCGGCGTGGTTGAAGGGCAGGGGCTTGAGGAGCACGTCGTAGACGAGCGTGAAGATGGCGGTGGTCGCGCCGATGCCGAGGGCGAGGGTGAGGACAGCGGTCACGGTGAAGCCGGGCGCGCGGCGCAGCTGGCGCATCGCAAGACGCAGGTCGTGGAGCAGTGCTCGCATAGGGCCTCCGGGGGAGGGAAGATTCACATGTAAAAGAGCAAGTGCCGGTCCAAAGACGACCAGGAGCGGGCCGCTCACAGGGCTCGACTTAGGTTCAGTTACGCGCGGGAGATGAGGGATGTTCCGGCCGAAAGCGGAAAATGCTGTTCGGAAACGGACGGGGATTTATTGCGGGGAAGATTGCGCGAGGGCGGTGGCATGGGGCTGCCATGCGGGGCCGCCTTCTTCCCACTGGTCGTCAGTGAGCTGCTCGATGTGGGTGCCGTCGGCGTTCATCACGAAGATTTCGCCGTAGGGTTGCGGTGCGCCCGTATAGAGAGCCTCGTCTTTGAATCCCATGCGCGAGCTGGTGAAGAGCAGGCGGTTGCCATCGGCTGACCAGGCCAGATGCGCGTCGATGCCGTGACCGGTGGTGAGCTGCGTGAGGTCTTTGCCATCGGGACGCACGGTGAAGATGTGGAAGTCGGGGCCTGTTTTGCGGATGAAGGCAATGCGATCTCCGGCGGGCGACCAGATGGGAAAGTTGTCCCATTCGGTGCTGATCTGGGTGGTGATTCCATCGGCGAGATTCATGATGCTGAGGCCCTGTTTGTCGGCGCCGAGGGTGCGGTAGACGATGCTCTTGCCGTCGGCAGAGAACGAGGGGAATGCGTTGTTGTTTGGCCCCGACGTGATGACTTTGAAGCCGGTACCATCGGCGTTGATGATGCCCACCTGCGCGCCGCCGTTGACGGGATCAAACGGCTTCTTTTCGCCGATGTCGAAGTTGAGGAATGCGGTGAACTGCCCGATGCCGAAGACCAGCTGCTTGCCGTCGGGGGACCATGCGGGGGCAAGAATCAGGCGCTGATCTTTGAGGACAGTGCGAGGGGTTCCAGCCTGATCGACGACGATGAGGCTGGAGGTATCGTCTGCGTTGTGCGTGGTGGTGGCCAGATACGCGCCGCTGGGATCGTAGGCGGGCAGGAAGCTGGTGGCGTAGAGATCGAAGTTGGGATTGCGGCTCCAAAGCTTGAATGGAGCAACGGGGCGCTTGTTGACAAAGCGGCTGTACACGACCTGCTTGCCGTCGGGCGACCAGGAGGGAAAGCGAATGTCGCTGCCCGCGGGGCCCTTGGTTCCGTCGGCGTAGAAGATGCCGTGGGCAGCGCTGTCGCGCCGCAGCCAGGCGATCTGGCCGGAGGGAAGAATGGATGGAGCAAGTTTGACGCCGGGGCCGGAAGCGACGGGCACGCCTGCAATGGGCTCTGCTGCGCCGCCGGCGATGCTGAATTTGAGCAGCTTGTCGTCGACATCTCCGCCGCCGAAGCGATTGTTCAGCGTTTCCTGGGCGGTCATGCAGTAGGCGATGACGTTTTGGCTGTCCGGCATCCACTTGGGCGAACCGCAGAAGTCGCCGTGCTCAGAGATGCGCTTGAGGCCTGTGCCGTCGGGGTGGATGACGAAGATGTCGACGAGGTGGAGGCGTTCCCAGCGACCCTTGCCAGCGGGCACGCTGCTCTCGCGATCAGAGGAAAAGGCGATCCACTGGCCGTCGGGCGACCAGGCGGGGCGAAAGTCGCCGCCGTGGCCGGAGGTGAGCGGGGTGGCGTGGTGCGTGGCCAGATCGAGGGTGAAGAGATTGGCGAAGCCGGCGGCGCGCGTCGAGACAAAGACGATGTGCTGCTGGTCGGGCGAGAAGGCGGCCTGGTCGTCGTAGGCGGGGTCGTCGGTGAGGCGCTCGATGCCGGTGCCGTCGGGGTGCATGCGATAGATGTCGGCGGAGCCGGCGCGCTCAGAGGTGAAGGCGATCCAGTCACCCTGGGGGGACCAGGCGGGGTTGTAGTTGAGAGAGCCGGGCTGGGTGAGGGCGTGCTCGCCGGTGCCGTCGGCTGCGGCGAGGTAGAGAGTGGCTTCAGCGGGGGCGATGCGCAGGAAAGCGACGCGGTCGGCCGCGGGACAGAGTGCGGCGGGGGCGATGAGCAGAAGGGTGCAGAGAGGAACGACGAAACGAGACAAGGGACGCTCCATGTTTGGGCCTTCAGGGACGGGCTTTCAGGTACGGGCGCTTGGACGAGAGGAAGTTGGCGACAAGGCTACCACTGGAGGCGGAGGGTGGGGAAGGACGGGGGGAGGGGGATGGGTGGGCGAAGACGGACCGTGGCGGATGTGGGTTCGTTGGGTTCCCACTCATGCGCGATAAGACCCGGGCATGAATGGCCGCTCGCCTGTGCCGGATCTGTAGGATTTATATCGGCGAATCCAAAACTAATGAATCAAAAAGCGGCGATTTGATCGCACGTCCGCCTTCGATTTCAAATTGCTTTCGTTTTCGAGCGCCACTCTTGCGATCACGACGTGCAATTGGAACGACGATTCCAAAATATTCTGCCGCGCCCGACATATCCAATTCGAGCAGATGCGCATCTCCCATCGCGAGTTCTTGATCTCCTATCGAAGGAGCGTATCCCATTCCTCGAAGGATCTGCGAAGCTATTGCCCGACCGAGCGGCGGTGGTACCGCGTTTCCGATCTGCCGAGCGCCATGCCACTTGGTCGGATGGAATCTGAACCAGTCGGGAAACCCATGAAGCCGGGCCATCTCGCGCACAGTGATACAGCGAGGTAAGGCATAGTGGATCGGCCGGGGACTCGTAAATGCTCCGCGCGCCGAGTCGGTTCCGGCCCTTAGCGTATTGCAAAGACCATCGGCAGGTAGCCTGTAAAAACGAGAGATTGGCTCGATTTGGCCGGGTTCCGTCTCTTCGAAGCGTCTACGTGAGATTGCAGTATGGTCAGTTCTTAGGCTTGACGTCAGAAGGAACGGATTCCATTTGCGTCGGTAGCCAAAATGCCAACCGGCTAGGCTCGAGCAGTGTAAATCTTTCGCGTAATTGCTCAACCTTTTCCACTTACCCACCATGATCTCGTCTGATTTGACGAGTGCGTCGAACTCTTCGGCATCCGGCAGATCATCCAGAGCTTCTTTGCAGGTGGGTCCCCTTCTTAGCAGGCCTTTTTCATTTCGATCCGCTGGCCTGCAAAGGGCAGCGGGGTACTCGGGGACTTGAGCACCTTTGCGCGCGCCAAACAGAATCAGACGTTCTCGGTGTTGCGGCACACCATATCTGGCGGCGTCGAGAACTTGCCAGGGAAAGGAAATATGGTACCCGATTTCAATGAAGCTTTCGATCAATTCGTCAAGGAAGCGTCTGTGCCTTCCTATGGTTAGCCCTTTTACGTTCTCGAATACAAAATGCGTGGGCTTCAACTCGCTTACGAGTCGTAGGAAGTGCTTCACGAGCCCGTTCCGGGGGTCGTCGAGGGCACGTTGGCCAATCATTGAAAACCCTTGGCACGGCGGTCCACCGAAAACAACGTCGATGCGCTTACGCCCGATTCCGGCAGCACGCCGGATTTCGTCACCGGTTAGGTCGGCCACTGAGCGAGCCATTACGGTGCAATTCGGGAAATTGAACTGATGGACTGCACAGTGGATGGGGTCGATTTCGACTGCAGCAACAACGTCGAAGCCCGCCTGTTCGAAACCTAGACTGAGGCCTCCTGCACCTGCGAACAGATCAATTCCAATTGGACGCGACAAATGCATTCTCCCCGCCTCTGATTTACAAGATTATCGCGTTCTTGAATGCTTTCCATTCGTCTTGTTTTCCACCGGGCCGAGAAAGTCAACCAATCTGGTTTCTAATCTCTCTGTTGATCGGATTTGGCACTGCCAGATTGTAAGCACCGCCCAACCGAGTCTGCGCAGTGCCTGAACGTTTCGCCTGTCATTTGATCGATTTCGCGCAAACTTAGAATTCCAAAACGCAAGACGGGACTTTGGTGGTCTTCCGATGCGGCACCCATGCGCGTGCCAGAAACAGCCGTGGACAAATACAACCTTTCGACGCGCTGGGAACACGATGTCCGGTGTTCCAGGGAGGTCCCTCCTATGTAATCGAAACCGATATCCGACCGCATGCAAGAGTCGTCGGACCGTGATCTCGGGAACTGTATTTTTGCCTCTAATACGAGACATGAGTTGGCTGCGACTCTCGGGGCTTCGATTGTCTGTCATTGCGCCCTATTCCTCGCGTGAAGCATTAAATCATCCGAACCGTTCCTTTAATATGTCTTAGATTCCGAATTTGGGGGCTCAGATTGACTGAAAGAAAAGAGAATCGCTACAAACAGCTTCTTGAGCATATCTTTTTTGACAATGAGTTTGGCGCCTATCGAAAGGGAAAAGTCCAGATTGAGTTTGAGCGCGTAGATATGGAACGCGCGGCACGAATCCTCGGAATCGAGCTGCCAAAGAACCCTGGCGATGTAATCTATGCGCAACGCTATCGAACCCAGCTCCCCGCGCGGATCGAAGCAACCCAGCCAGAAGGAATGCAATGGGTTATCGACGGAGCAGGGAGGGCACGCTATAGATTTTCTCTCGTTCAGCTCAACAGGATTCTACCCAATTCGGCCCTCAGGGCCACAAAAATCCCTGATGCCACGCCCGAGATAATCGGGGCATATGCACTCAATGATGAGCAGGCGCTCCTTGCCAAAGTTCGGTATAACCGGCTGATAGATATCTTTCTCGGCGTCACCGCTTATTCCCTTCAGAACCACATGAGAACAACCGTCAGAGAAATCGGTCAGATTGAGATCGATGAAGTGTATGTGGCGCTAGATGGGAGGGGAGTTCAATATGTTGTTCCAGTGCAGGCGAAAGGTGGAAAGGACCAGATTGCTGTGATTCAAACAAAGCAGGACCTTGCCTGCTGTGCGCAAAAGTTCCCGAATTTGCAATGTCGAGCGGTCTCTGCCCAGTTCATCGAGGTTGGTAAGAAGGACGAGAAGATTGCGATGTTTGAATTGGCGGAAGACGAAGGAAGCATCGTAATTGTCGACGAGAAACACTATCGCCTGGTTCCGGCGGCAGAAATTGCGAATTCCGATCTGCAGGCATATCGCAAGAGTTAGTTTGGAGTGTTTGCAAAATACAAAGGCCACCCTTGCGGGTGGCCTTGAGTTTTTTGCGCCGAAGGCGCATCTGCTGCATGCAATGCTAGTCCCCGGCGACGAGGTCGGATTCTTCGCGGTGGCGGTTGACGGGGCTGGCGGCGTTATTGGAAGCGGGGCGGATGGAGTCGAGCGTGACGAGGCCATCGACCGGCTTTTCGCCGAGCACGTGTTCGCGATAGAGCTTGGCCATGCGGGCGTTTTCCGCATCGTTCTTGATCTTGGTATCGCGGGCGCGAATTTTTTCTTCGCGGGCGTTCTTGGCGATGCCGAGATTGTCGAGCGTGTGGTTGGCTTCAGAGTTGACGTGCTCCATGTTGAGCACCAGCTCGTGGCCTACCTGACCCATGCCCACCTTTTTGCCACCGGCAAAGATTTCGTGACGGCCATGCTCCTCGTACCACTTGGTGAGGGTGGAGGTCATGTGCATCTTCTCGATGATGTTGCGCCAGCCCACGCCGGTGTTGTACGCGCAGAAGCTGATTTCGCCTTCCTGCGTGGCGTAGGGGATGATGCATTGCTCGGTGCGGCGGAAGTCGTAGTTGAACAGGTCCTGGAACCACATGCCGGCGATGAAGAGGAAGTTCCAGCGATCCTGGCGGCGAAGCTTGATGTCTTCGATGGTGCGGTCGCCCTTGACGCTGCCGTAGTTTTTGCCGGTGGCGTTGAAGGTCTTATCCATCTTCTTGAGCATGTCAGTGATCTTGAAGTGGGTGGGCGACTGGAACGGATCGTAGTTGCGCATGAGCGAGAGGCCCAGGCCGATGACCGAGAGCCACTTGCCGCGGGCTGCGTCGTTGACCTTGGCGAGGTCCTTGGCAACCTGATCCATGTGGAGGAAGGCGGTGACGGGCGCAGCTTCCTTGGTTTCCTTGTCGATCATGAGCGCCATGCCGATGCCGCAGTTGGGGTGGCAACCGCAGGAGAGCTGGCCCCACTCGGCCTGGGGTCCGTGAATGAGGTCGGCCCAGTCAGAGAAGGTGGACATGAAGGAGATGGGGAACCAGTCGCGGGCAGGCTCGCCGATGCCGACCTGCTTTTTGACATCGTGCGCCATGTGCGAGAGGGTGTAGCGCTGCGCGAAGCGGCGCTCGTCGCTGATCTCTTCGTCGCGGCCGGTAAAGCTGACGGGCTGGAAGGAGAGGAAGCTGATCTTCTTGGGGTTGTCGAGGGCGAACTCGATGATGCGGCCCACCTGCTCGTTGTTGATGCCGTTGATGATGGTGGTGACGGGAACGATTTCGACGCCGGCTTCGTGGAGATTGTTGATGGCCTGGAGTTTTACGTCGAAGAGGTTGCCGACCTTGCGATGGGAGTTGGCCGCGTTGCCGATGCCGTCGAACTGAAGGTAGACGTAGCGGAGACCTGCTTCGGCAGCGGCGCGGCAGAGCTCTTTGCTCTTGGCGAATTCAATGCCGTTGGAGGCTGCCTGCACTGAGTTGTAACCGACCTTGCGCGAGTAAGCGACCGCATCGAGGAAGTAGGGCGACAGGGTGGGCTCGCCGCCGCTGAACTGCACGCTCATTTGACGCCGGGGCTTGATGGAGATGGCGTTGTCGAGCATGAGCTTGATTTCTTCCCAGGTAAGTTCGTGGACGAAGCCAACCTGATTGGCGTCCATGAAGCAGGGATCGCACATCATATTGCAGCGGTTGGTGAGATCGATGGTGAGCACCGAGCCGCGGCCGTGGGTGACGGTGGATGTGCCGTGGTTGTGGAGCTTCTCGTCGTTGTGGGCGCGGATGTCGCGGCCGGGGAACGATTCTTCGAGATGCTTGAAGAAGGCCGGGTCCATGGACATGACGTCTTCGAAGTGGCCGTGCTTGGGGCAGTCCTTGACCATGAGGATCTGGCCGTCGCGCTCGATGATCTGAGCCTTGATTTCGCCGACCTTTTCGTTGAGCAGGACTTCGTGGGGCAGCTTGCCGTCGAGAATCTGCTGGCGGATCTCGGGGACGCACTTGGGACAGAGCGAATCTGTGGTGCGGGGCCAGCCGAGGGGCGGCTTCTCTTTCTGATAGCTCTTGAGGAGGGGCTTTTCGCTCCACTTGGGTATAAAGGAGGGATTCGGGCTGATGCGATTCAGACGCTCGAAGACGACCCAGGCGGCTTTGGCGCCGTAGACGGCTACCTGTTCAACATATTTAACGGCTTTCGACATGAAGCGCGATCTCCTTTGAAATGTACTGGCGCGGCGAAGGCCGCGGCTAACCCTGAACTATGGAGTGCCCCGAAAGGGCTGAAAACTCATTTCAAGAGTAATCAGGGGGTGCGGTCAATCCAACGAGGGCGCAGTGAATGGGGAAATGGGGCAGCGAATGGGGATGCTGGGGGGCTGAGTGGGGCGGCAAACGGAGCAGAAAATGGCCGGGAAATGTCTTGTGTCTCAAGGGGTTAGCTAAAGTTGGAGTGTGGACTAGGAGCCGCCGGGGCCGTCGGTTTTGGCGACCTGATTGATGATGCGCTGCACGAGGACGACCTGCACATGGATGCGGCGGGCGATATCCGGCAGGAATTCGGTGATGAAGTTGTCAGTGGGTGCGGTGGCGAGTCCGATGGAATAGCGCGCGGCGGTGGAAGGCAGGTTGGTCTGCTCGCCGGGGACGTAGAGGTTGCTGATTTCGGCGTCGATGGCGAAGCCGACGAGGTCGGCGTAGTTGATCATGCCGCGGCCGTTGTCGCCCTGGGTCCAGACCACCTGCGTGATGCAGTGAAAGATGCGGCGCTTGACGGAGGCGCCGGGCATGCGGTGGTAGTGCGGGTCCTGGTGGGCGATGGAAGGGATGAGAAAAGTGCCGAAGAATTCGCCGGTGAGGTCCTGGGTATAGCTGACGCCGACGTTGCGCGCGAAGCCGGCCATGCCGGGTCCGTAGGGCGAATGGGAATCGGAACCGACGGTGATGGCGGATTGGCCAAGGATGGTGATGGCGTTGAAGGGATCGGCGAAGTTGCGAAAGGCAAGCCACGCTTTTTCCTTGGGGGTGAGCGGCTTGACGCGTGGGCCATCGAGGAAACGCGCATACCAATTGATGATGGGCACGAAGAGAGGGCAAGGCTCGGAGATGCGGCTGGGCGGAGCACCGGTGGATTCGGCGGCGAGGCGGGCGGCCTGGATTGCGCCGTAGATTCCGATGGCGGTGATGTTGGCTCCCGCGTCGCGGACGATGCAGGCATCGATGGCCGGCTTGACGGGTTTGGGTGGCGCCGGAGGCAGCGGCGCGTCGGGGAGTGCGGAGGGTGGCGGGTCGGGCGAGGGCGGCGTTGCAGGATGTGCGAAGGGGGCGGCGGCGAAGAGCGAGAAGATGAGGATGAGTGCAAGAAGGGAAGTGCGCGACCTGTGGCGCGGAGGAGCGCAAAGGCAACGGGAGATGTCGCTTTGCGTTTCAGTCAAGTTCTGTTTACTCCCTGCGAAAGTGTAGTGTGCTTGGCAACGCGCACGCAGCAGAGATGGAAAGCTCAAGGGCTGCTGAGCGATTGGAAACAAAAGGCATGCGCAGGGTTGCCGCGCGCGCAAGCTTCCACTTATGAGACGGGAAGAGTGCCGGGAAAGTCACGCGGATGTATGGGAATGCGCATCGAATGGGTTGTTGACCTTAGCGGCACACCAGGCAGGTTTTGGCCGGATGGTGGAATTGACGCACCGATGAGCCGCAATGAGACTTGTAAGCGAGGTACATTGCCGTGAGTTCTTATCCTCCTCCGGGACCACCGCCAGGCGGCGTAGGCCAGCGGATTGAAGAAGCCGTGGAACTGATTGAAATGGAACTGCGGCATGCGATTGCCTATGTGAATGACGCCGTGATTCCGCAAGTGCGCGGCGAGTCGATTACGGCCATGCGCAAAGTGGCAGACACGCTGAAGAATCTGGCCGACCGCATGGAGCAAAACAAGGGACCGCGCCGCTGATGACGGATTGCAGCGAACGACGCAGCCATGGAGCCGCGCGCTGCGCGGGGCTGGCCGTTGTGTTGCTTGCTGCGGGTTGCGGACACAAACAGAACACGCAGCCTCCGGTGCAGGCAATGGCGCCGGTGCGGACGTATCCGACGTATCCCGCGCAACCGGTACAGCCTGCGATGCCGTCGAGTTCTTCTTCGGGTTCTTCTTCGGGCAAAGCTTCGGGACCGATTGCGGTGACGCCGGTGCCCGAGGGCGGCATCAGCGACGAGGACAAGGACTACATTCTGAATCATCGGCCGATTGTGAGCGAGATCGGCGAGGCCACCTGGTACACGGCGCCTTATAAAGGACGCAAGGCTGCGAACGGTCAGGTGTTCAGCGATGAAGCGTTGACGGCAGCGCATCGGACGCTGCCGATGGGATCGCTGATTGTGGTAACCAACCTGACCACGAGGCAGGCGTCGGCCATGCGCATCAGTGATCGCGGGCCCTTTGTGCCGAACAAGATTCTGGATCTGACGAGGGCGTCGGCGAAGTCGATTGGGATTTATCGACCGGGAACAGCGCGGGTGCGCATCGATGTGTATGAGACGCCGAAACCCATCGATACCGGGGGTCGATGGTGCGTGCAGATTGGCGCATTCACGAATGAGGAAGCGGCGGACCGGTTGAAGGCGGATTTGTTGCGCGAGTACCCGGATTCGAAGGTGATTGAGTTTGCCGGAGAAGCGACGTGGTGGGTGCGGATACGGCCATTGGGGGATGATCGCGGCCTGGCGGAAGCGATGGCGCGACGGATTCAGCCGGAAGAGGGCACAGCGTTTCTGACCCGGCTGGACTGACTTTCAATTGCAATGCCAGCCTGCTCGAATTGCCGATACGACCTGACTACTTGAGCAGAACTTTGCGTGCGATGGTGCCCACGACCAGAAGGAAGGCGCCGGTGCCCATCAATTCGTAGGCCAGATGGCGCAGAAAATTCGGCGCGTCGGGAGGCGACGAGGGTCCAAAGAAGCGCAAAAGGAAGCCGATCCAAAGTGAAAGCGCACCGCCGATCTGGATGCTTCGGACGGCGAAGCTGAGCAATGTCTCTGCTGCATTGAGGTTCTTTGAGGGCATGCGTGTGCTATCGATGTTACTGAAATTGGGTCTCTGAGGTTAGAAGTTCGGCGTGCGGCGCTCTGGTAGTCTCAGGCCTGCATGCGGATTCCGTACTACCATGTCGATTCGTTTACCGACGAAATCTTTAGCGGCAACCCAGCCGGCGTGTGCTTGCTATCTGAATTTCCTGCCGATTCGATCCTGAAGAGAATTGCCGCGGAGAATCGACACAGCGAGACTGCGTTTGTGGTTGCGCGCGCGAACGGCGATTTTGATCTGCGTTGGTTTACGCCGGAAGTAGAAGACGACCTGTGCGGTCATGCAACGCTGGCGACCGCGTACGTTTTGCAATTGCGCGGGCATGGCGATTGGCCGGTTCGCTTTCACACGCGCAGTGGGGTATTGACTGTGGATCGTGTTGGCGGGCAATTCGAAATGAATTTTCCAGCAAGGCCGCCTTTTGCGGGCGAGGCCTGGCCGGAACTGCTGGCGGCATTGGGTCTTGAAAAGGGCGAAGTGCTGGGCTCGGTGCGCGACGTGCTTGTGGTTCTCGACGATGCGGAGCAGGTGCGAAGACTGAAGCCAGATTTCGCAGCCTTGATAAAACTGGAGATGGGCAATAGCGGGGCGATCGTTACCGCGCCCGGCGGCGAAGATGCGGATTACGTATGCCGATTGTTTGCTCCGGCTGCAGGAATCAACGAGGATCCGGCAACGGGATCGATTCACTGCACTCTGGCGCCGTATTGGGCGCAACGCACAGGCAAGCAGAGCTTTCGAGCGCACCAGTTAAGCGCGCGCGGCGGACGCATGGAGGCGAGAATTGCCGGGGATCGAGTAACGATCTCCGGCTCTGCCAGGCTGTATCTCGAGGGAACGATCAACCTGTGATGGATGGGTCGTGTGCGCCTTATTCCGGCGGGGGATAAAACGGCAGCTTGTCGTTTTTCTCGTTGGCGCGGCGAATGGTCACGTCATCGACGAGGAGCGCCGGGGCAAGCACGGTTTCAGGAATATCGCCGGCAAAATTGCCAAGCCAGAGATCTTTGCCTGCGGCTTCAACGCTGGAGCGCAGGGCACGCTGGTCGAGATCAGCGAGGCGGGCGCCGCGGACGAGTTCGCGCTTGCCGTCGGCGCTGATGCGATAGAGCAGGCGGGGAACGAGCGGACCTCCCAGCGTTTCGACGTAATACACGCTCTTCAACTCGCGATCCTTTGCGATATCGAGCAACTTCTTCTGCAGGTCGTCGTCGGAGAGGCCGTCTTTTGCGGTGATTTTGAGGACGCCGACGGAGGGATGCGCGGGGCCGGAGAGTGCAGCGCGGCCGTGGCCGTTGGACTGCGGAAAGTCGCGTACGGGCTCGCGGCCGATAAGGTAATTTTCAAGCTTGCCGTCGGTGATGACGGGAACCGCCTGCGCGGGAACGCCTTCGTCATCGACGTCAAAGGCTCCGACGAGCTGCTTGCTGTTGTAAGTCTTGAGAGTGGGGTCATCGACGACGTTGAGAAAGTCCGGCAACACGCGCGCATGAAAGCTGGAAGCAAACGGACCGTTGGTGCGGGCTTCAGTGCCGAGGCCGGGACGCGTGGCGGTAATGGCGGAGGCGAGAAGTCGGCGTAGTGTATCGGTCGCGGCGTCGGCGCTGAGCAGAACGGGGCCGTGGTACTCCTCTTCAACGACAGGCGCCTGGCGCAACTCGCTCAAGGAGGCGATGAGGCGAACAGCATTCTTGGTGAAGACTTCGGGCGATTCGAGATCGGCAAGCACCGAACCGTTGGAAGAGCGGGAGCGATCGATACGCATGCCATCCGCTGCCTGAGATCCGACGCCAAAGCTCTCGAGATAACTGGCATCGGATTTGCGAACGATGGTGCCTTCGCTGTTGACGAGCCGCGATGTGGTGACGCGGGCATGGAAGGCAGCGGAGCTGGTTTGAATATCGGGCTCGAGAGAGCTGACAGAGGCGTTGGAGCGATAGAGGCCGCTGAACTCGGCAACGCGGCGGCTCCACTCAGACTCTTGTTTTGCGTCTACGGCGAGGGTGAGAGGTTCGGCGAGAGAGATGAGGGCCTTTTCATGGCTCAAGTCGTCGGCCTGGGGCGGTGTCTGCACCTGCTTGAGCGCGGCTTGCTTCTGAGCGAATGCAGCCAGTGCAGCCTTGTAGGCCTGATCGGTGGCCATCCATAAAGAGGACCGCAGTGCGATGGGATCGTTGTCGAGAGCAGTGAGTTCGACAGCGCCGTCGCCACGCGGTGAAGAGCTGTCGGTTTTGTAGTCGCCGATGAGGACGGTGACGCGTGCAAGACGGGCGTGGTTGTGGCCGGAGCCTTCGGGCGCACCGTAGGAGGCGCGAGTTTCGAAGTCGTCGATGTCGACGATGCGGTACTGGATGAAGAAAGGTTTCTGGAAATCCTTGAGCTGAAGCTGGCTCATGCTGCGATCGAGCTCAGTGAGCATGGCGGCAAGGACGGGATCTTTTTCGGCATCGCTGCGTGTTGGTTGAGCGGCGAAGAGAGGTGCGCAAAGAGACGAGGCGAGAAGACCGGCAGCAAATTTGGTGATCGCGTTCATTGGGCCTCCTTTGCGGCGGCGCTGGGGATGGGGAGGATGGGCGGCCGCTCAGTGCCTTGTTCCTGGCGCTGGGTTTCGATCTCACTGACGAGCATGGAAGGCGCGACGGCGCTGACGGGGACGGTGCCGGATTCTGCCCCACATTCTCCGTTGAAGACTTCGCTTTTGTCGCCGGTAGCGAGGATGCGTTTCATGGCGGCGAGCGGCGTGCCGACGATGCTGACGCCGCGCACGAGCTCGTCGGGACGGCCGTCGACGTAGACGCGGTAGACAACCAGGGGAATGACCTGAAAGGCTTGCGGCGAACTGCGCGTGGTGACGGCAAATCCGGAAGAGATGTCTTCGAAATACAGGCCGTAGGCTTTGCCCTGCCTCTTTGCCTCTTCGATGAGCTGTTTGCGCAGGTCTGCTTCGGCCTCGGTTTTGGTGGAACTGACGATGAGATTGCCCTGGCGACCGGTGGGCATGCGGCCCGTTTGTGCGCGGCCATGGCCGTTGGATTCACTGAAGCTGGCGATGGGCAGGCGCGACATGAGGAAGGTTTTCAGCACGCCGTCCTGGATGAGCGCGACACGCTGCGCTTTCTGGCCTTCATCGTCGTAGGTGTAGGTGCCGCTTAGCCAGGTGTGATCGTACGTGGTGCGCGTCGGGTCGTCGGCAACGGAAAGGAAGGTGGGCAGCACTTCGTGGCCGAGTTCCTTGGTGAAGGTCTGGCCTTCTTCGTCGCCGCGCTGCCGTTGGCCCTCGAGACGGTGACCGAGGACTTCGTGAAAGAAAACGGCAGAGGCGCGTCCACTGAGAATGGCGGGTCCGTCGAAGGGTTCGGTGACGGGAGCTTTGCGCAGGGCTTCAAGGCTCTTGCCCAGGGTGCGAATCGCGGCTTCGAGCTCGGGTTGTGCGGGGAGTCCGTCGATGGTTTCGGCTTCGAAGGTCTGGTCGCGGAAGAGATCCATGCCGTCTTCCGCGCGGGTGACGCCGAGAAGGACGATGCGGGCGAGCCTGTGGGGAGCCACTACGCGCGAGCCTTCAGACGATGCGAAGTAGTCGGTCTCGTTCTGCACAGTGACGCCAACGATGTTCTGGTAGACATCGGGATATTCGCGGAAGATGCGCGAGAGGGAGCGGACGCGCTGCTCCCAGGCGTGCTGATCGACGACGATGGGCGGGGCAGGCTTGTCGATGGCGATCTGCGGCGGCTCCTTGCTAAAGTCGGGCGAGGTATCTTCTTCTTTGGCGCGGACCTGGGCCTCAGTTTTTACGCGGAGGTAGTTATCCACGGCATTGCCGTACCCGGCGTTGGTGGCGTGCCACAGAGCGCGGGACAGTGCCTTGGGGTCGTCGGTCAGCGGAAGCTGCGCGCTGTTAACGGCAGAGCCCCGATGGTCGCCATGGGTATTGTCGAGTTCCGGAGCGCCAAGGCGGACTTGAACGTCGGCGACGCGGACGCGGCTCTGCGAACTGGAGACGATCGCGCCATATTGCGCACGGATGCTGACGAAGCTGGCGTCGCTTACGGAGTAACTGAGGAAGTAGGGCGGGAGCTGCTTGTCGGGGTCTGTGGCATTGGAACCGGGCTTGCCGAGCGAAGTGAACGCACGATGCAACTCGGTCGTCATGGTGTCTAAGAGGACCGGTCCCGGTTGCTGGGCATTGACGCCGCTGGCGAGGCCGGCTGCAAGGGCGGCGAGGGTGAAGCTGATGCGCAGGATGCGTGCGGAATTCGAAGCGAGAGCCCGCGTTGTGTCTGGATTGGGTTGGCCGTGATGAGGTAAAAGCATGGACAGACCTGATTGTCTCAGAAATGGGAGAAAGGTGAGGAGGCGAACCTTGGGAGCAATGCGCTGGGGAGTGTTGGCAATGGGCGTGGCCCTCGCGGCGAGCCTGGGCGGGCGTGTTGCGCGGGCTGGGCAAACCGATGTGCCGGCGACAACGCAGGCGAATGCGCCGGACACGCACGCGGGACAGCAGGCGGTGTACCACCTGCCTCCGGAAAAGCTGGTCAAGGCAGTTGCGTATAGCCGCGAACGCAACATTTTTCATTTCGTGGATGAGCTCTGGGGTTTGCTGGTGCTTTGGTTGCTGCTGGCCACTGGTGCGGCGGCGGGGATGGAAGCCTGGGCGAAGCGGAGGGTGAAGAAGCGCTGGGTGCAGGGTCTGCTCTTCTTTGCCGCACTGCTGGTGGTGCTGGCGGTGACAGAGTTGCCGATGGACATGTGGGCCGAGCACGAGAGCCTGCACTACGGCATCAGCGTGCAGGGATGGGGGAGCTGGTTCGGCGACCAGGGCAAGGCGCTGGGACTGACGCTGGTGCTGGGGACGTGGGTGATGCTCCTATTCCAGTGGATCGTGAAGAAATGGCCGCGGCGCTACTGGCTGGGCATTTGGCTGGTAACGATGCCTCTCATGGTTCTGGGTGTGTTTGTGTCGCCGTGGATCGAACCGCTCTTTAACAAGTACGAACCGCTGAGCAAGAATCATGCGGGCCTGGTGGCGGAACTGGAACAAGTGGTTGAACGCACGGGGACAAACATTCCGGCGGACCGGATGTTTCTGATGAAGGCCAGCGAGAAGACCAACGGGTTGAACGCGTATGTGAGCGGTTTGGGCGCGACCAAGCGCATTGTGGTGTGGGATACGACGGCGGGACGGGTTCCGGATGACGTGGTGATGTTTGTGTTCGGGCATGAGAGCGGGCATTACGTTCTGAACCACATTCCCAAAGAGATGGCAGGAATGGCGGTGGGGCTGTTCTTCCTGTATTGGGCGAGTGCCGGGTTCGCGGGATGGTTGGCGCAGCGAAAAGGGGCGAAGTGGGGGCTATTGACGCCGGAAGATTCCGTGGAGGCGAGCGCTCCCCTGGCGCACAGGACGGGATTTGTCGTGCTTCTGTTTGTGGTGTCGTTGGCGAGCCTGATTGTGGAGCCGGCGAGCAATGCGTTCAGCAGGCACTTTGAGCACGAGGCGGACGTCTACGGGCAGGAAGCGATTCACGGGCTGGTTCCGGATACGCAAAAGACGGCGGTGAACGGATTCAATGCGTTGGGCGAGGCTTATTTGGAGGATCCGAACCCGAGCCCTTTCATTGAGTTTTGGGAATACAACCACCCTTCGGTGAAGACCCGGGCGGAGTTTGCGGCGCAGTACAATCCGTGGAAAAACGGTGGACACGGCAGGTTTTTTGCGCAGTAGATTGCGGGTGGGAACCGTCGGGCGAGGGGTTGCGTATGTTTGCAGGAAGAGGATCGCGATAGAGGCGCTGAGGCCGTGGTGAAATTCTTACTTTTCTTCATTCTTCTGGTGTTGTGCTGGCCGGTGGCGTTGTTAGCCCTGGTGTTGTACCCCTTGGTGTGGCTGATCCTTATCCCTTTCAGGATTGTGGGGATCGCGGTGGGTGGCGTTCTGGAGCTGATAAGTGCGCTGTTCTACCTGCCTGTACGGATGCTGCGGGCGATCTGAGACGCAGCTCCTAGCCGCTAGCTTCCAGCTCCTCGCTAAATTCGCACCGGTGACGAGCGGTCAGATTTCGGCAGTCAGCTCTGCGCGACAACTCATTGAAACTCCCGAAAGATGGACACGGGCCAAGGCGACGCTATAGTTTGGCGCTATGGCGGGTGTGTCGCTGGCACTGGATGGGAAAGTTGCGCTGATCACGGGCGGGTCGCGGGGTATTGGCGCCGAAACGGTGCGTCTGTTTGTGGCGGCTGGGGCAAAAGTTGCCTTCACCTATCGCCACGCGAAGGAGCAGGCACAGGCACTGGCGGCCGAGTGCGGCGGGGCTGAACGTTGCGTGGCATTGGAGCAGGAACTGAGCACGCCGCAGGAAGGCCGGGCGGCCGTGGCCGCTGCGGTGAAGGCCTTTGGGCGGCTGGACGCGCTGGTGGCGAACCACGGAGTGTGGCCGGCCGAGGATGCTCCGATCGAGCAGATGACCGAGGTACAGTGGCGGCGGACGGTGAGTATCAATCTGGACTCAGTGTTTGGGCTGGTGCAGGGCGCAGTAACGCAAATGGATCTGCAGGAAAGCATGCCGGATGCAGCGGATGCGGTGAAGGGCCACATTGTTTTGATCAGTTCAACGGCGGGACAGCGGGGCGAGGCTCTCCATGCCGACTACGCCGTTACCAAAGGCGCGCTGATCAGTCTTACCAAGAGCCTGTCGAGCGAACTGGCGCCGAGGAAGATTCTGGTGAACTGCGTGGCGCCGGGCTGGGTGGCGACGGAGATGTCGGCTGCCGCACTGGACGATGCGAAGGTGGGTCCGAAGATCCTGGCCGGAATTCCTGTAGGGCGCGTTGCCACACCACGGGAGATTGCCGGTCCGGTGTTGTTTTTGTGCACGCCGCTGGCGGGATTTGTCTCGGGCGAAGTGTTGAATGTGAATGGCGGAGCGGTGCTGGCGGGATGAGGTCTGGGACCGAACGAGTGAAGAGGGTTATGGGGATCAAGAGAATCCTGATTCTAGTGATGAGTGTTGCGCTTCTGACGGCACCCAACGCGGGCCGTACGCAGGCTGCCGATGACTCCGCTGCACAAAACGCGAAGAAGGCGCGCGCGGTACTGGATGCGATGGTGGCGGCATTGGGTGGCGATGCGTGGCTGAACATGAAGAACGAAATGCAACA